>SXGQ01310875.1_pt1 | contig 10010 bp, 10 predicted proteins | sample 3178371 | NCBI WGS metagenome assembly SXGQ01 (sample SAMN11356859, study PRJNA531348) | freshwater metagenome | isolation source: freshwater sample F1-20 | place: China: Fuxian Lake, Yuxi | collected 2017-12-25 | reverse complement strand
GCACCGCTGTCCTTACCGCTACACAGCATTTTTGCGCCAGCTTTTTCTTCTACCGTGTAGGTGTTGGGCGCCCACATGCCCGCCAAATCTGAGTTATTGGATGACAATGCTGAGATGATTTCGGCTTGTCCCATGTTTTTCATAACAACGTCGGATTTCTTGAGACCGTACTTCTTTAAGCAGGCCTGCACAGCGAAGTCAGCAGTTGAGTTTTGAGTCAAAGTAATGGTCTTACCCCGCAAAGTTCCAGCAGGGTCCTTCGCGAAATCAGCAGCGGCTTTACCGCTTCCCACCAGACCATTGGCGGCAGATTCGTCATTGGTGATACCGATAGTTTTGATACCAAAACGAACATGTCCCAGCACAGCAGGCACAGAGCCTGTACCACCCACATCCCACGAACCAGCTGCAGAAGCAGCAATTTGAGGAACACCAGCAGGAAAGGTTGAGAACTCAGGTACCAAACCTACATCTTTCCACCATCCTTTTTCAGTGGCAATATGAAATGGCAAGGCCCAATAAAGGGACGGTTGGTAGCTGATTTTTATAGGCGTTAATGCCTGTGCCTGGGCGGTACTTGAAATACCAAAAACAAGGCTAATGCCGAGTGCAGCGGCTACAGTTAATTGCTTCATGTCGATGTCTCCTTTGAGGTTGTGGTTCAATGATCTGAGCCCGCGTGCTCTTCACGCAAAGACTTCCAGATGTGGGTACGTAAATGGACAAAGCTTTCTTGATCCATCACGTCTTCAATCTTGCTGTGTTGGTCCCACTTTTCGGCTTCACGGACGGACTTCACATCAAGAATTTCTTTGATTTTTCCTGGCCGACTGGTCATGACTACGACGCGATCTGCCAGATAGACTGCTTCTTCTACAGCGTGGGTAATAAAGAGAACGGTGCGTGGGTTTTTGCGAGCTACCTTGACCAGCTCCTCCTGCATGACAACTCTGGTCTGCGCATCAAGCGCACCAAAAGGCTCATCCATGAGAAGCACTTGAGGGTTCAGCGCGTATGCCCTTGCAATTGCAACGCGTTGTTGCATGCCGCCTGACAGTTGATGCGGGTAAGCGCTTTCGTAACCATTTAGGTTCATCAAAGCGATGTAATGAGCGATCTGACTTTCTCTTTCTTCTTTGGCAATCCCCTGCCCACGCAAGCCAAAGTCGATATTGTCGTAAACCGTTTTCCATGGAAACAAAGCAAATTGCTGGAAAACAACCGCTCGATCTGGACCCGGCCCAGACACCAGAACATCGTTGACCTTCACGCTACCAGTGCTTGGAAATTCAAGACCCGCGGCCATACGCATGCAGGTTGTTTTCCCGCAGCCCGATGGACCAACGATAACCACGAATTCTTTGTCTTGGACTGTGAGGTTGATGTTGTCAAGGATAAGAAAGTCCTTACCGTCGCGCTCGAAAACGCGACTGACGTCGCTGAACTTGATAGTGGCCATGTGAATTATTTCTGTAAAAAAGACTTCTCAAGCATTCCTGTGTCTAAGCAGGATCTTTTCCAAACGTCGAATCAGTATGTCGATCACCACGCCAATTGCACCTATGGCAATCATTCCCACCATCACTGTGTCGGTTGCCAAGGCGCTTTGTGCGCGCAGAATCAAATTACCCATTCCGCTACTAGCGACGATGAGTTCAGCACCAACAAGGGACAGCCACCCCAGCCCCGCGCCAATGCGCAAGCCAGCGATGATTGAGGGCACGGCCGCAGGAAATAGGACTTCTGTGATTGTTTTAAAACTGCCTACACCCAGCATGCTGGCAGCTTCGAGGAATCGAACTTCGACGTTTCGTGCACCGCGATAAGCGTTTATTAAGCAAGGTGGGAAAGCTCCAGCAAAGATGATCAATGTGGGGCCACCGATTCCTGTGCCAAACCAGAGCGCTGCAAATGGCACCCAAGCAACAGGTGCTATGAATCTCACGCTATCAAAAATTGGAGTGATGACATCGTCCAACAGCCGAAACCAGCCCATTGACAAACCTAAAGGAACGCCCACCATTGCAGCCAATCCAAAACCCATACCAAATCGCTTCAAGCTGGCGACCATGTGTTCCGGCAAAGTTGCGCCTGCAAATGGTTTATCCATGAGTTCAAACAGTTTGAACAAGACCTCATGCGGCATTGGTAAAAATTGCGGTGGTGCAAATTGCAGTCCTCGCGCCAGATACCAAAAGGCAAAGAACCCAACTGTTCCGGTGATTGTCAAACTCCAAAAGTGCTGTGGATTAAGTTCTTTTTTCATGTGGCCACTCTTCCTTTGCGCCAAGGCATAGCGTGGTTTTCTAGAGCGCCTAACACCCAAGTCGATGAGGCACCGCATATGCCAACAAATACCATGGCTAGAAGAATCATGGCAGGGAAAATGTCTTGCGCGGCTTGGTTCAAGATACTTCCAAGACCATAAAGTGCACCAATCAGTTCAGCCGCTACAAGCGTTGTCCAACTCGCCTGCAATGAAAGCCTAAGACCCGTAAAGATCATCGGCATTGCACCAGGCACCAGAACTTCGGTGACCATACGCCACCCTTTTATGCCCAGCATACTGGCCGCCTCCATCACTGGGGTGTCTATGTTGCGAACCCCGGTGTAACTGTTGATGACCGATGGGACAAAAGCAGCAACAAAAATAACCAGTATCTTTGAGCCATCTTCTAAGCCTAGCCAAACAATGGCCAACGGTATCCAAGCCAAAGGTGGGATAGGACGAAGCAACAAAAATGCAGGGTTGATCAGAGCTTCAGCACGGCGTGAATAGCCCATAAGCAACCCTAGAGGCACACCAAAGCCAACAGCGACTGCAAAACCCATTGCTACTAGTTTCAAACTGTGCAGCACATGCTGGTGTAACTTGCCATTTCCATAGCCCTCGGTCTGAATGAATGTGAATGCACTCAGAACTTCATCTGGACGTGGAAAGCGTGACGGGTTGATCCATCCGGTTAAGGTTGTGGCAAGGTACCAAAAGACCAGCAGCAGCAGGATCGTTGCAAACCCCACAACCCCGCGACGGTAATTTTTTCTTTGGGCTAATCCCACCATGCTTCCTTTGAACGGTCTTCAGAAACTAAGTTTTTGTAAAATGTAAGCGCTTGCATATACTGTCTTTTTTTTCACCGCAGTTGTCAAGCATGTAAACCCGAGTTAGCAATAGAATGAGGGAAAACACTGAATTTTTATTAAGAAAGCGCTTACATTTTCGTGGGTTTTAATATTTTTTGTATCAGCTTTAAACCATGAATCAACGCATCACCATTGAGGAAGTCGCACGTTTGGCTGGCGTTTCTACAGCGACTGTTTCACGCGTTCTCAGCAGGCCCGAGGTGGTTCGTAGCCAGACACGAGAACAAGTTATGGCGGCCATCGCGAAACTTGATTACCAACCTGATGCTGCTGCGCGCGCTTTGGCGTCTGGTCGAACCCATACGGTTGGCTGCGTAATACCCACGCTCGATCATGCTATCTTTGCGCGTAGCACGCAGGCGATGCAGACAACACTGGCACAAGCTGGCTACCAGTTACTGGTGGCCAGCCATGAGTACGATCCAGTGACCGAGTTTGAATTAGTTCGCGCCTTGCAACAGCGCGGCGTAGATGCTTTAGTCTTGGTTGGAACTGACCATGCTCCCCGCCTTTGGAAGGCTTTAAGTGCCTGGCGCAAGCCAACCTTGCTGACTTGGTCATGTGATCCACGTTTACCTTCTCTAGGTTTTGATAACGAAGGGGCAGCTCAAATGGCTGCATCTCATTTATTGGAGTTGGGACATAGGTACATTGGGGTTATCTCTGGTTTGACCTCACACAACGATCGAGCTCGCAGCCGCATTGATGGTGTGCGCAAATCACTCACTCAGGCAGGTCTCTCATTGCCGCCCACATTAGTCACGGAGCAGGCTTTTAACCTTGAAGGTGGGCGTTTAGGTTTGCGCAAGCTGATGGCTAGCCGACAAAAACCTTCAGCAATCTTTTGTGGGAACGACCTATTGGCAGTGGGCGCATTGCTGGAAGCACAGCGTATGGGCCTGAATGTTCCAAGTGATCTTTCAATTTGCGGCGTCGATAACCTCGAAATCTCCGAGGCTATCAATCCAGGTCTTACCACGGTTAGCTTGCCTACTCAGGATCTTGGCCGCATTGCGGCCCAGTTCATGTTGTCTGCTATTTCCGGCGAGATCATCGCTGCCAAGTCTCTGCTGCCGTTCGAACTGGTGGTTCGCGGAAGCACCGGATTGCCACGTCGCTAACGCGTCTGGGCTTGAATGTCTACTGTTTGAGCCACCACTTTTGCGCACGAAGTTTTAATTTCAAGACAACAGATCCATGTCCATGCGAATGTAGTCGCCGCGATAGGTAAGCTCGCCCAAATAAATCACGGTACCGTCTGGTGCGCAGATCACACGCCGAACCTCCGCTACAGGCGCTGATACGGCAATATTGAGCGCATTGGCCGCATCTTCTCCAGCTGTTGCTATGGTAAGTGTCTGACGCGCTGATCCGATCTTGACAGCTTTCAAATCCATCAACACTGGAATCACAGTTTCCTTTCTAAATCGCTTGGGCGCAAGGCTAAAGATCCTTTCATCAATGTATGCTGCGATCACAGAAGTGAACTGACGCTCGCTTGCGTGAACCCGTTGCAAAAATCGATACTTGGGCGCTGGAATGCCATCCTCTGGCTCAAGGTGTGGCGTCGCAAAACCTTCTTTTATTGGTATCAGGCGAGGCGCTTGCTTGCGATAAAGCTCAGCGAGCAGTCGTAAAGAAGTCACAACCTGCAAACGCGGATGGGTTTCGGGCTTACTCAGCACAAAAGTGCCCTGCCCCTGTTTGGGGGCTAAAAGCGATTCGCTTTTGAGAAGCTGCACCGCCTGCCTTACCGTGATCAATCCAACGCCGAAATCTGCAGCTAGCGCAGGCAAGGTGGGAATTTGAGTATCTATTGCCCAGATCCCCTTGACAATGCGTTGGCGCATCGCGTCAGCCACCTGCGCATATAGCGGACTGGGACTGTGTTCAAAGTATTTAGGCATTCTTAATTTCAAAAGATTAGGGTTCATCCCATATTGGCTAATTATCTTATCTGATGAAAGATAGGATGATTAAAAAATCATTGCCATAGCTCTCTCACTACTCTAAAGGAATTGCCAATGAATCAACGGCTAAACATACTATTCATCCAGGCAGATCAATTGGCAGCCAGTGTATTGGCAGCTTATGGGAATAAGCTGGTCAAAACACCCAATCTGGATCGCATTGCAGCTCAGGGCACGGTTTTCGAAAATGCACATACGCCCAATCCCATTTGTGCATCTTCGCGCTTTGCGATGATGTCAGGGCAGTATTCCAGTCGTATTGGCGCATTTGACAACGCCTCAGAGTTTCCAGCTACTGTGCCCACATTCGCCCACTATTTGCGTTCGCTTGGCTATGCCACTTGCCTTTCGGGCAAGATGCACTTCGTTGGTCCAGATCAGTTACACGGATTTGAGGAACGAGTTACCACCGATATTTATCCTTCAGACTTTGGCTGGACGGCGGATTGGACAAAAAAGGTTGAACCTTATGCGCCAAGCCAAATGAGTATGCGTGGCGTTGTGGAGTCGGGTTTGTGCGTGCGCTCTTTACAGATGGATTACGACGATGACGTTGCCAATCAGTCCGTCCAGTGGTTGTTCGATCACACCCGACGCGCCGATATCAAGCCATTTTTGTTAGTGTCGTCATTCACCCATCCTCACAACCCGTTCACGATCTCAAAGGAATACTGGGATCTCTACAAGGATGCAGAAATTGATATGCCAACGGTGCCCTTCATTCCCTTTGAAGAGCGTGACCCCTGGAGCCAACGCTACTTCAAGCTGATTCGCCAAGATGAACACCATGTCACGGATGCGCACATTCGCTCCGCGCGCCATGCTTACTACGGAATGGTCAGCTATCTCGACACAAAGGTTGGCATGCTGCTCGCTACGCTCGAAAAAATCGATGCTCTCGAAAATACTGTCATCATCTTTACCGCCGATCATGGTGACATGATTGGCGAGCGAGGCATGTGGTACAAATTTAATCCGTTCCAAAATTCCATCCGCGTGCCTTTATTCATCAGCGCACCTGGCGCAAAGGCAGGCCATCGTGTGAACGCCAATTGCGGCTTGGTCGATTTGTTGCCAACCATTCTTGATTTGGCTACCGGTGGCAAGCCTCCCGAATTGGTTGATCACTGCGATGGCCGAAGCTTGGCCGCTTGGCTTAATGGCGCAGATGCATCTTGGAAGGATGAGGCGCTGATTGAGTTCACCAGCGAGGGGGTCTACGCACCTGCGTTCATTTTGCGGAAAGGACAATACAAATACGTTTATTGCGAAGGTGATCCAGGCATGATGTTTGACATGAACAGCGATCCGAACGAGCTTCGTAATTTGTGCAAAGAGGCCTCATTTGCAACTCTGGCAGCAAAAATGATGCTCGAGATCGAAACCCGTTTCGCTCCTGCCAAAGTCAAAAACGAGATTCTGGCTAGCCAGCGTAAACGCTTGTTTTTACATTCGACTTTGCTTACTGGTCAGCAAACACATTGGGATTACCAGGTAAAAAAGGATGCTTCCAAGCAATATGTTCGAAGCTCAGCCACCACCAGCACTACGGCCACTAAGGCAAAGGCAAGATTTCCCTTTGTGCCAACCGTACCTCCTGATACACCGCGTTTGTCTTCCAAATGAACGCCCTATCTAAAACCTTCACATACGTTTTTACGGATTTTTTATGAACACATTCACAAAGCTTTTCCACATCGCGGCAGTTGGTTCTCTCAGCTTGCTAATAACGGCCACGCAAGTGCATGCGCAAACGTATCCGGCCAAGCCTGTGCGAGTGATCGTGCCTTTTCCCGCCGGCGGTATTGTTGACATTTTGACCCGTGCTGTTACCGAAAAAATTGCCACTAATTGGGGCACACCGATAATCGTAGAGGCTAGGCCAGGCGCTGGTGCGTTAGTGGGAACTGATGCCGTGGCGACGGCCCCTGCTGACGGCTATACATTTTTGGTAGCTACCATCACTACCGCCGTTGGACCTTTGATTAACCCTCAATTCAAATATGATTTACGCAGAAACTTTACTGCTGTTGGAATGTTTGCCAATGCACCAAACATTGCCGTGGTACCAGCCTCTTTACCCGTCTCGAACATAGCAGAATTCACAGAACTAGCTCGGAAAAATCCCGGTAAATTTAACTATGCTCACACGGGCCTTGGCTCCACCAATCATTTACCCGTTGAGTTTCTCAAGATGTCTCGCAATGTCTTTATAGTTCCGATCACTTATCGTGGCCAGCCCCAAGCTATTACGGATGTACTCGGAGGTCAAATTCAGCTTTTTGTTGGTGCCCCTGCCTTACTTGTACCGCATGTGAAAGCGGGCAAGCTCAAAGCCATTGCCGTGACCTCGGCTAAGCGACTGGAAGATGTGCCAACGGTTCAGACGCTCTCCGAGGGAGGCTTTGGTGATGTGCTTGGTGGCTCAGGCTGGTTTGGTTTTGTGGCGCCAGCAGGTACACCAGCTGCCATTGTTAAGCGCTTTAATGAAGAGATTAACAATGCCTTGAAATCTCCTGAAGTGATAGAACGCTTGAGCAAAGCCTATGCCTTCGCAGAGGGCGGAACGCCCGAAGAATTCACTAAATTTCTTATCGAAGAAGGTGCTCGCTGGACAAAACTTGTGAAAGAAGCCGGCATCAAACCTGAATGACAAGTGGCTAGTCGGGGTCAAGTGCGATTGGGTAGGCAAGTGGAATTTTTGCATTAAGCTTCAGGCAACATAGATCAATTTACATAGGTGATGCACTCTGTGTCATGTTTCCCAAGGCAAGCAAAAAAGCCGCTAAGTGGTCATTCTTCGCGGCCTTTAAACAGAGTGATGGTGCTGGCGTCACTTTAAAGATACTTTTCAAGTCAATATGTATATGGATTTATAAATTTTTAATTAGTTTGTTCCCCGCTCAGTTACCCGTATCCCATACAACCAATCTAGAAGCCTCAAAAAGGGGCGAAAAACTTGAAACACTGGGCACCTAATCTTCGTTACTAAAGGCTAACTTCAAGCAATAGCCTTTTTCAAATAGTTAGGAAACCCGTCCAATGGCGCAGCTTACAAATGACTTGGCATTGGCCAGCCCAGCATCTAGCCCACTGACGCTACCGTGTTCTGGGTAACCCATCGACTTGAGCTTTGCAGCAATGACTTCTCGCAGTGACTCGTCCGCTGTTACCTTGACTAACTGCAGATCACGGTCAATCACGATGTCGGACAAACCTTCGATTGAGTTCAGCCCTTTGACGATTGACTTCTCACAGCCACCACACTTGATGTTTTCGACATGAACTTGAATTTGATTGACTGACATAGATACTCCTTTTATTGACATCCGTTGTGTAATTTCCATTGCTGCTCGTGGCCGATTTTTTTGGCAAATTCAGGCACTTTGCAACGCTCGGCTTCAGCAGGGTCTTGTGGCGCAGCAGTTGCGCTCACAGCCTGCGCAGCTTGCTGTGATGTGGGATGCGAGTACACCCAGCCCGCCACATTGAACACAGCCACCAAAAATAAAACCAACACTGCGCCCTGCAACCATGTGCCACCAGCGCCAGGGGGTGGACTGAAACTACACACGTTGCCAGGGCAAAGCTCAACCTTGTTTTTGCTCAACAGGTCATACAGCTTGCAGCCGATACAAATGCCAAACGATGACTCAAAGAAAAGTAGCAGCAAGCATGTGCCACACACCAGCATGTTGATAGGTCCAATCACGCCCTTAATGACAATCAAATACAGCATCAGCAGTGCCAACGTGAAGCCAATCGCCCATGCAAACCGTTTTTGCGGCGCCCCAACATACTCGGGCTCTTGCTTGCGAACCATCCACTGCCCAAGAATCAGGCTGGGAGAAAACTTTGGATTCACAAAAATTCGTAAAGTAAAGTCGATTAAAAACACAACTACAAACACACGCGTAGGCTGAAAGTTTCCAAGCAGCATCGCGTTCATGAAGGTGACCATGGCAAAGAAAAACAAAATGCCAGCTGCGGCCCTTACAGCACGCTCATTGAGGACGGCTACGCTGTAGCCTGGAATGTTTTCACCGAATTGAAATACTGCTCTAGACATTGAATCCCTTTAATGGTTTTGAGTAGTGTCAGACTCTTTCCACAAATCACATATGATCTAAATCATATGAAAGAAGAGAAAATTAAATTCAGTTCCACCCTCACAGCGTTGCTTCCCCAAGCTGTTCAGGCGCTTTGTACGCATAAACAGCTCAAAAAAGGCACCCTGCTTTTTAAAACCGGTAAAAAACCAGAGTGGATGTTTTTCGTTCTGAGCGGCGAAGTTACCCTCGAGCGCCTCAGCCAACATGGCGATCCGGTCGTTCTTCAACGAACGCGTCATGGCTTTGTGAGTGAAGCAAGCCTTCAATCGCCCAAGTACCACTGCGATGCAGTCGTCGTAGCTGATTCGGAAATTATCCAAATTCCCATTCAAACACTTGCAAATGCCTTAAGTAAGGACCCTGCTTTCGCTGGTCGTTGGATCAATATGTTGAACCAAGAAGTTAAAAGGCTTCGACTTCAATGTGAGCGACTAAGCATGAAGTCTGTAAAAGACAAAGTACTTCATCTCATCAACACCGAAGGGCAAAATGGCAAATATCAAGTCAACACAGGACTTAAATCCCTAGCGGGAGAACTCGGCATCACGCATGAGGCCTTGTATCGAACGCTTGCAACCTTAGAAAAATCAAAAACGATAAAGAGATCGAGTTCTAGTCCTGAATGTAGCCTCGAATTTTTGCCACGATTGGTTAGAGCCCCGAGTCCAGCTTCAAATTTACGCGTGCAAAGTGGCAGCGCTGATAATTAAAAACGCGAGGTGTGCGTTAAGGCGTTTGACTATCAGTTGACGATCAAACGTGCATTTTGTAACTCGCCGATGTG
>SXGQ01418512.1_pt1 | contig 10011 bp, 8 predicted proteins | sample 3178371 | NCBI WGS metagenome assembly SXGQ01 (sample SAMN11356859, study PRJNA531348) | freshwater metagenome | isolation source: freshwater sample F1-20 | place: China: Fuxian Lake, Yuxi | collected 2017-12-25 | reverse complement strand
CTGAGCGAGGTCTCATGCCTGTGGAAAGCACCATGATGGTGGCGACTCCCGAGCTTGACGGTGCAACAGGCTCGATGGTTTTCGGCGGCCGTGGGCCTTCACAGCGCAATATGTCCGCACATCCCGAGCGCGTTCAAACCCTTGCGGCCCGAATTGAAAAGTTAATTAGGCTTCGTAAGAAATCAGCCGCCGAGCGAAAATTGGCCATTGTGATCTTCGGCTTTCCTCCCAACGCAGGAAGTATTGGTACGGCCGCTCATCTCGATGTTTTTGCATCGCTTTGGCATTTACTCAATCGATTACAAGGCGAAGGCTATCGCATCAATATGCCCGCTTCGCTCGCTGACTTACGCGAGCAAATCCTTCATGGCAACGCGATGCGCTACGGAACAAGCGCCAATGTTGCAGCTCAAATTTCGGTTGATGACTATATCGAAGGTGAGCGCTGGATCGATGCGATCAGCGCACAGTGGGGACCAGCCCCCGGGCGGCTGCAAAGCGACGGACAGTCGATTTTTGTCTACGGGCTTGACCTGGGCGCTGTTTTTATCGGGGTTCAACCAGCCTTTGGGTTTGAGGGCGACCCCATGCGATTGCTCTTTGAAAAGAGCTTCACACCCACGCATGCGTTTGCGGCCTTTTATCGTTACTTACGTGAGCAGTTTCAAGCTGATGCCCTTTTGCATTTTGGCACCCATGGCGCGCTTGAGTTCATGCCGGGTAAGCAATGCGGCATGAGTGAGGCTTGTTGGCCTGATCGATTGATTAGCGATACACCTCATTTTTACTTTTATGCAGCAAACGATCCTTCTGAGGCGACGATTGCAAAACGACGCGCCGCGGCAACTCTCCTAAGTTATAGAACACCACCGCTTGCCCAGGCTGGGCTTTATGCGGGTCTGCACGAATTGAAGGTCCTGGTTGAACGCTGGCGAGGTCTTGCGCCTGAGCTGCAACAAGAGCGAGACCTTCTCCAAACACTCATCGTTGAGCAGGCAGTGAAGCTTGAACTGGTTACAGCAAGTGCATCAGCCAGTGAGCAAGGCGTTGCCCATATACAAGCTCGCGTGCTGGAAATCGAACAAAGCCTAATCCCTGAAGGCATGCACCAGTTGGGTAGTGAGCCATCGCGCGAAAGTTTGATGACTTGGGCCCAGGCGATGTTGCAGGCGGCTGCAGGTGCACCTGTATCAGCAAAGCTTGCCTGTGCTGTGCTCGATATCGCCTCAACACAGGGAAAAGCAACCGCGGGTAAGGCCCTTGATGATTTGCAAGTCAGCAGCGCTTCGATGTTGCCTCCCGATGCGATGAAAAAGGCCTTGCAAGCGCTTCAAGCGATGGCTGCCTCCGAAGGGCTTAGGCTTGATTGCCTGCACGCAGTCATCCACGCTTTACGGCATTTGCAGCAAGATCAGGAAAGTGAGGGGATTATTCGTGCGCTTGAAGGACGATTTATTCAGGCCTCGGCAGGCGGTGATATTTTGCGTAACCCAGAGGTCTTGCCTGCAGGGCGCAATATTCACGGCTTTGATCCCTTTCGTATTCCCAGCCGCTTTGCGATGGCCGACGGCAGGGCGCAAGCCGAGCGTCTGATCGCGCGTCATCAAGCTGACGGTCATGGCTTTCCCGAATCGATTGCGCTTGTTCTTTGGGGTAGTGATAATTTAAAGAGCGAAGGCGCACCGCTTGCTCAGGCGCTTGCGCTTTTGGGTGCTGTCCCCCGTTTTGACAGTTACGGGCGCCTTGCGGGTGCACAACTTATACCGATCGAGCAATTAAAGCGACCGAGAATCGATGTGATCATGAGTTTGTCCGGCATCTTTCGCGATCTGCTGCCTTTGCAAACCCGTGTGCTTGCTGAAGCCGCTTATCTCGCAGCAAGCGCCGATGAACCGCTATCGATGAACTTTATCCGCCGCAACACCCTCGCGCACCAAGACAAAGAGGGATGCGACTTTGATACCGCTTGTTTGCGTGTGTTCTCCAATGCGGATGGCGCCTATGGCGCGAATATTAACCACTTGATTGAAAGCAGTCGCTGGGAAGAGGAAGATGAGCTTGCCGGTTTGTTTTCAAGGCGAAAAAGCTTTGCCTACGACCGCCGTGGCGAGGCGTCCCAGCAACCCGAGATGCTCAAGCGAAACCTCTCGCAAGTCAGCCTTGCTTATCAGAATCTGGATGCGGCTGAAACCGGTGTGACCTCGCTCGACCAGTACTTCGATAGTCTTGGCGGGATGAGCCGTGCGGTTCAGGCGGCAAGGGGCGCGGCAATTCCTGTTTACATCAGCGATCAAACTCAAGGGACTGCCAAAGTTCGAAGCCTGCAAGAGCAGGTTGACCTGGAAGCCCGCAGCCGTATGCTCAACCCTAAATGGTACGAAGCCATGCTTAAGCACGGCTATGAGGGTGTGCGGCAAATCGAATCGCATCTCACCAATACCATGGGTTGGTCAGCAACGACCGGTAAAGTACCCGCATGGGTCTACGAGCAAGTGACCGAGACCTATATCAAGGATCGCGCCATGCGCGATCGACTTGCAAGTCTCAATCCCAATGCTTCAGCCAAGCTGGTCCAACGTCTTTTGGAAGCGCACGAGCGGCGCTATTGGCAACCTGATCCACAAACTTTGCAAAGCTTGCGTGAAGCCAGCGATGACATCGAAGACCGCATTGAAGGTGTTTACGAGGACTTATCCGCATGAAAAGCATTCCAATCATTGAAGAGCAGATCCGGCCACGAGGCGCCGCAGGACCGGGCCGCGGCCCAGGCGACGGTGAAGGCAGCTTGCAGGTTCATTTAGATCCTTCACAAAAGATCACCAATGCCAAGGTCTTTGCTGTTTATGGCAAAGGCGGGATTGGCAAGAGCACGACTTCGTCGAATCTTTCTGCAGCGTTTTCCAAACTCGGTAAAAGGGTGCTGCAAATTGGTTGTGATCCCAAGCACGATTCCACCTTCACGCTAACCAAGCGTCTGGTTCCTACCGTGATCGATATTTTAGAACAAGTAGATTTTCATACCGAAGAGCTTCGAGTCGAAGACTTTGTTTATGAAGGTTACAACGGTGTAATGTGTGTTGAGGCAGGCGGTCCACCAGCAGGTACTGGCTGTGGAGGCTATGTTGTTGGCCAGACTGTGAAATTGCTCAAAGAACATCATCTGCTTGATGAAACTGATGTGGTGATCTTTGATGTTTTGGGCGATGTGGTTTGTGGGGGGTTTGCTGCGCCATTGCAACATGCTGATCGAGCGCTTATCGTGACCGCAAACGACTTTGATTCGATTTTTGCAATGAACCGCATTATTGCTGCGATTCAGGCGAAATCAAAAAACTATAAAGTTCGTGTGGGTGGCGTGATTGCCAACCGAAGCGCGCAAACCGATCAGGTCGATCGTTTCAATGCAAGAACCGGTTTGAGTACCCTTGCCCATTTTCCTGATCTTGATGCGATTCGGCGTAGTCGTTTAAAAAAGGCAACGCTCTTTGAAATGGAATCATCTCCAGAGCTTGATGCCGTGCAGCATGCTTACTTGCAGCTCGCTGCAAAACTTTGGGCTGGCACCGAAGGGCTTGCACCAGAGTCGCTTAAAGATCGTGAAATTTTTGATGTTGTGGGGTTTGATTAATTGACCCCACCACCTATCAACAACGTCGAAGCGAGGTCGAACAGTACTTTGACCGTACCGCGTTTTCGGCCTGGGCGCGCCTTACTTCCGATGCTCCGGTAAGTCGGATCCGTGCGACGGTTCGTGCAGGGCGCGAGCGAATGCGCACCAACATGCTTAATGCGCTTGGCCAAGATTTAGCGGGAAGACGGATTTTGGATGCGGGTTGTGGCACTGGTGCAATGGCCATTGAACTCGCCCAGCGAGGCGCTGATGTTTTGGCCGTCGATCTGTCGAGCCAATTGATTGAGTTAGCTAAAGCGCGTGCAGCCCAGGAGCGAGCCAGGGCGTCGAAAGCCGAAGAAGGCGGCGAGCACCGCAAGCAGCAGCATCAGCAGCAAAATGGGCGCTCAAAGCCTGGCGAGATTATTTGGCTTGCCGGCGATATGCTTGATGCGAGTTTTGGTCAATTTGATCATGTGCTGGCGATGGATTCGCTTATTCATTACGAAGCACAGGATATGGGGCGTGCACTCGAGCGGCTTTGCCAACGCACCAAGCGAAGCTTGCATGTGAGTTTTGCGCCCCGAACCCCGATGCTTGCGCTCATGCATGCCGCTGGTCGATGCCTCCCTCGAGCAGATCGAGCCCCTTCGATTGTTCCTTTGGCTGGTGAAAAGATAATCGGCGCACTACGCAGTCAGCGCAGTTTTGAGCATTGCAGGCTTTGGCTCGGTGAGCGGGTTAATAGCGGATTTTATATTTCTCAGCTATTAAATATTGAACATATGACGGTGGATTGCCCACTTGTTGAGTTAAATCATGCGTAGGCTTGCAGCGCTAAACCGGCAAATGGCGCTTCATTTGCGTCAGATTAGCCCGCGTTTTTTGCCCTTTGCCGATGCGGCAAGTGCGCAGCTCCCACTCGGACAACTTTTGCGGCTCTCACTTTTTCAATGTTCAGTCGGCATGTGTCTGGTGTTACTCACCGGTACCTTAAATCGGGTAATGATTGTTGAAATGGGGGTTGCCGCATGGCTGGTGTCCCTGATGGTCTCACTTCCGATTCTTTTTGCCCCTTTCCGAGCCTTGATTGGATTTCGTTCAGACACCCATCGCTCAGCAATCGGTTGGCGGCGGGTTCCGTATTTATGGTTTGGCACCATGATGCAAGTTGGGGGGCTGGAATTCATGCCTTTCGCACTTATCGTGTTATCGGGTGATGCTCAGGGGCCTGCTTTTGTAGGACCAGCGGCTGCTGCACTCTCTTTTTTAATGGTTGGTGCCGGCCTACACACGACTCAAACGGCAGGACTCGCACTCGCTGCCGATTTGTCGAGCGAGGAAAAGCAACCACGTGTGGTTGCTTTGCTCTATGTGATGCTGCTCGCTGGCATGGTCATCAGTGCCTTGATTTTTTCACTCGTGCTGTCTGACTTTTCTCAACTACAGTTGATCAAGGTTGTACAGGGCGCAGCATTGGCAACGATGATTCTCAATTGCATCTCGTTATGGAAACAGGAGCAAAAGAATCAAAACCCCAAGCAACAGGCTGCCAGACGCAGTTTTGGCGAGGCCTGGCGCGATTTCCTCGCTAAACCCGGTGCAAGGCGCTTTCTTTGGGCAACTGGTCTGGGTACAGCAGCATTCAATATGCAAGATATTTTGCTTGAACCTTATGGCGCCGAAGTTTTAGCGCTTCCGGTCGCACAAACCACTGCGCTTAGTGCATTTACTGCTTCAGGCATGCTCATCGCTTTTGGCCTTGCCGCAAGAGCGCTCAGCCGCGGTCAGCAAGCCTTAAAGCTTGCAGCGGCCGGTGCAGTTTTTGGCGTTTTCGCTTTTGCGGCTGTGATTTTTGCAGGCCCTTTGCAATCGCCGGATCTCTTCCGAATCGGTGCTTCGTTGATTGGTTTTGGTGGTGGTTTTTTTGCTGTTGGTACCTTGATTACAGCCATGAATTTAGAGCAAGGTCCTTATAAGGGGCTTGCGCTTGGGGCCTGGGGTGCTGTTCAGGCAAGCGCGGCAGGATTTGCAATTGCCGCTGGCGGCGTACTTCGAGACCTTTTCAAGCAGCCCATGCTATCGGGCGCATGGGGTGAGGCTTTGCAAAACCCTGATATGCCTTATAGCGCAGTCTATCACCTTGAGATAGCGATGCTTTTTGTCACGCTTGCGTTGATCGGTCCGATTACAAGATCGTTAAAGCCGCAAACAGCGCAGCTAAAGAATCAGGGCTTTGGCGTTGCTCAACTTCCTGGGTGATGCTGCAGTCGTTATCGTTGTCGTTAGTTGTGTGGCTGATAAAGCTGTTGATGAAGATGTCTTAATGCATATTGGATTTTTTCGGTTGTTGTATTGATTTTTACTGGAGGTGAATCATGTTGTTCCATTCAGGTGACGTCGGAGCAATCACCAGCTATATCGATATAGCGCAGGTGGTGCTCTATTTATTTTGGATTTTCTTTTTTGGCCTCATCATTTATCTGCACCGCGAAGGCAAGCGCGAAGGTTATCCGCTGTTGCCAGGTAATCCTGATCTGCCCTCGCATGTGCGTTATGAAGGCGCATTTGGCATGCCTGAACCTAAGACCTATAAGACAGCGCACGGGGAGATTTTTACAGCGCCGAATGGTAAAGAGGACAACCGTCCGATCGCAGGTAAATACACCGGCGGTGTGATCGGCGCTGCGCTTGAGCCTGTAGGCGATCCGATGAAACTAGCAATCGGGCCTGGTTCCTACGCCGAGCGGCTTGATCGACCGGATCTCACCTTTGATGGGCATCCAAAAATCATACCGATGCGTGTAGCTAAGGATTACTGGATTGAGGCGCGTGGTCCCGATCCCCGAGGTAAGCCAGTTTTTGGCGGCGATCATGAAGTCGCAGGAACCGTCAGCGATGTCTGGGTCGATTTGGCCGAGTCGGTGATTCGTTATTTTGAGGTCAAGTTGCCTTCGGGTCGGTCCGTGCTACTGCCCCATAACTTCACCAGAGTTGGGGATCAGGCGCTTGTCGTGCGTTCAATCTTTGCGAATCAATTCGAAGGTGTGCCAGCCACCAAGAAGCCGGATCAGGTCACACTGCTTGAAGAAGAGCGCATCATGGCCTATTACGGCGCAGGCACACTTTATGCCACGCCAGACCGTGCTGAACCGATTGTTTAAGTCAGACTGAAGGCCCGTGCAAGGATTCAAGATAATCAATTCAAAGGACTGAAGGTCTAGCGATGAGTCACGACGATTTTGAACCGATCCCGGGTCTTCCCGAAATGCTACCAAGCGGTGAACGCGTCTTATGGCAGGGTGCACCGCAGTGGCAGCGCCTGGCGATTGAAGCATTCCATGTCCGCAAGATCGGGGTTTATTTCCTGATGCTTGCGGTTTGGCAAATCAGTACAACTGTTCATGACGGCGGCAGCCTCAACGAAGCCTTGATCGCCGCAAGCTGGATGATCGTACTCATGCTTAGTGCGCTTTTAATCTTGCTTGCACTTGCTCGGTTCTCTGCACAAACCACGCTGTACACAATCACCAATGCTCGGATTGTGATGCGCTTTGGTATGGCTTTGCCGCTGGTTGTGAATATACCTTTTCGTATTGTTGAATCCGCTGACTGGCGAGCACGTGGTGAAGATAGTGCTGAAATTTGCCTTACGCTTGATGGTCGAGATGGTGCTCGTCTTTCCTGGGCGCATCTCTGGCCACATGCAAAGGCCTGGCACTTGCGTCATCCCAAACCCCTATTGAGGGCCTTGGCCGATGGCGAGACAGTTGCACAACTGCTTGCTCAGGCGCTTGCTAATCATGCGCTTAGCCAAACAGTCAATGACAGTCCGCCCAAGCCCTTGCGGGTGCGTGTTGCTGAACAATCACTTCAGGCAGGCGTTGCTTAAGCGATGTCTGCCGTCCATGTCCGACCTGCTCCTTTGCTCGCCATGGGGGCGCTCGCACTGAGTTCGTTGTTGCTCGTGGCCTGGTATCGCTTGAATCTGCCCAGCGCGCCACCCGACCCGGTGTCACAAATCAGCCAGAGAATCGCAACACAAGTTGATCTCTTATTCGTTGACCTGCCCGATGGCGGCGTCCTGGTTCAGCGGGCAGGCGATGGCACTGTGCTTGCACAAATTCAGATGGGTGAGGGTGGCTTTGTTCGCGCGACCTTGCGCAGCCTGATCAGAGAACAGCCAAACACCAGGCATCACTTTCGTCTGGCGATGACCGAGCAGGGTCAGTTGCTACTTTGGCATCCGATCAGCGGACGAGTACTCGATTTGAAGGCCTACGGCCCAAGTAATCGACAGGTTTTTCTTGAATTTCTTCATGCTTCGGAGTCAACACCATGAGCACGCTGATGGACGACATCAAAACCACAAAAGACGCGCTCGATAAAGCGCGTGATGAAAGCATCATCAGCCCTCGGTTTTACTCGACTGACTACGAGGCGATGGACCGGATCGACATTACGCCTGTACGTGCTGAGTGGGATGCGATGATGCAAGAGTTTCGTGACGATCCTAATGGCGAGCATTTTCAGCGTGACGAGGCCTTTCGGGCTCGAGTGGCTGACCTTGAACCCGAATTGCGCGCCGAATTTTATGATTTTTTGATCAGTTCGGCGACTTCTGAATTTTCAGGTTGTGTTCTTTATAACGAAATCAGGCGACGGGTCAATAACCCAGACATCAAAGAGCTCATGGGTTACATGGCACGCGATGAATCAAGGCATGCCGGATTTATCAATCAGTCATTGAAAGACTTCGGCGTAAATATTGATCTTGGGGACTTAAAGCGGACAAAAAAATATACTTACTTCAAACCAAAATATATTTTTTACGCAACCTATCTTTCGGAAAAGATAGGCTATGCCCGCTACATCACTATCTTTCGCCAATTGCAAAGGCATCCCGAGCTTCAGTTTCATCCGATTTACAGCTGGTTTGAGCAGTGGTGTAATGATGAGTTCCGACACGGTGAAGCTTTTGCACTGATTCTTAGAGCGAATCCCCATTTGCTGCAGGGCCACAACCGTTTATGGATCAAGTTCTTCCTGCTTGCGGTCTATGCCACGATGTATGTACGTGATCATACGAGGCCAGCACTGCACAAAGCGCTCGGTTTTGACCCCACTGGCTATGACTACGAAGTGTTTCGAATTACCTCTGAGATCACACGTCAAACCTTTCCCCTCACACTGGACATTGACCATCCGCGATTTCGCCAGGGCATGGAGACGCTTCGTGAGCTGGGGGCTGCGAGTGAACTCGCTCGAAAACAAGGCGGTGTACTTTCAAGCGTCAAGCGTTTGTGGTTAGGGGCCAAGGCAAGTTTGGTTTTCGCATCGGTTTACCTGATTCCCTCTAAGGTAAACGCCTTACCTGAACGGGTGCGTTTAGCGCCGGTCTGGTGATGAGGTGAGCGGCTTGGTCGCAAAGGCCGAAGGGGCAATGCTTTGCTGATTAGTTTTTTACTTGCCGCTTTCTTTGCATTGTTATTGTGGTGGCTTGGCACTGGCTTGGTGCTTTGGCTTGACGGTTTGCCCAGGAAGACCTTTGTCTGGAGCATGCTTGCAACCACGCTGCTGAGCGCCGCTGGTCTTTATGCGGTGTGGTGGACCCAGGATCAATCAAGCCAATGGGCTGTTTATCTTGCATTTGCGGGCGGCTTGTCGGTTTGGGCCTGGCAGGAGATGAGCTATTACCTTGGCTTTGTCACCGGGCCACGCAAGAAAGCCTGTGAACCGGGCTGTGCTGGATGGGGGCACTTCTTGCATGCCTTGCAAACGAGCCTCTACCATGAACTGGCGATCTTGATCGGTGCGCTCATGCTTTGGGGACTTTCCCGTGAGGCTGAATTCGCGGTCGCTTTCTGGACCTACATGGTCTTATGGGCGATGCATGAAAGTGCAAGGATCAATGTATTTTTAGGGGTCCGCCATATCAACGCCGAATGGCTACCTGAGCATTTACAGTATTTGCGAAGTTTTTTGCGCCAGGCACCGATGAATCCTTGGTTCCCCTGGTCCATCGCCATCGCAGCTTCGGGTGCAGGCTGGATTTTCTACCAAGCTTGGTTTTGTCAGGACCCTGCTCAAGCGAGCGCTTATTACTTGATTGGTGCGCTTGCAACGCTTGCCCTCATCGAACATGTTTTTTTGATGTTGCCAATTCCTTTGACTGCGCCCTGGGCCTGGGCACTTGGCAAGCGCAGACGGCAGGCCATTTAAGTCCGGTCCCAGGTTGATTCATCGACACAATCAGCCGAACTCGGTATGCCGCTTACAACTAAGGGCAAGCAAACAGTCTGATCTGCCTTAGTCGGTCTACAATGTTTATATGGATTTACCAGCAAGGCATGTCAATCAGGGCGATGCTGATGCATTGTTAGCCCTGCGTTCGGCTGCCG
>SXGQ01084964.1_pt1 | contig 10011 bp, 9 predicted proteins | sample 3178371 | NCBI WGS metagenome assembly SXGQ01 (sample SAMN11356859, study PRJNA531348) | freshwater metagenome | isolation source: freshwater sample F1-20 | place: China: Fuxian Lake, Yuxi | collected 2017-12-25 | reverse complement strand
TTCAGAAGAAATTCTCAAACAGGTGCAATCGAAGCTCAAACTAGAACAGGTAGTTGGGGCGGACTGAATTCAGTTCTTCATAAGAACTAAATTTCGTTAACTAAGTAACTTACTTCGCTATTTGATATTGAAAAATCAGAAGCAATAACTCTAGATTTTGAGTACTTTAGAAAATCAGCAACCAAATTTTCAATTTTTGAAACAACTTTGTTTCCTTGTTTATTCTTTACTTTTGCCAAAGTAGCATCAGAAATAGTTCTTAAAGAACTAGCTGAAGCTAAGAATTTTTCAATATCTGCTTGGCTTCCTTGATCAAGTAAGTTTTGTAATTTAGCTAGATTTTCACCTAGATTTTCCACGACTCTAGATAATGATTTTCTATTAGGCCAAACAATTTCCGCGGTTCTTTCTGCTGGAGAAGTGGTAACTCTAGTTAAATCTCTAAAGCTTCCTCCTGCTAATAATTGAGCAAGTTGAGCAAATTCAGATTCGCCCACACTTTTGGCATAAGCAGAAGCAACAACGTGAGCAAGATGACTACTTAAAACTACAGATTCATCGTGATCATGTGGATCAACTGGTACAACAAATCCACCTAATTCACAAATTACATTTATCACTGCAGCTAATGCACCTTTGTTTGTTACGTTTACAACTGAAACTGCCCAAGGTGCATCGATAAATAAATCTTTATTGGCACTGTTAAATCCTGCTTCATTAGATCCAGCCATGGGATGAGTTCCGACATAATTTAAACCTTGTGCAGCACTTAATAGTGGAGCTTTTACAGAACAAATATCTGCCACAATGCCCGCGAAATTAATCTTTTTTAATTCTCTTAATGTTTCTTCACTCTGTGTTGTGGGTGCGGACACAATGACAATCTCTGCATCCTTAACACAAGTTTTTAAATCTTGTGCAATGTTAATGCCAGATTTTGTGGCTTGGTCTTGAGTATTTTTATCAGGATCAAATCCTGTGATTTGATGCTTAATTTTTAATCCTTGGGCAATTGATCCACCGATTAGGCCTAAGCCAACAATTGAAATCTTCATAGTTTGATTGGAATTAATTAACGTGGAACTTCAGTTGCCGCTTTAACTAAACGATCAACCCATTCTTTTAATACATCTGAAGTAACACTTCCAGGCGGTAATGATTCACCAACGCGAGCAGAACTAATTTCTGGATTCATTGGGTATGAGCCAAGAACCTTTACTGCCGCGCCTAAATTGCTGACATCCATAATTGCTGCTTGCAAAGTTGGTTCACCAATGTGTCCTCGTGTAGAAATCATGAAGGTGTATTCACCTAGGCGAGTTTTTAAAGGTCTGGAACTAATTGAAGTTAAACCAATATCTCTTTTAGCAAAACAGGTCAAAATGTCTGATAACAAACCGTTTCGATCAGCAACTGGAGTGATAACCAAAGTGGTTTTGTCATGACCAGTTGGGGAAGAAAGATTACGAGAAATCAATGCCATCCTGGTTTTGCCACCAGCAAAATCTTCTAATCTTGTTTGCTTCACAAATAAACCAAAAGTGTCAGCACCTTTTGTGGCAGCAATTGCAGCTAAACCTGGTTCTTTTCTTTCGGCCACAATTCGACAAGCATCAGCTGTGGAAGCTGTGAATTCAACTTCAATTTTGTTTGCCTTTAAATATTCCTTACACTGCGCAGCTGCATGTGGATGAGTTAATACTTTTGTGACAGGTTCATTCTTTGTTGAAGAAGGCACTGCGAGCACGAATGAAATTGGAACAACTATTTCTTCATTGATAAAACATTGCGCGGCACGAAAAATTAATTCATCAAGAGTGCTTAACACATCACCCTCAACAGAATTTTCCAAAGGAACTAACCCTGCATCAGCACTTCCTGATTCAACTGCAAAAACAACATCAGAAACTTCTTTTTCTGCAATTATTTCGCCAGTCCAAGGAACTGTCATTAAGTCAATTGCTGCGTGAGTAAATGTTCCTGGTGGTCCTAAGTAGACCAGCTTTTGATTACTCACAAGTTTTTCTTATTTAGACTTTGGTGGCATTGCTTTAATTTGGGCAGGATCATTAGAGGTCATTCCTAGTTTGGCAGCGCCTCCTGGAGAACCAATTTCAGCAAAGAATGCTGCATTAGATGCAGAGTAATCTTTAAAGTTTTCTGGAACATCATCTTCGTAATAAATTGCTTCAACAGGACAAACGGGTTCGCAAGCTCCGCAATCAACACATTCGTCAGGTTGGATGTAAAGCATGCGTTCGCCTTCGTAGATGCAATCAACCGGACATTCTTCTATGCATGATTTATCTTTGATATCAATGCATGGTTCGGCGATAACGTAGGTCACCCTTGGACTCCTCTACTCGGGAAAGTAAGACAAAACTACTTCATCTCTACTATTTATATGTAAAGAGTATATGAAAGGAACAAATTTTCTCGTATGTCAGCAATCGGCAGGCTAAGAATTAGCCCTTCAGATATCGGCAGGCGCGTAACTGTGCGCCATCTAGCTGGTGCTGATTTAACTGACGTCTTGGGTCATTTAGTTTCTTGGATCAGTGATTGGCCAACTGGGGTTATAGGAGTTCGAAAAAAAGATGATTCGATCCAAGAAATCGTGACGGGAAAAATCTTTGCCGCCAAGGTTATTGAACCAGAAATTGGATCACTTGATTTAGAACGAGATTCTGAAAGTACTTGGGTTCCAACTGAAACAGCGAAGCTGGGCGATTGGGTTTTAAGGTTTTCAGGAAATGAATCTGCTCGTGCTAATTCTTGTCGACTAGATGGTAGACCCCAAGATTCAGTTGATGAATCTTTGAAGAAAATTATTGATTGGTATCGATCTAAAAAAGCTGCTGCTATTGTGCAATCTCCTAAACCTGGGGCTTTTGATGAAGCTTTGGCGAGAAACAATTTTCTAGAAGTAGCTCATGCTTTATACATGATTGCTCCAACAATTAAATCTGAAAACAATGATGTAATCATGGAAAAAGAATTAACACCTAAATGGTTTGAAGCAGTTATGTCATCTGATGCTAAAGCCCCACGTTTAAGTAAAGAATTATTAGTTAGTGGAAGTTTTGTAAGATTTGCTTGCCTTCAAGATAGTGAAAACAAAATTATTGCCACAGGGCGAGTATCTGCTTCTTCAGATTTAGCAATGGTCACAACCGTTTGGGTTGAAGAAAGTTATCGAGGTAAAGGTTTAGCAAAAAAGATTATGAATGCCTTGAGTAATGCTGTTTATGAAATAGGCCATGAGCAGATTGTTTTGCAAGTTCTTAAATCAAACGTGGCAGCTGTAAGTCTGTATGAGTCTTTGGATTATGAAATTCACCATGAATATGCCTATTACCGCCACACCAAAGCAGAAATTCCTAAAAAAGTTGAGTGCTAATGCAAATTAGTACTTTTCAACTACGCTAAGACTCATGAAGTTATACGACACTAAGAGCCGGGAAGTAGTTGAAATAATTCCGTTATTTCCTGGTGTTTTGAAGATTTATGCATGTGGGCCTACTGTCTATCGAGATGCACATGTGGGCAATATGCGTACTTTTTTACTCACAGACTTAATCAAAAGATTTGCTCAATATCAAGGTTTAAAAGTTGAATTAATTCAAAACATCACAGATGTTGGTCATATGGCAGATGACACAGGTTTAGGTGGAATTGACGAAGGTCAAGGCGACACCGAAGATCGAGTTTTAGCTCAAGCAAAAACTGAAAGTATTGATGCTTTGACTATAGCTAGAAAATATGAAGATAACTTTCATAAAGATTTAAAGCTACTAAATATTCAAAAAGCCACCAAGTATCCAAGAGCTAGTGAATCAATTGAATTAATGATTGAGCTAATTCAACAACTAATTAAGAAAAAACATGCTTATGTAGGAAAATCAGGCACTGTATTTTTTGATGCAAAATCTTTTCCCAGCTATGGACAAATCAGTGGTAACAAACTTGATGAATTACAACCTGGTTATCGCTTTGAAGGAAAATCTGATCCAGATAAAAAATTTCATGCTGACTGGGCTTTGTGGAAACATGCTGGAGAAAACAGAACGCAATTGACTTGGGAAACTCCCTGGGGACGAGGTTATCCAGGCTGGCACATTGAATGCAGTGCCATGAGTATCAAATTCTTAGGCGACAAAATTGATATTCATACCGGCGGAATTGATTTGCGATTTCCTCACCATGAAGATGAACGAGCTCAAAGTAACGCTTCTGCCAACACCGAAGTAGTTAATCACTGGATTCATGGTGAACATCTTTTATTTGAAGGCAGAAAAATGAGTAAATCATCAGGAAATGTTTTGTTAGTTTCTGACGTGTTAGCTAAAGGGTTAGATCCTCTTGCGATTCGATTGTCATTATTAGAACACCGTTATAGATCTCAAATGGATTTAACATGGAATTCAATTAGTGCTTCGCATAAGAATTTGAAGCGAATTCGAGAAAAAATGCAAGAATGGTCAAAATCTCGTGGTACAGCAGATAAAAACTATTTAGCTCAATTTGAATCAGCTTTAAATGAAGACTTAGATACCAATAAAGTCCTACAGCTTTTAAGAACTCTGGAAAAAGATGAAACTGTTTCACATGGAGATAGATACCAAACAGTATTGAAATTTGATGAAGTTCTAGGACTTGATTTACATCTTGCTCCTGAAGCAAAAAAGGAAGTAGAAATTACTCCTGAGATAAAAGGACTACTCGAAACAAGAGCTAAAGCAAGACTCGAAAAAAATTGGAAATTGAGTGATGAAATCAGAGATAAATTGATTGCTTCGGGAATTGGAATAAAAGACAGCGATAGTGGTCAGGAAATTTTTTCGCTTTAACTTTGAGGCACAGGTTGTGGAACTCCACTTGCTGCAGGCACTACCGAAGGACTAACACTTGGTGCAACTTCTCCTTCTTTTAGGCATATAACATGATCGCTTGGTTTATAACTTGTTGTTAGGTTTTCGCTTTGCACAATGGAATTATTTTTCCAAAATTGTCTTGTCACAACAATTTTAAATCCAGGGGCTGGATCCTGCTCCAAACAATTTGGGTCATAAGAATTAATAGTTTCAATATTATTATTTAAGTTATAAGGTTCACCAAATTTTGCCGTAATTCTGTTATACACTTTGGTCCCATACATTGAAATTGTTATTCCATCTCGTGCAGGAATTGCTTTAATCAAAATATTACTTTGAGTATTGTTTCTAAACTTAAGATCAAGTTTTGGCCAACTAATTGTTGCTTCTAATCCTGGTGTGTATCTTGCAATAAGAACAGAATGAGCTCTTTGTTCAATTCTTTCTAATCCTGCATAAAAAGCCGCAGTCCAAGTTGCTGAGGTTATGATTGAAACTCCCCCACCTAAACCAAAAGCAAATCGGCCACCCTCTCCAATATAAATTCCTTTTACGTAACCATTTTTTGTTGTTCGTTCTTTAATTGTTTCATTCATCGAAAAGATTTCACCAGGTTTAAGGATTTTTCCATCCATATAACGAGCAGCTTGGCCAACATTTATTTCTCTATATGGCAAATAATCAAAATCTTGTCTAAAAGTACTTAGTTGTTCCTTTATCCCCAAAGCTTCCAAGCTTTCAGTTGAAATTTGTGGATTTACTACTGCACTATCTAAATTAACAACCCTGTTTTCTTTTTGTCTAAATACGGGAGAAAGGGCAGCATCTAGTTGACCTGGTTTGAATTTTATTCCCACCTGAGCAGGGACAATAACTACTTTGTCGCCAGGAAAATCAAATTTAGCATCACTTGCAGTAGTTTGAATATTTGGAATTTGCCTAGATATTTCATTAATTATTACTGATTCATCAAATTTTGACTCTAATTTTTCTTTGTTAGGAACAAAATTTAACGCAGTTCCAATTACTTCAGGACTGATTTCGACTGATCTTGTTCCAATTTTTAAAGTAATTGGAGAAGCAACGGCTAGATCAGCTAAATTCGAGCGAACTTTATTAACGTCTTCGTTGCTTACTGCTGGTGGAATATATGCAATTACCACTTCAGCTTTTCTACCTTCGTAGAGCCAAGATTCCCTTAAACTTTTTTTGGTTTTCTCCCAATCAATTTGTGTTCCACTTACTGCCTCAGTAGTTACTACCTTGCCACCTTGGGTAGCAAGTGTTGCATTTATTGGAGTTTTTGTATTGTCCGTAATCACTTTCGCTAACGCAATTTTGAATGTGTTCTCGTCAAGATTTATTGTTGGCTTAATTTCGGTGGAGAAGAATGCTGACTTAAAGAAGAAAAAAATATTTTTTCTTATACCTTTTACTGTGGTAGATAAATCAAGTTCAAGACCAATTTGTTCCGGGGTAGTAGAGAATGTTCCTTGTGGAGTTTGAAAATTAATAGGATCATTGACCTTATCTTTTACTGCGAAATTTATTTGCTCATAAACATTTGAGGAAAGCTTGCCTCCGATTTCATAACCAAAAAGTTTGGTATTTGGTGGAACAACTGTTATGGACCACACATAGCAACCTAACAGAATTAATGCTAGGGTTGTCAGAATCAATTGGCCGATAAATTCACCTATTCGATATTTCCAATCCTTTTTGACCGGTTTTAATAATTCCAGATTGGAAATTAACTCATTTAATTCTTGGGAGACCAAGGGACTAACTTTAGTTGATCTAGTTTTTAGATTTGGTTTGTGCTTTGGTGCAACTGACTTATATTTCTTCGCAGGTGGGGTCTTTTCTTTATCGCTCAAAAGAGTTTCAGCCCCTAATCAAGTCGAGTTCCTTTAAAAACCACGACCACCCAATATTAGATAAAGGCTAATTGAGCGTAAAAACCAGAGCAGGCTCTAGTCCCAAACCTTGTTTATCGCTAATCTAAATATCTAAGCACAATTGGGGAACGGACAAAATGACTAACAAGAAATCTGAAGAATCAACTGTCGAACAAGAAGTAATCAATGCTGCTTCTGAGTGGGTTGAGGATTCCAATGAGCCTTCTAAGAAGGGTAACAAAAGTTGGTTGCCACGTTCCATCGTCGTTTCCTCATCTGGTGCTAGCCGAAGAATTAATGAATTAGAACAACAAGTCAAAGTACTGGCCAAAAGACCAAACGTTTTTGAACTAGATGATGCAGAAATCACTGCCCTTGCTGGTGAAGATGCTGCAACATTAATTAGAGCTGCTAAGTCCAAAGCTCAATCAGTTTTAGTTGAAGCAGAAAAACTTGCCCAAGGAATTAGAGAAACTTCTGCTGCTCAATTATCTGCAACAAAAGAAGAAAACAAACGTTTAATTGAGGCAACAAACTCTGAAAACTCACAATTAAAAGCAGATGCTGAAAAATATGTCAAAGATCTTCGCACTCGTGCAGAATCTGAATATGAAGCATCAGATAAAGAGGCAAAAAGAATTATGGCCACAGCTACTTCTGAAGCAAATACAATTTTGCAAAATGCAAAATCAGAAGAACTAAGAATTACCAGTGATGCTTCAAAGCGTGCTGAAGAATTAATTGCAAGAACCAGAAACGAAGCACAAACAGAAGCTCGTCGCTTAATTGATGAGGCACAAGCGGAACGCAAACGCGTTATTGACAACGTGGAAATTCAAAGAGATTCTGCGACAAAAGTTGCTGCTGAAGCTGCCAAGGTACGCCGCTCCCTAGCCTCTGCTTCAACTCAATTGCGTCAAGCATTAGATGATGCTTTAGCTGTTGCAACAGATATCGAACAAAAAACTCAAGCAGTCTCAGACAAAACTAAATCCGTTAAAGACGGAATTTAATTATTTCTTTAGGGGCAATGATGACATTGCCCCTAAAATTATTACAGATCCTAATAAGTAAATTTTCGCAAGTAAATTATTGGTTAAAACTAAATCTCCAGCCAGTAACTTGGTACTCATTAGAAGTGCAATGCTCAACCAACCAACTCCGTAGGTAATAACAAAAATTCTTGAGTCAGTGGTGATTCTTATGTGTCTAATTGAGTAAAGAAAAATAAATAAGTAAAGCAAAATTCCCCAAGGAATAGTTATAAAAATCTTTGAAGTGGCAGCTTGTAAGAATCCCCCGACAATTGAGACTGCGATTCCTAATAAAAGGGAAGCTAGAAGACTAGATATTTTAATTTTCATTTAAAGACCTGCAAAAATATCAGTTTCAAAAACTCCACTTTTAATAACATTGCCCTTTGCAATTCTGAAATATTCCACACCTAGTGCTTCTGGCCCAACAACTTGAGCCATCTGAAAAAACGGACCAGTATCTTCAACCTGTGTCGCATGACATCGCAAAGCTGCTAATTTTTTATCAACTAAATCAAAACCCTCAATTCTAGTAGTGACAAATTTATCGTCAACAGCAAATGGAACTTCATCTACTGAATCAACACCAAAGAATTTAGAACCTGAACTTGCTAATGCATCTATTCCTTTTTGAATTTGAGATTTAGGAATACAAGTCCAATATATTTTGCTAATTTCCCAAGCATCCCCCAATTCTGGTTTATAGCTTGAAACTTTCGCTAAATCACTAGCGTAATGAGTTATGCGATGAGCGTTTATGTGATCTGGGTGCCCATAACCACCAAAGTCATCATAGGTAATAACTACTTGCGGTTTTGTTTCTCTAATAATTTTTACTAATTCATTAGCTGAAACTTGTAAATCTGTTTGCCAAAAAGAGTCTTTTCTTTCATTGGGTGCAGTACCCATCATGCCTGAATCTCTGAATTTTCCTGCGCCACCTAAAAATCTGTGATCTGTTACACCAAGAGCTTTCATGGCATTTGCTAATTCAATTTGACGATGCGGACCAAGTTTGTCTTCTTTATTACTTGCAAGGTGAGCAAGTTCTGGAACTAAAACTTCTCCTTCTTCCCCACTGGTACAGGTCACCAAAGTTACTTTTGCTCCAGCATTTATGTATTTAGCCATTGTGATTCCCGTGCCAATGGTTTCATCATCTGGATGAGCGTGAACTAATAAAAGACGGTGACTCGACATAACTTAAAGAATACGCGACAAGCAGAATATGTGTGTGAGTAGATGGCCTAACTTTCCCAAACAGTTCGCACAAACCAGAAGATTTTCATCTGGTCGTGCAAGAAGTTTTGTTTTAAGTCCTGCAAACAATTTAGTCTTTTTTGTTAGAGCAATTTCAAAAACTGATTTAAGACTTGCACTTTATTGCCTTGATACAGTTTCTGGCAAAGAATCAATACTTGTTAATCCTCAAGATTTAAAGATAAAAGATGAAGAATTCTTACCTGCCCAAGAAAAGGCTCGTCGCGAAAGGTTAAGGGAATCAGGTTCTGGAATCACAACTTTTAGTATTGATAAAAGTGGTGAAAATCTATGTTTTGCTTTAAATGGAGAACTTTGGCATTTCCAAGTAAGCACTAGAAAGATTTCAAACCTAGCAATTCCTGGAGCAATTATTGATCCCAGATTTTCACCCAATGGCAAATACATTGCTGGAGTAGTAAATGGTGGGCTTTATCTTTACTCTGTTACTGAAAACTTTGGAAAATCCCTAATCGTTACTGAAAATGAGAATGTTACTTATGGATTAGTTGACTTCATTGCCGCAGAAGAACTAAATAGATACAGGGGATTTTGGTGGAGTCCTGAATCAACAAGTTTAGTCGTGGAAAGAGTGGATGAGAGTGAAGTTGCCCTCGTTAATTTAGCTGATCCAACTGATCCAAAAGCTGAAGTAAGAACTCACCGCTATCCATTTGCGGGCACAAAAAATCCAAATTGTGAATTTTATGTAATCGATTTAATGGGTAATAAAAATAAGCTAGATATCGATAGCCAGGAATTTGAATATGTCACAGAAGTTGATTTCTACTCTGAAAATTTAGTGCACTTAACTTTGCTTACCCGTGATCAAAAGAATATGGTCCTAAAGGAATACAACCTAAGTAGTAATACAAGCAAAGATTTATGGGCTAAAACTCACAAAGCTTGGGTCGAAGTAACTGCTGGTGCACCTCGTTTATTTGA
>SXGQ01623137.1_pt1 | contig 10013 bp, 11 predicted proteins | sample 3178371 | NCBI WGS metagenome assembly SXGQ01 (sample SAMN11356859, study PRJNA531348) | freshwater metagenome | isolation source: freshwater sample F1-20 | place: China: Fuxian Lake, Yuxi | collected 2017-12-25 | reverse complement strand
GCCGAATCGATTCATTCCGCGCAAACCATGAAGTGGGGCATCAAGCGCATCTCCAACGACGACCTGCGCCAAAAATTCATCGATGCCACCGTCCCGCAGGCGGAATTGCTGGGCATCACGCTGCCCGACCCCGACTTGCGCTGGAACGCCGAACGCAGCCACTACGACCACGGCCCGATCAACTGGGATGAATTCTGGCAGGTGGTAGGGGGTGACGGGCCCTGCAATCGCGAGCGGATCGCGGCGCGGCAAAGCGCCCACGACAACGGCGCATGGGTTCGCGAGGCCGCGGCCGCGCATGCTGCCAAACGCGCTGCACGGAGCCGGGCTGAAGCCGCCTGAGCTTGTGTTGACAAGGAGAACATCCGATGACCGGTAACGCTGCTTCGCCTGCTGACTGGCCGCTCTGGGAAGTGTTCGTGCGCAGCCGCCAGGGGCTTGATCACCGCCACTGCGGCAGCCTTCACGCGGCCGACGCGCGCATGGCACTCGAGATGGCGCGCGATGTGTACACCCGACGAATGGAAGGCGTGAGCCTATGGGTGGTGCCCTCGCAGGCCATCATCGCTTCGCAGCCGGAAGACCAGGGCGTGGACTTCGACCCCATGTCCGACAAGATCTACCGTCACCCCACTTTTTATGAGTTGCCCGATGAAGTGCGCCACATGTGAGGAACACGCGGCGCCCAGCCGCCGGCCTGCGCGCGCCGGCGCTGCGCGAGGGGCGCGATGAGCGCGACCGGGTCAACCGATCGCGCCGGCTTTGAGCACCTGCTTCGGTTGGGCGACAGCGCGCTCGTGCACGGCCAGCGCCTGTCCGAGTGGTGCGGCTATGGACCGGCCCTCGAGGAAGACATCGCGCTCAGCAATATCGCGCTCGACTGCGTGGGTCAGGCGCGACTGCTGCTTGCGCTCGCTGGCGTGCGCGAGGGCTTGGACCGCGATGAGGATGCGCTCGCTTACCTTCGCGACGAAGCAGCGTTTCGCAATTACACGCTCCTCGAACTGCCCAACGGCAATGGCCCGCGCGAAGACTATGCGATCACCGTGGTGCGCGGCTTTCTGCACGCCGCGCTCCAGGTCCACCTGTGGCCCGCGCTTGCCGCTTGCGCCGATCGCGAGCTGGCGGCAATCGCCGCGCGCTCGGTCAATGAAGCGCGCGCTCATCTGCGCCACTTCGGGCAATGGGTGGTGCGGCTCGGTGACGGCACCGACCTGTCGCATGCACGCATGACCGTCGCCCTCGAGCGGCTGTTCCCCTACACCAATGAATTCTGGAGCACGGACCCCGTCGAAGCAGCCCTCGCAGACGCCGGCCGTGGCGTGATGGTGGCGAGCCTGAAGTCCGCCTGGGACCACACCGTCAACCCGGTGCTGAGTGAGGCGGGCCTTGCCCGCCCGGCCGACAGCCGGTTCATGTCCACCGGCAAACTCGGCCGCCACAGCGAGCACCTGGGCCCAATGCTTGCCGAGATGCAGGCGCTTGCACGCGCACACCCCGGAGCGCGCTGGTGAGCCTGTCGGCAAGTGAGCGCCTCACCCGAGCGCGAGACGCCGCCGCTCAGGTCTGCGACCCTGAAATTCCGTCGCTCTCGCTCGAAGACCTGGGCATCCTGCGCGGGGTACAGATCGAGGCGGAACGGGTGGTCGTGACGCTCGCGCCCACCTACACCGCGTGCCCGGCCACCGAAGCGATCTGCGATGACGTGGGGGCTGCGCTCGAGGCTGCCGGCGTGGCGCCCTTCGCGGTACGGGTGTCGCTCGCGCCACCCTGGAGCAGCGACTGGATCACCGCGGCAGGGCGCCGAAAGCTCCTTGAGGCCGGCATCGCTCCACCTGCCTGCCTCGCTGCATCCGCAGGCACACCCGACCCCGCTTCTGCCCCCGCTTCTGCCCCCGTCCGTTTCATCCGGCGCGAGCCCGAGCGCGCGCGGGCGGCCACCCGGCCACCAGGCGCCGGCCCCCTACCTGAGTGTCCCCGCTGTCAATCGCCGCAGACCGAACTGCTTTCCGAGTATGGCTCCACGGCTTGCAAATCACTTTATCGCTGCCTCGCGTGTGCCGAGCCCTTCGACTATTTCAAGCCGTACTGAGCACGGACCCCGACATGGCTTTACCCACCCTGCACCGCTTGTCGATTGCCGAGGTGCGCGCTGAAGCAGCCGACGCGATGAGCGTGCGCTTTGCCATCCCCGCCTCGCTCCTCGAGGCGTTTGCCTTTAACGCGGGCCAATTCGTCTCGCTCGAGGCCATGGTTGGCGGCAAGCGGCTCCGCCGCTCCTACTCCATCTGCTCCTCGCCCGCGGAATACCGCGCGAGCGCCACTCTGCGAGTCGGAATCCGCCGCGTGGCGGGTGGCCGGTTTTCCAACTGGGCCCACGACCATCTGCACGCCGGCAACGAGATTGACGTGCTCACGCCTGACGGCCGCTTCGGCATCGAGCTCACCTCAACCAGCCGGCGCCATTACCTCGGTATCGCCGGAGGCTCGGGCATCACGCCCATGCTGTCGCTCATCAAGACCGCGCTCGAGCGCGAGCCGCGGAGCCGGTTCACGCTGGTCTACGGCAACCGCACCGTATCCTCGATCATGTTTCTCGAGGAAATCGAGGGGCTGAAGAACCGCTGGATGGACCGGCTGTCAATCTTCCATATGCTCTCTGAAGAAATCACCGATATCGAACTCTTATCGGGGCTGCTTGATCGCGCACGGATCGCGCGGCTGTGCGAAACCGCCATTCACGTGCCCGGAATCGATTGCGCGTTCGTCTGCGGGCCGGCACCGATGATGGAAGCGGCCGAAGACGCGCTGGCCGAGGCCGGACTCGACCCCGGCCGGATCCGGATCGAGCGCTTTGGGAGCCCCGACGCGCCGGCAGCAGCCCCCGCATTGGCACGCGCGGCCTCACCGGGCGCGGCTGGCTCCGATGCGCCGAGCGCACGCGTCACCGTGATCGTCGACGGCAAAGCGCGGCCCATCACCGTGCCCTTTGAGGGAACAAGCATTCTCGATACCGCCATGGCGGCCGGCATCGGCCTGCCCTATGCCTGCAAGGCGGGCGTCTGCTGCACCTGCCGCGCGCGCGTGCTCGAGGGCGAGGTGCGCATGGACAAGCAGTATTCACTGGAGCAGCATGAGCTCGATCGGGGCTTTGTGCTCAGTTGTCAGGCGCACCCGGTGACTCCCGAAGTGCGGCTGAGTTTCGACGAACGCTGATGGCCCGCCCCCGCGCCGCCGATTACGACGCACAGCGCGAGCGCATTCTTGCGCGCGCCGTCGAGGCGTTTGCGCGAACCGGCTATGCGGCGGCATCGATGTCGATGCTCGCGACCGCCTGCCAGGTCTCCAAGGCGACGCTTTACCACTACTACCCGGGCAAGCAGGCGCTGCTTTTCGAGGCGCTTGATCGCTACACCCGCCGCCTCGCCGCCATCGCGGCGCGGGAGAGTTCACGCAGCGCCGACCATCCACGCGACGTACTCCGCGCAACCCTGCGCGCGCTCATGGCCGAATACCGCCATTCACACGCCTACCACGCTGCGCTCCTTCAGGACCTGCGGTTCCTGTCACCCGAGCAGGCGGAGCAAGTACGCGCCCAGCAGCGCGCCATGGTGGCCGCCCTGGGTGCGCTCATTGAGCGCGCAGCGCCCGGTTCCACCGTATCGGCCGAACGCAGCGTCATCACCATGGCGCTTCTCGGTATGATCAACTTCACGTTTGCCTGGCTCAAGCCTGACGGGCCGGTCAGCCACGAACGGTTCGCCGATCTCGCCGCTAGCCTCTGGCTTGATGGCCTGGACGGGCTTGCCGGTCACCCGACTTCCCCGGAGACACCCCCACATGAGCAAACAGTTCGCCTCGAAAGCTGACCTCTCAGCCAAGAAAATCTCGTTTACCCGGCTGTCCGACAATGCCTACGCCTACACCGCCGAGGGTGATCCGAACTCGGGCGTGATCATTGGCGACGAATCGGTGATGGTGATCGACACCACGGCCACGCCGGTGATGGCACGCGACCTGATCGCCCGCATCCGCGAGGTCACCGACAAGCCCATCCGCCATGTGGTGCTGTCGCATTACCATGCAGTCCGCGTGTTGGGGGCGTCCGCCTATTTCGCCGAGGGCGCCACCGAAATCATTGCCTCGCGCGGCACCTGGGACCTGATCGTCGAGCGGGGCGAGGCCGACATGAAGTCGGAGATCGAGCGGTTTCCCAGACTGTTTCAGGCCGTTGAATCCATACCTGGGCTCACCTGGCCCACCCTGGTGTTCGAGCGCGAACTCACGCTCCATCTGGGCAAGCTCGAGGTAAAGCTCATGCACATCGGTGCAGGCCACACCCGGGGCGACACCATCGCCTGGCTCCCCTCACAGAAAATCTGCTTCTCAGGCGATCTGGTGGAGTACAACGCCGGGGTCTACACGGGCGATGCCCAGCTCGAAGAGTGGCCCGACACGCTGGAACGGCTGCGTGCGCTCGGGGCCGAGCAACTGGTGCCAGGGCGCGGGCCGGTGCTTCAGGGTGCAGCCGCCTGCAACGCGGGCATCGACTACACGAAAAAATGGGTCGGTGATCTCTTCGCCACCGCGCAGGCGGGCGTGGCAGCCGGGAAGTCGCTCAAGCAGGTGTTCGATGACACGAGGAAGGTCATGGACCCGGTGTTTGGCAATGTCTTCATCTATGAACACTGCCTGCCGTTTGATGTGTCACGCGCATTTGATGAGGCAAGCGGCATCAAGCACCCCCGCATCTGGACCGCCGAGCGCGATATCGAGATGTGGCGCGCCCTACAGAGCTGAGCGGCTACGCCTAGCGCGTGGCCGCAGCCAGGGCCTGGTCAATGTCCCACAGGATGTCGTCCAGGCTCTCGAGTCCCACTGAGATTCGCACCAGCTCGGGCGTGACACCGGCCGCCAGCAGCTGCTCGGCCTCCAGCTGCCGGTGCGTGGTGCTGGCCGGATGACTCACCAGTGTGCGGGTATCGCCGATATTGACCAGATGGCTCATGAGCTGTGCGCTCTCGATGAAACGCACACCCGCCTCGGCACCGCCCCGGATACCAAACGCAAGCAGCCCTGAGGCGCCCCGCATCTGGCGCTTTGCGAGGGCATGCTGCGGATGGCTGGGCAGACCGGGATAGTTCACGAAAGTCACCCGTGGGTCATCCTCCAGGAATTTTGCGACGGCAAGCGCGTTGTCGCAGTGTCGCGCCATGCGCAGTGGCAGCGTCTCAATGCCCTGCAGGATCTGCCAGGCGCTCGCGGGGGCGAGCGCTGCGCCGTACACACGCAGGGTTTCCATGCGCGCTCGCATGGTGAAGCCGAAGTCGCCAAAGGTTTCATACCAGCGCACGCCGTGATAGCCCGCCGAGGGCTCGGTCATGCCAGGAAAGCGGCCGTTATCCCAGGGGAATTTTCCGGATTCGACCACCACGCCGGCGAGCGTGGTGCCGTGACCGCCCAGGTATTTGGTCGCGCTGTGCACCACGATATCGGCGCCATGGGCGATTGGGTTGCAGAGCGCGGGACTGGGCACGGTGTTGTCGACCACCAGCGGAATGCCGTGGGCGTGGGCAATGTCGGCAAGCGCCGCGAGGTCTGCGATAGCGAGGCTAGGGTTACCCAGGCTTTCAACAAAGAGCGCGCGCGTCTCGGGCCGGATGGCTGCGGCAAAGCTTTCCGACCGCGTGACGTCCGCAAAAGAAGTCGTGATTCCGAATTTCCTGAGGTTGACCGACAGCATGGTGACGCTGCCGCCATACAGCGCGCCAGCTGCGACCACATGATCGCCCGATTGCAGGATGGTCATGAGCGCCATCGCTTCAGCCGCCATGCCGCTTGCGCTCGCAATGGCTGCGCGGCCGCCCTCAAGCGCCGCCACCCGCTCCTCGAGCACGGCAACCGTGGGATTGGAGAGCCGCGAGTAGACGTTTCCAAAGGTCTGCAGATTGAAGAGGCTTGCCGCGTGATCGGCCGAATCGAATACAAACGAGGTGCTCTGGTAAATGGGAACGGCGCGCGCGCCGGTCACGGCATCAGGGATCTGCCCGGCATGCACGCAAAGGGTTTCGAGCCCGAACCGCCGATCTGCCATGGGAATGTCCTCGCGCCGAACCGGTCAGCGAACAGCGAGCCGGGGGCGTCGGGCGCTGATCACGCCGGTGTTCACGCCCACCCAGTTGAGGCCGCCAAAAATACGCGCGTGTTCAATTTTCACGCAGCGATCAAACACCGAGGCGAGTCCCGCCTCGCGCGCACGGCGATCAGCCACCGGGTTGGCCACACCGAGTTGCTGCCAGAGCACCTTCGCCCCGATCTTCACCGCCTGCTCCGCGATGGGCGGCATATCCTCGGCGCGCCGGAACACATCGACGATATCCACGGGCGCATCGATCGCCTCGAGCGACGGGTAGCAGCGCTCTCCCAGGATCTCGGGATACTTGGGGTTGACGGGAATGATGCGATAGCCATGCTCTTGCATGTACCTGGCGGCAAAAAAGCTCGGCCGAAACCAGTCGGCCGACAGCCCAACCACCGCGATGTTGGTTGAACGGGCGAGGATCTGGCGGAGCGTCTCGATATCGTTACCGTCGGTCATCACGATGGGGCTGGGTGTCGGATCGGCCGCGTCAAGGTCCGGCCGGTCTGTCAAATGTAGCAGCACTGACTTGCGGTACGGGCCCGGGTAGCGATAATCGGAGGTTCCGGCGCGGCTCGCGCCCTCTGCCGCTGAACCTGGGAGCACCCGATGGCCAGCGATCCCCCTTTCCCGCATGTCGACCCGATGGGCGGGCTATTCGATTTCAAGGCGATGTTCGACGCCATGGAAGTGGCGCGCCGAAACTGGTCAGGGACGTCGGTTCCGTCTTCAATGACCCCGACCATCGACCCGGCTGAGCTCGACAAGCGAATTGCCGACCTGAAAACCGTCGAGCAATGGCTCGTCCTCAACCTGAATCTGCTCCGCGGCTCGATTCAGGCGCTTGAACTGCAGCGCGCAACGCTCGCCTCGCTGCAAAGCTTCGGCGAGGCGGCGCGCGCCGCAGCCGAGGCTGCCGCGCAGGCTGGCAGCAGCGCGCGCGAGGCCGATCGTGGGGTTGCCGCCTCAGCGCCTCCGGGGGGCGCCAGTGAGGCGCGGACCGCCTCGCAAGGCACGCGCAACCATGCGCAGATGCCCGCCTCGAAGGGGGCTCGCACGCACACCGATACACCGCCTGCGGGCGCACCGACCCCGGCGTGGGCAGCGGGTATCGATCCCGCCGCTTGGTGGCAGACGCTTCAGTCACAGTTCCAGCAGGTTGCCGAGTCGGCCTTTGCCGGTAGCTCCCCCGCCGCAACCGATTCGGCAACCGCCCCGCAAGATCGCCATACCAGAGTGCGCAGCCCGTCCGCAGGCCCGGCCGCAACGCCTCGCACAACCCGTGAGAAGCCGCAGCGTGCGGCGAAGTCTGTGCCCAGTACAGCCGCTCCCTCGCGCCGTGCGCGCCCGGCCCGCTAGCGCGCGACGCGTGAGCCGCCGGTGACCCGATTCGTCTGCGGCCATGCAAGCCATCCCGACTGGCGGATGGCGACCGAGCTTGCGCTCAGCCAACTCGGCCGGGAGCACGACTCGAGGCCGAGCCCGGCCCTGGGGCTGGTCTATGCAAGTACGCCCTTCGCGAGCCACTTCTCAGACATCCAGGAACTGCTCGAGCGCCGGCTGCCGCAGGTTCAGTGGAGCGGGGCCTGCGTGCCGGGCCTCTGCGCGGAGACCGCTGAGTATGTCGATGAACCGGCAATCGCGATACTGATCGGCCAGCTACCCGCTGGCAGCGTGCAGGCATTTGGCGCCGCGTGGCAGGACGCGCGCGGCGAAGCCGAGAGGCTGGCCACCCCAGGATCGAGCCTGCTGCTGCACGCAGACCCCTACGCGGAAGATATGAGCAAGCGCCTGCGCAGCCTGAGTGATTCTGCAGCCCCCGGTCTGGTTTTCGGCGGTGTTGTGGAGCCCTTCGGCACCGCCCCCCGCAGCGGCGACCCGGCTGCGGGCCCGCGCGCGCTCTCAGGCGTATGGTTCGGGCCCGAGGTGACCCTGCTGTCGCGCGTCACGCACGGTTGTTCACCCATCGGCCGCGAGCGCACCGTCTCTGACTGTCGCGGACAGGCCATCCTCACGCTCGACCACCGGCCTGCGCTTGACGCGATGTTCGAAGATCTCGGCATCAACCTCGCCGAGCGTAACTCACGTGATCCCCAGCACCTGTTGCGACGCCTGCGAGACGCACCGTCCGCGCGCGGGCTGCAGGTGGGGCTGGCGGCGAGCGACCGCCCGCGAGCCATCGGCTTTGGCGCGCACCGGATCGGCGATCTCCTCGGCATCGACCCGGTGAGCCGGGCGATCGCGGTCAGCGGCGGCGCCCAGGTGGGCGATCGCGCAGTGTTCTGCCGGCGCGACGCCGCGGCCGCGCGTGCCGATCTGATCCGGATCTGCACCGAGCTTCGCGAGGACCTGGAAGCAAGCGGGCAAACCGCTCGAGGGGCGCACTATGTGAGCTGCGTGGCGCGCGGCCAGCATCTGTTCGGCGCAAACGGCGCCGAGCTGGCACTGATTCGGCACAACCTGGGTGAACTCCCGCTCGCAGGATTCTTCGCCCACGGCGAAATTGCCGACGGCAGGTTGCACGGCTACACGGGCGTGCTCACGCTTTTCGTGTAGGCGCCCGCCGTACGACCCTGGTCGCCCGCCGATCAAACCTTCTTGAAAACATTGAGTTGCAGACGCTCGCGCTCAATGGCCGCTGCCACAGCGGGTGCCTTCGCCACGCGCTGCATGTAAGCGTAGTAGGCGGGTAGCGATTCGGGATCGATGCCGCCCAGCCCACCCCAGCGAAGGAGCGTGATCGCGTACGCATCAAGCACCGACAGCCGGTTGCCCAGCCAGTAGGGGCCGGTTTGCGCGGCCACCATGGTCTCGATGCGCTTCAGAATGTCGTCATAGTGGCCACGCCCCACCCGCTTGACCTCCGCCTGATAAGCCTCGCCATCGGCGAACTTGTTGGGCATGAAGACATGGGTGAAGGCAGGGTGGGCGGTGTTGTTGAACCATGCGAGCGTGGCAAGCGCCTGCGCGCGGGCCCAGGACTCGGCAGGCAACAGGCCGAGCGCCGGGTGCTCGCGATCGAGAAAATCGCAGATGGCAACAATCTGGGTGAGTACCTTGCCATCGATCACCAGCACTGGCACCTGCCCTTCGGGATTGAGCGCGAGATATTCAGGGGCACGATGCTCGGCGCGGTGCAGCTTGACCAGCCGGGGCTCGAACGCCTGGCCGGTGGCCTCGCGAATCATTTCCAACGCCACATGGGGAACAAATGAACAGGCGCCCGGTGCGTAATAGAGTTCAATCATCGAGAGTCTCCGGTGATGACGGTGATTTGGCCGGCGGGATTAACCATCGCGGTCAGCTGCCATGCACCCCTGCCGCCTCGGCCTGTCGATCGGCGTGGTAGGACGAGCGCACCAGCGGGCCAACCGCCGCGTGGATAAAGCCCATTTCCTGCGCGCGCTCGGCAAGCATGGCAAACCCATCCGGGTGTACGTAACGGCGCACCGGCAGATGGGCGTTGGAGGGTGCGAGGTACTGACCGATGGTGATCATGTCGACCTGGTGCGTACGCAGATCGCGCATCACCTCGCTGATTTCATCGTCGGTTTCACCCAGACCCAGCATCAGGCCCGACTTGGTCGGGACACCCGGCACACGCGTGCGAAATTCGGACAATAACCGCAGCGAGTGCTGATAATCGGAACCGGGACGGGCTTCACGGTAGAGGCGCGGCACGGTCTCGAGATTGTGGTTCATCACATCGGGCGGCGCCGCTTCCAGGATTTCCAACGCACGGTCGAGCCGCCCGCGAAAGTCGGGCACCAGGACCTCGATCCGGGTGCGGGGCGAAGCCTCGCGCACGCGCCGGATGCAGTCGACAAAATGGCCTGCGCCACCGTCTCGAAGATCGTCGCGATCGACGCTGGTG
>SXGQ01325532.1_pt1 | contig 10013 bp, 17 predicted proteins | sample 3178371 | NCBI WGS metagenome assembly SXGQ01 (sample SAMN11356859, study PRJNA531348) | freshwater metagenome | isolation source: freshwater sample F1-20 | place: China: Fuxian Lake, Yuxi | collected 2017-12-25 | reverse complement strand
GGGTTCAAAGACCCGGGCCTGGGATTCGGTTTCTTGCCGGGAGGGTTTGGGGCGGCCTCTGGGGTGCTGATTCATCCTCTGCACTCCTCCAGTGCCGGCCCCTCCAGTTCCCGCCAGTCCCTATGTTTAGTACATAGGGACTGGCGGACTGGCGGACTGGCGGACTGCATAGTCCGACAGTTCAACTGGCGGACAACTGGCGGACTGGCGGAATAATATTGCTGAGCCATCACACCTCCTCCTTCAGACCCGGCTGGGTCGGTCCCACCCTCACAAAAGTGCGAGGCTTGTGGTGGTCGTCGTAACCGTCAAAAATCTCCAGAACCCCGTTCTTGACCCAGGTGCGGATCAGGCCCTTGACCTTCTCCCGCTCGACCGGCGTCTTGCTGTCCAGCCCCAGCACCGTGGCCACCCGGTGCCCCACCCATGCCGCAGCGCGCACGTCCTCCCGCCACGGACCACCCTGCGACACGGCCTGCTGAACCCGGACGGCGTCGTCTGAGGAAATGCCGGCAAACGGGTCAGGCCACTCCCATGGCTCGACCACGCCGACCGAATCCCCCTGCTCAAAGGCATCGCCGTTCGGCAATTGTACGGACGCGATGTGGTACCACTCGGCCTTGTCGGCGGGCGGCCCCATGCTGACCTTCCCCTGATCGATACGGAAATAGGCCCGCCGCGTGGTCACCCCTGCCTTGGCGGCCTCGTCCTCACTCATCGAATTAAGCGCCCTCACCGACCGGCTGGCATCGATCAGCGCCACCGCACCACGGGCGTCCTCGATCGTCGTCTGGTTGCCGTTGGACTTCCTAGAGTGATGGGTCAGGGCGATGCTGGCCCCGGTGATGTCGGCAATCTGCGCCCACTCACGGGCCACTGCCGCGATGGCGTTATTGTCGTTCTCGGTGACCATGTGGGTGCTGACGAACGGGTCGAACCGTGCCACTAGGATGTTGTGCTGTCGGATCGTGTCGATGACGGCTTGGACGTTGGGCTTGAGGATCACGGCCCCTTCCCGCTGCTGCTCTGCGATCACCAGGTGGGTGTCGCGGCCTGACGACCTGAACAGCTGGGTCTCCAATACTGCGGGATCGATCTCGAAATGCAGCGCGGCACCAATGATGCGGCGATCAACCTCCTCCAGCGGGTCCTCGCCGTTGTGATACCACACTGAACCCGTCTCGATCGGCGTAATGCCCAGCAGATCCTTGCCGCTGGCGATGGCGAGAAGCTCGACCAGTGCCAGCGAGGACTTGCCGACGCCGCCCGGAGCCACATCTACGGACAAGAATTTGCGGATGTACGATGTGCCGTACAAAAACCGCCGCCGTGGGAACTTGGCGGGATCGATCCAGATGAACCGCGATGCCAGCCCAGCGTCCACCGACTCGCTATGCACCTCGCCGGTTTCTGGATCGATGCTCTCGGTCGTCCGCTGCGGGCGATCCAGAATGCGGTCTGACTCGTATGTAGTTTTCCACCCGTTCTCCCGCGCCATCCAGAAGATGGTGCCAACATGCAGGTCACGCGGCGGCGAGCGGGTGATGGCATCCCACTTCTCCCGCGTCTTGCGGGCATCATATGAATGGTGGCGCTGCGACCACTGGTCGAACAGCGAAAACCCCTCCCCCGACCCGTCCGTGGCCGACCACAGGGCCATGCCGACCCGGTTCCAGGCTTCCCAAGAGTCGAACCTTCCGTCGTTCGGCAGAGCGCGCATCGCGTCCTGCAGCGCATCGCGATCGATCTGCCCCTGCTGGTATCCGATGTTGAGTTCGCGCGTGGGCGTAATCGGGCGTTGTTCTGGTTGTGGGGTGGGCTTCTCGACCGGCACCTCTGCTTCCAGAAGCTCTGCGACCTCGCGCAGAAACAACTCTATCTGCGAGTCCGCGACCACCGGCAGATCATCGACTGCAATCTCTCCTGGCGCACCGGGTTGCCAGACAAGTTCACCACCTGACGGGTGCGAACCAAAAGCGTGCAACTGCTGACCGCGCCCGAGTATCTCGACCTTGCCGTGCTTGCCGTTCACCGCAACCTTCGACGGCGCACCTTCAGCGGCGCGATAGACGAGCGCAAGGCGATGCGAATTTGATCGCCGCCGCATCATGGCCCTGTCGCCCAAAGTACGCATGGCGATGCGACCGACGTGCAGCACGTATTCTTTATCGTCTATATCACTGTCCACGACGCGGAGGCCGTCGCAAAGGAAACCCGTGTTCGCCATGTCTGCGCGAACGGGTTGCTGAGCGAAGTGGCTGCGATCTTCCCGCGCCAGGTTCGACCAGTTTGGAATCTTCACGGCTTTGTCGTTCGTGAGCAGCGGAATCGGTGCCCAGCCGCTTGCCGCCATTGATTGGCGGAGTTCTTGTATCGCGCTCAATTCCATGCTCCCCCCCCCAACCTAAAAAAAGACGGGGAGGGATGCGGCCCGCCGCATCCCTCCCCGACCCCGCACTAGAACTCCGTGGCACCTTGGGAGGAGACAGCCCGTGGAGCAGGCGGCGATACGTGGCCGGCAGCCCTCTGGCGCTCAAGGTCAATGATGGCTAATTCCGTGACCGTAGGCGTGCTGGCGGCGCGCGGGGCGGCGAAAGTGCCGCGATAGATGTCCTCGTCCCGTGCGGGCGAGGCGTCAGCCAGATCGACGGGACGATCGACCCACTTGGCGATCGACAGCTTCGGCATGTAGTTCGTGCCGAATTTGCCCTTCTGGGCTTCAGCGCCCTTGGCCGCGATCACCGGCACCTTGCCCGCGTTGTCGGTCCGCTCGCTTTCAAACTGGCTGTGAATCGCCTTGATGGCGTTCGACACCGCCATGCTGGTGCTGCTGATCTCGGCAACACCGCCAAAAGAGTTCTTGCTGTAGACGTTCAGGATGAACCCACGCTTATGCTCTCTGCTCGGCTGCGGTGCAGCCTGATCGATCGCCGGGTCCATGATCTTCTCGGGCGGCTGGCCCTCTGTGAACTTCATCCATCCCGTTGCAATGTTTGCCAAGTCAGCAATGAACGTGGGATCGCTGATCTCGTTCTCCGTGCCATCGAGTGCACGGAATCCCCAGCGTCCCGACTTGGCATTGAACTTCAGATACGCCTTTGCGGAGCCACCCCCGCCGCCAATCATAAGACTCATTTTCGTCTCCTTCAGTTGACAGTTTTCCACGCGCCTAGAACCCAAAAGTTTCCAACCCCTTGGCGCGCGTTGAGGGATTGGACCAGTAGAACGACTCGTAGTTTGGGATGACGAGGCCCAGCAGTTCGTGCTTGTCCTTCGAAAGGCGAAGGAAGCGCTCAAGGCGCAGGGCGATGTTGGTGAGCGCTGCGATCTCTGCGGCGGCTTGGTCGCGATCAAGTTCAAGGACGATGCAGGAGCGACCGTCGCCCTTGCCCGCTTTGGGCTTGGCGTAGCAGAACCGCATGCCGTAATTTCCAAACGCCTTGGCGTAGATCGCGCCTTGCCTGGCGTGTGCGGTAGAAAGCTGCGACGGCATGCGCTCGCTTGTTTTGAGGTCGATGATCAGACCGTGCTGCGCATACTCCCAATCGATGTAACCGATCACCGGGATCGGCACGCCTTCAAGGTTGATGCTGATCTTCTTCTGATAGTCGCTCGGCACACCGTATTGGCGAAGCTCGGCCAAGCCGTTCTCGACATAGCCGGGAATCAAGTCGCGTTCCTTCTCACGCTTGTCGTCACCGTTAAATCGCATCTCCGTGTCGAACGCCGACAGCGCCCTGCCAACGCACATTTCAAGCGGCAGCTTGGGGTCCAGAAGACCAAGATGAACCCCCTCCTCTGCGGCTTTGCCCCGCGCCATTGCGGCGTTGGTGCTGGAGCGGAAGCCCAGCAGGCGTTCCATGAGGAACAGCGGGAGTTCGCTGCTTGCGACGTTGAGCGACGACGCCGACAGGTGCGTCAGGCCGTGCATTTCAAAACCGTTCATTAAGCCGCCCTCTTCAAAGTTGCCGACGACGCGCGGCTGGGTAGCTCGTTACTACCGTCCGCGTCGCCGTCAGCCGGCGCGGTGTCTGAAGTCGCGCCGTTTCCGCTGAGTTCTTTTTCCGCTGCGTCAAAGCGTGCCGCGCGGACTGCTTTCTCGGCTTGTGTGCTGGTCATGCGGCCTCGCTCGCCAGCAATTCCCGCTCGAAGTCCCGCGACGCTGAAATCCTGGCAGGGGGTTCCGCCCACGAGAAGGTCGATTGCTCCATATTCGTCGCCCTCAATGGTGGTGAAGTCGCCATGCAACGGCACGGTCGGGTAATGGTGCGCGAGCACGGCCTGCGGGAATGCCTCGATTTCGGAGAACGCGGCGGCCTGCCATCCGAGCGGATGCCACGCACAGGTGGCGGCCTCGATGCCGGAGCAGACGCTGAGATATCTCATGCTGCATCGCCGCAAAAGCAGTCGATCAGTTCGTCGCGGGTGCCATAATCGAAGTTGCGCTGTTCGCGGACTGCCTTCGCCATCTCGGCGTAGCTCAGGCGATCCGAACGAAAGACCGCGCCGGAAGGCTTGCTTGCCAAAGTCTCAGCCTCAGCCTCAGCCTCTATCCACCAGCGCGCACTCTCGGGGTTAGCCCGGATGATGGCGCTGATTGTCGCTGCCGACTTTAGGAAACACAGATCGCAATTGCCAAGCGCAGTCTTACCGTTGATGTTTGGCAGCATTAAGTCGAAGTTTTGACGCAACCAGAACTGCGCCACGTCGGCCTTCGTAATACCCGCCGTCGCCAGCGGCATGGCGTTATCCCATACATCCGAATTGTTCCGGCTCTTGGCGACGCGGCTCGGCTCGTCGGCACGCAATCCCAGCACGTTTGTCCACGTCTCCCAGCCCATTACCTGCTGGGCAAAGAACTTCATCGGCCTGACTTTCAGTTCACCAGTGCAGAAGCGCGTGACGGGGTTTGGCAGGTATTGCTTGGCCCTAATAAGCGCCTTGAAAGGCTCGCCATTGCGGGCGGCGTTGTCATAGGTAACGGCGGTCCAGCGATTCTGCGGATCGTCAGCCGCCTCGTATTCCAACCATTCGATGTGGACACCCCAGCGATCCTGGCACGCCTTCACGAAATCAAGCGTCTGCGGCATTTCCTTGCCGGTGTTGGCAAATGTCACATGCACGTCGCTGGCAAGCGTCCCGCCGTGCGCCTGTAAGATGCGCCAGAGCATATAGCCGCTGGTACGACCGCCGCTGAAGCTGATAAGCGCAGGCCCCTTGATCTTGAACGCGTCGCGCATCTCGCACTCCTGCTTGTTCTTGACTCCGCGAATCGGGGAGGGAACGACGCGCTGATCGGCGGCCTCGATGCCGGCGCATACGCTGAGATATCTCATGCTGCCGCCTGCGGCCTGTACTCCGGCCAGCGCGCGATAATCGCCTTGCGCGACTCGTCGTAGATTTTCCGCGTCCCAACGTCGGTCTGTGCGAGCAGGATCACGCGCCTAATGTTGTGGCGCACTGTTGTGCGGTCACTGATCTGGAACAGCGGGCCAATGCGTCCCGGCGACAAGCGGACAAATTCAGCAATAAGCCGTTGCGCGATTTGGCGAGGCTTGACGAAACGATAGCTGCGCGTGCGGTTTAAAAGCTGCCACCCCTCGACCTGGGCCACCGCCGCCACGATTCCGGTAATCGCTTTTGCGCGCATGGCGCTGTGCGCGTCCGTCTGCCCCGTGCGCCACTTGCTGTTCAACGCCAACGGCACAGCGCGTTCGCGCCGTGGGTAGATGGGCGGCGGTGCCTTGCTGACGGCCACCGCAGCGGCGTGCCGCCGATCGGTAAGCTGCGGGCGCGCAAGTAATATGGGGGCCGTAAGCAGCGGCTTTGCGCGGCTCGGCAGCTTCGGCAGCCTCGCAATTGCGGCCTCGGATGCGCCGCGCGCCTTCATGCTGGCGTGCAGACGGCGCAGGCGCTCGTACATCAGCGACAGGTGATCGGGTTCGTTGGCGTGATACATTACCGCCTCGCGCCCAAGCTCGGCGCAGGGCCAGCGAAAAACGGCGGCTCGGCGTGACCGGGCAACTTGCCGCCAATCAACTTTGACACCACGACCGGAATCGTCATGCGAACTTCCTGTCGCGTGATCCTGTCGGTAAAGATAAAGAAGCGCTCCTCAACCGTGGCGACCTTCTCGCCCCACGCCTTGTTGACCGTTGCGCAAATTCGTTCGTTCTCAGTCCGCAAGCTGATTGTCACTTAGCCTCCCGCTTTTTTTGAATTGTTCCCGGCGGCGTTCTTCACCACGCCACCGTCGGATTGAGGTGCTGGCGCTTAACCGCGCCCTTTGTGAGCCGTTCAATGGCGGGACAAATCCCCGCAGGAACTACAGCCCCGCGTGCAACGCGGCGGCGCATCTCGCTGATATAGCTTTGGTTTTTGCGGCCCAGCGCCCGCGCCAGTGCGGCCTGACTGCCTGCAATGGCAATGGCGCGATCAAGAGATTTTAGCGACCGGGTTGACATCAACACAGAATAAACACATCTGTGGTTTTGGGTCAATACTAATGCACTTGCGGGTGTTGTTAAGATGTCTCCGTACGGAAGGTAGGGCGATGTCTGAAGTCGGCGACCGATGCAAACAAGCGCGAGAGAAACTGCGAAAAAGCCAGCAGGCGCTGGCTAACGATGTCACGCGGCTCGGCTATCCAATCGGCCAAAGCGCTATTGGTAATCTTGAGTCGGGGCACACGCAGAACCCCAAATTTATTGTTGAGCTTGCGGAAGCCCTTGGCGTCAGCACCGATTGGTTGCGAACCGGAAGAGAAAAAAGCGCGCCACCTGCAGCAACAGTTGCTCCAATTGTATTTCCAGATGTGGGTTTAATGGCGCGCGATATTCCTGTGTTGGGAACAGCCTCTGGCGGGAGTGGTCAGGTACATATGCAGGGGGGAGTCATCGATTATGTTCGTAGGCCGCCTCCGCTGGCGGGTCGGGCCGATGTGTTCGCGTTGTATATTGAAGAAGTCAGCATGGTGCCGGCGTTTTCTCCCGGCGACCTTGTGTTCGTTGAAAAGCGTAAGCCCCGTGTGGGCGACCACGCGATTATAGAGTACTGTGAGAACGCGCACGACGATCCGCGTTGCATCATAAAAAAGCTGGCTGCCGTGACTGCAACGACAGTGCGGCTGGAGCAATACAACCCCAGCAAAATTCTTGAAATTAAACTGGAACACGTCAGTCGCATGCAGCGAGTGATGACAATGGCCGATCTTTTTGGAGTGTAGGGTGTGCCCCCTAAAATGCTTGATCGCTGCCTATGTTTGTGTTGACTAACTAAACACTTGTGTGTTTAGCTCCCTGCACACAAGTAGGGAGGCCCCCGTTGATCACATCGACAAGCTGGCGTCTGGAGAGCGACCTTGACGCTACAAACGCCGAACTCGCGACTATCTATCAGGACGTACAATCATTGGCTTGTGCCATTGAGCGGCTGGTGCGGGACTTTGCCGATCAACACTCGGTCAGCATCAGTTTAACGCTGGACGGTATCAGCGACTCACTTCTGGACCTGGCTAACGCTGCTGCTGGCTCTGTCGAAATGCGCGCAGAGGAACTGAAGCGGCAAATTGCCGCGATTGAAAAGACGGACCTGCAGCGCAGCGCGCCGATAGTGCTATGAGCGCCACCAACCTCCACCGTTGGATGCTGACGATCGGCCTGCTGGCCCTCCTGTACGGCTTGAGCGCAATATGAAATCCGCCCTCCAGACCTGCACAGAATCCTATTTCCGGCACGCTTGCGCGGCGCGGCGTAAGCCGAAAATCGACAAGCGTGTCGTTCAATCACTTGTGATTATCTCGCATGTGCCGAGTGCGAAAATCGGGCGCGCCGCGTTGAAGGTACTGCGGGAGATGCGCCTGACAGTCGCCAACACCTGGGAAGTCATTCCGTAACCTAAGAGGTTCACATGGTACTGCGGGAGATGCGCCTGACAGCCGCCGACACGGGAGAAAACGCAGCATGATTGGGCAGGAATTGGCAGATATTATTATCCATGATTTCTTGGACGCTTGCTCGAAACAAGAGTCTGACATGATCGAGGTCGTGGTGTGGTCGCCCAAGAACGATTCTTTTGTGATTGCGGTTGACGACAGTGTTGATCTTAGCCGTCAGACACAGATCGAACTGACGCAAGCTCTTGAGTTTTCTTGCTATTTAAGAAACTGCCAGCATGGCGGTGTCTGGTTTGAAATCCTAACCGACGACGGCCCCCAAAAGGGCGTTGTGCTGAAGCCTAATGATGCGCGCAAAGCGGAGTTTTGTGCGCGATTGGGGGTTGGGCGATGACCAACCACCGCATGAAGGCGTTGATCGATGATCTTTGTGAATTGATTCTCGCTCTTGATTATCCGACCGCCAGAACTTGCTGCCAGCAATCTGTCCAAGACAAATTGCGGCGCATCACAGATTTTATGGGCGGCGCTGGCCTAGAGCATTCTTGTTTTCATCAAATAGTCAAATGACCGACCGCAACGACATAATCTCAGCGCCATCCCACTACATTGCTGGCCGCCAGTACGAACCTATCGACGTGATGCTTGATTGGTTCCCTGAGAACCCGCTCCTTTGGCAGGTGTGCAAGTACATTGCTAGGGCGGGCCGCAAGGGACCGGCGTTGCAGGACTTGCAGAAGGCTAAGTTCTATTTGCAAAAGGCAATTGAAAGGGAGGAATTGAAATGACCCGCACCATCGCCACAACCGTGCTGCTCCTGCTGTCAACCGCGATACACGCCCAGCAGCCCACACCCCGCTCCACCCCTTCGGCCATCCCGGCACAGCCCAACGGCGTGATTATGACGCCGCAGGGAAACATCACCCGCAACGGCCCTTACGTGCAGTACCCTGACGGCAGCAGCGCGATCGTCAATCAGCAGGGCCTGACAACTTGGTCGAACGGCCAGGGGTGCAGGACCTACGCCACCACTACCTACTGCTGGTGATTTTTATGACCCAACGTGACCCTGAACTGCTGCAACATCTGGCTGACACTCTTGTCGGCACCGCTGGCAGAACCAATCTGAACCGCGCCAGGGCCGCTTTGGATGCGATTGAGGAAGCTGGGTTTAAGATTGTACGGATTGCCCGCGAGGTGAAGAAATGAGCCTCACGGTCACGGAATTAGCCATCATTGACCTTCAGCGCCAGAGGGAGGCCATGGAGATGCGGGCCAAGAATTTCGACCCCAAGCTGGTGGCGACGCGCGAGGCCGGCGACGTGAGCCTGACGCCTGAGACGATCGACAACCTCACCCGCCCCGTCCGCATCGAGATTAGCTTTGACGACCCCATCGCCACCCGCCAGCAGATCGAGACACTGCAAGCGGCCTTGGTCGAGGCTCTTGTACTGACACAGCAGCACGATCTTGGTATCGTTCGTCAACGTCTGCGACTGCGCGAAACAATCAAGACCGCCGCCGATATGCTGGTCTACATGCGCGGGAAAGTGCCGGCAGGGCGGAAGAAGCCTGGGGCCAGATAGCACACGCAGGAATCGCAGCGCACTCACTAGATGTTGTTCGCGCTCCAAATTTAGTCAAAATATATATTATACGATGATAATTTAATTACAAAAAGCAATTCAGTAATTACTACAGTAATTTAGACGAAATGTTTAACAACACCCCCATAATTCACAGGCAGGACAAAAAGCCAACTCGCCATCAACATCTAGACCCTATTTAGCCGCCATGCAAAACAACACTTAAAGGAAGCGCGCCTTTTCTTTAATTGCAGGAATGGTCAATGAAAGGAGGTCACGCATGCCCCGCATGTTCCTCGTCGACCCTGACCGTAGAGAATTTGATCGCCTGCCCATCACTTGGCACGGACTCTGCAAATAACACATAATGATCGATTGCCATCAAGTCCCGGTCGTCGGTGGACAGCACCGCCTCGCCGCCCAGCCGCAGGATCAGCACGCGCAGGAATAGCTCCAGTTCAGTCGCGGTGAAGGTCATCGCAGATACTTTCTGAGGTGTACAACCTCAAACCCGACATATGAGCGCCTAGGCG
>SXGQ01197148.1_pt1 | contig 10013 bp, 6 predicted proteins | sample 3178371 | NCBI WGS metagenome assembly SXGQ01 (sample SAMN11356859, study PRJNA531348) | freshwater metagenome | isolation source: freshwater sample F1-20 | place: China: Fuxian Lake, Yuxi | collected 2017-12-25 | reverse complement strand
GTGGATGTAGTCACGAACCCCGGTGCCGTCGGGAGTGGGGTAGTCGTCGCCGAACACCTTCACCGGACCGCTGGCGCCCAGAGCGGCTTTCATCACCAGTGGCAACAGGTTGGTGGACATGTCCCAGTTCTCACCCAGAACTCCGTCGCTGCTTGCCCCGGCCGCGTTGAAGTAACGCAGGCTGGCCCAACGCACCCCGTGAGTTTGGCCGTACCAGTGGATGACGCGCTCCATCACGGCCTTGGTCTCGGCGTACACGTTCTCGGGTCGCAATGGAGCATCCTCACGGATGGGGAGCGAGTCCGGATTTCCGTACACGGCGGCCGACGAGGAGAACACGATTCGCCGCACGTCGGCGGCCAGCATCCCCTCCAACAGGTCCACGGTGCCCTGAACGTTGTTGCGCCAGTACTTCGCGGGGTCCGTCATGGATTCGCCCCTCGGCAACGAGTGACCGCCGCATCTGTACTTTTTTGGGACATACCCTCCAAGTTCTTGAATCGGAAACGAACTAGATTGATTTTGTTATGTCGCGGCTGTTCAATCGGTTGAAATCAATGAGGATGTCGCCATTCGTGAGACGTGCCGTAGCTCTGTTGGACACCGATTGGTACCTACGGTCGTACCAAGATGTCGTCCATTCCGGGCTGGACGCCGAGGAACACTTCGCAAAGTACGGTTTCTACGAGGGCCGAAATCCAAACTCGTTTTTCGACACGGATTGGTACCGCCATCTCTACGCGTTAGCGCCGGGCCAAAACTGTTTGCAGCATTACCTGGTCGAAGGTTGGCGTGCGGGAAACGAACCGTCGATCTTCTTCGACAGTGAGTGGTACGGATCGCAGTTGGGCCGAACGGGGAATCTCATTCCTCCACTCGAACATTTTTGGACTCAGGGATGGAAGCAACACGTTGACCCGCACCCGCTGTTCGACTCGGTGTGGTACCTAGGGCAACGTCCGGTGGGGTTGGAGCCGGGCAGTGTGCCGTTCGCGCACTACTTGAACTTTGGGTGGAGGGACGGCTATTCGCCGAGCCCGCTCTTCATGCCGGGTACCTATTTGGAATTGAATGGGGACGTTGCGGAGGCTGGGGTCAATCCATTCCACCATTTCCTGTCGTGGGGACGGATCGAAGATCGGCAAACGTCGGAGATGGTCGACTCCGATTACTACAAGCAGCAATACCCCGATGATCTTCTCGTACACAAGTGGGGGAGCGAAGCTCATTTCGCACGATTCGGGTGGTCCGAAGGTCGGAAGATTTCTCGAGATCCATTGGCCCAAAGAGTTCTCAGCTTTGCGGCGGAAAGCGCCGCTCGGTCCCGGGGTTTTGCGACGAATCCGTCGTTCGGTGTCGAATCAAACGATCCCATCGATTGGATGGAGCGTGCAAGGTCGATCGACTTACCGCTTGCGGAGCAGCCACGTGTCACCGTGGTCATACCCACGTTCAATCATTCGGACGATGTTGTGAGATGCGTCGAGTCGATAGCAGCCTCGGGTGACAGCACACCCTTCGACATCGTGGTTGTGGACGACTCGTCGGCTTCGGGTGAGGCCGACGTCATGCAGGCCATTCCCGGGATCCGAGTTCTTTCTCTTCCGTCAAATGTTGGTTTCGCTGGTGCTTGCACAGCCGGTATCGAGGCGAGTGACACGGAGTTCCTGCTGCTGTTGAACAACGACACGGAAGTCCTGCCCGGCTGGCTCGATTCGATGGTGGCGACCATGGATTCTCGGCAGGACGTCGGAGTCGTGGGTTCCATGATCTTGCGGGCTGATTTTCGATTGCAGGAAGCTGGGGCGGTCATCTGGTCAGACGGAACGGGAGTCCATTACGCGAGTGGTGTATCCCCGACTGAGGGGTTAGCCAGATACGCGCGTGAGGTCGACTACTGCTCGGGTGCCTCGCTTTTGATCCGACGGAATGTATGGGAACAAGTGGCAGGTTTCGACCCCGTTCTTGCGCCAGCGTATTTCGAAGACACGGATCTGTGTTTCGCCGCTCGAAACCGGGGACATTCGGTGCTGTACCAGCCCCGCTCAAGAGTCGTGCACCGAGAAGGCTCCAGTCATGGCAAGGGCTCCTATGGATTGAAGCGCAAGCAGTACGTCAACCGTGAAGCGTTCGTTTCCAAATGGAGAGATGTGCTGACGACCGCTTCTGAACCAATCGTGATCGAGGATTGGTCCAGCCTTGCCCCTCGTGACCGACGAATCTCCGGACATGTACTGATTTGTGATCACCAACACTTGGAACCGAAGTCGGATGCTGGGTCTGTGCGAATGGACGCGATCATTCGAGGATTGGTAAGGCAAGGACTCGTTGTTCATTTCTACGCGACCGGCCCAATCAGAAATCCCGAGTGGTTGGACTCCATCTGCTCGTCTGGGGTTGAAGTTCTGGTGAGTGGTTCAGCCCTGAGAGGATTTTTATTGGCGCATCGGAAGATGCTCGACTTTGTCCTTGTGTCACGCCCCTCGGTCATGGCTGAAGTTTCGTCGGCCTTGAGTCTTTACTCCCCGGACGTGCCATTGGTGTACGACATGGTCGATGCTCACGGACTACGGCTACGACGTAGGGCAAAAGTCACGGGAGCGCAGATAGACCTGGCCCATGCTGGTCACATGGAGGCGGTCGAACGTCGTGCGGCCCGAATGGCTGACGTGACGATAGCTGTGTCGCGGCCAGACGAGGAATACATAAAGGGTGTTGCTGGAATGGAATTGCGAACTGTCGTGATTCCGACCATTCATGAAGCGTTACCAACATCAACTGCATTCGAGGACCGAAACGGCCTGCTGTTTGTCGGAGGCTTCCAGCACGACCCCAATGTTGATGCGGTCAAGTTCTTGGTCAACGAGATTCTTCCTCTCGTCCGGAGACAGATCGCCGAAGTTTCACTGACCGTCGTCGGAAGTCGGGCGACCGAAGAGGTGAAGGCGCTACATGGAAACGGTGTGAATGTGCTGGGGTGGATTGAAGAGTTGCGACCCGTCTACGAGGCAGCTCGTTTGGTTGTCGCCCCACTTCGCTACGGGGCTGGGGTCAAGGGAAAGATCGGTGAGGCGCTCAGTCACCATGTTCCCGTAGTCACGACCTCGATTGGTGTCGAAGGATACCGCCTCACGCCAGGTCAGGAAATTCTGGTGGGCGACACAGCGGAGGAGATCGCCGCGCACATTGTGGCGACGTACGAAGATCGTGATACGTGGAATGCTCTGTCATCCGCGGGGGCAAAGGCAATCGAGAGATCCGTTGGTCTTTCGTCGCTCGATGGGATGTTGGATGACTTGATCAACGTGATCAGATCCATTCCTTAGGTCGATGTGGGGCCGGATTCTTCGATCGCTCTCATGATGGTTTCCTCGTCGCAGACGACGTTTCCAGTCGAGAGCTTTGTTGCCCCATGAGTCGGGGCGGTAGTTGGGACATCGCCAAGACCCAGAAGGTGCCGCTCGAACACCCGCATCACGTGGTCGACGCCGACCTGACGAACTTGCCTCAGGTCCGTATCGAAGTACCGAGCACCGAGCGCCGACCCGGAAATGATTTCATAAGACGGGAAGTACTCCACGTAGTCAAGTGAGGACGCGACTTCGTGAGTGGCAACACGAAGAATGGCTTTGCTGATGGTGGTCGACACCAGCACATGGCGTGGTTCATAGGTGGCGATCAGGGGTACGGGAGAGACGGTGAGCACGAAGCGAATCGTCGGGTTGATGTCTCGTACCCTGGCGATGAAGTGCCGGAGGTCGTCGATCACCTCGCTGACCGTGAAGTTCACGAACGAGTACTTGTCCGGGTCGAAACTTCCTCCGCTGACTCCCGGCGCCACGGGGAAGACCGATCCGTCACTTCTCGACATAAAGGTCTCGGTCAATCCGAGAGTGAACACCAGAACGTCCGACTCCAAGAACAGGCGTCTCACGGCCTCGAAGTGTTCGTTTCGAGATGCCTCGACTTGCTCGATGCCAGTCCAAGGTGTGGGTTCGATCTGGGGCCGATAGGGGTCGACGAAACCATCTCCGTGTCGCCAGGCGATTTCCGAGGTTTGGAATCGGCCGAAAGCTCTGTCGAAGAGCTGCACCGCCTGTCGAACGGTGTAAACGTTCCCGTACCTCGCAGAGAACACTCCGTAGTTGCGCGCGACCCGTTCCCCTTCGCTGCTCGATGGATCACCGGTTTCGGTGACGAAATATGAGAGACCCCGTTTCAGAAGGTGCCGAGAAATATGTTGCGCAAAACAACTCCCCATGGTTGCAACTTTGTCAGTCGGTTGAATCAAGAATTTCGGACTCGTCATGGGGTCGAGGCCACCCGGGGGCGATTGCGCGACACCCGTATTCCAGAATTGATGGGAGGGCAATCCTCGATAGGGATGATTCACCGGGCTCCTCCCTGAATGACGTCCGACAGAACTTGATCGTAAATGGGCCACTTCAACTCGTGGCAGTCGATGTCGCGGGGTTGTTGCGTGTCATAGCGATCAAACGATTTGATCACGAACTCCTCGAGGCCGATCACGGAGTGATCCTCCCGTTTCCAACGATACTCGCTCGTCAATCCGAGTGAATTCGCCACCGATGGGTACATAGCCCACGCGAAACTTGCGTTGAAAAGGGAATCGACGAGAAGGTCCTCCAAGGGAATGGATTCGCATTCGACATTTGGATCGATCTGAAGGGCCAGAAGTCGAGCCATTCGAGCGATTGCGGAAACCTTGGGGTGGTTTACGGTGTGCATGAAGCAACCGGAACAACGAAGTGGATCGATGAAGTCTCGGTAGTCCAGATGCGGGAAAGATTCAAAGTCGTGTCTCAGTCGATTGACCGAAACTGACCAGCGATCGTGGTAACCGAGAGCCTGCATGACCGCAGGTTGGAAGAGATCAATCGTTTCAGTCGTAGAGAGTCCGTTTTGCCATGCCCACAAGACAATGGCCGAGTTGTACGGCCCCGTTGCTCCCTCTACAAGCGAGCGGTCGGGCATCCATGCGTAAACCTGATCGGGGTGGAAAGCGTTGAAGTACAGCTCGGGGAAAGTAACGGTTCGATCGCTGCTTCGTTCAGGAATCATTGAAGGCGGGCCGGAGTGGACTATGACGTCCGCATCGGCAGTGATCTCAGTGAAATCGGCTTCGGAGACAGCCCCATAGGGCAGTGGGGAGATCTGGTAACGGGGAAACAGAACCTTGAAGGACGCCGAAAGGCCGCCAGTCATACAGTTTGAAGAAACAACTACTTTCATTTTGCAGTCACTATTTTCACTCCCAACAGACGTCCGCAAGTTTAGGATGCAAGCGTGAGGCGATGGTGGTGCATTCTTTGCGGGAGTAAGAACAGGGCGTCGGCAGCAGAGCGCGAGGGAATGTTGTGTGCAATGTGCGGTTCAAACTGGCGTGTACGGGCGACCGCCCTAGGAGTGCTCATTGGAACGGGGAGCGAGTGGGCTCCGTTTCCCGAAGTGGCGACGAACTTTTTCTGTCGTGGTTTAGGAACTAGCGACCATATGGCATTGGCGGGGGCACTTTCCACGAGATTCGACTACACCAACTCGTTTTATCACCGATTTCCTCGCGTGGACTTGACATCCGTCGACGAGGAGCTCAATGGTTTTTTCGGTTTTGTCATTTGTTCGGATGTCTTGGAACACATTCCTGGGGACGTCGACAAGGCTTTGCTCGGCTTAACGGGGCTCCTGGCCGCGCATGGTTTCGCCGTTCTCTCGGTGCCGATCGGAGGAGAGGACTTTCAGACCAAGGAGTTCTATCCCGACCTAGTTGACTGGGTTGAAATGGATGATCACATCGAATGGACCGACTCGGCTGGAAAAACGTTCGAGGATATGAGTCCGGAATTTCACGGAGGAGTTGGTCGTACTCTGGCTTTTCGTTTGTGGGGCGGTGACGACTTTCGCCGGCGAGTATTGGCGTCGGGAATACGAGTGGTAAGTGACCTACCGTTCTGTCCCGAACTCGGCGTTCCCCCAGTATCGAACCACGGAGTTTGTCTGGCCTACAAGTAGTCGTAGACAACGGGCGGTTCCTACGTTTAGTACGGTGACCTTGTGGTGTGGCAAAAACGACGAGAAAAAAAGAAGAGAGATATCCAGGACGTAAGGTTGTCTGAGATCTCCAGTTTTGTCGGATCAATCAATGCGCTACCGAATCCGTTCGTGTACGGACTTCTCTATGGCGCGCCAGACCTCCCCGACATACCTGTTCATGTGGTCCCGCAGTTTTCACAGAAGGGTGAGGACGTCATTGTCGATTCTATCCGACGAGCGATCTGTCGGGAGATAGGTGATCCAGGTAAGAGATTCACCTATCTCGAAATCGGCGCAAACCACCCGATCGCTGGATCTTCAACGTTTCTCTTCTACGCGAATGGGTCGCGTGGAACCTTGGCTGAAGCAAATCCCCGGTTAGCGCCGCGGCTGCGAGAGTCTCGTCAGGGTGACACGGTTGTTGAAGCTGCGGTCGTTGCGGGGCGCGAGTCGACAGTAGATCTCTACCTTGCGAATCATTCCGAGCTCAGCTCAATGCGCCCCGATCTGATCGAATCCTTCGAAGGTGCAAAAGTTGTCGAGCGACTTGTCGTTCCCGCCATCAATGTCAACGATCTGATTGCCACAATGTGGGATTCTGATGCGATCACGTTCATGTCTATCGATGTGGAGGGACTGGATTTTGAGATTCTCGAAGCCATTGACCTGGATTCGACACCTTTTGACATTATTCAGATCGAGGCTTCTGAGCACTTGATTGCTGGGAATTCGCGCAGGATTATTGGGTACCTAGAGCAACGTGGGTATGCATTCGTTAATGAAACCGAGGTAAACCTTGTCTTCAGGATCGGCGTCGAACGGCAGAGGCTAAAGTGGGGCACCGAGTCGCGAGTTGAGGACCTCGCGGGGTTCGGAGTTGTTGACGTCGATGCGGGTTATGTTTCCTACGATCTCTTCGACACACTTATCGCACGTCGGGGAGTGGGACCAGACTCCGCCTTGCGGGAACTGAGGAAGATTTATGGCGATCTAGTGGATCGTCGGATCGCGCTTGATGATGGAAGTCGGACTCTAAGACAGATCTATGAACATGATGAACTGCCGGCTGAAATGATGGACGATGAGATTCGGCTTGAGATCGAACAGTGTGTGCCAATTCAGCGAAACATCGATCGCCTTCGAGATGGAGACTTGATCATTTCGGACACCTACTTGCCGCGCGACGTGTTGATCAAGTTGATGGATCGAGCTGGCATTAGTCAGAGGTTGGGACTCTATTGTTCGAATCTCGACAAGTACAACGGGACGGTATGGAATGCTCTATCGGAGCTCCCAATCCTGCATTTAGGGGACAATGAACACAGTGACTACATCGCTCCCGCATCAATTGGCGTTAAGACCAAGCTTGTGCAGGATGGGGTCATGACTGATTGGGAGTTAGCACTCGGTGGCCCGGATGTCGAGTTGGCGCGGTTGGTGCGAGAGGTTCGACTACGAAGCAGGGCATCTCGGTATCCGACTTGGCAACTTGCTCAGATGGAAGCCAACGTTCCGATGATATTGGCCGCAACAATTATGGTGCGTCGTCTCGAGCGGGAACCTGTGTTTCTGGGTCGGGATTGCCAACAGTTATCGAAGATTCATCGACACCTTTTTGGTGAAGGAAAGTATCTTCCTTTTTCAAGGTGGTTCGCGCACGATATCGACAATGCGCGTAGTTATCTGCTCGAGAACGTTGGTCCTGATCAAGTGATCGTTGATCTCGTGTCCACGGGGAGCACGTGGGCGATGCTTGAACTTCCCCGAGACATACATGTGATTATTGAGTCCGATGACTACGATTATTCAAATAGGAAAGATCGGCCTAATCGTTTCTCCAGTCAGTTCCGTACTTCGGAAATCGGGCCGACCAGCTTTATCTGGGAGGTTTTGAACTGTGCCGACCACGGTATGGCACTGGGGCTGGGTGATCTCAAAACCAATTGGTTGAGATTTGCTACCAGCGAGTTGCCATCAGATTTTGTCCGAGAAATACACAGTGTGACAAAGCAATTACTGATCTCGTTGGAGAATTACGACATCGAAGAATTGATTCCTGATCCTCAACGAATCTTCTTGGCGGCTCACACGCACTTGTTGAAGATAGCGCGGGAGAGCCCTTCCATTTTCGAACCCATCTCGCAATCGGAAAACAAAAACATCCAGAATCTGGTGAAATGAACCGACAGGCATGGTCTGACTTCTCGGGATGTGGAAGGAGCCACCCGGTGTGGTGAAGATATCTGCAAGATCCAACCCACTGCAGGGTGCCATCATTTTCCTTGCCAGAGTTCCTGTTGCCGAGTTTGAGGCTTAAATGGAGAAGGCAATCTTAGGAAAATCTTTACGTGGACTCTTGACGGTCATACAGGCGGTTTTACTGATTGTTTTGACATGGCATGTCTTGTTCACGGACACCAAGCCACTCGAAGCGCAACCCTTTCCTGACTCTCATTCCTACGTGCGGGAAGCGATTCAGATCGCTCAGGGCGACGGTTTCAAAGTCGACTTCGATGAAAGGGTCAGCTCTGGCACGGACATGAATGGTGGCGGTCAACTGTACCCTTCCCGATATCCGCCGGGTCTCTCGGTCGTGTTGGCCCCATTCGCTCTCATTGCGGGTGAGTCCGGTGTTTTCTTCGGTTCTCGATTGATCATCGCCTTCCTGCTCGTGGCTACGTGGATGATTGCTCGGCAGCTCGGCGGTCGGATTGCCGGTCTCGTTGCTTCGGGCATCCTTTTCGTCTCGCCGTTTCCAAGAGAAGCAGCCACAGTTGTGTTGTCCGACGCACCAGGCGCTTTGATGACTCTCGGGATCGTTTTGCTCATAATTCGTCATACAAAGACGTCATCACTGATGCCGGGAAGGCGCCTTCTGTTTTTCATGGGAGTGATAGCAGGGTTCGCTTTACTGACGCGACTTTCGTTGGTAGTCCTTTCGATGGCGCTGGTAGCCGTTTTCCCACGGCCCCGATATCTCAAGTGGATCGCACTCGGTTTCGCCCCGCTAGTGATTTTCCTCATGGTGTACCAATGGGTCGAATTCGGATCCCCCTTGACTACTGGCTACGACTTCTACCTGCCATCTTTAAGGGAGTTCGAAGCGGATAACGCGCTCAAGGCAAATCCATTCAGTGAGAGGGCGTTCATCTTTTCGGATCGACTCGATGGACGACTAATGGAGTGGACCTGTCCATGCGACGAATTCGGTCCGATGGGTAAGGCATCCAACGCTGTTTTTTATCCAGCCGTTTTGTTGGGTCTCTACTGGGTGTACATCCCACCCGTAATCGCGGTGTTCGCAGTAAAGAGTTTGTGGAAATGGCGGAGCGATCTCACCGCAAGGTTTTCCATCTTGGTGGTCACGTCGAACCTATTGATGATGATCTTTTACTTCTATCAGGGCGCTCGTCTCGTCTCTCCGGCGGCATTTCTCCTTGTCGCATACACAAGTGTGGGGATGGCGGAGGTTTGTCGCAAATTCGTGACGTTGCGATCGGAGCTCAGACCGGTGTCACCTGCGAAGGTGCGTAGCTGCTGAGGCAATCATCGCCAACAGACTCCGGTTAGGTTTCCAATCGAGGACTTCCTTGGCTGCGCTCGAGTCGGCGTAGACAGTTGAAGGGTCGCCCGGTCGCCGATCGACCACTTCGAACGGCACCGGCCGGCCTAACTCTTTCTCCGTGGCCCTGATGATCTCCATCACGGAGACACCCCTGCCGGTTCCCAAATTCAATGTGATGCTCTCGCGCCCCGCATCCAGGTGCTCGATCGCCTTCGAATGCGCGACGGCTAGGTCCTCGACGTGGATGTAGTCCCGCACTCCTGTGCCGTCCGGCGTGGGGTAGTCGTCGCCGAACACCTTCACCGGACCGCTGGCGCCCAGAGCGGCTTTCATCACCAGTGGCAACAGGTTGGTGGACATGTCCCAGTTCTCACCCAGAACTCCGTCGCTGCTTGCC
>SXGQ01046107.1_pt1 | contig 10013 bp, 12 predicted proteins | sample 3178371 | NCBI WGS metagenome assembly SXGQ01 (sample SAMN11356859, study PRJNA531348) | freshwater metagenome | isolation source: freshwater sample F1-20 | place: China: Fuxian Lake, Yuxi | collected 2017-12-25 | reverse complement strand
TTGACCTTGTTTATAGTTATTTTTACACTGTAGTTTTGCTTCAATTGCATCTTTAGGAATAGACTTTGGATCAACTTGTAAGAAGGCAAGATCAATCTCAGGATCAATATAAACTTGTTTAGATTGTATAGGATCAGAAAATTTAAAATTTACTCTATTGATAGATGGCGAATAAGAAGAAACGTGTGCATTCGTGATAATAATACCATTTGTTTTATCAATTAATATTCCTGACCCAAAACTTGCACTATAATTATCTTCTATAAAAGGAGTGTCAGTAGAATGTGAGATCTTAACTGTATATCTGTTTGCATCACTTAAAATCTTCTCGAGTTCATTTGCAGATACTAAATTTGAAAACAGTAAACAGATGACAATTAATATTTTTTTCATTTATTTACTTTTAACAAGATTATTAACTTTAGACATAAAAACATTTTTCTTTTTCAATTCTTTTCCTATGTATGGCATTAAATTTATGTCAATTTTTAATGCTTCCATCATCAATAAAGGATCATTTTTAATATATTCAGGAACATAATTTGCAAAAAGATCTCCAATCATTTTCTCATTTTTTTTAAAAACTTTTATGAGAAAATCTTTTGATTTATTTCTAAATAATTTTAAGATTCTTACTTCTTCCATCAAATCTTTATCTTTTAAAAATCTAGGATGAATAAATGAAGTTAAAGTATCTAAATCATTACATTTGTAAATTAAGTCCATAATAAATAATCTGTCTTGATACCAATTATATTTAGTATTCATTAAATATTTAAAAAAATTATTATTTTTAATTTTTTCTTTAGGATTATTATTCCAATATTGACTAAATAATCTAATGATAAATTTTGCTTCTTGAGAACTTGATTTTATTTTATCGTTAGGAGATGCTAATGAAACTTTTTTGCCATTAGATTTCTGCTTTTCAGGTCTAATAATTTTATAATATTTTTCTGGATCTTTATTTAAGTAATAAAAAATGCTCTGATTATCATCACAATTTTTTAGAAAATCTTTCTCATTTTTAATAATTTTAGGGTCTACGTGCTTTTCTAATTGTGCCTTTTTATGTGTTTTTTTCCAATATGAAGAAAATTTAAATGGAGAACATAAATTAACAGATATATTTTCTTTACTAACATATTTTATTCCTTTTTTTTTAAGTATTTCTAATAATATAAAATTATAAGGTTTAGTTTTAAATTCTCTATAAACGTACTCATTATCATTTCCATCGTCATCAAAATAGAAAACGCATAATCTATAAATTTTATCTCTTTTACAATAAAGCAAATAAGCATCTTCCCAAGATGCGTCTGGGTAATCTTTCCTTCTAATGCAGGCATAAAAAGTAATTTCAAAAAATTTACTTAATCTTCTAAAAAACTCTCCAGTAACTATTAAAGTTTTTTTTAGATCATAAAATTCAAAAGTTTCTGTTTCATCTTTAAATTGTTTAATTGAGTCACTTATTAAATTTTTTTTTCTAAAAAAAATTTCAATATCTTGATCTTTATATGTATTTGGAAATTTTTTAAGAAATTCAGTAAAAATGTTTTTAGAATTTCCTTTATAATATTTAAAATAACTTAATTTTGCTTTTATAGATTGAAGATCTTTTACTGAATTTAATACTGCATATTGAATTGGTTGTTCATTATCTTTATTAGACTTGAGATGCTTCAAAAAAAAGTCTACATCGAAATTTTTATATAAAAAATCTATTTTTTTCATTTAAATGGTTTTTTTATATTTCTGATCTAACGAGAAACATATTTTTTCTTATATAATTCCACTCTCCTACTAAATTCTTCAGTAAAATCTACATAAACATCTACTCCATATTTTAAATATTTTTTTTCTAAAGAACCAAATTTCTCTTCGTTAGAATAATTCTCACTTTCAAGTACATTTAAAATTTTAGTTACAATCTTTTTGATTTCTGTGCGTGATTTTTTATTTAATTCAACTTTAGCACAAGAAAATTCAATTATAAGTCCGACAATACCTGGTGCCTTATCAACTTGTTTCAACAGATATATGTTATATTCTCCTTGAGGAGCAGGAGGAGATGTTCCTACTAAAGTTATAAATGTAAAAATCTGCTTAGATTTTAAGTTTGGTCTAACTTCTTTAGTTTCTTTATATCCTTTTAAAACCCAGTCTGTTATTTTTTCGGTACTATCAAGCACCACACCTTTACTAACTGCTTCATCTAAAGGTTCAACTGCTTCATCTAAAAGTTCACTTACTTTTTTTTTATCTTTTTTTATTGAAATTAACTCTTCTGTTTTTTTAACTTCTTTAAACCATCTGCAGTTATCACAATCATCACCAGAGATTGGAATTTCCTCATTTTCAAGACATTTTTCTAACTCTACTAGTGTATCTTCAATATAATCTGTTTTAAATTCATATGGCAGCAAAGTAGTTTTAAAATTTATATTATTATTAAACACTTTTTGATTTTCATCAGCAGCATTACAAATTAACCAATAACCAGTTTTGTGAACTGGGTAGTCGTTAAGTTTTAGTAAATAAGCATAGAAGTCTAACTGCCTTAAATATGATCTATGATAATATTTTGTTGAAGTTTTATAATCTTCAAGGTTTTTGTTAGATGTTGCTTTATAGTCTAATACTACTATTTCTTTAGTATCTTTATTAAACCAAAGATCATCTAAAGCACCAAACAAAATATATTTTGTTTTTTTAGATTTTGCCTCAACACCTTTTGAATTTGTTCTATATTTAGCAAGAGTTTCTGGATCAAGTTTATCATAGGGAATAAAATTTAAATTATATTCTTTAAAAATCTTGTGTGCCTTTCCTTCTTTTCTTAAAAGATCAAATTCTTCTTTTAAAAGTGCATCAACTCTAGAATTTATAGGATGACCAGGTTGACCTGGCGGATCTATATCGTGTTTTTCTTTTAAATAAAAACATCTAGGACATTTAATAAAATTATCCCACCTTGATCTGCTTAATCTTAATGGATTTTTTTCTCTTTTTGCCATTTTAATTTAAACGTTTTCCTTGTTTGTTTGCTGTGATTTGTTCCAGTATTCTTGCTACTGCTAATCTAAAATAGACAAAGAAGTTTGACCAGTCTTCTTCTTGATCTCTGTTAAATGTATTTAACCAAGGTAGATTAGACTCTTTAATTTTAAATTCCTCAATAATAAAATTATCGATGAAATTCATTAGTCTTAATCTTTCTTTTTCAGTATATCGTGCAAAGATAAAATTGACTATTTCTCCTGATTTTATTGGTGTGTTGTTGTCATCTTTTTTAAAACTATCTTTAAAAAATTGACCTATTTTAGAACGATCCATAGTTTCTTCCTTTCTAGTTAGTTTGCTAGAAGTTTGAAAACTTTGAATGTTATTAGATATACAAAAGTATTAAGACCTACTACTTAAGACCGATCCAACATTACATTACAAGGTTATGCCAAACGTCTTGAGTAATTGATAAAATAATTTGGAGTTTAATGCAATTAAAAACTTACTAGGATTGTCTGGTTTCATCAAAAAATCTTAAAACGATAGATATTACATAAAACTAAATAAAACCTATCCATAATCGTTTAAACCCTTTTAACGCATAGAATAAAACGTGCGTAAGATCGCATTTTGACTGCGTATAAAATCTGAACGTTAGAACTTGTATAAATAGAAATAATAAACTTTTGTTAGTTTATTAAAAATTGAAAATAATGACGTAAGTTGAAGTGATTTAAAACTTCGTCATATCGATTCGAATTTTATTATGTGTATGTGAAAAACGCGGGTGCGACGCTGACTGTCAAAACCCATTGAACTAGGTTATCTCTAACATCATAATCTAGTCAAGCGTCGGCAGACAAAATTATAGGTGTCTGGCAGAGTTAGAAGTTTCTGGATTTATCCAGCGCAGTGAAACACGACCGTTTCTGCGTTTTAATCACTTCAAAGAACTTGATGTTAGGTCTAAGGCGAAACGTTATACGCAAGACTACAAGACTCAAATCTATAACAGATGATTTTTCGGTCTGTATAGGCAGAGTCTTGTCTAAAACAAAGACGTTACCGCAAGATAATTTCCAAATGAGTCAAGACGCTAGTCTTGTTGCGAAGCAACTAAACTAGGAAAGGAATAAATGAACAAGATAAAAAAACTAATATCGGATTATGAAAAGACACGAGATCCATTTGTACAAATAGGCATACTTGGACAAATGTTAATTGAAATCAAAAGATTAAGTAAAGAACTAGGAAGGGTAATTTAAATGAAACAAACACTAAAACAGACAATTATAGAAGTGGTCAAAAATAAAGAACTGCCACCAGTAAATAATATTTTATCAGTTGAAGATTTAGAAATTCAATTTGAAAAGATACTTGATCATTTTGATATTCATAAATCACAAACAATTATCAGTGCATACGATGAAATATTAAAAGATCGATATAATGCACACTATATGTCGATATTGAATGGATTTACAAATCTTCTTCTATTGGAACGCGATCGAGCAATTGAGATGAATAAAATTAAGAAAAAACCAATCGTTAAATTTGAGGACTAAAATGTTTAATCAAAGACAAAGAGTAAAAAAGAAACTTGTTACATTTTCAATAGACAAAGATGTCTTTGAAACTTTTAAACAAACCGCCAATAAAGATATGCGAAAATACAGTCAGATTGTAGAAGGTGCGATGAGAAGGTATGTGAGTTCAAAGATTTGAATTAATTTAATTTTAAAATAATATTTTTTTAATTTCTTTTGCTAATTCTTCTGATAATTTCACAGGTACTGCGTTTCCAACCATTTTGTAACCATCAGAGATTTTTTCGTAGAAAAAAACAAAATCATCAGGAAAAGTCTGTATTCTCGCACATTCCCTTACTGACAATCTTCTATATTTATTCTTATTTCTTGGATCGAATTTCATCTTGTCTTTTGCAATTTTAATCATTTTAGGTGCATCAGGATGTATTGGTGCGTGCCTACCGCCCGCTTGTATAGTGTAAGAGGGTTCATCCCACGATCTTACTCTGTTTCTTGACATATAAATTGTTGAGAATGAACCTGTCATAAATTCATTATTCGGGGGTAAATTTGTTTTTTTTAAATTTCCGTTAGTTCTATTTTTATCTTTTGCTGGAATAGCATCTCTTAAATCCCAAATAGAATCTTTTAATGTTATATTTTTTTTTAATATACTTCCAGGAGGGAATATAAAATTTTTTTTAATATCTTTTCTTATTCCAATGATGAAGACTCTTTTTCTATTTTGCGGAACATTGAAGTTTACTGCATCTAGTAACTGAAAAACTACATTATAATTTAACTTGGAAAATTTTTTTATTATATTATCAAAAGACTTGGAATGTTTAGTAAAAAGTAAACCTTGCACATTTTCTGCTAAAAAAAATTTTGGTTTAAAAAGATCAATTATTCTTACGTACTCGTAAAATAATTTTCCTCTTGGGTCATCAATGCCTCTTTGCGCCCCTGCTTCGCTCCAACTTTGACAGGGTGGTCCTCCTATTATTCCATCTATTTTTTCTTCTATATGTTCTTTACGTATATTAACTATTGAATTTTCAAGATGTTTTGTTTTAGGAAAATTATATTTATATGTTTGAAAAGTGCATTTATCATTTTCAACAGAATAACAAATATCAAAACCTGCATTTCTAAAACCCAAATCTAGTCCGCCGGCACCTGAAAATAATGATAAAATTTTAGGTTTCACTTTTTTTTAGTTTCGATCATTAAATAATAACAAGTTTTTCTTTCTGATTCTGTAATTTCATCTCGCCAACGTTTTTTAGTTTTTTTGCTAACCCTCGGCAATCCAGAAACATCATTAAAACACCACTCTTTATTTTCTTCTATCTTAAAGAAACCTTGTGCTCTTTTGTGCTCGGTATCGCTTGATTGTCCAACCCAACTTCTTCGCCTTGCAAAGTCGTGAGTTAAGGAATTTAAATTTAAGTATTCTTCAAAATTAAAGATTCTTAAATCGTCAGTTGAAGATATTTTTTTTTTTGAAGTCAAAATATACTCTGCTGGAAATTGTGATTTTTTATCTTGAGACCCCTCTAACATTAAGTATTTTAAAACGGTATTAAACTGCTCTTTTGTCATAACATCTAAAGGTGAAAAATTTCTATTATCTTCCTCGTTATCTTTTTGATTATGAAAAATTTTAATCTTACTATCTATTTTAGAAATAATTTTTTTAGCATCTTTAATTTTTAAAATTTTTTCAAATAAATTTGGTAAATATTGTCTTTGCAATCTATTAAAAGCAAAATTTCCACCTTCTTGTTTTAATGAAATCCCTTTATCATTAAGGTAAATGTCTGCTTTTTTATAAGCATCATCTGAATAAAAATCATCTAAATTGTCATTTGTTACCTCAATCTTTTTATCCTGATGAGGAATTTGTATAGTTTTTATTTTTCCAATGTATTTTAAGTTTATGTGTTTTTTATTTTCTAAAATAAATTTTATTGTTTCTTTTTCATTACCGCGCATAATCCGATAATGAATTAACTTAAAAAAAATTGCTAGTTTTTTTTAATTTTTAGTTATTAGTTCTTGATATTAGTTCAAAATCTTTTTTGTTTATTTCTCTTATTCCTCCGTGGAAGAACATTCCCCAATTATATTTATTTTTAATAAACTCTAGTCTTTCTATTAAATCCTGTACTTTTATTGGATTTTTAAAAATATTAATATTTTTAAAGTCGATTATTGAAGTAATTTCTTTTTTGATATTGTCCGGGTCAACCGTAGGATTATTCTTGGTTAAGTTCACTTTTTCGATCATTGCATTCCCAACAAATGTTTGACGATTAATAGAACTTCCAGCAATGTAAAAGATTATTTCATCATTTTCTTTTAATGATGAATATTTTAAAGTTTTTAAATATGTGACCCATTTTTTTTCTTTTATTCTTTTTAGAAAAATATCGTAAGCAGATTTATTATTGTCTGAAGTTATAAAGCAGTAATACTTTTTCATCTAATCTCTTACTTTATTAAGTTTAAAAAAGTTCTGATATTTTATAACTTAATTTATATAAAATAAATTTAAAAAGAATAATATACAGGTCACTAGATATAGACCTATTAGAAACCACATTAAAAAATAATGTATTTTAACAAGAGTAGTTTTAAGTCTAAAATTATAATCATCGTAAAATTGCAAATTTTTAGGATCTCTAATCTTCATCGGAATTGTTAACAAAAAAATAATTAACAAAAGAGTTAACTCTCTAAATGTCATTAAAATTATTAATGTGTTGTTTCTCTAAAATTTTTTTTGTCATACTCATTGAGAACTTTTGCAACGCCTAGTCTAACTAAATTAATTAATTTTAACCACTCTTCTCTTTCATTAGTTTCATTTAACCAAGGAATTCTTTCCTTCTTAACTCCTATTCCATTTATGATAAAATCATCAATAATATTCATAAATTGTTTAAACTCTTTAGGATCTAAACGATGAAGCATATCAGATAAAATATCATCAACTGGCAATTCTACCTTTTTTGTCATTTTACTATTCTCAATTTAACTTCTCTTCCAAAAAGTTCTGACTGTTCAGTCTTAATTCCACTTTTTACAAGTCTTGGATAACAAATATAATAAAATATTTTCTTATAATTGTTCGCAGAATAATATTTTTTATAAGTAATATTTAATGCAGGAAAAACGTGAATTGTATCCATTAATTGTCGATAACATCTATGCCAACAAAAATAATATGTAACTAATACATAATACAATATTCTTGGTTCAAGTTTTGGAAGCACTTCTAAGAATTCAAAATATGTTTTCTTCTCACCAATAAATTTTCTAAATAAGTCTGTAGTTTCAATATCGATCTTATATTTCTTCTGATAAATTAATTGTACTCTTGCATTCTCTGCACTAAATATGCGTGCTCTTCTTTCGCCTTCTTGTTTTTTAATATGCTGCTCTAAGTGAATTACTTTATTCATATCATCGCAACTAATGAGATTCTAAAAATTCATAAATTTTAATATTGAGTCAAATTGTGGGTGTGAATTATTTTTTTCTAGTAATTGTGGTTGTATAAAAAAAAATTAAAAAACAAATTTAGGTTAATTTGCATTAGAATTTTGAATAAATGGGTAATTGTTAGATATTTATACTGGTGCTATTGTCATAGTCCTCAATGAAAGCAAAAGAAACAAACGCACGTATAATCATAGATAAAATGCTTCTAGAGGCAGAATGGAAACTGCCTGGTCATTCAAAAGATAATGAAATTAACGTTGAAACAGAAGTAGTAAACGAGTTTGGAGAAGCAGATTATGTTTTATTAAGTTCAAAAGATGACTATCTCTGTACTGTAGAGGCAAAGAACCACTCAAAATCTCCTTTAACAGGTAAAGAACAAGCAAGAAATTATGCAAATGCTCTTAAATGTAGATTTGTAATTTTATCAAATGGTATCTCACATTATTTCTGGGATTTAAAACAAGGAAATCCTTTTTTAGTAGAAAAATTTCCCACACAAGAAGAGTTAGAAACAAGAATGGAAACATTCAATCCACCAAGACTCGAAGATGAAAAAGATGGAATTAATGAGGACTACTTGGCATTAACTCAATTTCCAAAATATCGAGAAAGTCCTGATTATAAAAACGAAAAAAAAAGAGATGAATTTATTAGAAAAAATAATTTAAGATTTTTAAGACACTACCAACTCAAAGCAATCAAAGCGATACAAAATAAAATAAAAAATGGTAGCGACAGATTCTTATTAGAAATGGCAACTGGCACAGGAAAGACAACAACTTCTTCTGCGATTATAAAAATGTTTTTAAGATTATTTAAAGTTAGAAAAATTTTATTTTTAGTTGATAGATTAGAACTTGAAACTCAAGCAAAAAGAGAAATAAATGACATTCTTCAAAATGATTTTGAAACAGTTATCTGGAAAGAAAATAAAGATGATTGGAAAAGAGCAAATATTATTATTTCAACTGTTCAATCATTTACCAAGCACAACAAATATAAAAGATTATTTAAAACAAATAGTTTTGATTTAGTTATCTCGGATGAGGCACACAGAAGTTTAGGACAAACAAGTAGAAATGTCTTTGAATATTTTATTGGATTTAAAGTAGGTCTAACTGCAACTCCAAGAGATTTCTTAAAATCAGTAGACGTAGATAATATGTCTATGACTAGTCCTAAAGAATTAGAGAGAAGATTAATGTTAGACACTTATAGTATTTTTGGTTGTGAGGATGGAGAACCTACTTTTAGATATACGTTAGCAGATGGGGTTAAAGATGGTTATCTAATCAATCCTACAGTTGTTGATGTTGAAACAGGTTTATCTGCAGATATGATGAGTAAAGAAGGTCTCGTTTTTAAAGGAGTTGATAAAGAAGGTAATGATGTAGAGGAACAAACATTTTTTAAAAAAGATTATGAAAAGAAATTTAAATCTAATGAAACAAATATATCTTTCTGCACTGCGTTTATTAAAAATGCTTTAAGAGACCCTTACACAAATGAGATAGGAAAAACATTGATTTTTTGTGTATCTCAAAAACACGCAGAAAAAATTACATCAATTTTAAATGAACTTGCTGAAAAATATTTTCCTAAAAAATATCAATCTGACTTTGCAATACAAGTAACCTCTGACATTACAAGTCCTGACCCTCAACAGATGACAGTTCAGTTTACTGATAAAAATAACAACTTAGGAGGAAATTCTCCAGAAAATGAGTACTATAAAACATCAAAAGCGAGAGTCTGCGTTACAGTTGGAATGATGACAACAGGTTATGACTGTAAAGATTTATTGAATATTTGTTTATTTAGACCTGTTTTTTCTCCTACAGAATTCATTCAAATGAAAGGGAGAGGAACAAGACTTTTTGATTTTAAAGAATGTTGGAAAGATAAAACTCAAATACCTAAAACGATTAATTCAATTAAATCTTCATTTAAACTTTTTGATTA
>SXGQ01673525.1_pt1 | contig 10014 bp, 8 predicted proteins | sample 3178371 | NCBI WGS metagenome assembly SXGQ01 (sample SAMN11356859, study PRJNA531348) | freshwater metagenome | isolation source: freshwater sample F1-20 | place: China: Fuxian Lake, Yuxi | collected 2017-12-25 | reverse complement strand
TTTTTGATAGTTCGGACAAATCTAGTTGTGTTGAATTAACCAGATACTCGCGAGCTGCATCTCGGCGAAATTGCGCACACAGGTCTGGTCTAAAAAAGCGGGCGCCCTCGCGAATTACATAGTTCAAAAGAAAAAACCGATACGCAAACGGCAGAAACTCTATTTCAATTGGGCTCAGTGGATAAACCTGATGATATGCAGCCAAGAATTTAAGAAATCTCGGCTCGGTGAAAGTGTGCGCCGAATAAGAGAATTGAGTTCTGTCACCAGTTCTAGACGAAACTCGACTCAAAAAATAAAAATCCAGCAACCGCGACTCAACTCGAAACCAGTCGTAATCCCATCTTGTTGATAGTTGAAACGAGCGGTCAGACTTGCTTTGATGCGACTGAATTGAAAAATTGCCGAGGTTCCAGTCGACCAAAATCGGAATACGCAACCATTCGTCGTAGTGCACTTTTTCGAGATGCAACAGCAAATCGTGAGTACTACGTTGCAAAACAGAAATATCTGATTTCTCTAAACTGAAGTTTTGCGGGGCCTGAGACTCACGAAGCAAATCGTAAAGATGGATTGCATCGCCTTTGACCGAGTTTGACGTGGGCGGTAACGATGGGGCAACCGCCGCGCAAGCCAAGTGAAACTCGGCAATTTCTTGAGCCAACGTTATGACATCTTGATCGGTCAAAATCCGCGGTAATGAATCTTGTTGCTGCACATCGGTATAAAAAACTGCCCAACAAGACTCGTCATACCATGTATAAGGACGACCATTTTTACTGAGAACTTCGGCGAGAAACCCGGACCAACGGCCACCTTTAAGATGTGCGCTGCAACGGGCGAGTCTGTCATGATCTTCAGCGAATTGAAAATACGAACCATATGAACTCACTTTGGCGATCAAATTTGAGTTGTCTGACATCGTCAATCGAAACACGCGGTTTGTTGATACATGTGCACTTACTTCGGTGAACTTTTCAATAAGCCGCGCGTCATCAAAGTTTGCCCATGCATCACGAACCGTGTCTATTGCTCCCGGAAGCGAACTTACCAAAGAATCTTTCCGTGAACCAGACATGCGCAATTAGTCTCGCAGACTCTGGCTGACAGTTATTACTGCGGATTGTTGCGATTGTTTATCGCGAGTTTGATCTAATTCCGATCGGAGCGATGAGATGAAAACCTGCTTGGTGTCGCTGCTCTTCGGATTCTCCACCCCAATAACCATATTCATGATGATTGCGTGCGAACTCTTTACATGTTGTTTGCACTTCACAGGATGCACAAACTTTGCGAGCCATCGATTCTCGTTGCTCACGAGCCTGCGGTCGTTCGGCAGGTGCCGGAAAGAACACATCGCTGAGACCGCGACACGCAGCATCGTTCATCCATTTATCATCGGTTTCTAGCCGTTTGATGAAGAAGTCTGACCCCGCCACGCACCTGAAACTAGCGCAGAACTAATTGATCAGTCAATTACATACGAGAACCAAATTCAGCTCTTTAACGCCTCGTCTACCCCTGATCCAAAGGCTTCTATGTCTTCAAGTGTTGTATCCCAAGCCGTCATCCAGCGAACCTGCTCGGCTGGGACATCCCAATCCCAGAAAAATGACCAATCTTGAAGGGCAGTGCGGGCGGGCTGAGAAATCGTTGGGTACAGGCTGTTCACGAGGGGAGGAGTAACTAGACAGAGCGATCGGTGATGTTTGGTTCGTTCATAAAGTGCGAGTGCCATCGCATTTGCTTGAGACCCAAGTTGAAAAAATAAACCGTCACGAAATAATTCGACATATTGCGCAGAGATGAAGCGCATTTTCGAATTCAATTGGGTAATTTGCTTGCGAATATATTCGGCGCGTTCGCCGAGTTTTGGTTTCAAGAAAACGACGGCTTCACCAAACATGATGCCAGCCTTCATCGCACCGAAACTCAAAACATCAACGCCAGCATCGATGGTAAAGCTTCGTAGCGCCTCGGGCGTCGCACCATAGACGGCAGACGCGTTGCTTAGGCGAGCACCATCCATGTGCACGAGCATTTCAAGTTCATGAGCAGTATCACAAATCGCCCGCACTTCATCTGGTGAGTAGACCGTACCCAGTTCTGTTGATTGAGTGATCGATACGACTGCAGGTTGAGCATGATGCACATGGCCACGCAGATGTGCGACACCGTGCAGATCTTGCGGTCGTAGTTTTCCGTCCCGTGATGGCAGATCAATCAATTTCGCACCAAGAATTCTTTCGGGCGAGCCAGTTTCATCAACTGCAATGTGCGACCACGAGGTACACACGACTGCTTCGGCTGGCTTCAAAACGCAGGCAAGCGCAAGGATGTTGGCACCGGTCCCGCCAAACACGAACTCAGTTCGAACATCTGCGTTGAATAGTTTTGAAAACGCATCTCGAGCCTGGTGTGTATGTTTATCGAGGCCATAGGCGAGCGCGTGCGAGTCGTTGGCACGAACGATCGCGGCTAGAACATCAGGGTGTACCCCAGCGGCGTTATCAGAAGTGAACAGGCGAGCCGGGGGCTGGTGCGAAATTTTCACTCATTCAGTATGCCTTCAACACAACGACCGCGAAGGCGACTCAGCCATTCACCACTTGAGATGAACCTTTAACTATAATTTTGTCATGACAAAATTAGTTTCGGCGGGCAAGAGCCGATGCCAGTGGTGTAGATCGCCGTTCAAACAATTGTCAGGCGTAGGACGGCCTAGACGTTTTTGTTGCCAATCTTGTCGACAATGGGACTGGGTCGCTCGCCAACGCGCGAGTGAACTGAAACTCAGCGAAAACGAATTGGTTATTGCCCGCAACGAATTGGACGCTTTAAGGGACCAGGTATACCTGCTCAAGTGTGCGATTGCAGATGTTGAGGCTGATCTAGATCCGGCTATTGATCCAACGACTCGAGACTTTAAGGCTGCTCTTAACTGGTTGTTGAAAGCAGCTAAACCTCTAGTTGAGGATCAGATACATCCCAGCCCAAGTCGTGCAGCATAGGCGTTTCGATGTATCACTTATCTGTGGTCTCATATTTATTCGCCCATAATGATAGTTATGTAAAGTTAGTCCAGAGTTGAATCTTCCAAGTGTTGGCTGGTCGGCTGAAAGGGTATTTGATGCGCTTGAAGAGATGCGCTCAGGCGACATTGCCTGGCGTGAGGGTCGAGCCTTCAGCCTCGCCTACTACGCAGGCGCTGAGGCAATAAGCGTCGCTGAGGAGGCCTATAGGCGCTTCAGTGGCGAGAATGCATTGAGTGCCAACGCGTTTCCTAGTTTGCGAAAAATCCAAGCAGACGTCGTGGCTATGGCTGGGAGATGGCTTGGTGCTACTAATGATTCGGCCGGGTTTATGACCTCAGGGGGAACTGAGAGCATCTTGATGGCGGTCAAGGCCGCTCGCGATCGTTTGCGGACCGAACGGCAGATAACTAAACCAAATTTGGTTTTACCAACTTCTGCCCACGCGGCTTTCGAAAAAGCCTGCGCTTATTTTGAAGTTGAGTCAAGGCGCGTTGACGTCAAAGACGACTGGCGTGCCGATGTCGACGCGATGCGCTCGCGAGTTGATCGAAATACTGTGCTGGTGGTTGCTTCTGCCCCACAATATCCTCAAGGTGTCGTAGATGATGTAACAGGTATCGCTAAACTTGCGCTTGATGCTGACTGTAATTGTCATGTTGATGCTTGCATGGGCGGAGTAACGCTCGCCTATCTCGAACGACTTGGCGAAGTATTGCCGCGGTGGAACCTGCAAGTACCGGGTGTGAGTTCAATTTCGGTTGACCTGCATAAGTTTGGCTACACATCCAAAGGTGCGTCCGTAATTGTGTATGCATCCAAATATTTGCGATCATTTCAGGGCTTCGTGACAGATAACTGGCTGGGTGGTTTATACGCATCATCAGGTGCCCTCGGCACCAAGTCTGGTGGCTCAATGGCCAGCGCTTGGGCGGTGATGCATCATCTTGGAGATGACGGTTATCTGCGACTTACTGCGCAGGCCCGAGAAGCCACTTTAAAACTTGCAAATTTTGTTCGCGAATCGCCCCACCTTGTATTGCGAGCCGAACCCGAATAGACATTGTTGTGTTTTGGCGCACGAGACCCAAGTGCACTTAATATTTTCGCGATAGCAGATGAACTATGGCGTCGTGGTTGGTATATCGACCGTCAAACCCCACCCGATTCGTTGCACTGCACAGTCAACGCGATTCATCACGAGAAAATTGATTCGTTCGTCAAAAATTTAGAACTCGCCATTACCGAAGTGCTGGCTTCGAAAAAAATTGGCGACCGCGGAAGTTACGGAACGCTTAACTAAGAGCCTCGTTGATGCGAACGGTTTGAGCGGCAAGTTCATTCATCTCGGCTTGAGTTAGATTCATCTTGATCAAATGAGCCATTGCATCGTTGGTGGATTTTTCTACATTTTCACGTGCGGCCCCTAGATGAGAGCAATCAGCGTGTGGGGGTGCCCAGCCGTGCATTTTGGCCATACCCTCGCCTGACGAAAGCAGCGTTGCTTCAAGACCAGACAAGCCATGAGTAACACAAGCAGCGATGTGCACGCACCCCCTCAATTCACGAATTAAAGTTATAAGCCGATACGCGCGCGCCGATGCATCACTTGGCAAAGGTTCAGCTCGCAGCCCGGCAAAAAGTGCAAATCCTGAACTATCCACTTGTGAAACAAGTTTCTCGGCGACGTTGTTGAACAGATCTAGTTGCCCTATTTTTGCGAGGTGCTTGCGTCCCCATTCGTCGCAACTCTGCATGTAACGTTTGCCGGCTGCTCGTGCACCCTCAACAGAAACACCTGACTTCCATAACTTGTCGATCAAGGTGCGTTCGAAAAACATAAACGCCGAATAGATCACATCGCTATCGACATCGCCGAGCACCCCGCCCCGACCTGCAACATAGTATGCAAAACCATTTGGGTAGCCCGCCGCCGCACCGTGCGCCATCGTTTCGGGGTCGAGCATATATTTCGCACCTAGAGAGCCAATCAGTGGTGCGATTACCGTTGTAACTTCATCCTCGTTTAGTAACTTCATATGCCGAAAATCTAGTACAGTTCTAGTGCCGATACTTTCGTTCGGGAGAGCACCTGCACAGCCAGTGCAGTTGCACCGAAGGAGCAACCACCCCGGAACCTCTCAGGTAAATGGACCGTACGAAAGTGGCAACGCTGAAAATTGAGAGTTGATTTAATCCAATTCTCTACCGAAGGGGAAACTGAGCGAGCAATCTCTCAGGAAGCTCTCAGGTGCCTAAACAGTTGGGGTGCTTGATTTCGCACATACCCAAAGAGGCACCAAATGAGACAGACACTTGAGCAACTAACAGCAAACGACGAGTTCACCTCCCGACATATCGGGATTGACCACCTGGCTCGAGAAAAAATGTTGCGCGCTATCGGTGCATCAACTCTCGAAGAATTAATAGAGCGGACGGTTCCGGCATCGATCCGTCGCGATCAACTGTTAAGTCTTGGCGAGCCGATGCTAGAAACCGAAGTCTTGGCACAACTGCGAGCCATCGCCAAGAAAAATATTGTGCGCACAAGTTTGATTGGCATGGGTTATTACAACACGGTCACGCCGCCGGTGATCGCGCGAAATGTTCTCGAAAATCCTGCTTGGTACACGTCTTATACCCCCTATCAACCAGAGATTAGTCAGGGTCGCCTCGAGGCTCTATTGAATTTTCAAACAATGATCACCGAGATTACTGGTTTCAAAATTGCCAATGCTTCACTGCTCGACGAAGCGACAGCCGCGGCCGAAGCAATGACAATTGCGCTTCGATCTAGCAAATCCAAATCAACCGTTTTTGCTGTTGACATTGACACTCACCCACAAATAATTTCGGTATTGCGAACCCGGGCTCTACCGATTGGACTGACTATCAGCGTTGTTTCTCTAAGTGAGATGATGAATACAAAATGTTTTGGCGCTCTAATCTCGTGGCCAGGATCATCTGGCTCAATTGCCTCAGCAGAACAGATCAAGAATATTTCTCAGGCAGTGGGCTCACAAGGGGGTTTAACGATCGCTGTTTGTGATCTTCTCGCATGTATCTTGCTGACCGCACCTGCAAGTTTGGGTTTAGACATTGCAGTGGGTTCGGCACAGCGATTTGGTGTACCGATGGGTGGCGGTGGACCACATGCGGCTTTCTTGGCCACCAGCGAGACACTTGCGCGTGCTCTACCGGGTCGGTTAGTAGGTGTCAGCACCGATTCGGGTGGTCGGCCAGCGTTGCGTTTGGCTCTTCAAACTCGTGAACAACATATTCGTCGAGAGAAAGCAACTTCAAATATATGTACGGCGCAAGCTTTACTCGCAAATATCGCAAGTTTCTACGCGGTTTGGCACGGTCGTGAAGGACTTGAGCGAATCGCTGAGCGAGTGCACCGATTGACATCGATCTTTGTCGCTGGGCTTCGTCAATCAAATATCAAAATTGTTAACACGACCTGGTTCGACACGATCGTGGTTCAGGTAGATCCAAGCTCTGAGATTCATCAACGAGCGTTGAAACACAATATTTTACTACGCGATATTGACGATAAATCTATCGGCATCAGTTTTGATGAGACCTGTAACTTAGAGTTAGTCAAAGTATTATTCGAGGTTTTTCAAGTCGACACCGACATCGCCACACTTGACAACTCGTGCACATTGGGAATAACTGAGGCGATGCGTCGCAGTGATGACTTTCTTACACAAGCAACTTTCAGTAAGTATCGAACCGAACACGAAATGCTGCGCTACTTACGACGGTTGGCCGATAAAGATTTGGCGCTGGATCGAACAATGATACCACTTGGGTCATGCACCATGAAGTTGAATGCGACGACAGAAATGATCCCTGTTACGTGGCCTGAGTTTGCAAATATTCATCCGTTTGCTCCCGCAGCAGACATCGCTGGCTACACACAATTAGTAGATGAACTCTCGACGATGCTGCTCGAGATAACTGGCTACGACGCAATCAGTTTGCAACCCAACGCCGGAAGCCAGGGTGAACTTGCAGGTCTTCTTGCGATTCGTGCCTACCACCAATCTCTCAACGAAATACAACGAACCATATGTTTGATACCAAGTAGTGCGCACGGCACCAACGCCGCGAGCGCCGTGATGGCAGGAATGACGGTGGTCGTAGTTGCTTGCGATAATAAAGGAAATGTCGACTTAGAAGATCTGCGAACCAAATGCGAGTTAGCCGATGACAAACTCGCCGCACTGATGATCACATACCCATCGACTCACGGCGTATTTGAAAGCACTGTCATCGACATTTGCGAAATGGTGCACTCATTTGGCGGACAGGTCTATGTCGACGGGGCAAATTTGAACGCACTGGTCGGCGTCGCGCAACCTGGGCATTTTGGTGCAGATGTGAGTCACTTAAATCTACATAAGACATTTTGTATTCCTCACGGAGGTGGTGGCCCTGGCGTAGGACCAGTCGGTGTAAAGAAACATCTTGCAGAGTTCTTACCATCTCACCCACTGCTGGCAAGCGATGAAGTTAAAGTTGGCGCAGTCGCCGCGGCGCCAAATGGTTCGGCTTCAATATTGCCGATCTCGTGGGTGTACATAAAGTTAATGGGCGCAAGAGGGCTACGCAGCGCGACAATGCACGCGATCTTGAGCGCCAACTACATTGCAGGTCGCTTGGACGCTTTTTACCCGGTGCTTTATCGCGGTAGTAGCGGTTTCGTCGCCCACGAATGCATTTTAGATATTCGTGATATCACAAGGTTGACGGGCGTGACTAACGACGACATTGCCAAGCGACTAATGGACTTTGGGTTTCATGCACCGACGATGAGCTTTCCAGTATCAGGAACTTTCATGGTCGAGCCAACTGAAAGCGAGACAATCACTGAAATTGACAGATTCTGTAATGCAATGATCGCGATTCACAACGAGATACAACAAATTGCCAATGGCGAGATATCTCATACCGACTCGCCATTACACAACGCCCCTCACACTGTCGAAGACCTCTGTGGAGTATGGGACCGCAAGTATTCGCAACAGCAAGCGGCATATCCAATTGCAGCGATGCACGGGCGCGGATACTTCGTGCCAGTGTCACGCATTGATGCGGCTTTTGGCGATCGAAATTTGGTTTGCTCGTGCGAGCCTCTTGAGTCTTACGCTATTTCTTTGCAATGAACGGAAGTCTGACAACCACCCCATTAAGGCGAGTTCCACGAACATCAATCGCCACAGCTGAACCAACCGCCAGGTGAGAGTCAACGAGAGCAAGAGCAATACCGTGCTCCAGCGATGGTGAATAGTTTCCACTCGTCGTTTTGCCAATAATAGATTCACCAACCAATACGTCGCATCCATCCCGAGGTGGACGTCGACCAGTAGTCGTTATGCCAATCAAATGACGCCCAACTCCGGTCTCCCGCTTTTTAAGCAGAGCATCACGACCCGTGAAGCTATCTTTACTCCATGAAATCACCCAGCCTAAGTTTGCTTCCAATGGATTGATACTGGCCGAAAGTTCATGTCCATGAAGTGGCAAACCAGCCTCGAGTCGCAATGTGTCGCGAGCGCCAAGACCTGCCGGAATAACTCCAGCACCGAGAATTTCTTGCCATAATTCGGCGGCATGCGAAATCGGGACGGTAATTTCAACTCCTTGTTCACCTGTATAACCAGTACCTGCGACAACGCATTCAGTCCCCCGCCAGTTAATTTGGCGTACTTGAAATTTTACAACATTAGAAAAGTCATCGCTGATAGCAGCCAAGAGTGTTTTTGCTCGTGGGCCTTGCACAGCAAACACCGCACGAGTCGCCGTGATATCCACCCCGCCGATTGCAGAAAGAACATGATCGGTGTTCGACGCATTTGGCATTACATCAAAACGATCCTCTTTAACCCACCACACGATGATGTCATCAAGAACACATCCGGCGTCATTCAGCAAATGCGTATATTGCGCCCGACCGACTGAAATCTTGTCGAGATCATTGGTCAGCGCCAGTTGCAACGCGGCTTTGGCGTAGTAACCCTCAACGCGAACTGTGCCTAAGTGCGAAACATCAAACACAACCGCATCGCTACGACATGCGAGATGCTCAATTATCGTGCCCGTTGGATACGCCACCGGCATGTCCCATCCACCGAATTCGACCATCTTCGCACCCAGAGCGCGATGAGCACCATCAAGTGGTGACAGCCGCAAGTTAGTCATTCTTAGATTGACACCACCATTGTGTTAGCCGCGGGGATTTTTGCGGCATTAATCCTGTCGTTGACAGTTGATTCAGGAATTTTCGCATCAATCAACATAATCATTGCATCAACATCACTCTTCACTGCGGCTAAAGGTAAAACGTTTAGTACACCTTGACCATTGCGAAGAACATCAACTAACTGATCGCCCTGACAAAATACAACCGCTTTTCCGCTGATCACTATGTGGGCTGCGGCGATCTCGGTATCAACGTGGTTCCGAAGGTAGGTGAAGACTTCACGAACTGATTCAAGTTTGATACCTGCATCCAACAAATTCTTGATTACTTTGAGTTCAAGTAAATCGCTGTACACATAACTGCGTCGAGAGCCGCTGCCTTTCGCATCTACTGCCGAAGGCCGAATCAGGTTTGTTCGAGCCCAATAATCGAGTTGGCGATATGTGATGCCCGCAATCTTGGCTGCTTGGGCACCACTGAAACTCACACTTGTCACCAGCCACCCCCAAAAAACTTAGCGAACTTCTAGGCTACGCCGAGAAAAACAAATGTCAAGATGAATTATCCTTGAAAATCCTCGGGGCGAATAGAATCTATAAATTGTCTGAAGTCGTCGATGATTTCTTCGGCGTCTTCGCTCGGCGAATCTGGTATGACCTTGCCCACCTCGTCTAACAGGTCGTCTTCTGCATAAATCGGAATGCCCGACCGCACTGCGACTGCGACACCATCGGACGGCCGACAACTTACAACTACCACTAAACCCTGTTG
>SXGQ01657813.1_pt1 | contig 10014 bp, 9 predicted proteins | sample 3178371 | NCBI WGS metagenome assembly SXGQ01 (sample SAMN11356859, study PRJNA531348) | freshwater metagenome | isolation source: freshwater sample F1-20 | place: China: Fuxian Lake, Yuxi | collected 2017-12-25 | reverse complement strand
TTCCCGCGGCGAACCCCACCGGATCGTTCTGCACGCAGCGGACGCGGCGGCAGCAGAGTACCCCCTTCCTGCGCGGATTTACTCTGCTGCCTCCGCTTCCTCTGCGTGAAGAACGATCCGTTGGGTTTCGCCGCGGGAACTCGGGCCCGGCCTCAGGAGCCGGTGCGCGCGGCGTTGCGCAAGGCGCGGCCCAGCTGGGCGGCAAGGTGCAGGACCGACTGCACCAGCATCGGGATCTCGGCCGGCGTGGCCACGTGTGCGCGGCGCCAGAACAGGAGGTCGCTGCCCGACGCGTCCGTGGAGCTGCCGGGATTGCGGCGGGAGAAGTCGCGCACCTTGCCGGCGGGATCAGCCGTCCTGCCAGGGACGAAGGCGCGGGATCCAGCGGGGCACGGCGGCGCGGTAGGCCCGGTACGCGTCGCCACAGCGGCGCTCCAGCCCGGGCTCTTCGGAAAGCAGAAAATACGTGTGGTTGATGAGCACGAACGCGCCCAGCCACAGCGCCAGCAGCCCGGAGCGCCACAGCAGCGCCTCGCCCGCCAGCATGAGCGCCACGCCGCTGATCATGGGATTGCGCACGTGCCGGTACGGGCCCACCGCCACCAGGCGGTGCGTGGGATCCCACGGCGCCAGCGTGCCCCGCCCCACCCGCCCAAAGAGCGCGATGCACCACGCGAACAGGGCGAACCCCGCCAGGAACACCAGGGCACCCGCCCCGCGCAGGAGCCACGTCCCCGCCGGCGCCGCGTCCCACGCCAGCCGCGCGGCCGCGCCCGTGCCCAGTCGCACACCCGCCACCACGGCCACCACCGTGAAGGGCAGCAGCAGGATGGAGAGCAGGTGGCGAAGCAGGGTCGTCATGGGCTCGATTTCCCGGGCGGTCAGGGAGAGCAGCCGCTGCCGGTCATGCTCTGGGAAGCGGTCGGTCGGGCGGCCAGGGGCGGGGCGGCCCCCGGCACCGCGAGGAGCGCCGCGCGGCGCAGCATCGTCCTCCTCACGCCGCGGCCCCGGCGCGTCCCAGGCGGCCGGCCAGTTCCATCGCCTCGTCCACGAGCGCCGGCACGTCGCCGGGCCTGGTCACTTTGCCCGTCCGCCAGAAGAAGAGATCCTCGCCCGCGGCTTCCGTGCAGCACCGGGGGCGCCGGCCGTAGAAGTCGCGCACCTCCGCGTCGAACAGGGCGCGGATGGCGGCTTCGTCCACGCCGCGCAGCAGGTACTGGCCGGAGAACGCGGCATCGCCCTCCACGTCGATGTCCTGGTATCCGAACATCCCGCCGACCTTGTGGAAGACGTTCTCCGGCCGCAGCTCAAAGGCCGGCAGCTCCCGCCCCGGCACCCGCACCTGCACCACCGTCTGCCGCCAGGTGTGCTGCGTCCGGCCGCTCCCCGTGGTGTACGCGTAGTCGAAGACGGCCACGGGCCGCCCGTCGCGCGTGCCCGCGGCGTGGTTGCGCACGCGCTGGCCGCGTCCCCCCGTGAACAGGTGCCAGCGGCTGGGATGGCCCACGACGGCCAGGGGCGGATGGTCGTGGAATGCCCAGCCCTGGTGCCGCGCCAGGGCCTGCAGGGCCGTGGTGCGCTGTTTCTGCTGCTGCATGGCCCAGTACGCGCCGCAGCTGAACACGGCCGCGACGGCGACGACGGCCACGATGGTGCCCATGCGAGCCTCCCGTGAGCGAAAAGGACCACCGGCAGAAGACGGCGGTGGGGATGGACGTCCCTCCGGCGCCGCGGGCCAACCCTCCGTCCTTGTGTTCGGATCGCTCGGCGCGCCCGGAGGCACCGTGTCGATCGACCGGGGAAAGCGGGGGCGGGTGCGATGGGCGCGGAGCCGGATGGCGGGTACGGGGCGGGGGTCCGCACAGCATGGTAGCGGGCGCGCAGGGCCACGAGCAAGGCGAACGGGGCCGTCCCGCGGCGGCGGATCGATGCGCTGCGTCGGCGTGCGCGCGTCCGCCCGGTCCACCGGGAGCGCGGGCGAATTCCCGTCACCCAGGACCGGTACCGCGGCGTGCTTGCGGCGTCGCCATCCCCTGTCGATACTGTGCGCATCCGCCCACGGACCACCGTCAACCCGGAGCCCGTCCCATGCTGATCCCCCGCTACTGGTCCCGCGCAGACTCCCAGGCCACCACGCCGGATGGACGGCCCGTGCGGTTTCACGTGTGGCGCGGCTCGCGCACCAGCGAAGCCGACGCGCAGGCGCTCGCCGGCGAGGCCGTGGCGCGCATCGCGGACCGCATCCAGCGGGGGCAGGGCTTTCCCGAGCGCTACACCTACGGCGACCGCTTTCTGCGCGAGGAGGTGGTGCGCGAGCTTCCCGGCGGGTCCAGGGACGCGCCCGACGCGGCCCTCACCCGCAACACGTACGGCGCCCTGGTGCTGAACGCCGCGCGGGCGTTCTTCATCGACGTGGACGTGCCGGGCGCGGAAACGGGTTCGGCATCCTCCCCCGCGCCGGGGCAGAATCCGTTGGATGCCGTGCTGGACGCGGTCGATTCGCTGCCGCTGCCCGGCGGGCTCAAGTCCCTCTTCGGCAGCGTTCGCAAGGCCATGGCGCCGTCCGCCCCCGCCGCGCCCGCCCGTCCGGCCGATCCGCAGTCCGCGGCGTTGCAGCGGCTGCGGCAGTGGGTCGCATCGCACCCGGAGTGGCGCGTGCGCGTGTACCGAACGCATTCCGGGCTGCGCTACCTGGTGACGCACGCCCCGTTCGCGCCCACGGATCCCGACGCGCAGGCGGCCATGCAGGCCCTGGGCGCGGACCCGCAGTACATCCGGCTGTGCCAGGTGCAAAAGAGCTTCCGCGCGCGGCTCACCCCCAAGCCGTGGCGCATCGGGGTGGACAACCCGCCCGTGACGTTTCCGTACGAAGGCCCGGCCCAGGAGGCGATGATGCGGCAGTGGGAGGTCGCCTATCAAAACGCGTCGCGGGGTCGCGCCACGGCGCAGTTCGTGGAGGAGATGGGCGGCGGATCGGAGCATCCCGACATCACGCCCATCCGCACCCTCCACGACGAGCAGACGCACGCCGCCTCCGGGCTGCCCCTGGCGTAGCGCGATCGGGATCGCGGGGGACCGGGCCGTCGCCGTCCATCCCCCGCATCCGGATCCGCGCCCGGCGGGGACCAAGAGTCCTCGGCCGGGAAATCGGCAGCCCTCCGCCGCCCGTCGAAACGCATGCCCGTGCACGGCTTGCGCGCCGTGCACGGGCGCCCGTAGCAGCACGATCCACCTGATCGCGTCGGGAAGGGGTCACCCGGCCACGGTTCCCGCCCACGACGCAGACACTGTGCAATGCGGCGTGCCAAACGGACGCGATCAGGTGGATGATGTGCCTCGCCGGCTCTCGCTCCGATGGCGGAATAGGTGTCCTTCGGCGCATCCGCGATACTAACCTCGACACCGGTATCCCAGCGAAGGCAACGGCACCGTGCCCGCCCCCGCCCCCGAGCGTGCGCCGCCACCGTGCCCGCCCGCGCTGCGTCCGCCTTCCCCGCAGTTCCCGTCGCGGCGTCCCTCCTTACGTCTCCGGCGGATACTTCGCCGCCAGCTTGCGCACCGTGGTCACGTTGCGGTTGGTGGACGGCACCTTGCCGATGGCCTTGCTCATCTGGGGCCCCGTGACGAGCGACTCGCTGATCTTTTTGCGCGCCAGCCAGTAGAACTCGCGGCCGTGCACGTGGAACTCGTCCACCTCCGTGCGCAGCGCCTCCAGCCGCGCCGCCGCGTCCTTGGGCAACGGCCCGTACAGGAAGTTGACGTAGACGGTGTGCGTGTCGCCCTCGTCGCCGAACGGACGGTAGGCGGCGACCGCGTCCAGCTCGGCGGGCGTGCGCAGGAAGGTCTCCACTTCGAAACCCAGTTCCTTCTTCAGCACGCCCTCGATGCGCGTTTCCAGCGCGCGCGCATCCGCATCCGGCGACGTGAAGATGACGTTGCCGCTGGCGATGAACGTCTCCACGTCCCCGAACCCCGCCTGCTCGAAGATGGCGCGCAGCCGGTCCATCTTCACCTGCCGCTTGCCCACGTTGATGGCACGGAGAAAGGCGATGTACCGCCGGGATGCGGATCGTTTCGGCATGGTCAGCGCACGGAACGGGGGGGCGCCGCGAAACGGCGGACGAGGGGATGCGCCACGGGGCGGCCCCCGGGACGCGGAATGGGGCGCTCAATGTTGCGCGCGGACCGGGATTCGGGAAAGGGTGCGTGGGGGCGCGGACCGGGGTTTGCCGGGGGGCGCCGGCGGGCGTAGTTTCGCCCCGAATTCTCTCCCCTGTGGCAGACCCTGATGGAACGCAGACGAATCGCCGTGGCCCCGCCCACGGTTCCCGGCTTTCGCGCCGTGCCCTTCACCGGCGTGATCTACGTGATGGCCGAGGCGGCCAAGCGCGGCTACGCGTACGGCCACCCCGACTGGTGCAACCTGGGCCAGGGCATGCCCGAGACGGGCCCCCTGCCCGGCGCCCCCGCGCGCCTGCTGAGCGCCGAGATCACCCCGGCAGACCAGGAGTACGCGCCCGTGGCCGGCATTCCCGAGCTGCGCGAGGCCGTGGCGTCGCTGTACAACCACCTGTACCGGCGCGGCAAGCCGTCGCAGTACACCGCCGACAACGTGTGCATCTGCGGCGGCGGGCGGCTGGGGCTCACCCGAACGGTCGCCGCCCTGGGCGAGATCAACCTGGGCCACTTTCTCCCCGACTACACGGCGTACGAGGAGCTGCTGGACATCTTTCGCCGCTTCACGGCCATCCCCATCCTGCTGGAAGGCAGCGAAGGCTACCGGTTCGACATGGGCCGGCTGGAGCGCGAGGTCACGGGCCGCGGCCTGAGCGCCCTGCTCCTGTCCAACCCGTCCAACCCGTCCGGCCGCACCATCCGCGGGCTGGAGCTGGCGTCGTGGGTAGAGGCCGCGCGGCGGCTGGAGTGCACCCTGCTGATGGACGAGTTCTACTCGCACTACGCCTGGAGCGCCACGCCCGACGAGGACGGCATGGTGAGCGCCGCCCGCTACGTGGACGACGTGGACGTGGATCCCGTGGTCATCATGGACGGGCTCACCAAGAACTGGCGCTACCCCGGCTGGCGGACCACGTGGGTGGTGGGCCCCCGCTCCGTCATCGAGGCCGTCACCAGCTCCGGCTCGTTCCTGGACGGGGGCGGCAGCCGCCCCCTGCAGCGCGCCGCCATCCCCCTGCTGCACCCCGACACCGTGCGCGCGGAGACGGCCGCCATCCGCGACGCGTTCCTGCGCAAGCGCCGCCGGATGGTGGACGGGCTGCGGCAGGCCGGCATGCGCCTGGACATCGAGCCCGAAGGCACCTTTTACGTCTGGGCGGACCTGGCGGGGCTGCCGGAGCCCCTGAACGACGGGATGGGCTTTTTCCAGGCGGCCCTGGACGAACAGGTGATCTGCGTGCCGGGCGAGTTCTTCGACATCAACCCCGGCAAGCGCCGCAGCGGCCGCGCGTCGCGCTTTCGCACTTACGCGCGCTTCAGCTTCGGGCCGGAAGAGGCGGCCGTGGAAGAGGGCGTGCGCCGCATCGGCGAGATGGTGAAGCGCGCCCGCTGACCCGTTCCGCCCGCCGCGGGGCCGCCGATGGAACTCCGGCGGCCCCGCGCTCCTATACATCGCGCGACCTGCGGAATTCCCCTCGCGGGGCCGCGCCCATCCCCTCCCCCCACTCCGTCCCCATCGGCATCCATGCGCATTTCCCTGGCCCTTGCCACCGCCGCGCTGGCCCTGGCCGCCCCCGCCGCCGCCCAGCCCCACGCCGGGCAGATCATGCACGACGCGCTGGAGCAGGCCCATCGCAACGTGGCCCCGGAGGTGCGGGACTACACCCTGACGATCTCGTCCGGGCCCGTGCGCACGCGCCTGTACGTGTACCGGGTGCAGGACGGCTGGAAGATTTCGGAGGAAGCGGACGCCCCGCTGGCCGACCTGTTCGAAAGCATGCTCATCGGGCCCGCGCTGGCCGGGGCGTACCGGCCGGACGGCGCCGCGCAGCTGGACGCCGAAGTCCGCTACCTGGGCGCGGACTCCGTGGACGGCCGCGCGGCGCACGTCCTGGCGGCGCAGGTGCCCGGGCTGCGGCTGGAAACCATGGACCTCCCCGACTCTGCCCACGTGTACGTGGACGCCGGGACCCGGCAGGTGCTGCGCGTGGCCACGTCCACGGACATGGAGCCCAGCTACAGCGGCGCCATGGTGAACGGCGGGCACCTGGACATGGTCCTTACCTTCGGCGGATACGAAACCATCGACGGGGTGACGCTGCCGCGGCGCATGCACGTGCAGGTGCGCATGCAAACTCGCATGGGCGACGAGCAGCGCGCGGCCATGCGCAGCGAGGTGTCGGCCATGCTGCAGGACGCCGCCGCCGACACCTCGCAAGAGGCCGCCCAGATCCGGCTGCTGACGGAGATGTTCCTGCGCATGCTGGACGGCGAGCCCATGGACATCCCGGCCGTCGTGGAAGAGGTCCAGGTGAACGCCGGTCCACCCGCGTGGGCCACGGTGGAAGAAGTGGACTTCGTGCCGCCCGACGACGGCCCGTGACGGCACCCGCCGTCCATCGCACCTGAACCCGGGGCCGGGGACCGCACCAGGTCCGCCGGCCCCGGGTTCATTCGCGTCCGCCGTCCGTCCCTCCCGTCCGCCGCAGATTTTTCTTGCTCGCGCGCCTGCTGCTAACGTACAGTAGTGGACGCTGGATACGTGCGAAGTTCTCGGCCGGGAACCCTTTGGACGGATGGGGCCATGCGCATCGGGATCATCGACCTGCTCGGCAAGGAGCCGCCCCGCAACGGCTACTCGCGTCTCATGCGGGCCAACAACACCAGCATCATGGCGCAGGTGGTGGGGGTGTGGTGCGAGGAGGAGGGGCACGACGTGCACATTGCCTACTACTCCGGCCCCGAGCGCCTGGCCGGCGGCATTCCCCACGACATCGACCTGCTGTTCGTCAACGCGTTCTCGCAGTGCGCCCTGCTGGCGTACGGCTTCAGCAAGATGTACCAGGCCCGCGGCGTGCCCACCGTGCTGGGCGGCCCGCACGCCCGCTCGTATCCCGAAGACGCCCGCAAGTACTTCGACTACGTGGTGGGCTTTTGCGACCGGGGCACCCTGCGCGACATCCTGGCCGACGCCGAGCGGCACCCGGACGAAGGCGTGTACGTGTCCGCGCTCAAGCAGCCGGGCGACCTGCCCGGGCTGCGCCAGCGCTGGAAGTTCCTCAAGCCGGCCATGGACCAGGCCAAGGTGCTGCGCCTGGTTCCCCTCATCGGCAGCCTGGGGTGCCCGTACAAGTGCAGCTTCTGCATCGACGCGGTGGTGGGCTACGAGCCCATGGAGACGGCGTCCATCATCGACGACGTGCGCTTTTTCGCGGAGCTCAGGCTGCCGCGGGCCGTGGCCTCGTGGCACGACCCCAACTTCGCCATCCGCTTTGACGAGACGCTGGACGCCATCGAGGAGGCCGTGCCCCCCGGCAGCGTGGCGTTCCTGGCCGAGATGTCGCTGGCCCTGCTGAGCGAGGACCACCTCAAGCGGCTCAAGCGCAACAACTTCCAGGCCATCGCGCCGGGCATCGAGTCGTGGTTCGACATCGGCGACAAGTCGCGCATGCGCAGCGTGCGGGGGATGGAGAAGGTGCAGCGGCTGGCCGAGCACGCCAACCTCGTCAACGAGTACATCCCCTACACGCAGTGCAACCTTATCTTTGGCCTGGACGCGGACGAGGGCCCGGAGCCGTTCGAGTGTACCAAGAAGTTCATCGACCTGGCGCCGGGGGTGTATCCGCACTACGCGGTGCTGTCGGCGTTCGGCCGCAACGCCGTGCTGAACCTGGAGTACCAGCGCGCGGACCGCGTGGTGCCCGTGCCGTTCCACTTCATGGACCTGGTGCAGTCCATGAACGTGCGCCCCCGGAACTACGGCTGGGTGGAGTTCTACGACCACGTCATCGACACCATGGACTACTCGTTCCGCCCCGCGGCCCTGCTCAAGCGGTCGTGGACCAACCGGCGGATGCCGCACATCGCCCTGGAGCAGGCGTTCCGGGGATGGAGCTCGGAGCGCAACAACCGCACGGCGTACCACCGCAAGATGCGCCACTGGCTCCAGACGGACGCACAGGTGCAGGCGTTCATGGACGGGCAGACGCGCGAGGTGCCGCGGGTGATGGTGGACCAGATCCGCACGCACTTGGGCCCCCTGTGGCAGTACCTGCCGGCGGACGCCGTACAGCACGACCCGCAGGCGTTCCTGCACTCCGGCACCGTGCACCCTCTCCCCGTGCTGGCCAAGCACGACGCGGCCAGCGCCGCCGTCGCCGGCGGCTGACGGGTTCCATACGGGCTGCCAGGAACGGGCGCGGAGACCGGTTCTCCGCGCCCGTTCCGTTGTCCACCGTCCGCGGACGCACGGAACCCGGCGCGGGCGCCGCCGGTACCAGCGCGCCGGCTTCGCGGACCGTCGCGCGCCGCTTCGGAACGGCATCCACGCGCCTCCACTTTCTCTCGTCCCGCCCATGACCCGGTTCCTGCTGCTGATGGCCGTCTCCGTCGGGCTGGCGGCGCCCCTGCGCGCGCAGCCGGCCGCCTGGACGCAGGTGAGCGTGGGTGACGACCACGCCTGCGCGCTGGACGCGGCGGGCCGCGTGTACTGCTGGGGCAACAACCACTCGGCCCAGCTGGGTGCCCGCACGCCGGAGCACTGCGGCATCGTGGGCGAGAGCGGCCGCCGCGGCTGCTATCCCACGGCCAGCGACACCCTGCCGCTGCCGGCCGCCGGCGGCATGCGCTTCGTGCAGGTGAGCGCGGGGCGATACGTCACCTGCGGGCTGGACGCGGACGGACGCGCCCTGTGCTGGGGCCAGCCCCTGGGGCCGCCGTCCGCCTACGCCGACCGCTGCCTGAACGGCGCGTGCAGCTTCGCCCCCGTCCCGCTGGAGCCGGAGCGCCGGTTCGCCGCGCTGGACATGCCCTCGCGGTGCGCGGCGGAGCGCACAGGCACCGCGCTGTGCTGGGGAGCGGACTTTCGCGACGCGGACCGTCACCGCACGCCCTGGCCCGGCGTGTCCGTGGCGCGGGTGTCCGGCGAGCTCGAGGGCCCCAGCCACTGCGCCGTGGCGGCGGACGGCCGCGTGTTCTGCCAGGGCGACCCGCATCGCGGGCTGCTGGGCAACGGCGGCCGCGACTCTGCGGCGTCGGGCACGCCCGTGGACCATCCCGGGCGTTTCTCGCAGGTGGCGGTACAGTACCAGTGGGCGTGCGCGCTGGACGCGCAGGGCGCGGCGTGGTGCTGGGGCTCGGCCGGGCACGAGGGCGCCCGCCCCGGGGCCGCGCGCGACGGCTTCGAGCTGTGCGACCGCTGGGCCACGTTCACGTGGTGCAACACGCGCCCGGCGCCCGTCGCCGGCGGGCTGACGTTTCGCTCCCTGTCTGCCATGCCCCGCGGCACCATGCCCACGATCTACGAGATGGTGGGGCTCACGGCCCACGGCCAGGCGTACGCGTGGGACGGGAACCGCGCGCCGCGGCCCTGGCACCCGGAGCAGCGCTGGGCCTCCGTGTCGGCCGGCGACTGGGGCCAGTGCGGCGTGACGACGTCCGGCGAGCTGCACTGCTGGGGCCGCAACCCGCACGAGGAGGTGCAGGGCCGCATTCCCCCCCCCGCCGCTCGGTGAGGGCTGGACGGCGACGGGCGGCGGGGCGAGAATAGGAAGGCGGTCCCGACTGAACCCCGGACGTGAGGATGACGATGAAGTGTCCCGTGTGCCTGCAGCCCGACCTGGTGATGACCGAGCGGCAGGGAATCGAGATCGACTATTGCCCCCAGTGCCGCGGCGTGTGGCTGGACCGGGGTGAGCTGGACAAGATCATCGACCGCTCCGCCGCGCCGGCCGCGGCCGCGCCTCCCCCGCCCCAGCAGCCGTACACGCCGCAGGCCCCGCCGCCCGGGTACGCGCCCCAGCAGCCCTACGGCGAGCACCGCGACCATCGCGTCGGCGC
>SXGQ01458324.1_pt1 | contig 10014 bp, 8 predicted proteins | sample 3178371 | NCBI WGS metagenome assembly SXGQ01 (sample SAMN11356859, study PRJNA531348) | freshwater metagenome | isolation source: freshwater sample F1-20 | place: China: Fuxian Lake, Yuxi | collected 2017-12-25 | reverse complement strand
TAATCCACGAATCTTGATTTTATTTTTTCCGTGATGAGAAGTGTAGAAAATTCTTTTCATCACGGATTTTAATGCTTCATTTGACGCGATGAGGCAGTTCTTCCAGGATACGTAAGATTTCTTGATGGATCTTAGGAGCCGTTTCTGGCCCTAAAGAATTAATTTCCCCATAAGGTCTTTCATTGGATCCATAGGTATAAGGAGGTTTTACGTCCCATTGGCTCTTGGGTACGATATATCCTATCATGTCATTGGACATTCCAGAAAAGAAGGCGTATTGACCAGGGATACGAGATCCAATAGCAGGAACCTCCATGGGTGAAATTTGAAAGTCACCTCCTTGGGGAGATTCAATGCCTCCATGTAAAATTTCTGGGTAAAGCTCTCCTGGTACATGCACAAATGTGGCTGGACCTAAAAACCAGGCCGAAACTTCTGATCGAATTTTCTTCCAACCCACAAATCCTCGATCAAAAATACCTAGAAAGGCAGCTAGTTGGAAAAGAGAATTGTCCATGGCTAATTCAATAGTTCTGGCCCTAATTCCTAAATCCAAGGAAGAATGGAGAGTTAAACTACTGTCTTGAAGCGTTTCCAAAGTAATCTTTGCTAAGGCCTTCCCTTGCGCTTGAATCTTCTCAGGCGATTGCTTAGTGACTTCTATTCCTGAATAGGGGTCTTTTACTGCCATGTCAGGATGTGTAGTCATCAATCCACCCACTGCTCCATTGAGAAAAATGGCTACTCCACCTAGACCAGGTGCTACCAAAGAATCTGATATAGGGATTCCATTTTCAACGTAGTTTCTCCAAGGATCTGCAAAATCTGAACTCAATTGAATATTTTGAGACCAAAGTGTCTCGGGATGATTGCCCCAATTCATGATCGTGCCTAGTGTTTGTCCAGTTTGGGCGTCAATCACTTGCATGAGCTTCAATCCTGCATCGGCTACCATGGGCATCCGGGTATCTCCTACCAAGGGTTCTAATCGATTGGGTTCTACCGCAAACTTCACCTGAGCTTTTTTCTTTCCGGCATAGGCTTTTTCAACGGCCTCTTTGATCCCTTCTTGAACTTTAGTCAAATAAGCAGGGTTGACACCTCTTTCGTATTCGGATGGTCCCCACATACCCATCACATCCGGAGATGAGTGCACATGGGTACTGGCAATTACTACATAATCTAGATCTGGAAGTGCCTCTTCAATCATCTTCCGTGTTGCAATCACTTCGTCATTGCCAAATCCAATCATGTCAATGACGCAAAGTGCCAAGGAAATATCCCCAGATTCAAGTACCATTGCTCTAGCCCAAAGCTTGTCTAAAACACTTTGCGCAGGCCTGGAATTGTGAAAACCTGCCAACCAAATCGCATCAAACTCACCGTTTCCGTTAGTATCTACAAAACGATCCCCCTTCTCAGGGTCATATTTCGAATCTCCATCCACATCTTCCCAGGTTTCAAAACCTGCTGGAGTCAGATCAACTTTAGAAAATCCAGCGTGAATACTTGCTGCTGGTGCATATAAAGTAAGATCTGTTTGATAGTCGGAATGCCGATCTCTAAATTGGTACGCTGAATAACCAATTACAGCTACCAACAGTACAAGTACGAATACTGAAAAAATTATAATTCCTTTTCTCATGGGGTGAAGTTGATATGGCCATCTCTAATCTAAGATTTATTTCCTTAAGAAAGAACCTAGATAGGTTAATTTGAAAGAATCAATTCTAAGTGTTTAAAGTTTGATTACGGAAATGTTTTTCATGTATTTCGGAATTTGGGACAATATCCTTATACCACCTCAACCTAAGTTCATTTCGCTCCTTCTCCGAAATGAGGAAATTTGGACTTTCAGAAGCCGAAGCCCGTTTGATCAACTCAAATAGAAAAATAGAAACTGATACGGAAATATTAAAGCTTTCCGTAAAGCCTCGCATCGGAATATGAACTAGCCCATCCACTTTGGATTTTACTTCTTCACTGATCCCTTCGTGCTCATTGCCAAAGACTAAGGCTATTTTTTGATCTGGAAGGAGAGGTAATTCGTGAATTGATGGAGAATCTGCTACTGGACTCGTTCCGTAGATTTTGTAGCCTTTTTGCCGCAATGTATCAAAACACTGGTCTACAGCAGATTCATTTTGGGAAAAATACTTATATAAATCGACCCATTGGGAAGCTCCACGGGTGACAAAGGGGTTGATTTTATACGTATCTGTTTTTTCAATCAGGTGAATGTCTTGAATCCCAAAACAATCACAGGTACGAAGAACAGCACTTGCATTGTGTGGTTTGAAAATATCCTCCAATACTACCGTAAAAAAACGGGTCCGCTGGCTCAATACTCGTTCAATTGCTGACCTCTTGTGCGGCGTAATGTATTGTGCTAGGTAATCAACCAAACCTTGATCCAATTCTCCTGAATTCTGACTCATCGCTGCATTGAACTAATTAAAATAGCCCAAGCTGTTCATCCTCCCCTTTCTTTGGTGTCAAAGTGAGCGTACTGCCTACTTCAAAATCATCCGGTAAATCAGCTGTTGGCTCTTCATTAGAAACCTCCTCTTCATTAGAAACCTCCTCTTCATTAGAAACCTCTTCTTCCTGCTCTTCACTTAGCGCAGCTTCCATATCAATTACCTGATCGGACTCAATCAACTTCAGCTCAATGACCTCATTTGCACTTAGCTTATTTCCTAACGCTTTCCATCCCTTCACATCAATCAGCATTTCAAGATCATAATCCATTTGATCTTCAACCTTACCCTTCCTATAAGTCACTGAAACCTGCGCTTGGGCATCTGTAGTGACGAGCTTCAAGTAAGATTGTTTGTGTTCGGTGATAAAGTTAAACCGCTTATTGAGCGTAGTCGTTTCAATTAAGAACCGCTTCACAAAGAAATTTTTTGCTGAACCATCGAAATAAACCGCTCCAATAACTTTTTGAGGATCAAATTTTTGAATTAAGAGTACTTCGGTTGGATCGTAACGATTGGTCAACTCAAAACTTGTCAATTCATAATCTCCATTTTTGTAGCAAACCAAAATTTTATCATCACCAAGGAAGTTGCCTATTTGCTTGCCTCGAGAATCCGTATTCAGTCGACCTACCGAAGTATCAAAATAGATGTTGAGACCACCTAAGGTGGATTTTCCTTCCATTTTAAACTGAATCTTTCGAACAGGATATCGAGTTAAAATATTTCCTCCAGCTGCTCGCCCTTTGATTTCAATCTCAGCAAAATCAAAATCAAACACTTTCACCCTTGCCTTTGCTCCTTGCGTCAGGTAGACAGTTACTACTTCTGCTTCCCCATTGGGGTTGTCGGTAAGGTACAATAATTTTGACCCCTTGGTTCCTTTGGTTAGGTCATATTCCTTGTCTCGCGTCACACCTCCAACTTGAAAGCGCTTGACCATGGATCTTCCAGAAACTCCATCTAGGTAAATGAAATTGTAGGTCATTCGCTCGTCATTCTTCCGAAAAACACCAACATAAACGAGGTCTTTGCCCATGAAGAGCTTTTCCTGTATTTTAGAAACTACCAGTTTCCCATCACGCCGAATAGCGATTATATCGTCTAGATCTGAACATTCACAGATGTATTCGTCTTTTTTTAATCCAAAGCCAACAAAACCATCCGCTCGATTCACATACAATTTGGCATTATTTGCCGCTACTACAGCTGCCTGAATCGTATCAAATGCTCGAATCTCTGTTTTCCGTTCCCTACCTTTCCCATACTTATCTAATAAATTTTGGTAGTAGGCAATCGAATAATCTGTCAAGTGCTTTAAGTTGTAATTGACCTCCTTCAACTCATCCTGAAGACGTTTCATCAACTCATCCGCCTTGAAAGTATCAAACTTGGAGATCCGTTTGATTTTTATCTCGGTCAAACGAACCAAATCATCCTGAACAATGGTCCGGTAAAAATCAGGTTTGTAGGGATCTAAACCTCTATCTATTGCTTCCAATACTGCATCCCAAGTCGTACATTCCTCAATGTCTCGGTAAATGCGATTTTCAATGAATATTTTCTCCAAAGAAGAAAACAAAAGCTTCTCTAAAAGTTCTCCTTTTCGTATTTCCAGCTCCTTGCGGAGCAATTCCTTGGTTTGTTTGGTGTTGTACTTTAAAATCTGATTGACTGTCAAGAAAATAGGCTTGTCCTCGATAATCACACAGGCATTGGGCGATATAGAAACCTCACAATCCGTGAAGGCATACAGGGCATCTATGGTTACATCTGGAGAAACACCAGGTACCAATTGAATTTGTATCTCTACATCCTTGGCGGTGTTATCCACCACCTTTTTGATTTTTATCTTTCCCTTGTCATTCGCTTTTAGAATAGAATCAATCAATGAATCCGTAGTTGTTCCAAAAGGTATTTCTTTGATTAGTAATGTTTTATTTGCATCCTCTTCAATTCTAGCCCTAATCTTTATTTTCCCACCTCGAAGGCCCTCTTGGTAATCGGAAAAATCTGCCAAACCACCAGTAAGGAAGTCCGGAAGAACTTGTGGAGAATTACCCCTTAGCAGTTCTATTGACGCTTCAATCAACTCCCTAAAGTTGTGCGGAAGAATCTTCGTGGACAAGCCAACAGCGATGCCTTCCACTCCCTGGGCCAAAAGCAAGGGGAATTTAACAGGCAACGTGATGGGTTCTCTTTTTCTTCCATCATAGGATAGCTGCCAATCGGTAGTTTGTGGATTGAAAACCACATCTAAGGCAAATTTTGATAGTCGAGCTTCGATGTACCGCGCAGCAGCCGCACCATCTCCAGTACGAACATCCCCCCAGTTGCCCTGCGTCTCAATCAACAGGTCTTTTTGGCCCATATTGACGATAGCATCTCCTATGGAAGCATCTCCATGGGGATGGTATTGCATGGATTGTCCAATAATGTTGGCGACCTTATTGAATCTGCCATCATCCATTTCCTTCATGGCATGAAGAATCCTTCGCTGTACCGGCTTCAGCCCATCTTCAATCGCAGGAACAGCACGCTCCAAAATCACATAGGATGCATAGTCAAGAAACCAGTCCTTGTACATCCCTGCCACGGGCACTGAACCTAATAGGCTGCTATCAGAACTTTCAGAAAGGTGGGTATCGTCACTCATGTGAATATTCCTAGGGTTAAAGGAAATTAAAATTGAGAAAAGCTAGGGTATTTAAGCATCAACTTCAACATCCACTTCTTCTGTTTCAAGTTTAGGATCTTCTAAAGCCAAATCTTTTTCAATCCTCAAATTGTCAATGATAAATAGTTGTCGATCTGGGGTGTTTTTACCCATATAGAAGGTAAGTAAATCCACTATTTTGGTATCCTTGGTGAGTAAAATAGGGTCCAACCGAATATCTTCCCCAATAAAGGTTCCAAATTCTTCGGGTGAAATCTCGCCTAATCCTTTAAATCGAGTGATTTCAGGTTTATTACCCAACTTATGAATGGCACGCTGTCGTTCTTCATCCGAATAGCAATAAATTGTCTCTTTTTTGTTTCTCACTCGAAACAAAGGGGTATCCAAAATATAGAGGTGTCCGTTTTTGACGAGATCTGGAAAAAACTGTAAAAAATAGGTCATAATTAACAACCTAATATGCATCCCATCCACATCAGCATCCGTGGCAATCACTATCTTCCGATAGCGCAAGTTTTCAATTCCATCTTCAATGTTGAGTGCATGCTGAAGCAGGTTAAACTCTTCATTTTCATAAACAACCTTTTTAGTCATTCCAAAACAATTGAGCGGCTTTCCTCGAAGTGAAAATACCGCTTGGGTTTGCACGTCACGGCTTTTGGTAATTGAACCTGAAGCAGAATCTCCTTCTGTGATGAAGAGCATGGTCTTGTTTTTCGAATCCTCATCGGCTTTTGGATCGTCGTAGTGCACGCGGCAATCTCGAAGCTTTTTATTGTGCAGGTTTGCTTTTTTAGCCCGCTCGTTTGCTAATTTCTTAATTCCAGAAATTTCTTTGCGCTCACGCTCAGATTGCATAATCCGCTTTAGTAAAGCTTCTGCAGTGCTTTGGTTTTTATGAAGGTAATTGTCTAACTCTACTTTTATGAAGTCATTGACAAAAGTTCGAAGCGTAGGTCCATCAGGGCCAATACTCTGAGAACCTAATTTAGTCTTGGTTTGAGATTCAAAAACTGGTTCCTGGACACGAACTGCAATTGCTGCTACGACGGATTGACGAATATCAGAGGCATCAAAATCTTTTTTGTAAAACTCCCTTATGGTCTTGACTAAAGCCTCCCTAAATGCAGCCAAGTGGGTGCCTCCTTGAGTAGTATATTGCCCATTTACAAAGGAATAGTACTCCTCGCCATAACTTCCAGAGTGAGTAATGGCAACCTCAATGTCATTACCTTTCAAATGAATGATTGGGTATCGTATACTTTCCTCGTCCACTTTATTGGACAAAAGATCAAATAATCCCTTATCTGAAAAAAACTTTTTCCCATTAAATTGGAGAGTTAAGCCTGCATTGAGGTAGGCATAATTCCACATTTGATTTTCAAGGTATTCAGGAATAAAATGGTAATTCTTAAAAATAGAAGCATCAGGCGAAAAGACCACCTTGGTTCCATTTCGATCTGATGCCTTGCCGATGGGAGGATCACTCACTAAAATTCCTTTTTCAAATTCGGCAACTTTACATTCCCCTTCACGGAAGGATTGCACCTTGAAAAAGTCGGAAAGTGCATTTACAGCCTTTGTGCCCACTCCATTAAGACCTACTGATTTCTGGAAAGCTCCTGAATCGTATTTACCGCCTGTATTGATCTTGGAAACACAGTCAATTACTTTTCCAAGTGGTATCCCACGGCCATAGTCTCGAACCTCTACTTTATGTTCTGAAATTTTAACTTCAATTGTACGCCCGTGTCCCATCATGTGCTCATCAATAGAGTTGTCTAGGATTTCCTTGACCAGCACGTAAATACCATCGTCTGGCGCACTTCCATCTCCTAATTTTCCAATATACATCCCCGGTCTCATTCGGATATGTTCCCTCCAATCAAGCGAACGGATGCTGTCTTCGGTATAATTTACTTGTTCTGCCATCGACTAATTGATTCCCACCTGTGTGGATTTGAATTTTTTGAAAAGCAATGCAAATAAAGCTACCACCCACACAAAAAGTACAACAGGCATCAATAAAAACCAAAGGTTGTATGCAGAAGCACTAATTACTTCTTGATTGTTGATGGCATGCACAAATAAGCCTGCTATTGCTAAACTCAAGTTGACCCAGCCTCCAAAAGAATAAAACCATGCCAATAAGTAGTCACGGTAAGGATCACCTATTGGAAATAGGCGATGTAACTTTCGATTGGCTTTAGTCTCTAAAGTTTTTGGCGTATAAATCGTGACTAGATTTAACACTGAAAACCCAAGTGCAAGCCCATAAAAAAAGGTGCTTTTTGCAAAATCTCGAAGCAAAATACCTTGATCATCCAAACGAAAACCAATCTGCTCGGGTAGAGCCGCATAGAAATATAAAAGTGCAATGAGAAATACTAGCACGCTGAAGAAATAGAAAACCTTTCCGAATCTGTAATACATGAAATTTGGGATTAAAGCCGCAATATAACCGATTTGAACAAACCTTCTGCCCTTTATTTGGGTTCAAAACTGACAATTTAAGTCAAATTCTATTTTTACTCGTTTACTAGAAGATCAAATGAAAATTCAAGCGATCTTTGGGTATTCAAAAAAATCTCCATGAAAATTTATGTTTGGGTTTTAATGTTCTCGTTTTTAGCCTGGCTAAACTCCTGCAGTTCTGCAGTAGATGCTGGGAAAATTAATCTAAAAAACTGGAAATCAGATCGCTATGGATGCAGAGGGCTAAGGATACAAGACTTGGAAGAGTTTCGCTCTATAAAAAATCAATTTTTGGGAATCAACAACCAGGCATTAATCAAGACATTCGGCCGTCCCGACCGTGTGGAACTCGTGGACAAGAGCCAAAGTTTTTTCTTTTATTTCATCGAACCTAGTTCAGATTGCACTGGGGTAATGCAAAAAAAAGAACCTCTTCGGGTTCTTTTTAGGATGAATGCCTTAAGCAATGTCTCCGAGGTGACTATTACAGACCAGAATCCATAAAACACAAAGCAGCAGCACCTAGAGTACCTGCATTATTTTCAAGAGTAGCTTTTTTCAACTTGAGATCCTTGACATAGTAGGGTGTCAGGAATTTGCGAGTGTTGTATTCGATCGTAGGCATCATAAACTCTAAGCCAGCGGCAATACCACCTCCAAAATACACATCTGTCACATCCAGTACGCGAATGGTGGATACAATAGACTCACTAATTATTTCAGCAACTTCTTTAAATACCATCAAAGAAACTTCATTCCCTGTTCGTGCAGTGTCTACCAAAAGATGAGTACCCAATTCTTTGCCCCTCAGCTCTCCTGCCTTTTCGGGATAAGCTGCAATTAAATTTGCCATTATCTTTAAAATTCCTCCCCTTCCAATTAAGGTTTCCAGTCCAGCATTCCCTCTAGAAAGCATGTGTCCCATTTCAAGGGCATTTCCACGGGAACCTTTAAATACCTGTCCATCCAATACCAGTGCACTCCCAATTCCTGTTCCCATGGTAATAAATAGGAAATTGGAAGAAACAGCACCCTTGCCAAATTGAAATTCCCCTATGGCTGCAGCGGCAGCATCATTTTCAAGGAAAAAATCATTGTCAGGAAATCGAGACTTTAGCGTAGCCTTCAAGGGATAATTGTTGAGCGCAGGAATAGCTGGGATTTCAAGAGGAGTCATACGGTCCTTACTAATCATACCTGGCAAACCGATACCCACTTTTTGTATGTGTGGAAACTTCTCCAAATAGGTGCCAATCACCGACACAAAATTAGGTCCAAAGCCATCGGCAAGTTCCCTGTAGGAAGTGGTATCCTCCTTGTAAAACTCAATTATGTTCCCAGATTTATCTACCAATCCAATTTTTAGATGTGTACCTCCAACATCTACTCCCAAAAACTGAGTTTCCGAAATATTCATAGTTTAATTTGTCCTTTTCGTTTGCTAAAAAAGCAAAACTATTCCTTTACTTATTATAATCTTTGCCGATCTCGTAAAAAATTTTGAGAACGGCAGGACATACTAGCGTATTCTTCAAGGTTAAGTCCAAAATACCAAGCATGTTTTTTCGGTCTGTATGTGGGTATTCTCTGCAGGCTTTTGGACGGTCTTCGTAAACTATACATCCATTATCTTCTCCTAAAAATGGGCAGGGTGCCCCTTTAAAAACATAATCACCGTCCTCGTCCCTAAACAGATAGGTTTCGATAAATTCACTAGACCGCATCCGGAAAACTTTTGAAAGTCGATCTATATCCGTTTGTATCAGGATGGGACTCGTGGTTTTGCAGCAATTGGCACAGTCCAAACAATCTAGCTTTTCAAAAACTTGCTCATGTAGCTGATGAAACCTAGCATCCAAGTTTTTCGGACGAGTGGTTTTAAGCTTTTCCTTAAGTTTTTTATTTGCCGGAAACTCCGACTTACTCTCTTTGGAGAATTTAGCTAGATCTAGAGACATCGCAGCTATTTAGATTGAGTTTTAACCGAAAGAAATTAATTGATAAGCCATTTTAGTCTTTAGGAATTGAAATACCATCGGCATGAATGGAAATCTCACGAGCTTTATACAATTGTCCAATGCACTGTTTGAACTGCTTTTTACTCATTCCTAAAACTTTCTGAATGGTTTCAGGATCTGACTTGTCATGAATCGGTAAAAACCCATTCTCTTGGATAATTTGAAGGATTATTTCAGCTCCCTCCTCGTATTTTACACGACCAAAAGGAAGCAACTGCAAATCTAATTTGCCATCATCTCGGCGCTTTTTTACCCAAAGTTTACGCACTTGCCCTAGTTCCAATTCCTGAAATACTTCATTGGAGAAAACCAAACCTTCGTATCGGCCTTCCAGCAATACCTTGTAGCCTAAGACAGTTTTATC
>SXGQ01710444.1_pt1 | contig 10015 bp, 21 predicted proteins | sample 3178371 | NCBI WGS metagenome assembly SXGQ01 (sample SAMN11356859, study PRJNA531348) | freshwater metagenome | isolation source: freshwater sample F1-20 | place: China: Fuxian Lake, Yuxi | collected 2017-12-25 | reverse complement strand
GACCGAGCCATACATCACTATCCCCGACGACGAACTAGTAACGCTCAGGGCGTTCGCTCAGGGATACATCACTGCCCTAGTGGAACACGGCGAAGTGTTTCAGGGGTTTGATGAGTTCTACGCATACGCCGACAAGTGGGACATCAACATACACACGAACGGCGAACCACGAACCATTCATGTCGTTGCGCACCCCATGACGGTTGGCGATGACGGATACATGAACACGGACATGACCCGCTGGGTTCGGGTTGGTCGGTGGCACATGAACGGCGTACCGAAACGGCAGGTGACAGCATGAAACTTACCGAGCAACAGCGAGACGACCTAGAAAGCATGGCGGACTGGTTGCAGTACAAGGCAGAAGAAAACTGGGACGGGTTCGACGATGAACAGGTGCGGTGGTTTTTGGATAATGCCGAACTGATTCGTAGGTTCGTGAAAGATAGCGAGGTGACCGCATGAGCCTTGACCTAATCGGGGTGACGTGTTCTGCGTACCTATTTCTTCTCACCCTCTACTGTTGGGTGCGTTACCTGATTCATCATCAGTCGAGAGGTGAGCACCCTCGCCGACATCTTCACGGGACACCGAGAAAGTACAAGGTGCGTCGTGGGTAAGCCGATTATCGGGCGGGCGTTACCGACTGTGTGTGTGGTGCTGATTCCGATTCTGGCGGTGTCGGGTTCGCTGGTCGCTGGGTTTAGTGTGGCGGTGGCGGTGTATCCGTTCGTTCACCTTTGGTTCAGGTGGCTCGCAAGTAAGGGGTGACTAGCAGACATCGGGGTGCAAGTCCCCGACATCCACAAGGACGCAAGTCCGACTAACAAACAAACAACTACCGAGAAAGGGTAAATAGCAATGAAAGTAAAAAAACTAATCGACTGGTTGTCCACCGACTTCCACTCCGACGATGACATCTTCGCCCTCATTTGGGGCAAAGAGTCATTCAGCCACTACGACCACGACACGGACACTGAGATGCCGTTGAGTGACAGCGCATGGGCTGAGGCAGTGGAAGCGTCAGAGGACGACAGGTTCGTAGAGCAAGTGTGCTCGCAGATTCACGAGATGATTACCGAACACATTCAGCGACCAGAGCCAGAGGTAGCAGCATGACCACCGCAACACAAACACGGTGCGCTTGCGCCACACACAAAGACGGGACAGTCACAACCTTCTTGTGCCCCGTCCATGCCACCAGCGACCCGTGCCAGACGAAGGCACTCGTCACAGGGAAACGGCGACGGGGCACCGTCCGAGGTAAGCAATGTTCGCACTGTGGTTGGACGGTGAAGGCATGACCAAGACAGTTATTGACGAAGTAGAACAATGGGAAGCCACCTACCTACCAGTCGCAAACACGCCCGACGAATCCGCATCATGGGGTGGTCTACTGTTTGAGACATACGGCGACGACCTCGCCCTTGTTCTTTCCGTAGCCCGAAAAGAACCTCGGCGAGTATGGACATGGGTAGACGGCGACGGTGGCTCATACATCATCAACGGGTATCATCTCGTGAACCGAATCGGCTACTTCATCACCGAGAAAGAATGGAATGTGGGCGACGACATAGAGGTACAAACACCATGACTCACCCCGAACTACCGTTCACCCCATACACAGGCACAGGCGGACACGCAGGTACAGAGGCGAGCCGTGAGCGAGCCGAAACAGAAGCCAACGATGGCACACTCGCAGACAGACAGCAACGCATTTTGGCGTGGCTTGACTCGGCAGGTGCGTCAGGTTCGACTTGGGTCAGTGTCGGACAAGGGCTGAACCTTCATCACGGGCAAGTCTCGGGCGCACTGTCCAACCTTCACGCTGGTGGGTTCGTGTTCATGTTACGGAAGCGACACAACCGAAGCCATCCGTATGTCCACAACAAGTATCGAGGGTTCTACCAAGACTCCGAAGTACACGACTCACCCAAGACCACGAAGGCAGGGCAAAGGCGTGACCGCTTAGAGGAGTTGGTTCAGGTATGCCGTGAAGGTATGGGCGGGGGCATGGACTATGCCCGCATAGCGTCCATCGTCAAGGCTCTTGATGAACTGGCGTAGATTACTTCGCCGACCCAAGCCCGCTCCGACTCGCACCGTCTGGAAAGCACAACGCACGGACGGCAAGTGTTGGGCTGGCGAATACCGCTGGCAAGGCAAAACGTTCACCAACCATAAGCCGTTCCACTACTTGTGGGGTACGGAGTCGGCGTGTCGGGCTGCAATAACGGCGTACAGGTTTGCGAATGTTGTTCCCGTTGCGGTAGAGTTTGATAGTTCTGTAAAGCGACCACAGAAAAGGCGATACAACCACCATCGCCGTCGCTAAACAGCGGAGTGTCCCTGCCCCTTGTACACCTTTCTCCGAGGGGTGGGGAACTCTGCTACCAGTCCTGATTAGTGGCTCGCCACACTGCGGGCGGATGATTCGCTTCGCAACCCTTCTTCTGTTCGACTGACTCATAGAGGCGCACAACATGTACGCACGGGTCATCCCCATCTGTGACCTGCTCATCCTCACTGGCGGTCATCGGGATACCGTCATGTATGAAGCACACAGGCGGTGAACACCAGCCTGCCTCGTATCCCATTTTTGCCCAACTCTCGAAGTCCATTTGTTGAATCATGTAATACTCCAATCCTTTCTCTGTTATCTGATAGATGTCTTCACCGTCTTCGCTTATGCCGACGACTTCCAACATACCTTCTTCTTCGAGCATGGTGAAAGTTTGTTTCAGGATGCTGAAAGTTATCGGGTCAAACTCGTCGTCGTATTCCATTAGCCGAGGCTACCAACTCCATGTTCGTTGGCTGACGGCTGTGTGTTTCTGGGTTCGTGCACACAGGAGAAACGGACGGCTTCACATGAAGTGTCAATGTACGACCGCAGGCTGGACATTCGTAGCGTAGTTGTTTAGACATCTACTCGTGCCCATTCGGATTGGGAGAAGCCTCGTATCTTGCCGTTGAGTTCGATGTACACCCAGGTCGGGGAGTCAGGGTCGCAAACACAGCCAACGATTTGACGTGGGTTATGTCTTACAACATGACCACACTTCAAACATTGCGCTTGCGTTTGCTGCCCTTCTTCTGCCATCTCGGTTCAGATGCTGTTAGTTTGCCCATTCGCCACGCATGGCACGGACATCCGCAGTTGTCGTGAACGTGTTGGGGCAGTGGGGTCAGTGCCCGTTCTACCGTCCCGCAATGCAGGCAGGTTCGCCAATGACCACCACTCATCTCCCCAAATGGAGGCTGGGTGCAATCCCATTCGGATGGCAACTCTGTCTGCTTGCGGTTCGGGGACACCATCTTTTTTCCAGTTCCATACCGTTGATGAATCTACGTGGGCAATCGTCGCCAAGTCTTCTATGGTGATTTCGTTGTTGAACATTTTCTCCAACGGTTCAAACGGAAGGCGGGGTTGCTTGACGAACATTAGAACGGTTCTTCGTCCAATGTTTTGTGACGTGGTGCTGGTGCTTCGTCACTGACTGACCACAGTTGTGCGTCGTCGAACTTCGCTACCCGCTTGCCGAGGTACACGGTTTTGTCTTCACCTTTTTTGTTGGTGACCATGACCTCTTCGCCTGGTTGTCCGTCGTGGCGAATCTTTACACCCCACGTATCGTCTTTCAGTTTGTACCATGATGCTGACATTATTCATCTCCTCTGTGTTGTATTAGGTTGTTTATTTTGTTTCCGTATTCTGCCACGAGTTGTTCCAGTTGTGCAACTTTTCGTAGCAGTTCTCGTTTGTCCTCACGCAGGGCGTCGAGGTCGCGTTGGAGGTCACTTATCCAAGCGTTGTAAAAAATGGATTCGTTGTCATTCATTTGAGTCTCCCTCGTTTTAGTTGTTGTCTTTGGTTTGGGTTGAGTCCGCCCCAGATGCCGAACCCAATCTTGTTGTTGATGGCGAACTCGGTGCATCGCTGTTTGACGGGACACGTTTTGCATATTTTGATGGCATCCCTGCTGTGTTGGTTGTATCCGAGAGTTGGGAAAAATATGTTTCTATCCATGCCTTTGCAGGCGGCAGCCTTTTTCCATTCCTGTTCTTCGTCATGCAGTTTCCATTCCGATAAGAGTTCCATGTAGGTGTACTTAGAGTTCCCACGGCTGCCACCCGTTGCCGTTGGTTTGTTGGGCATAGTCGTGGATGGCTTTCGCAGAGAGGAGGTTGAGGTACGGGTCGAACAGTTGTTCGCATCCAACAGTAGACAGGATGCCGATTGTTTGCAAGTATCCGTTTGGATACCAGCGTGTAGGTAGGCACCATGAGCGGTCGTTGATTTGGGTGAGACCGATGTCGGCTGATTTGTCTCGGTTGAGGGTGGTGTTGTGGGCTGTCGTAAGACAGCGGGATTCGCGCCACATGATGTAGTCGAGGGTGGGGAGCAGGTCGTCTGTCCAGCCTGCCTCCCTAGCCAACGCCCACCAGTCGGGGCAGAGGGCGTCAGCAGGGGGAGGGGGCAGGGTTGGGGTGGTCTGAGACGCAATAGGAAGCGTTATGAGCGTCGTTACAGGGGTGGGGGTAGGTGCGGAGGTGGTGGTTGGTTCAGCCCCTCTGAACGCGAGGAGGGCGAGGGTGGTTGAGGTTATGGCAAGGAGCCTGGGTATCCATTCCATGAGCATCACCTTTCGGTTAGGGGGTGGTAAGCAGCGTGACTATTTCGCTGAACTCGGACAGTGACATCAACACTATCCCATCCGTAGTCCCGTCGGGCATCGCAACCATTATGAACGGTCGAATGTCGCCCAACGCCTTTGCCGCATCAGACTGGGCTTTAGCGGTTTGGAAACGGGTAGCAATCGGACCGACCTGCAAGCCTGCTTTGACTTCGGTACGAAAAGCACCACCCCAGTTCTCTTCGTGACGTGTAAGGTGACCGCCCAACCCCAACTTTTTACGGGCACGACGCGCCTTCGCATCCCCTTTAGTCCGATTTCTACGACCGCGAGCGGCAGGGTCGGCACACCCTCTAATGCGGCGTACGTTTTTTCTGTCTGGTCTTCCCAAAGTGCCAAACAGCGGGCAGTTGTCCAAGGAACATCTGTCTCTGTCGCCTTGACATTCACCTTTGCGTTCATCGGTCACTTCATTTCTTCAATCATGTTGATAACCAGACTCGCGTCACCTTTGGTGAGGTGCTCAATCTTTTTGAGGTCGGGTTTGTTCAACAAGTCTTGGACCTTTTCAATCTTGTCGGTGTAAGACCCGAACCCTTTGCCTGAGAGCATGGCTCGAATCATCCCAACTTGACCCGCTGATGCTGGCTCGTCAGGGTTTTTGATTTGTGGGGTTTCTTTGATGCTTTGCGTTGATGGGAAAGCGTCACGAATTTGCTCAATGAATTTGTCGGCGTTCTCCACATCGGTGGCTGTTGGTGCCTGCTTCAACTGGTTGAACTTGTCGCGCAGTTTCGGCATGTCGGCATCACTCAGGTTGGCGAGGTCGACTTGTGCTTCGCGTGCCACTTCTTGTGGGTCGAAGCCTTGTTTGGCGCACGCTTCACGGAACTTGGTTACCAAGTCGGGTCCGACCTTTGATGTTGGCTTCGGTGTTTCTTGTGCGCGTACAACCTTGGACATCTCCTCGCGTGATGGGCGAGGGGCGGTCTTGGATTGGAAAATGTAGTTTGACAAAGCCCTCCCGATGGCGGACGTTTCTGCGTTTTCCACATGGGATGTTTTATTGACGGGTGACAAGTCGCGTACTTCTTCTGCGTACCCTGTTGCTACTGGGCGTGGGTCGGAGATGTCTTTGAAAATCTCTGCACGGAACACAACCTTGTTGTCGTCATAGTGGTGAATCTGTGTGAACACTTGACCGTTCGGGAACTGTGCCCAGAACTTCGCTAACCGTGTTTCCACTGTCTCGTAATTGTCTAAGTTGAATCGCATTGCTATTTGTCCTTTCCGACCACACGGAATGTGCGGTACGTGCTTGTTTTTTTGTACTTCCCAGCCAAAGCAGGATGCTCGGCTTCTAACTTCTTGGCATCAAATGAGGTGCGGCTTGATGTCTTCCATGTTATGAGCAGTTCATCTTGCATCAACCCGTACTCAGACTGACCCAACATCTCACACAGTTGAGCCTTCACTAAGTCTTCCATTTGCTCAGCCTGCTCCTTCTGTTGCTTCGCCAACTGGTAACGCTCAATCAACGCAAGCGCGTCTTGTGGTAGTTCGATGCCTCCGTCGGCTCCACCTTTGCCTTCGGGGAAACGGTCAACGATGTGACGGTACTCAACGACTGCATCATCAGGCATCATGCCCATGTCAATGGCGGCAAGGAACTCGCGACACTTCTCAATGTGCTTCTTCTTCTCGTCTGATGACACAGCCTGAATAAAGAAATGTAGGTCGAGTGTGGAGTCGAATATGACCCACGTGATTTCTGGGACGCCTGTGCAAATGGCTTGCTGGACACCCTGCCAATACCAGTAGTCGGGTAGTTTGCCGCGCCAAATTTTGTTTGTGGTTTTCTGTTCGAAGACCCGTCCGTCTGCACTCATTGAGTCAATGGTGGCAATGAGACGTACGCCTGGTTCGTCGTATGCGAACAGGACATCTGGTTCTGTTAGCGAATGTCCTAACAGTTGGGCTGCCCATTCACGGATGGGCGCTTCGAGGGTAGTGCCGCGAAGCATCGCAGAGTTTGGTGCTTTCGGTTCTGGCGGGTTGGATGCAAGGAGTTCGGTGGCGAGGTCTGCAACGGTGACGAATGAGTGTTGTCCGTGGACTGCGGCACAGGCGGACGCTGCGATGCGTGCCTCACCGTTCTCGTTTCGCCAACGGACGTTCAACCATTCTTGCGACCCGTGGGTCGGTTTCGGTATTTGCGTAAGCATTTACTGACCTTTCTCTTGTAGTTGTGTTATCTCCTGTTCACCGTACAGGAGGGGTGTGCGTTAGTCAAGCATCAAATTGTGGGGTGCCCAGCATCACGACCTTCTGGACCATGCCCACAGGGATGTGTGTAACCATGCCAACGGTATCCATCTCTGGGTCCTCGTTCGGACAATACGAACAAGTTACCGACAAGTAACCTTCCAATAGGTCAGCCCACAGCCAGCCGACCGAGACAACGTGTTGAGGTTGCGCTTTATATTCTTTCGTGTTTATCCAACCGTTCGGCGAATCAAACGCGTCAATCCAATGCACAGCAACGAGGGACCACGGGCAAGGGCTAATCATCATTCTTCCTTGGCATCATAAGACTGGTCGTACAGCAAGGCGCACACGTCGGCAGGTTTCAGTAAGTATCCCCAGGCTGGGTTGTCTGAACGGCGAGCGAAGTCCCGTGTTTCCAATGTGTCCTCATTCGCTTCAATGAAACGTTTCAGGCGTTCGGTAGCAACGATGATGAACCCACCATCCATAGAAAAGATGTACACCCACCACTGCGCCTTCGTTACCTGCAGCCCTGACGGTATCCATTTGCCGCATTTGCGTGGGTTCTGTCGCATCTCTATCGCCATGTTGCCGTTGCGATACCTGTCCGACTTCACTTCGAACGAACCTTCAACAAGGCTTTCCAACATTTTGCGGATGCGACCCTCACCCATCTGCCCGTATTTGAGGTCGGCAGCGAAGTTGAAAGTATTTGATTCGATATCCCACTTAGAGTTTTTCAAGGTCAGCCCACTGGCTCACCAGTTTTGAAAAATCTGTTCAATTTCAACGTCTGCTCTTTTGATGCTTCACGAATCATTTGCAAACAACCCAAATACCCAATGGCGTCCACCGTGTTGTCAGGCAGTTCGAGGTTGTTGTCTAACTCGTGCATCAAGCGGGACAGTTTGACGCACACCATGAACAGCACGCCGTCTTCGGCGGTCATCATGTCTTCGCCTTTGAGTGCGTTGTAGATGGAAACCGTTCTGGAATAATCTTCGAGGGGATGCGAGTAAGTGTTCTGCCTATCGCGTGTAATTAGTTCATGGGCTTGGAGAAGTATCTCCGCGCCTGCGGTTGGGTCGTGCATCTGGTTTCCCCTTGATGAGTTGTTGGGTTTTGTTTATCAGATTCCAAAGTTCATCTTGGTCGGTCATACCTGGGTAGACCTTGCTAAGAAACTTTGCTATTGCCTTCAACTCCATCTTGCTGTACTGGTCGCCCATTGTCAAGCATCCCTCCGTCGAGGTGGAACTCTAGGTGCTTGTCCAACCGTTCGTCAACCTTGTCCACCTTGTCTTCCACCCGCAACTGGGACCTGCGTAACACATGCAATAAACCGACGACAACTTGATGGTCGGTGTGGTTCTCTTTGCGGAACTGTTGGATTACAGCGACGAGGATGCCGCCTAAAGCCGTGACTGCCGCAGCGACTATGAGTGCGGCATTGGCATCCACGTCACGCCTCTGGCGCAGGACGGGTAGCAAGCCACGATTTCACGGCTTCTGGGGTGGCATCACCAGCCACATAACGCAGATGCCAAGGTTCTGATTGCAGTTCCCATGAGAACCCGAAACGCTGTGCGTGTTTGAGTAGCCACGCTAAGCGGGCACCACTCGCATTAGCAATGTCAATAGCCACCCCAAGATTGTGGTTGGAGGTCCCTGGCACCGCCATTGGTGCCATGCCTTTTTTCAGGTACCACGCTTTGTTTTTGTAGATGCGCGGTTTTTGTTTGAGGAGTTTTTTGTTCGGGTTGTCGGTGTGCCTTTGGTAGAACCCGTACTCTTGGGTTTCGAGCGAACGGTACGTGTCTGCTTGGCTGGTTGGGGCGAGGTCGATGCCTTCGGCGTTGGCGGCTGCGTCCATTGCTTCGTATGCGTCAGCCGCACAATGATGGAGTTTGCCTTTGCCTTCAATGCCGCGCAAAAGTTCTGGACCAAGTTCACCAGGTTTTACCCCTTTCAGGTGAGAACACAGAGTTATCTTGACAATCGGGAAAACGGTTGCCATTACTTCTTCCCGAACGCTTCAGCAATCTCCTCACTTGTCAACTCGCCGTCGGTTGACGCGGATGCAAGTTTTTGAATGACTTGAACAACAGCCATGAACCCTGCGAGTAGGGCTGACTTGGCTACCGATACGCCGATGACCGCACCACCAGTGACGGCTGGGAGGGCATTGGCAAGGAACAGCGAGAACAGCCGTTGCCCCAGGTCAAGGAACTTGGCTACGCCTTTGTTTGCTAGTTGCATGAATCTACTCATTGTCTTCCCCTATCGTGAAGGTCAATACTGAGTGTAGCACTAGGGCTACACCTGTAATCCAGAGGGCTTGACGCAGAGTGGGACCCGAAAGGGTGATGAGGACCATGCCCGTTCCCGCTAGGGTCCACGAGTTTTCAGTGACGTAAGACAGCAACTTTTTCATTATCGTCGAATCCTAGTCGCTCCTGCTGCCGCAATAGCCGCTCCGATGGCGATGAGGGCGCGTCGTTCTCCGACAGGGATGTTGGAGCCTGTGGGTACGTAGGTGTCTAGGGCGTTTTTGAAGATGTCTACCTTGTCTTCGAACGCTTCTCGTACTTCGGTGGGTGCTTCTTGGACTGCGGCTACGAGTTCTTCTATCTGTGTTTCGTCGAGGGCTGTGACATCCAATGCTTCGAAGATTGCTTCGGCTTGTTCTTCGTTGATGGTGGCGAGGACTTCGGGGCTGGTGGCTAGGGCGACGGCTTGTTCTTGGGTGGGTTCTTCTTCCAGGATGTCGGCTACTACTTCTTGTACCTGTTCTTCGGTGAGTTCGGTGAACAGTTCGACGAGTTCTTCGCTGGTTGCCGTGTCTAGTTCTTCGGTGTCGGGTATGGTGATTGGTGATGTTTCTTCTTCTGTTTCCTCTATTTGGTCTGGTTCTTCTGTTGTCAATTCTGTTTCTGGCATGGACGTTTCAGGTTGAGAAATTTCAGGGTCGTCTAGCGGGAGAGTCTCGGGAGTTGTCTCGGCAGGCTCGTCTTCTTCTGGCTCAGGAAGAGTTGTGTCAGGGGGAAGCACTTCCTCCTCGGCAGGTTCAGTAGTTGTTGTTTCTTCTTCGGGTTCTGTGGTGGTAGTTG
>SXGQ01688384.1_pt1 | contig 10015 bp, 13 predicted proteins | sample 3178371 | NCBI WGS metagenome assembly SXGQ01 (sample SAMN11356859, study PRJNA531348) | freshwater metagenome | isolation source: freshwater sample F1-20 | place: China: Fuxian Lake, Yuxi | collected 2017-12-25 | reverse complement strand
GAAAGCTGATGGAACTGGATTTGCTGGACTTACTTCTATTACACCGTTAAAGAACTTAGAAAATTATGATGGCATTGGTAGAAAATTAAGCAATACTGGAAATGCAATAACCGGTACAAGTAATACATTCACTCTTGTTGGCACATTGTCTTCTTTGAGTAATGATGTTTCTCCAGTTATTGATGTTTCTCGCATGGCAATTTTAGCAATCGAAAACGAAATCAATGATCTAGGTCTTGCCAATTCAGATATTGTGGTTTCAAATGTTGGTTCAAGTTATGCCAATTCAACCGATGTAACAGTTACAATTTCTGGTGGCGGTGGTTCTGGTGCAACAGCTGTAGCAAATGTTGTTTCAAATACAGTAAACGCAGTTTATATTACAAATGCTGGTTCTGGATATACAAGTTCACCAACAATTACATTGACAGTTGGTGCTGGCGGCGGTTCTGGTGCCGTAGTAACTTACAATGGTGAAACTGAAAAATCTGGCGGTAATGCAACTGCTCGTTATCAAACACGCCGTGTAACACTTGCTGATGGATTTGATTCTGGTGATTTGCGTGTTTACTTGACCGCAAACAAACCATCTGGTACAAATGTTTATGTGTACTATAAGATACTTTCTGCATCTGATCCAGGAATATTTGATGATAAGAGTTGGCAGTTAATGACAGAACTTGGTAATTCAAATTTTGTGTCTCTCAATGAAAAAGATTTTAGAGAATTAACATTTGCTCCAGGTGTTAGCGGTGTTGCAAATAACTCTGTTTCTTATACATCTTCGGGAACAGCATTTACCACATTTAGAACTTTTGCGATTAAGATTGTCATGTCAAGTTCTAATACTGGTATTGTGCCAAGAATTGCTGATATGAGAGCAATTGCACTGCCAGCAGGATAATATGAAACAAGTACAAATACCAGACACTACTTTTGTGCGAGATATACATTCTAAAGCTATTCTAAATACTGATAGAAAAGGGTTAAGTGATTACTTAATGAAAAAAGAAATAGCAAAAAAACAACAAATCGAGAAGAATGAATCAAAAGAGCGTTTGGATAGATTAGAACAAGACATTCAAGAAATCAAAGAAATACTTCTAAAGTTGAGTCGATAAATGGCAATTAATCAATTAAGTACAGCTAATACCTTCGAGCAATGGTTGATTGCCACTCAGTCACTTATTGCGTTTGCTAATTCAATTACTGATGCTGGTTCTGGTGGCACATTTACTTCAAATACCTCAGAATATATCATTACTGGTAATTTGACGGTTGGTAATACAGTTACATGTGTTACAATGAATACCGATGTTATTATCTTTAATGATGGTACGAGATTGACTTCAAATGTACCAATTGTGAATGCATATAATCATGCTAATGGTGCATTTAATAAAGCAAATGCCGCTAATGTTTTGGCACAACAAGCTTACGATTATGCAAATACAATATCGTTAGGTGCTGAAATTGTTGGTGACAATGTAATTGTTTTATATGGCGTTACTGGTAACACAATTGTCGCTAACATTTCGATGACTACAGCAAACATTACTGTAACAAGTAATGTGACTACAAGTAATATTGTAGTGTCGAATAATGTTACAGTTGTTAAAAATGTTTCAGCTGGTAATATTTCTGTATCAAACAGTATTTCTGCAACAGACATTTCTTTAACAAATAATGTAAATGCAGGCAATATAACTATTACAAATTTGGTAACTACTACAAATCTTACCGCTACTTTAATCACAGCGACTGATGTGAATACAACATCGGATGTTGCATTAAAAAATAATATAGAACCAATTTCTAATCCATTAGATGTGTTGGAGCAAATTACCGGTTATTCGTTTAATTGGAAATCAGATGGCAGCAAAGCGTATGGTTTTACAGCACAAGATTTAGAAAAAATATTACCAGAAATTGTGAAAACAAGAGATGATGGCTTTAAAGGCATTAACTATTTGAATTTAATAGCATTCTTAGTTGAAGCGATAAAAGAATTGAGAAAAGAAATTAAAGAAAAACAATAATCGAACTCAATTTTATTATAAATATAGTGCCGAGTTCTTAGAAAAGGAGCGAAGATGGCAATCAAAGTAGCGGGCACTACAGTCATTGATGACAGTAGAGTCCTTCAAAATTTAGGCTCAGCACTTACCGTAGGAAATGGTGGTACTGGCGCAACAACTCTAACAGCAGATAATTTTTTGTTGGGTGGTGGTAGTAGTGCCATCGCCGCAAGCACACTATTAAGTAAAGTTTCCGGCGTAACAACTGGTAATTATGTTCGTGCTATTGGTTTTGCTGATACCGTAACAGCACTTGGCAATACTGGCACCGCAATCAACATTGATATAATTAATGGTGGCGTTTTTACCGCAACACTAACTGGTAATTGCACATTTACTTTACGATATCCAGTTGCTACCGGTGCTTCATCTTTCGCATTGGTTTTAACTAATGACGGCTCATCCGGTAGAACTGTAGCATGGTCTGGTGGATCCTTTATATTTGCTGGCGGAGCTGCATTACTGAATCGAACAACAGCAGCTTCTGGTATTGATGTTTGGGTATTTTTTACTACCAATGCGGGCAGCACATATTTTGGTAATATTGCTATGAGAGATGTTAAGGCTTAAACCTTGAGAAATATATATTAATAAACAACAGGAGAATTAAATGTTAACTGAAGAACAAAAAGAACAAATGGAAATTCAAGCTAAACAACAATTGAATATTCAAATGTCTATTGAGGCTGAACGACACAAAAATCAAACTGAAACGGAAACAAAACGAATGAAGATGGAATTGGTTCGTCTTTCTAAAGAATTATTGGTTGAAAATGCTCGTAGTAAACCAGCTTCTGAAGCTGGCATAACTGCCAATGATGTTAAAGCTTACGCTGAAACTTTAGTTGAATATATTAATCAATAATGAAATTAGATGCAAGGATTCGCTTATTTTCCGACTATAATTTATCGTGATGAACGGCCAGATTTATCCGAAAAATATTTTTCGGAATGCGTTTATCGTTTAAATAAAATTAGGAAAAAAGAAAAAGAATTTTTGCAAACTGAATGTTTAGGTAAAACTTTTGAGTTTAGTGAATTAACTAATTATTTTGTAGAATCATCAATAAACATTTTACGAGAACAGGGATATTCTGTAGAAGAATATAATTTTTATGTCTCTGGTCTTTGGGCTCAAGAAATTCCTACTGGTATGTCCACAAACGCTCATATCCATAAAAACAGTCAAATTTGTGGATGGTTGTTTTTAGAAACACCAGTGGGAGGTTCTTTTCCAATTTATCACGAAACTCGTATGAATAAATCAATGATTGAATTGAATTTTAAACAAACTGAAGAAATAACCAGTGCTACAAATTCCATTTATTTTAATAATGTAATTCCTGGAACGGTAATGTTTGGAAATTCATGGATGCAACATCAATTGTCAACAAATACATCTGATGTTTCTACAAAATGTGTGCATTTTATCGTTTCACATAAGGAAAATATATGATTTATCCAATGACACCATACACAATAGCAACAGAATCTTTTGCTATTTGGGAAAATGGATTCTCCGAAAATGAATTGAATTATTTACAACAAACAGCTAAAACTTCAAATCAACCAGGTTTTGTTGGAAACGGAGAAGGTCTTGGTGTTGTTAATCCTGAAAAAAGGCGTTCAAATGTTTCTTGGATTAATAATGTTTCAGAAACAAATTGGATATATGAAAAATTAGCTATTATTGCTTCTTCACTAAATGCAGAATTTTTTAGATTCGATTTAACTGGTTTTGGAGAACCTTTGCAATTGTCGAGTTATGATCAATCAATTAATGGCATGTATGGATGGCATGTTGATAGTGGAGGTCATTTACGACCATGTCGTAAACTTAGCTTAGTGCTTCAATTATCAGACCCAAGTGAATATGAAGGTGGTAATTTCGAAATACAGATTGCTGGTAATAAACAAACACTTCGTAAACAGCGTGGCCTGTTATTTGCTTTTCCTTCGTATATAACTCATCAAGTAACACCAGTCATAAGTGGCAGTCGCCAATCATTGGTAGCTTGGATTTCAGGACCTCCATTTAAATGATTATTGAGGATATTTTAAAAAAATGAATGTAGAATACAAAGAATTTATTGGTGTTTATAAAAATGTGTATATGGATGGCTACTGTCAACATATGATTGAAGAATTTGAACAATTATCAAATTTGGGTTTATCTTTTTCTAGAAAAGAAGCTGAGAATGCACCTAAGCATCGAAAAGATGATTTACATGTGGCATTTAACCTTCATAACCATTCTGTTAACCAGTTTAATGGGATAAATCCAAATGATATTTTCTTTGAAGGTTTACATCGATGTTTTACAGATTACATGGATAAGTTTTCTATTTTACGATCTTCTAGTCTTACAGCTACACATATAAAAGTTCAACGCACTGATTCAGGTGGTGGTTATCATATTTGGCATGCCGAAAACTGTTCTAAAGAAAATTTGGAGCGTGCTGCAGTTTATATGTTATATTTAAATAGTTTAGAACCAGAAGATGGCGGTGAAACAGAATTTCTTTATCAAAAAATGAGATTTCGCCCAGAAGAAAATACAATGTTAATATGGCCTGGATCATATACACATGCTCACCGTGGCAATACAGTTTTAGGTAAAAAATCAAAATATATTATTACTGGATGGTTTTATTATGAATGATGCACAAAAATTTGAAAATTTTGGTTGTATAAAAATTAGTAATTTTATCGATCCGGAAAGTATTTCTATAATTTCGAATTATTTCGAAAATAAAATTAATCGAGGCGAATGGAAAGAAGGTTATGAGGGAAGAAATGCGTCAACAAAATATTTTTACTATGCTGATCCGTTAATTGAAGTTTTATTATTAAAATCAAAAGATGCTGTTGAAAAAATTGTAGGTAAAAAATTATTACCAACATATTCTTACTCACGAATATATCAACCTGGTGAAAAATTGGCCCCGCATGTTGATAGAGAGTCGTGTGAAATTACTGTGACTGTAAATGTTGCTAATAAAGGTGAAAATTCTCCAATTTTTATGAAGTACGGCTCTAAAGAAGCTGGAGAATATATACTGAATCCTGGTGATGCTGTAATTTATAAAGGGTGTGAAGTTAAACATTGGAGAAATGTTTTAAATGATGATCAATTGACAGTACAATTCATGCTTCATTATGTTGATGAAAATGGACCAAATTTTAAATTTGCTAAAGATAGAAGACCAAAATATGGTTTAGATACTGTTTAGTACTATAAAAATAATAAAGGAAATTAAATATGCCTGCTGGAATTTCTAAAGTAACTTTTTTGGGTGGTAAAGGAATCACCCCAGGCGGAACTGAAACATTTAATGCTCCAGGATCTTTTAGTGTGCCTGTTGGCATAACAACTGTTTCTGTGACTGGACGAGGATCAATGGGCACTCCAGGAAATCCAGGTAATCCTGCTCCACCTGCTGCGACGGCCGGCCGAGGCGGTGGAGGCGCCGGTGGTGCTGCATCATTTGTACGCTGCGGGCCTTATAACACTCCTTGGCAAACTTCAAACGGTGGATCCGGCGGCGCAGGTGGTGGCCCTACGCCGGGCGGTAATGCTGGTTCTCCTGGTTCGTCTGGATCTCCTGGTGGAGCAGGTAATCCTGGTAATGGCGGATGTCCAGGTACTCCTTCTACTGCTTTAGGAATTACATTTCCTGGCGGCTCCGCCGGCGGCGGGGGCAGCGCCGGCGGCGGCGGCAACGGTGGTTGGGGCGGTAGTACTGGTAGTTCCGCTTTTTATTGCATACCCGCCGGGTGGGGCAATGACGGCAGCGGCGGTGCCGGCGGGAATGGCGCCGGTAACGGTGTAGCCGCCAATAATACTGATGGTAATATCGAAGGTGGCGGTGGCGGCGCAGGTGAATGTAATGATGGCACTCCTGGTTTATATCCCAATCCTGGTCCTGGTTGGGTTAGAGATGGCGGCACGCCCGGCGGCGGTTGGGCCGGTAACTTACATTACAATAATGGAAATCCAGGTCAACCTGCGAATGCCGGTCGCGCAGGCGGCGGCGGTGGCGGCGGCAGTCAAACAGGTTATCGTCAACACGCCGGCGGCGGTGGTGGCGGCGGCCGCGGCAGCAATCCGTTTCCTGCAAATTCTGGAAATGCTGGCAATCCTACTAGTCCTTCAACGACAAATAATGTTCCTGTTACTCCTGGAAGTTCATATCCAATTTCTGTTGGTGTTTCGCCACCAGCAGTTACTTCGGGACAAATAGTAATTTCATGGAATCCACAATAAGTTAATGGAAAATTTAAAATGAACGAAGATATTCGAAAAAAATTAGAAGAAGATTATGAAAAAAAAATGCGAGAAGTAGAAATTGAAATGCAAATTCAAAATCGCAGAGGTGATAATAAACGAGCTCGATCTGTTTCTGTAGGTACTTGCTTTGGTGGTCAAACAGAATTATTGATGCGAGCAAATGACAGTAGTGTTGTTTGGGCTCCAATGAACCCTGTGGAAGTAGTTGAGCTCATACATCAACTTGCAGCCAATGTTGGATGCCACATACATATTCAACCAAGAAATGATTTTGCTAGTTGGAGAAAATGGAAAGTAGAATCACATATGAATCCCAATAATCCTGCTTTTCCTCCATTTGTAAATGATATGGCACCGTTTACGCAATTGGGAGCAAACATGTCACAACATTTACCTGGCCTTAGCCCAAAAATAGAAAAGGATAACGAAAATGAAAAACTTATGGCAATTGAAAAACCTAAAAACCGGAGAACCACTAAACGATCCACAAATACTCCCTGAAAATTGGGGACCAATTTTTGGCCTTCATGGATTTATTGACAGAGTTGGAGATTTAGGATCCTGGCTTGGCCCAAATTATGCTGATTTGGGTTGGGTTATAGTGGGTGAAGCACCTGAGGTGCCTGAAAGTACCAAAGCAGAAAAAATTTGGGAAGAAGCGAAAAAAAGATTATTGGAATCCGATTGGTCTATGTTATCGGATATTCCAATGACTTCTGGTAAAAAAGCAGAATGGATTGAATATCGTAGAGAACTTCGCAATATTAGAAATCAACCAAGATTTCCAGATGAGGTTAATTGGCCAGGCAGACCCGGTTTATAAAAATGATATAATGATTCATTGTGAAAAAATATGCTATTCGATATAATAAATCCCGAGGTCAACCCAATCGTGGCACAATACATCATGTTTGGCGTGTATTTGAAAATGAAAACGAAATACTTGCAAAACATGTAATTATTCAAACGAATTCTTGGACTGAAATAGATTCCAACGGTTTCGATCACAATGTTGTTTGTTATGGTAAAATGATTTTTTTTGATGATACAGAAACCGTTGTTATTCTCCCCGAATAATTTTTAAAAAACCAATTCATAGAGATACTCTTTTGACTAAATACCGTCTAAAGAGGAGACTGTACTTTGGCAGACTTTATTGAATTAGATATAGAATCGGGTGCTAATTTTGCTATGCAAATTGAAGTTACGAATGATAATGGCACATCCCGGAATTTACATAATCACATCATAACTTCTCAACTAAGAAAATCGTATTATTCTTCCACAGCAACTGATTTTACCATTTCAATAACTGATTCTGCAAATGGTAATGTTGCTATGACTCTCTCAGCTGCCTCAACTGCTAACCTTCGTGCTGGTCGTTATGTGTTTGATGTTGAAATGAATGATGTGTCAAATAATTCTATTCAAAGAATATTTGAGGGAATCGCAACAGTCATGCCTAATGTCACCAAATAAAAAGGTAAAATAAAAAAATGGCAAGAGTACAAGTAAGAGCCGGCGTTCAAGGCGTATCGGGTTTCTCTGGTTACAGTGGCGTCGGAGGTTCTGGCGCTTCAGGTTATTCTGGCATCTCAGGCGCAGGCGCATCAGGATTTTCAGGATTTTCAGGTTATTCTGGTTTAGACGGTAATGCTGCTTTTAGCGGTATCTCCGGTTACTCTGGAAATAGCACATCTGGTTTTTCTGGTTTTAGTGGTGTAAGCGGTTACTCTGGTATTTCTGGTTATTCGGGATCAGGTATATCAGGATACTCAGGCGCTGGTACATCAGGTTTCTCAGGTTTTTCTGGTGTTACAGGTTCGACCGGCACATCTGGTTTCTCAGGTTATTCCGGCATTTCAGGTTATTCTGGAACAGCTGGTGCTGCGGGTTCAACTGGTACATCTGGTTTTTCTGGTGATGCGGGTTCAACCGGCACATCTGGTTTCTCTGGTTATTCAGGATTTTCAGGTAATTCTGGTTATTCTGGCCAATCTGGTTATTCTGGTTTTAGTGGCATCTCCGGTTTTTCAGGCATCTCCGGTTATTCGGGATTCTCAGGTATATCAGGCAACTCCGGATATTCGGGCCAATCTGGATTTTCCGGTTATTCAGGTAACTCCGGATATTCGGGCCAATCTGGATTTTCTGGTTATTCAGGCCATTCGGGCATTTCCGGTTATTCTGGCGTTGGTATATCAGGTTATTCGGGTTTAGGTACATCTGGTTATTCTGGTTTCTCAGGTATCTCAGGTTATTCTGGTAATAGTACATCTGGTTACTCAGGTATATCCGGGTACTCCGGTTTCTCAGGTATATCAGGATTCTCAGGTATCTCCGGTTTTTCAGGATTCTCAGGCATCTCCGGCTACTCCGGTTTTTCGGGTATATCCGGTTATTCAGGTAACTCCGGTTATTCAGGTATCTCAGGTTATTCTGGTAATAGTACATCTGGTTTCTCCGGTATATCCGGTTACTCAGGATTCTCAGGTATATCAGGTTTCTCTGGCATTTCCGGTTATTCTGGCTTTAGTGGTATATCAGGTTATTCAGGTTTAGGTACATCTGGTTATTCTGGTATCTCCGGTTATTCAGGTGACAGTACATCTGGTTACTCTGGTTTCTCAGGTATTTCCGGTTTCTCAGGTATATCCGGGTACTCCGGTTTCTCAGGCCAATCCGGTTTCTCAGGTATTTCAGGTTTTTCAGGTTTCTCAGGTATTTCTGGTTACTCTGGTTTCTCAGGTATAAGCGGTTATTCTGGCATATCTGGTTTCTCAGGCCAATCAGGATTCTCTGGTTATTCGGGCACTTCAGGATATTCCGGCCGTGATGGTCAGTTTGGTGGCGCATCATTCTATTATCAGTTTGATACTAAGACAAATACATTAGATCCAGGTCAAGGTCGTTTAAATGTTAATAACGCATCATTGTCTGCGGCTACAATGCTTATAATACATGATGACGATAGATTCTTTAGTAATATTCATTCATTTATCACAACGATTGACGATTCTTCAAGTAGCATTAAAGGTTACACTAAGATTACTGAAGAAGCGAACACTCTTAACTTTGTAATCTACGCTATCGTAGGAACACATACAGACGAAACATTACATTTTGACATTCCAATTTCTTATGTTTCTGGTGTTGATACACCTTTTATAAACAGCACCAATGTTATCATCACATTTACTGTAACTGGTGATAAAGGTGACCAAGGTTTAAGCGGATTCTCAGGTATCTCTGGTTATTCTGGTTTCTCAGGTATTTCCGGCTTCTCAGGCATCTCCGGTTTCTCAGGCATATCAGGTTATTCCGGTGAATCCGGTTACTCCGGTTTCTCAGGTATTTCCGGTTATTCCGGTTTCTCAGGCATATCCGGCTATTCAGGATTCTCAGGCATCTCCGGTTTTTCAGGTATTTCAGGATTCTCAGGCATCTCCGGCTATTCAGGATTTTCCGGCGAATCCGGTTATTCTGGTATCTCTGGTTATTCGGGATTCTCAGGCATCTCCGGGTACTCCGGTTTCTCAGGTATAAGCGGCTATTCTGGTATCTCCGGTTATTCAGGTGACAGTACATCAGGTTATTCAGGTATCTCAGGATTCTCAGGTATATCCGGTTATTCCGGTTTCTCAGG
>SXGQ01288669.1_pt1 | contig 10015 bp, 8 predicted proteins | sample 3178371 | NCBI WGS metagenome assembly SXGQ01 (sample SAMN11356859, study PRJNA531348) | freshwater metagenome | isolation source: freshwater sample F1-20 | place: China: Fuxian Lake, Yuxi | collected 2017-12-25 | reverse complement strand
TCTTCCGTTTCATGTTTAAACCATTTAAGTTAGGAAATTTCTCCAAACCCAACTGGTTGAAATATGGGGAAGCCTACAGTGAAATTGAACAAATGAAGCGGGCATTTCGGGTTACACCTCTGAATTAGTTTTTAAATGATTATCAGCAACTTACATGGTGCGCAAATTGGTGCGCAGTTGAAACTTAACTAACTGATAATCAATAGTAAAATACCCTATAATTAGTGTGGTCCACACTTTCGTTGCTTAATTTCTAGACAATTATTGCAAATATGCATTGAAAATCAATAAATTGCAATATTGTTTGTAATATCAAATATAAAATTGAAACCTTTTCAAATTATTCAATTTCTAATTTTAAAATGAGAAAATCAAGACTATCAAAAGAAAAAGTCAGTGAAATTCTTTCCCGTTTAGCTGATGGTATCGACGCAAAACAATTAGCAACTGATTATAACGTTTCGGTTGCCACGATCTACAATTATCGCACTAGATCGGGCAGGGAAGGTGGTGAAGTCCCCAAAGCCAAAAGGGGCCGCAAGCCAAAAAATTCGAAAAGTAATTCCAATGCTACACCTGCGGTCAAGTCATTTCAAGACTTATCTACTTCTGTCTCTATGGAAGAATACAAGTTTATCATCAATGGCGTAAAAGTTACGGTTTCCGGCAAAGCAAAAAACGTACACATCAGCTCAGATTCCATGGGGGTAAATTTTTGATCCCTTTTTTGTTATCCTTCCTTCACGTTTTTTTTCTAATTTTAAGGTCAAATTTCACCCTGAATGACCCTTCCCAATAGTACCCCCGTGCCCGACGATGAAATCAGCCTGAAAGACCTTATTAAGCGGGTCCAATCTCTTGTCAAGCTACTCTTCAAGAATATTATTGTCGTTGCAGTAGTCGGTCTGTTTGGCTCCTGTATTGGCTTCTATCTGGCTTATAGTAAAAGGCTGCAATATAGGGCTGAATTGCGTTTTGTGGTAAAAAGTGAAGGGACCAATTCGGGATTAAGTGGCATGTTAGGAGGTTTGGGTGCTGCTATAGGAGGAACTCAAACATCTCCTCTTGAGCGTACTGTTGAAATTGCAGCCTCTGACCGAATTGTTGGAACCGCACTATTAACGCCAGTCGAGATCAAGGGTCGAACTGATATTTTAGCAAATTATTTGATAAAACTCAATGGATTAGATAAATCATGGAGAAAGGATACTATTTTAAAAGGCGTATCATTCTCTGTGACAGATTCCTCTATTGATAAAATGAGTTTTGCCAGGCGAAAGGCTATTAAGCGATTGGAAGGTATTTTGATACCTAAGGTGGGACAAGGAATTATCACAAAATCTTATGAAAAGAAGTCCGGTATAGTCAAACTTACTGCCACCCATCACAATGAGGAATTTTCTATTGTTCTTGTGAAAGAGATATTCAATAAACTTCGTGACTTTTACGTTGAACAGACCATCACCAGTGCTGCTAACAATGTAGTGATATTGCAGAGAAAAGTTGATAGCATCAAAACGGAACTATCCAGAATACAGTCACTTTATGCCCGCACAACCGATCAGTCGCTCGGACTTATTTTTCAAGAAGATAAAGTAGACTTGAGAAAATTAGCTGTTCGCGAGCAAATGCTAACGGTGATGTACGCGGAGGCACAGAAAAATCTGGAGACTTTTAAATTCATGAACGATTCGGCTATTCCAACCCTCACCGTTATTGATATGCCTTACTCGCCCTTAGGTGTAATTAGGCGTAGTAAACTTTTGTTTACACTAGGAGGTTTTTTCCTGGGTTCATTTCTTTGCTTAGGATTCATCGCAACCCGACGCTGGTACCGAAAGGTAATGGCCTCTTGATCCCTTACTACTTAGTAGCCGTAAGGATTAGGGCCATCGCAGTAGCTGCAGATATGATCTTGGTGAAGAGTTTATCCCAATCCGCCCCTCTCTTATCCTTTTCCATTTTCTCCTCTTTCAGGGCCAAGGATACCACGGAACCGGGTTTTACGGTGGGGTAGTCCCGGAAGAACAGGAACGACTTTTTCGTGCCTTTGATGCTGCCGTCCGGATAGGTAATGGTTACCTTGCTCCGGGCGGCTTTTTTGTCAAATCCCCCCGCCATTTTCTTGATATACCAACGGGCACTTCGTTTGCCCCGGAAAGTGAAATTGGATACATCATTGGAAGAGGTAATATTTTGCATCGTTACCCCATAGGCCCGCAATTCATCCTGCCGGGTACCCCGCAGGCGGATGCCCATGGTATTTTGATACGGACAGACCGTCACCACATCTCCGGGGAGCAGCACGGGGTCAAATTTGTTGGATCCTTTTCGGTGCCGAATCTTTTTCAAGTCCACACCGATCAATCCTTTATTCCCTTCTGCCCGGATCAGCAGCGCAAAATTCTTATCGGCCAGCTGATTCAATCCCCCAGCCTGAGCGATCACACTGCTTAGGTGGGTGCGCTCTGCCTTCAAGGCATAACTTCCCGGATATTTGACCTCTCCGGTAATCTGTACGGCCTTGTCCAGTCGAAATAGCGGCAGATCCCGAACGATTACCTGATCATAAGGCATCAGGGTAAAAGGAGCAGATCCGGCCAGCTGGTAGTTCGAATCCAGCTCCAGTTGATAACGGGTATAGCCCGTCCCGTTGTCCCCATAGCCCAAACGGAACACATCCACGCGGTTCAAGGCCGCCGAGCGGGTCAATCCACCGCCCATCCGGATCATATCCTCCAGGGTCAGCGTAGGGTCGTAAGTAGTGTTTATCGGCGTTTTAACGGCTCCGGAGAGCGTTACGTTGGAAGTCAGGGTGAAGGTGCGCTTGTCGTAAACTATAAGCTTGTCTCCGGCTCTCAATTGAAAATCGCCGGGCTTGGAAAGGTCAACCGTCAGATAGTCCACTTTATCGGGGGTGAAGGGACTTCTGCGAACGAGTTGGGCATTGGGATAGGTGGTGGCTAATAGTCCGCCAGCCAACTGTAAGACATCCGTAAGAGCGATCTGGTCGCCGTATGTAATACTTCGTTTGATTGGTTGGCGAACTGCACCTACTATCTCCAACACCTCAAAATCGGTGAAAAGTGACTTGTTAAATACTTGAACCTTGTCCTTCCCCTCCAGTTTAAAACCAGCCACGTCGCTTTCATTGACCTTGTAGAGTTTCACGGATCCATCGCGCAAACTTCTTTCAATGAAGTAAACCTTTGTGTACGCCTCCGGAGCCAACTGTACTTTATTAAGGATTTGCGCCAAGGTCATATCCGGCTGCAATTCGTAGCGTCCGGGATAAAATACCGCCCCGCTGATCTCTGTAAATCTCTCCAGCGGTTTGGCGGCCGAGCGCACGGAAACCACATCTCCGTCGCGGAGTTCCACCACCAGTTTCCCATTCAACACATCAGCCAGTTTATATTCCAGTAAGAGTACGGAATCGGCTTCGGCTCGCTGGATTTGGACGAATTCCACATAGGTATTGAAATTGACCCCGCCGGCGAAGGCGATGAGCTCGGAGAGACCTTCTTTGCCGGTGAGTTCGTATTTCATGGGACGCTTCACGGCGCCTTCCAGCGTAACCACTTTTTGAGACATGGGCACGTAGAGGATGTCGTTTTGTTGGATGTCGTACTGGAATTGCACGGCCGGGTCGCGCAGGAAAGCATACACGTCTAATTTCTTTCGGGTATTGCCGCGAATCAGTTCAATGGATCGGATCGAACCCTGAATGGTTGCGCCACCTGCCACCGCCAATGCATTGAAAGCTGTGTTCAGGGCCGATAGGTTAAAACTACCTCGTTGGTTGGTTTCTCCAAATACATTCACCGTAATGGCTCGGGCTGTCTGTAGAGTAACCGCGTATTGGTCGCGCTGAAATCGATAAGCTGCACCAAACCGTTGCCCGATAAGAGTTCGGGCTTGAGCCAAGGAGAGTCCTTGGAGATACATTTGTTTGAGCCCCGTCGGCTGAATGTATCCCTCCTTGTTGACCTCCAGCAGTAGGTCGGTTTGTGATACCCCAAAAATGGTAATGCGGATCTTATCCCCGGTGCCTAAAATGTAGGTATCCGGTGCCCGGGCACCATCGGTGGTTCGGAAGGCTTCCAAGGTTTGGTTGGTAAAAATATCATGTCCGTAAATGCCCACCTCGGGGGCCTTTTGTACGGCAACTTTTTGCACGGCATCGGCCACGGCTTCCGCCTTGGTGGTGATGGGCTCTTTGGCGGTGGACGCGGTGGAATTGGTGCTGATTGCTCCGGCGGAGGGAGAGACCTCTATTACTTTCACCGGAGTAGACGGATCAACCACTCCCGGGGCGGATTTGGCCGGTGCGGAGGGGTCGGATACCTCGGGCGTGGCCGGGGATACTTTCTTCTCGGCACTGGCTTTTTTCTTTTCAGCTTCCAGCTCAGCTACCGTTTGTTCAATGACGGAGCGATTCTGCATGATCTCCGCCTCGGACATGGCATCCACATTTATACCCTTAGTCTTCAGTCTTTCCTTCACTGCTTCCTGGGTAAGTCCCTTCGAGGCCAGTAGGCTGTTGATCTGGGCCATCACGGTGGGATTATTCTTGGCATCGGGCAACTGAGCGGATGCGGTAAAGGGATTGACAAACAAGGCTGCCAATAACAGCGAAATCCCCAGCGTTTGGCGAAAACGGAGCCACATAAAATCGTTGATTTTCATTAAGTTAGGATATAGAGTCTAAAATGCTCCGCAAATCTACTTTATAAAAACTGCTCAACCAATTCCTTTTCACGGGCTTTAACGACTCTTTTGCGAGGGGGATAAGGGTAAACCCGCTCGTGGCTATTGCCGATATGCCTTAATGTTCCCAATACCCAACATATCCTAACAGTTGGTAGTGGTTAATTTTAGCTATTTTGTGCCGCCTTTATGCAGCCTATTCGATTAAAAATTGCTCCCCGGTTACTGATCCTTGGTTTTGACGTTGGGATCGGTCAGCTCGCCTACCTATTTTCCTGTTTTCTGTACTTCAGTATGGTGGGGAGTGAGGAGGTAAACTGGACCAAACTCCTCTCCGGAAGTTTGGTGATGGCCATTTTTTCGCTGCTGGCCTGGAGTTTGTTTCGCATCACGCGTCGCATCGTACGGTTCAGTAACCAGACCGATTATCTGCTCTTGTTCGCCGCGGCATTTTTGGTGAATCTCTTCGCTTGGGTTACGTCCAAAATATTTATCGGAAAGATCTATGGCGAGGTGCAGCTATGGATCATCAGTTTTTTGTTTCAGGCATTGGGATTGATGTTGTTGCGTGTCCTAATTCGTCAGCTTATCATCCTGCTCCAGCGCAATTTTACCCCTCGTCACCGCAACCGCTTACTCATTTACGGTTCCGGCGAGTTGGCGCAATCCCTCAAAAAAGCATTGGAAGCCGATGCGCAGTTCAAGTATGAACTGGTTGGATTTTTAGAGGATGACGATAAAAAAGTAGGCAAGTACATCGATGGCATCAAAGTGTACAGTGCTTCGGAAAATCTGCGCGATACCATCATCACACAAGGTGTTGAGGAAGTTTTCATTGCCATTAACAAGCTTAATCCCGATCGGAAGGCGCGTTTCATTGAGAAGTTGATCGTATTTGACATCAAGATCAAGGAATTGCCGCCGTTGAAGAATTGGTATGAAGATTTTAGTCCCGATAAACTCACTTCCATCAACATCAACGATCTTCTTCAGCGCGATCCGATTCACATTTACAACGAGGAGGTGAAATCGATCTGTCATCAAAATGTGATGCTGGTCACCGGTGCCGCCGGCAGCATTGGCAGTGAGATCGTACGTAAGTTGGCGGAGAATGGGGCGTCCTCCATCATCTGTTTAGATCAGGCCGAGACGCCCTTGCACGAGCTTCGGTTGGAGTTGGGGGAGAAGCATCAGGAGTTTAATGTGGAGTATGTGGTAGCGGATATTACGGATGCTCGCCGTTTGCAACAGGTGTTTGAGCGCTATCGCCCCGATTATGTTTTTCACGCCGCTGCCTACAAGCACGTGCCGTTGATGGAGGAGAATCCGTACGAAGCCTTGCACACGAATGTGGAGGGTACGCGTCGCCTTGCTGATATGGCTGTTGCGAACGGGGTTTCGAGGTTTGTGATGATTTCATCTGACAAAGCGGTGAATCCGACCAATGTGATGGGAGCCACCAAGCGGATGGCCGAGGCTTATGTGCAGGCGTTGAATGCTTCGCAGGATGGCACGCGTTTTATTACTACGCGTTTTGGAAATGTACTCGGTTCAAATGGTTCGGTGATTCCGCTGTTCAAGCAGCAGATCGCGAAGGGGGGACCGGTGACGGTCACCCACCCCGATATGGTTCGGTATTTCATGACTATTCCGGAGGCTGGTCAGCTCGTATTGGAAGCCGCTGCCATGGGTAGGGGCGGGGAGGTGTTTGTGTTTGACATGGGCAAGGAGGTGCGCATTACGGATCTGGCTAAGAGTATGATCCGTTTGGCCGGGTTTATTCCTGATAGGGATATCAAGATCGAGTATACGGGTACGCGTCCGGGTGAAAAGCTTTTCGAGGAATTATTTTCCGGCAAGGATGATCTGATCGATACCCATCACCCCATGATCATGATCGGTAAGGTGAAGCAGTATGAGTATGATGATATCAATCTTAGGCTTACGGAGCTGCTGGCTTCGAGGGATGCTGGTGGAGATTTGCTGAGGGAGAAGATTAAGGGTATTATTCCGGAGTTTGTGTTTGAGGAGGTCCGCCGACCGCAGTCCGCCGACCTCGCCCGCCGAAGCTTTAGCGAAGGTGGGTGATCCCAGTCCGCATTCGACTTTCGCCTTCACTTAAAATTATTTCTGTAATCCATTCTTTGGTGAAGAATTCGGATGATTTCGATATTGGTGGGACTGGTTTTCATAAAGAATATAATATGGTTTTGTAGCTTAAAACCAAACAGCCCCTCCCAGATGTTAGAATAGTTTTTCCCTCGTAGTTTTTGCTCTGCCAATTCATTACAGCACTTCAAAATTTTGAAATAATATTTATCGGCCTGAGTCTCAGACCAATGCTCTGCAGTAAAGTTCCAAATGGTGGCTAAGTCTTCAACCGCCTTGTTTGATAAAACATAACTAGGCATTCTTTTTTCGGCTGGCCTTTAGTGATGCCAAGTGTTTTTGAGGATTGAAATCGCTAGCTTTTCCGCTATCCAGCCCCTTCGAAATTTCCTTTTTTAACGTTAGGAACTTCATCTCCTGCTCCTCCAAAAGTCTCAAACCAGCTCTGATCACCTCACTGGCATTTTTATAGCGGCCGGTAGCAATATTGTTGTCAATGAACGCCTCAAAATGATCACCAATCGCGACTGATGTATTACGACCCATTTTATGGTTTTTTCTAAATTACCAATAATTGGTACTTTCTACAACGATAAATCCTCACTTTTTTTAGTTTTTTTCCAGTAAGCATAGGGTAAATTGGACACCAGCATTCGCCAAGGCTTCGGCTGGTAAATTGGACACCAGCATTCGCCTAGGCTTCGGCTGGTAAATTTGACAGCTTCGGACTGCCGACTGCTTTCAGCAGTCCGCTCACCGCCGACTGCTGACGGTCCGCTTCGCGGACCTCCTACCGAATCAACACCACCTGTCCCTTCATCACAAACCCATCCTGAAACCGGATCAGGTACACATACACGCCGGAAGAGAGAGGAACACCTTTATAAGTCCCATCCCAGGAAAAATTGGTGCTGGAGGAACTAAATAAAATTTGCCCCGCGCGGTCGAACACCTGTACCGTTGCACCTTCTGTTAAGTCGAGGTTGGGGATGGTCCACCGATCGTTCTTGCCATCCCCATTGGGTGTAAAGCCGGTGGGCACATAGATCTTCTCCACGACACGCACCATCATCTGATCGGTCTGGATGCAGCCTTGTTTGCTGGTGACTTGTAGGGTGTAAGACTGAGTTTGCGGGGGACTGGCCACCGGCTGTAACAACGCAGCATCACTCAAAAAACCGGGGGGCGTCCATTGATAAAGATTTCCCGCTGCTCCATCCGAGCTTCCCAGCAGTACCACGTTGAGGCCAACCTGTCGGGTTCGATCCGGTCCCGCACTCACTACCGGTTTGGAGTAGACATCCACCAAATGAACATTGGAGGCAACGCGGCAATTAGAAATGCCCAGTGAGCCCGTTTCGGCAACAGTGAGGCGGTAGAGATAATGTCCCGGGGTACTGAGTGGGCGAATGAATTGTGTGGTGGTGGCACCGGGGATGTCGGTCCAGCTACGGGCCGTATCGCGGCTGACCTGCCACTGATAAGCCGGGTTATTGAATCCGGCTGAGAGGGTGGCTTGGTAGGTGATGGGCGATTGATCATACTCACAGACGCGGACCGTATCGAGTCCGCCGAGTGCACGGGTCAGGATGGAGGGTCCGCAGGGACGAAATTGAATATCATCCAGCGCCAGGTCGTTTCCGTTTCCGCCGGGGGCGTTGTTGGTGATGCGGAGAACGACCGTGGTTACGGCGGGACCGGTCGTAAAAAAGAATCCGAAGGATTCCCAAGTAGGTTGAGCATAAACACCGATATCGCCCGTGCTGTATTGGTTTAGTATCGTGCCCGAGGTGGATTCGACGCGGAAGGTGAGGTTGGGTTTGATCAGGGCAGCATTGTTGACCACATTGAGGGCCCAGGCCGAGAATTCGTAGGTGGTATTGGGGCAGAGGTTGGTAACGGTTTGCAGGAAGAAATCGCCGGGGTTATTGGAGGCGTTTACCATCAGGAAGGCGCCGCCGCCGGTGTGGTCGTTTCGGACGTTGTGCCATTGTCGGCCACAGTCGGGTTGAAAGGTGGTGATGTAGTATTGTCCGTCGTTTGGACAAGTATTGGTCGCCAGTTGATACCCCGGGGCCGTGAAGGGATAGTTGGAGGCGCCTGTTCCAAAATCAATTTTCAAGACCGGATCGCCCAGGCTTCCTGTACAGAGTTGCGCGCACAACTGATTTACGGTTCCTGAGAGGAGCAGAAATAACAGGATAAGGGATCGAAGGAGGCGGTTGGGCACGGGCAAATTTATGGGTTGGTCCGCAGACGGCCGGAAGCATTCCAATGTCCAATGACGAATTTACCCGCCGAAGCTTTAGCGAAGGAGGTTGTCCAATATAGTCCGCAGTCGGCGGTCCGCGGTAAGTTTTTACTTGGAAGTTGAGCCGCGGACAGTGGTCGGCGGACGGCGGACACTCCGCGAAGCGGAGCGCACATTGGTCTTGTGCACGGTGGCCCGTAATTGCATCCCCATGCTATCGATATGAACAGTGATATATCCGCCTTTTATTGTTTCGGCTTCGCCAATACAGCCGGCAAAAACGCCGGAGATGACCTCAATTTTTTCGCCTTGTATGACCTCTACGGGTCCGGCCTGCAGCTGATCGCACTCCCCTAAAAATCGCTTGATCATTTCGATCTCTTCCTCGCGGATGGTCCCGGTTTTTTTTTCGAAATAAACAAAATTTACAACTCCCGGGAATTGGAGGATTTCCCAGCGTTTGAAGTCCGGTATTTTAATGAAAACGTATCCCCTGAAGACGGGTTCCTCTACGATTTTATACCGTTGCTTCCATTTCCGACGTTGTTTTTGTACAGGGCAGTAGCAGGTAAATCCGGCTGCTTGAAGGGTAGCACTCAGCTTTTTCTCCCACCGAGGCATGGTGTAGATTGGATACCAGTGGAGGGTTTCCTCTATCTTCTGGGTCGCCTCTTTTTTCAACATGCATCAAATATACTTCTTTACTAAACAGTCAAGAATTAATGACTTGATTGGTAATGCGTTCTACCGAACATTACTCACATATAACACTTAAAATAGCCCTGTTTTTGGATAAAATACTATCTTTGCCGTCCAAAAAATGCCGGGGTATACGCCACCGGCGCATGGTTAGAGCACAGGATTCATATCCGCCGGAGGCGGATGGCAGTATGGATCGGTTTTTTGAAATAGAGTATTTGCCGGGGTATACGCCACCGGCGCATG
>SXGQ01221129.1_pt1 | contig 10015 bp, 13 predicted proteins | sample 3178371 | NCBI WGS metagenome assembly SXGQ01 (sample SAMN11356859, study PRJNA531348) | freshwater metagenome | isolation source: freshwater sample F1-20 | place: China: Fuxian Lake, Yuxi | collected 2017-12-25 | reverse complement strand
CTGCCGTCGCCGTGGGCGGCGTCGTGGTGCTGCGGCTCCTGGTCGAGCTCCGCCCGCAGGCCGTGCCCGACGGGCTGCAGCTCGCCGCCCTCGTGCTCGCGCTCGCCACGGTCACCGCAGCGACCGACCCCGTGGGTGAGCTCGCCGACGCCAGCCCCACGCCGGGCGGCCGGCGACTGCTCGCCCGGGCCGGGCCGCTGGTCCCGATCGTGGTCGCCGGCTGGCTGCTGGCGGTCGCCGTCGTGCCGGCCGTGCTCCGACCTGAGGTCGCCGTCGGCACCGCCGGTCTGCTCGCCCTGTACGCGCTGGTCCTGGCCGGCGGGGTCCTCGAGGCGAGGCTGCGACCCCGGGCGACCGAGCCGCTGACCGCTGCGGCCGTCGTGGCCATGGCGTGGGCGACGCTCTGGCTGCTGCGACCGTCGTGGTCGCCGCTGACAGATGGCGGTGTCGCGGCGCCGGCCATCGTCGCAGCGGTCGCCGGCGCCGTGGCGCTGTTGGTCGCCGGGCGAGTGCCCGTTCCGGCCAGTCGACGTCGCCCGGCCCGGGGCATCGTCGCCGGCACGCGAAGCGTGTGAGGGCATACCGTCTCGACCGGTGGAGGACGACGGCGAGCTGCTTGCCGAGCAACGGGCCTACTACCGAGCCCGAGCACCGGAGTACGACGAGTGGTGGCAGCGTCGCGGGCCCTACGACCGAGGTGAGGACGAGCGGGCGGAGTGGGCCCGCCAGGTCGCCGTGGTCGACCGGGCGCTGGCCGACTTCGGCGCCACCGGCCGGGTGCTCGAACTGGCTGGCGGCACCGGCTGGTGGACCGAGCGACTGGCTCGCACCGCCGGCTCGCTGACGGTGGTCGACGCCTCCGCCGAGACGATCGAGCACAACCGGGCCCGGGTCGGCCGTGACGACGTCACCTACGTCCGGGCCGACCTCTTCGACTGGCGCCCCGACCAGCAGTACGACGTCGTCTTCTTCTCCTTCTGGCTGTCGCACGTGCCGAGGCCGAGGTTCACCGAGTTCTGGTCGCTGGTGCGCGACTGCCTCGCCCCCGGCGGCCGGGCGTTCCTCGTCGACAGCCGGGAGGACCAACCGTCTTCGTCGATCCGCGACCCCTACGTGGTCGAGTACGAGCCCGACCTCCACCGCCGCCACCTCGGCGACGGCACCGAATGGCGGGTCGTGAAGGTGATGTACGAACCCGACGAGCTCAACGGCCTGCTCGAGGCCGAGGGCTGGCGGGCGCAGATCGACGGGACCCGGTGGTTCCTCTACGGGGCCGCCGAGCCGGCGAGGTGACGTCCGTCGTTACCGGACACGACCCAGTCGGAAACGTTCGTACCGCCACTCCAAACGGTCTTGATCCGGCTTGTCGACCGTCTTGCGCGGTACGAATCGCAGTCGCTGCTGGTGGAGCTCTTGGATCCCGTGTCGCAGCATTGGGCCGTCCTCCTCATCGAGCAGGTCCCGATTGACCTCGATCGTCAAGTCCGGTCGGACCCCTACGAAGAGGCCGTCGTACGCCGCATGGTGAATTTTGCAAAGTGCGAGCCCGTTCGCCGTGATGGCAAGACCGGTCGGCTCCCCGTCCGGGACGATGTGAGCGGCGTCGAGAAGCTCGGCATGGCGAAGCGAACACATCGCACAGCGCCGCTCATATGCCTCGAGTACGCGGACCCGGAACCCGTGCTGGTGAATGCGAAGTCGGGTGGGGCGAGTGGTGTACCGCCGACCGTCCAGCTCCACCGCGACGTTTGGTGAACCTGGCTCGGCACACACCACAAGGTCGACCCGCAGGTCCGAGGGCCGGTCGGCGCTGATGTAGACGGGGAACTCGGCGAGATAGTGGCCGCGACTGACGCCGTAGAGGTAGACGATCGGAAGCTGGTGCTCCCAGGCCAAACGCATCGCCCGGTTGGTCCAAAGTTCGGGATCGGTGCCCTGGTAGGCGTACGAGAGCCGAGCCTCGTCGATCCATTGGTCGTCGTACGGAGGCGGCTCGCCGGGTCGCGGAGCGGCCGTCATGACTGAGAGTGCAGCCCCAAGCGCCGCCGGCTTGAAGATTCCTGGACCTGAACCAAGCAGCCGCAGCTGGTGTCCCTCGAACTCAAATCCCCGCTGGAGCGGCCCAGCCGGCATCGCGTCCGGGTGGATCTGCTGCTGTTGGCGGAGCCAAGCGAACACAGACTCACGTGCCCGCACTTCGAACTCGAGGTTCATCGCATCAAGCTCATGCGGTGCGGAACCCTTGGCCGCCGACCGACTTCAATCGCAAGTCCACTGACGAGGCTCAGGACTCCGCCGACGATCACCCCCACCAGAAGCTCCGCCACGTTCCGCAACGTACTGCCTCCCCCCAGTTGCGTCGTGCTGCCAGTGGGGCGTCACTCGCGATTACGGGTCGACCGCACGTGGACCATCGAACGCTGTGCCACGATGCGACCGTGCGGCGGAAGGGCGTGGGTGGAGGTGCGGTCTCGCGGCGCGAGCTCGTGACGATGGTCGTGCTGGTAGCCGGCCTCTGGATGCTCTTCTCGGCGTCGTGGGTGACCCTGCCGTTCCGGCTCCTCGTGACGCTCGTGCACGAGGCGAACCACGCCGTCGCCGTCGAACTGGTCGGCGGCGACGTCGAGTACGTGATCGTCAACGAGCACGGCGGTGGGTTGACCTCATGGAAGATCGACTCCGAACCGTCCGACACGGACATCCTCTTGGTCGCCTCAGCCGGCTACCTCGGCACTGCCGTGATCGGTGCCCTTCTGATCGAGGGAGCGGCTCGCCTCCGTCGAGGTCGCGTCGCAGCGTTCTCCTTGGCGGCTCTCGTCGCTGCCATCGGACTCGCGTGGGTCCCGATGCGCGTTGAGCCGGATGCGTTCGCTGCTGCAGGCACCGGTTCCAGCTCCGGTGACGGACGGTTCACGGTCCTTGTCTGCTGCCTCGCCGTCGCTGCCCTCATCGGGATCGGACTCCAGCCGAGCGTCCGACTTCGGCGGCTCTCCATTACTGCCCTGGCGACGACCCTGTGCTTGGGCAGCGTGGACGATCTCCGTCAGGTACTCGACTGGTCCTCCCGAGGCGGTCACTCGGATGCCGCCATTGCTGCCGAGTTCAGCCCACTTTCGTCCTGGATGTGGGCGGCGATCTGGCTGCTCTTCGGTGTCGGTGCTTGTGCGCTTGGGCTCTGGAGCGCGGTCTCGAAGGGCCGGCCGCCTGCTGGCGTCGACGGCTCGCCAGATCCGTTCGCCGCAATGCCGACGCTGGCGGACGGAGAACGGCGAGAGCGGTAGAGCACCCGGGCCGGGCTTGGCCACCGGTGCGCCCACGGGGCGCGTAGCCCTTTCGGGTCAAATCCCGGTTCACAGGTCATCTGGCCCTATCGAGGGACCAGGGGGATGCCGAAGATGAAGTCGACCATCGCCGGTGGTCGGCGGAACACGGCGGATCATCGCGTCGCAGGAGTAGCTGGGGAAGGCCGCGTCAGGCGGTGCGCCTCGGTCGCGCTCCTCGAGCGGCTGGGCGCCCACTGAAGAAGGACACCTCATGGCCGATTCGATGCTGCCCCCAGACCCCACCGCTGACCGACGCCCTTGGTGGACCAAGAGGTGGGTGCTCGCCGTCGGCGCCCTGTTGGTCGTGGGAGTCATCGCGAACGCCGGGGACTCGGACGACCGTGAAGTTCAGGCGGCTTCGTTCCAGGCGCCGATCGAGACCACCGTTCCCACCACGGAGGCACCGACGACGACCGTGGTGACCACGACGACCGAACCGCCGCCGACGACTGCGGCACCCACGACGGCTCCTCCGACCACGGTCCCTCCGACGACGACGACGGCGCCGCCCCCACCTCCGCCCACGACTGCTCCGGCGCCTGTCCCGACGGCGCCGCCGGTGACGGCCGCTCCGGCGCCGGTCGCTGCGAGCTGCACTCCTGGGTACTCGCCGTGCCTGCCCCCGATGTCTGACTACGACTGTGCGGGCGGAAGCGGCAACGGTCCCGGCTACACAGGCAGGGTCACCGTCGATGCCGGTTCGAGCGATCCGTACGACCTCGATCGCGATAGCGACGGAGTCGGCTGCGAATAGGCCCGCTCGGCAGCGACCAGGCCGCAGCGACGGCGTCGTCCTCTTCCTTCGTCGGCTGGGACCGTCAGGTCCCGGCTGCGACGGCGAGGTACCTGGGCTGCGAATGAACGCCTTACGGGTGCTCGGGCCCGTTCCCGCCCTCGCCGTAGCCGCGGTGGGCGACGGCGTGGTCGGCGTTCACGGCGAGGATGCCGCCGACGATGCCTCCCGCCCACGGGGCGCCCGGGATGTGGTCGGCGAGCTGGTCGTCGCTGAGGGAGGCGAGCAGCTGGAGGGTGTCGCCCCGGACCTCGGCGCCGATGCGCACGAGCTCGTCCAGCGGCTTGCCGCGGTGCTCGACGGCCCACTCCTCGGTGTAGCGGTTGACCGCAGCCATGATGTCGTCCCACGAGCCTGTGGGCTTGCCGTCGTCGTCGAGCTGGACCGGCGAGCCCGCCATGCCGACGTCGCCGGAGACGTGGCGGCGGATCATCTCGTTGAAGGTGCGCTCGATCAGCGTGGTGTGGATGAAGTGGTCCGCACGCGACCACCACAGCTCGGGGTCGTGCTCGCTCTGGGTCTGCGGAGCGTGGAGCTCCTCGTTCGTCAGCGCCCGCAGCCGCTCGATGCACTCGACCCGCGAACGGTGCAGCTTCAGCTCGATCTCGATCCGGTCCACCCGCGGAACGTAGCCCGGAGGGCTCGCTACCGGTCGGAGAGCCCGTGGTACGGCCGGCCTGCCTGCTGGAACTCGGCGGCGAGGGTGAAGAACTCGTCGCCGAACGGGTCGCGGCCGCGGAGGGGGAGCATGGCGCGGCGGATGGTCCAGTCGTGCGGGGCGAGCTCGGCGGCCCGGTCCCAGCAGCGGGCGGCCGCGTCGTCGTCGCCGGCATCCCGGTGGTGGAGCGCGATCCGCCAGAGCAGCTTCGCCTGCTCCTCGTCCGGGGTGAGGTCACCAACTGCCTCGCGGGCCGTGTCCTCGTCGACGAGCGGGGTGCCGTCCCGCACCCACGCGCGGATGGCGTCGAGCTGGCGGCTCGAGTCCACGCCGGTGAAGTCCTTGAACGTGTCGGTGGCGTAGGCGTTCCAGTTGGGCTGGACGATGGTGTCGTCGGCGTCGATGAGCACGACCGTGGGCACGTTCGAGATGGCGTAGAGCTCGGTGACCACGTGGTCGGCGTCGAGCAGGACCGGGTAGGTCACGCCCTCGGTGAAGGGCCGGATCTTGTCGGCGTCCTCGTCGATCGCGACGGCGATGACCTGGAAGCCGTCGTCAGCCAGCTCGTCCTGCAGCACCTGCCACCCGGGCAGGTCGAAGGCGCACCCTCACCACGAGGAGAAGGCGACGAGCAACCGCTTCTTCGATCGGTGGTCCGACAGCGAGTGCCACGTCCCGTCGAGGTCGGGGAGCGAGAAGTCCGGCGCACGCAGGTCCTGCAGCGCGGCGCGGCGGGCACCTCGTGGCGCACCCACGGCCACCGCGCCGGACTCGTCGTCGACCGCCACCGGTCGATCGAGCAGCTCGCCGAGCACCCGGACGTCGACACGACCGTCGGACACGAGGGCGTCCCGGTCGGGGACCAGCACGCACGTGTCGTCACGGCACAGGCCCTCCGGCTTCAGCGTCCAGCCGAGCGTCGACTCGATCGTCGCCGGATCGATGAGCGGGCCGCCCTCGAGGATGGCTGTGTCGTTGGGCATCGGCGGCGACCGTAGCGGGCGGGACGTCAGCGTTGGCCGGGCATGCGCTCGACGAGGTCGAGCAGGTGGCGGTGGAAGGCGTCGGCGTCGAGGTCGTGGCTCCAGCCGTGCCCGCAGAGGAGCCGGTCGAAGGTGAGGCCGGACGCAGCGAAGCGGGCGAGCGACTTGGTCTGCGCGTCCCACGAGTACCAGCACGCCCGGCGGAACGCCATCAGCCGCTGGCGCTGCGGGTCCCACGCCAGGGAGTCACCGGAGAAGAGCAGGCGGTCGTCGAGGTGCCACAGCACGCTGCCCTTGGTGTGGCCGGGGACGGGAAAGCCGATCACGCCGTCGGCGACCTCGATCGGCTCCTCGCCCTCCAGGAGCGCCGTCGCGTAGGGCGCCGCCGACCGGTCGTCGGCGTGGATCCAGACGTCGGCGCCGAAGTGCTCGGCGTAGCGCCCGGCGTCGGCCACGTCGTCCCGATGGGTCAGGAGGATGAGATCGACGCCGCCGAGAGCGGTCACCGGCTCGACGACTTTGCGGGTCCAGCGCGGCGCGTCGATCATCACGTTCGCGCCGTCCCGGACCACGAGGTACGAGTGGGCGCCGAACGACGATTCGGCGTTGTGGCCGAGGCGGTGGACGCCGTCGCCCAGGTCGTGCGGGAAGGCGGGGCGGTCCGGTCGGCGCAGCTCGACGTGGCCCACCGAACGGGTCGGGCAGACCTCGACGGCGCGCCACGCCATCTCGACCTCCTCCGGCGTCTCCGGCTGGCGCACGAAGTACGAGACGCCGTCGGCCGGGTTGCGCTCGACGAGGCCAGGGGCGACGTGGCGGGCGGCGTCGCAGTCGATGCAACGGTCGTCCACGAACCACGGCCCGGGCGCGCCGGCCGGGTGCCGGTCCTGGATCCGTGCCATGCGGTCAACGCTACGCAGACGTGGCGGGGATGGCGCCGGGGGCAGTCGCTACGGACCAGCCACCACGACGACGTAGCCGTCGGGGTGACGGAGCCAGATCTCGCGCAGGTGGGAGTTGGGGTTCTCGAGCGGCCCGTCGATCACATCGGCCGACGCCGACCTCGCCCGATCGACGATGGCATCGACATCGTCGGTGGTGAACCACAGCAGGATGCCGTTGCCGCGAGACGGGTCGCTCGGGTCACCCATGAGCGGGTGCTCGTCGGCCTGCCAGCGGTGGAGCTGCAGCACGAGCTCGTCGCCGTCGAGGAGCATCTCGTACTCGTCACCGCCGTGGCCGGACGTCAGGCCGAGCACGTCCTGGAACCACTGCGAGGCGGCCTGGACGTCACGGACCACCACCATGGGTTGGGGTCTCATCACGACCGGACGGTACGCCTCGGTGCTGGTGCGCATCGCCGGGCTACGGCTCGAGGTAGCGAGCCAGGTTCTCGAGCGACCAGGCGAGGCCGACGGCGTGGTCCTCGGCGGAGATGCCGGGCGGGACGTCGTCGGCTCGGAACTCGACCTCGCTGCCGCCGTCGACCGGAGCCACCGACCAGGTCATGGTCATCGTGCCGGCGAAGGCCGGGTCGTCCGAGCGGAACTCGACTGCCTGGACCACCCGCACGCCGCTGACGATCTCGACGTAGCGGGCCTCGACGACGTCTTCGTCGGCGCTGGCCTTCCCGTGGGCGTCCGTTGCGTCGAGGTACGTCAGCGTCAGCACGTAGGAACCGCCGGGCGTGGGGTCGAAGTGCTCGAACGTCGCCGTCATGCCCTCGGGTGGAAGCCAGGTGGTGAGGGCCTCCTTGTCGACGAGGGCAGCGAAGACCCGCTCGGGTGGAGCGGCGATCACCCGCGACACCTTGTCCGTCCTGGCCATGGCCCGACGCTAGGTGCCCTTCGGAGTTCCTGTCAGAGGGGTCGTGCGAGGATCGCGTCCATGGCCATCGCAACCGAACCTCGGCTCGGGCAGGACGCCCGGATCGGTGCACTGTTCGAGCGGTTGGCCGAGCTGCAGGGCCAGCGCAACGCCATCGATGCCCAGATCGTCGACGTGGTCCGGGCGCTCGACGAGGACGACCTCTGGGGCGTCACCGGCTCCCGGTCGCTGGAGAGCTGCGTGGCGTGGAAGACCGGGTCGTCGCCGTCGCATGCGGCCGCGCTGGCTGCGGTGGCCCGCCGAGCCGAGACCTTCCCCCGCTCCATCGCCGGGCTGCGGTCGGGGACGCTGTCGCTCGACCAGGTGGCGGTCATCGCCGAGCGTGCGGTCGACGGTTCCGACGAGCACTACTCCGGTCTCGCCGAGTACGCCACGGTGTCCCAGCTGCGGACGGCGCTCAAGCTGGCGCCTCGTCCGGACCGCGACGAGCCGGCCGAGCCGGAGCGATCGGTCACCAAGATCACCGACGACGAGTTCGCCATCTGGCGGGTCAGGCTGCCCCACGTCGAGGCCGCGGTCTTCGACGCCGCACTGCAGTCGCACCTCGACGCCCTGGTGGCCGAGTGGAAGCGCGACCACGGCGAGCGGGACGCGGCGTCCGAGCAGGCACCGCCGTTCCCCACCGTCGCCGACGCGTTCATGCGCCTCGTGGAGCACGGATGGGACGCCGATGCGGTCGCCCGTCCGCACGGCCACCGCACCACTGTCGTGGTCCACCTCGACGTGGAGTCCCAGATCGGGTCGCTCCACCTGGGTCCGGCCCTCACGGAGGCCGAGCGGCGCTACCTGACCTGCGACGCACGAGTGGAGACCTGGCTCGAGAAGGACGGGCAGCCCATCGGCGTCGGGCGGCAGACGCGTGAGATCCCCCGCCGCATCCGCCGGGCGTTGGAGCGACGCCAGCCGACGTGCGCCGTGCCGGGGTGCGGTGCCACCCGGGGTCTGCACGCCCACCACATCCGGCACTGGGAGAAGGGCGGACCGACCGAGCTCTGGAACCTCGTGCTCGTCTGCCCGTTCCACCACCGCCTGCACCACCGTGGGCTCATCACGATCTCCGGCCCCGGCCACTCGGTGACGGTCACCGACGTGAACGGTCGCACGCTGGACGGTTCATCGGTGGCCCGACCGCCGACCGGTCCGCCACCTGAGGTCCCGCCCTACGTCGGACCCACCGGCGAACGGGCCGACTGGGAGTGGTACGAGCCGTTCGCTCCCCGACCGGCTCGCCTCGACAACTGACGATCGTGCCGCCGGGCCCGTGCGCTCGGCGGCGCGTCGCCGTGCGCGGGCGCCGACAGAGGCTCGAGTGGGTTAGACAGCGACGTGGGCGGGATGCGGGTCGTGAGCTGGAACTGCTGCATGGGCACGGACCGGAAGGTGCCGTCCATGCTGGATCGGCTCCGTCCGGACATCGCCGTCGTCCCCGAATCGAGTCGACACCCGCGCATCGCGGAGGGGTCGCTGCTGTCGTCCGGGATCGCGCACGCCTGGGTGGGCGCGTACGACACCAAGGGCTTGGGCATCTTCTCCCCGACCGCCAACCGGATGGGGGTTCACGTCCAGCCAGAAGGGTCCGACCCGACCTCGTACGCACTCGGCGTCGACGTCGAGCTCCCGGACAGGGACGTGCGCGTGCTCGGCGTGTGGACGGAGCCGGCTCGAACCGGTGCCTGGGCCACGCCGTACATGGACGCCTTCGCCTCGATCCTGGAGGAGCACGAGGACTTCATCGACGGTCCACGATCGTGGCCGGCGACATCAACTGCTCGGCGCAGTCGTCACCGGAGGCCTTCCCCAGGCTGCTCGATCAGGTCAGGGAGAGGTACGGGCTCCGATCCGCGTACCACTCGCACTCCGACGAGGAGCCCGGCGAGGAGTCGGCGATGACCCTGTGGTGGCGGAACGACGAAGCTCGCGGCTTCCACTGCGACGTCGTCCTCGTTCCCGAGTCCTCCGAGGTCCGTTCGGCAACCGTGGGGACCCACGCCGACTGGGGCGCGCCGGCGGCAGCAGCACGGAGCGACCACGCGCCGGTCGTCATCGATCTCGCCTGAGCCTCCGACCCGTCAGCTCCAGGTGTCGTCGGCGAAGTGCTCGTCCATGACGTCGCCGAGTCGACCCTCGGTCCGGCCGCAGTGCCGGCAGCGGAACATGGGGGCGTCGTCGGAGGTGACGCAGCCGCCGAGCTCGACCTCGCCACCTTCGGACGCGTCCAACAGCTCGGGCCCGGGCACGCCGTCGACGATCGGGGACATCGCCTTGTCGCAGCAATGTGGCGGATCGGTGCCCACGGCTCAGGCCGCCAGGGCGTGGTCGACGCTGAGGTCGACGACGGGGTCGACGGCCCGGGCCAGTGAGCCGGCGAGGT
>SXGQ01075780.1_pt1 | contig 10015 bp, 5 predicted proteins | sample 3178371 | NCBI WGS metagenome assembly SXGQ01 (sample SAMN11356859, study PRJNA531348) | freshwater metagenome | isolation source: freshwater sample F1-20 | place: China: Fuxian Lake, Yuxi | collected 2017-12-25 | reverse complement strand
CGTCCACGCGGGCACCGGCGCGTCGTCGTCGGCCTCCTCGGCGAGCCGGGCCAGCTCGTTGAACGCGATCTCCAGCTCGTAGAGGTTCTCGTGGCGCGCCTCGTCGACGCGCGGCGCCTGACTCGTCGGCCCGATGAACCGGCCGCTGAACAGGTAGGACAGCGACGGGTGGTGCTGCCAGTACGTGATGAGGCTGCGCAGCAGGTCGGGGCGGCGCAGGAACGGGCTGTCCTTCGGCGTCGTCCCGCCGCACGTCAGGTGCGCGCCGCCGCCGGTGCCGGTGTGCAGGCCGTCGAGCGCGAACTTCTCGCTGGCCAGGCCGATCGTGCGCGCCTCCTCGTGGAGGACCGTGGCCTTTTCGACGAGCTCGTCCCAGGTCGAGCTGGGGTGGATGTTGACCTCGATGACGCCCGGGTCCGGGGTGACGCTGAAGCTCTGCGCGCGGCCGCCGCCGCTGGGTGGGGCATAGCCCTCGACGACGACCGGGGTGGCGGTCGCCGCGGCGGCGTCCTCGACGATCCGCAGCAGCTCCGCCGCGTGGGCGAGGTCGTCGAGCGGCGGGAGGAAGACGTGGACGTGGCCGTCACGGACCTCGACGCACAGCGCGGTGATCGGGGGCGGTTCGATCTCCTCGACCGCGGCGATCGCCGGCTCCCGCTCCAGCGCGCCGACCGCCGCGAAACGCGACGGCTCGGGGTCGGGGACCGGCGGGGTCCACGTGAGCGCGTCGAGCGGCAACCGCAGCCCGACCGGCGAGTCCCCGGGGATGAGGAACAGGTGCCCGCCGCGCCGCAGGCTCCAGGTGCCGGTCCGCCACGCCTCGTCGCCGACGCCGCGGTGCAGCGGCAGCGCCCAGCCGGCAGGGTCGCCACGCTCGGCGTCGAGCTGTGCGACGAACGCCTCGCGCGCGGCGCGGTCGGCCAGCCGCGGGTCCGCGGGGTCGGGGTCGTCCAGCTCGGGCGGGTCGCCGCCCGGCTCGCGCGCTTCGCGCAGCAGGCGCTCGGCCTCGTCTTCATAGGCGGGGACGGCGGCGGACTCCGGCAGGCCGAGGGCAGTCGTGATCGCGGTCGTCAGGGCGCGCGCGTCGGCACTCGTCGAGGATCCGGCCGCACCGCCGGGGTGCGCCAGCAGCGACCGGTCTCGCCACAGCGGCACGCCGTCGGTGCGCCACCGCACCCGGACCTCCCAGCGCGGCAGCGGCTCGCCCGGGTACCACTTGCCCTGCCCGTGCTGGATGAGCGCCCCGGGCGCGAACCGGTCGGCCAGCCGCAGCGCGAGGTCGACCGCCAGACGGTGCTTCGTCGGGCCGAGCGCGGCGGTGTTCCACTCGTCGGCCTCCATGTCGGCGGCGGCGACGAACGTCGGCTCCCCGCGCAGGGGCAGCCGCACGGCGCCCGCGGCGAGCCGGTCGTCGACCGCGTGCCCGAGGGCGTCGATCGCGGCCCACTGCTCGTCGGTGTACGGCAGCGTGACGCGCGGCCGTTCCTCCGAGCGGGTCACGGTGTTGGAGAAGTCGAAGGTGACCTCGGCGGGCTCGACCGCGCCCGCGATCGGCGCCGATGCCGCCGGGGACGGGGTGCACGACAGCGGGATGTGCCCCTCGCCGGTCAGGAGCCCGGAGGTGGCGTCCAGGCCGATCCAGCCCGCGCCGGGCACGTACGCCTCGGCCCACGCGTGCAGGTCGGTGAAGTCGCTGGCGACGGCAGCGCCTTCCTGTGGCGGCTGGTCCTCGGCGAGCTGCACGAGGTACCCCGATGCGAACCGCGCGGCGATCCCCAGGTGGCGCAGCGTGTGCACCAGCAGCCACGCGCTGTCCCGGCACGAGCCCACGGCGCGGGTCAGGACCTCGGCGGGGGAGAGGACGCCGGGCTCCATCCGCACCGAGTACGCGACCGCGGCGTTGACGCGCCGGTTGACCTCGATGAGCGCGTCGATGGTCGCCGTCGGCTCGCGGGGGATCCCGGCCAGCCAGTCCGACAGCACCGGGTCCGGGTCGCCGACGTCGAGATACGGCGCGAGGTCGTGGCGCAGCGCGGGCTCATACGCGAACGGCCACGTCTTCGCGGTCTCCTCGAGGAAGAAGTCGAACGGGTTGATCACCGTCATGTCGGCGATCAGGTCGACGGTGACCGCGAACTCCGTGGTCGGCTCGGGGAACACCAGCCGCGCGATGTGGTTGCCGAACGGATCCTGCTGCCAGTTGACGAAGTGGTCGCTGGGCTGGACCTTCAGCGAGTACGCCAGGATCGGGGTGCGGGCGTGGGGCGCGGGCCGCAGCCGGATCGACTGCGGACCGAGGCGCACGGGACGGTCGTAGCGGTAGACCGTCCGGTGCTCGAGGGCGACGCGGATGCTCACCGGCGGATCCTAGGTTTGGCCTGCACCCCGGCGGTATCGCCGGGCGGTCGGTCCTCGGGCCGTCCGGAGCGCCACGGTGTCGAGGGGTGTGACGGATACGCGCACGCGGTGTGCGCGTATCCGTCACACGTCAGCGGCGCACGGTGATGCGGCGCGCGCTGGAGGTGCGATTGCCCGCCGCGTCGGTCGCCACCACGGTGAGCGTCCACCGCGCCGCGGCGAGTTTGCGCCGGGCGACCTTGACCGCGTTCGCACCGGCCCGGCCGTTGACCCGGAGCGTGACCGTCCGCTTGCCGCGCGTGAAGCGCAGTTCGACCCTTGCGGCCTCGCTGAGCGTGAAGCGGATCGTGCCGCCCTTGCGCCGGGTCACGCCCTTGCCGAGACGAAGTCCGCTGAGCTTGGGCGCGAGCGTGTCGGCCGGCGCTGCGGCCGGGGGCTCGGTGGCGGGCGGCGCGGGCGGGGGCGCGACGCCCGGGTCGGTCCCGGGCGCGATCGTGCCCGGGTCGGCCGGGGCCGGCGGCTGGTACTCGTACGCGCCCTGGTCGCTGCGGGCGACGCCATCGCCGTCACCGTCGCGCGGGCGGACCGCGCCGAGGAGGTCCACGGCCAGCCCGCCTGCCGCCGGGTTGGCCCGGTCGATCGACGGCGAGCCGGGCTTGAGCCGGTACGGATCGGTGCCGGTGCCGACGAACTGCGGGTCGCTGTTGCTGCCGTTCGACGACGTCACCGACCCGTCGCCCACGCTCGAGCCGGTCGGCGCGAAGTTGCTGTGCTGGAAGCCGATCGTCGCGTTGCCGGTCGCCCCGCCCACCGGGGCCTTACGGTCGTAGGTCGAGGGGAACGACCGGACGATCGAGTTGACGACGAGCGCACTCGCGTTGCCCGCGACGCCCGTCCCGACCTCGACGGCCACCGCCGGGTTCGGTTGGCCGGAGAGCCCGACGATCGTGAGGTGGTCGCCTGTGAACGAGGCGCCGCCACCGGCCGTCGCGAGCACCGTGACCGGCCGCCCGGTCTGCGAGGTGATGACGCTGTTGGACATCGCGACCGAGCCGCCGGCGGTCACCCGCACGCCGTACGCGAGCGGATCGGTGATGACGGTGCGCCGCACCGTGACCGGGACGTTGGCGCTGTCGGTGTGGATGCCCCAGCTGGGCGACTCGATCCGGGAGTCCTCGACCGTCAGCGGGCCGTTGGCGGCCCCGTTCACACGGATGGCGTCGCCGAGCTTCCCGCCCGCCGAGCCGGCCATGCGCCCGTTGCGAAAGACGCCGCCACCGACGAAGGAGATGCCGTCGCCCCCGTCGTTGCGCACGTCGACGTCGACGTTGTCGAGCGTCGCGCCTCTGGCCTGCATCGCGCCGCCGAGGCTGTCCGGGGTTGTGGCGGGGACGCGGATCGTCAGGTCGCGGACGGTCGTCGCCCGTGCGCCCGGCTCGATGTTCATGACGTAGATGTTGCCCGTGCTCGACGTGGTGACGACCGTCGAGGCGGGACCCGCGCCGATGATCTCCAGCGGATCGGCTGCGCCCGAGTCGGTCTCGATCGACCCGGGGTCGGCGATGACGCCGGGCGCGACGTGGATCGTGTCCTTCACGCCGTCGCTCTGATTGGCCTGCATCGCGGTCTCGAGGCTGCCGAGCTTGATGTTCGTGCCGTTGTTCGGGCACGTCGCGGTGTAGTCCGGCACACAGAACGTGCTGGCCTGCGCGGGCGCGGCGGCCAGCAGGGCTACTGCGGCGGCGAGTCCTACGGCGATGAGGTGCGGGCGCGACATGGTGAGCTCCTGAAATCCGGTCGGTCGGTGATCGTCCAACCGAGCGCCGCGGGATCATTTACTCTGAGCGCCGCAAGACGGGGAAAGACGAGGCATCCGGCGGTGAAGACAGTGGAAATCTCTGGGTTGGACGACATTGACCGTGAGATCCTCGGTCAACTTCGCGAGGATGGCCGGATGAGCTTCCGTGAGCTGGGCGAACACGTCGCGCTCAGCGCCAACGCCGCGGCCGAGCGCGTGCGCCGCCTGCAGGAGCGTGGCGTCATCACCGGCTTCACGACGGTGCTCGATCCCGCGGCGACGGGGCGGAGGCTGGTCGCGCTCGTGGACGTCCGGCTGTCTGCGCCTGACGTCAGTGACGGATTCGAGCGCCTCGCTGCCGCGCTTGAGCAGATCACCGACTGCGCCCACGTGACCGGCCGCTTCGACTACGCGCTGCGCGTCGTCACGGCCGACCCTGCAGAGCTCGACACCCTCATCCGCACCCTGAAGACGAAGGGCGGCGTGGTGGAGACCGACACCCGGATCGCGCTGCGCACCGTCGTGGCGCGCAGCGCGTCCGTCGTCAGCGGCGGGTGATCGTGAACGTCACGGTGCGCACGGCGCCGCGGTTGCCGGCGGCATCGACCGGGGTGACGAGGGCTCGATAGCTACCCGTCGCCAGGGCCTTGCCGCGCGCCTTCAGCGCGACGGTCAGCTTGGCCGACCCCGCGGAGGCGGGCATGGTCTTCGTCAGCAGGGTCTTGGTGATCGTGCAGCGCTTGCCCTTCCTGCGGCCCGTCTTGCAGGCCTTGCCGACCTTGCGGCCCTTCGTCAGCCGCTGAATCTGCACCCGAATGGAGCTCGCCTCGCTCGGGCGCAGCGAGATCGTCAGCGTGCCGCCGCGCTTGACCTTCGTCTTCGCAAGCGACAGGCCCGAGAGGATGGGCTTGACGGTGTCCGCGGCCTGCACCGGCGGGGCGGGCGGCTGCGGCGCCGGTCCGGGCGCCGGCGCGGGCGGCGCCGGGATGTCCACGGCGGGCGACGGCGGGGTGACGACGACGCCGCTCAGCGGGGTCTGCACGTAGACCGGGCCCGGGAACTTGCTCGGCCCGTTGGCGTCCGCCTTGATCTCGGCCTTCAGGCGCTTGCCGGCGTCCGCCGCGGTGAGCAGGTAGGTCGGGCCCTTCTGGCTCGTCAGGGTCTCGCACGACGAGCCGTCGGCGTCACAGCGGATCCATACGCGCTCCCAGGTCGTGCCGGGGAACTCCCACTCGCCGACGTTCGCGATGAGCGACTCACCGACGACCGCCGCGCCCTCAAGGAACGGGTTCTTCCCGCCCTTGACGGTGGCCTGCTTCGGGAAGATCTCGTTCGAGGGCCCGCTGAACTCGGTGGTCTTCGAGCCGAACGCGTTCTTGCCGACCGCCTTGACCCGGATGCGGCGTTCGACGTCGATGTCCGTCAGGACGTAGTTCGCGCCGGTCACGCCCGGGACGAGCACGCATGTGCTCTCGACCGTGCTGGCGCAGCGGTACCACTGGTACGTGATGCCGAGCGTCGCGGCCGGGTTGAACGACGCGCCGGTCGCGGCGAGCGTGTGGCCGGACTGCGGCAGGCCCGGCCCGGAGATGCTCGGCGCCGGAGACTGGTTCGCACCCGGCAGGTCGCCGTCGGCGGCGCCGACCTTGCCGACCGTGGCCGTCGTCTCGTCGGTGGGGATGAAGGTGTTGACGTCGTTCTCGGCGGTCACCTCGACCCGGATCCACTTGTCGAAGTCCGCGGCCGTCAGCGTGTACTTGTCCTGCTCAGCACCGCTGATGTCCGAGCAGCCGCTGTTCGACGCCGTGCACCGCTGCCACTGATACGTGAAGGCGATCTCCTCGGTGCCGCCCCACGTGCCCTTGTTGGCGGTGAGCTCCTTGCCGACCTTCGTCGTGCCGCTGATCGACGGGTTGACGATGTTGAACGGCAGCTGGAACGTCAGGGCGTACCCGCCGTTGCCGTCCGTGCCGGCGATGAACGTGCCCGTCACGGGGTCGAGTTCGGAGATCGTCCAGAAGATGTCGTGGCCGCCGAGACCGCTCTCGGTGACGTGGCGCCAGTCGACCGGACCCGGGTTGAGCACGCTGTCGTTGCGGGCGGTGCCGACCCACAGGCCGTTCTCCGTCGCGGCGTAGATCCGGGTGCGCGTGCCGACGCTGCGGACGATCATGCCGCGGACGGTGTTCGCCAGCAGCGCTTTGCTCTGCGAGCCATTGATGGCCGACCAGGTGAGGCCGCCGTTGACGGTGCGGTACACGCCCGCGGTGGTGCCGGCGTAGTAGATGAGCGGGTTGACGGGGTCCTTGAAGACGCGCAGCGTCGTGCCCGGGATGCCGTCGCTCGTGAGCGTCCAGCTCGCCCCGTTGTCGAGCGAGCGGAAGATGCCGCTGCTCGTCGCGGCGAACACGACACCGGGGACGAACGAGGTGAGGTGCCACACCGTCGTGGCGGCGGGCATGCCGTTGCCGGGCGCCGGGTGGATCCAGGTGTTGCCGCCGTCGTTGCTGCGGAACACGCCGCTGGAGAAGCCGCCCGCGAGCAGCGGGCCGCCCGTGACCGAATACAGCGCCTGGACGGCGGTGTTCAGTTTCTTCGGCTGCGCGGGATTGTCCTCCGGGCCCTGCGCCAGGGGCTGCCAGGCGCCGCCGCCGGTCGACGCGAACAGGCCCGCGCTCGTTCCGGCGAGCATTCGGCTGCCGTCGGCGAAGACGGTGCGGACGTTCTTCGCGCCCGGAACGCCCTCGAGCCCGCCGTTGAACGCCGACCAGCTCGCCCCCGCGTTGGTGGAGCGGAAGACGCCGTCGTCCTCCGTCGCCGCGTAGATCGTCGTCGGTGGTGTGCCGCGCGTGTACTCGCGCACGTGGTCTGCACCGGCGGCGGTCGTCAGGCCGCTGAGGCTTGTCCACGTGCTGAGGCCCGCGTGCGCGGGAGCGGCGGCGATGAGCGCGGCGGCGAAGGACAGGACGCAGAACAGCAGGCGGCGGGTCATGAAAAGCTCCAGGCCGGGGTCAGGTTGCGATGGTGCAACCTGCGACCCCGGCCGTTCTTACGCCGCTTCCCCGGTTTATCGCTTGAGCGAGATCCGGTGCGATGCCGTGAGCTTCTTGCCCTTGGCGGGCGTGAAGGTGACCTTCAGGGCCAGCTTGGCGCTCTTCGCCCGGCGCAGCGCCTTCTTCCCGGCCTTGGTGAACCGCAGCTTCACGCCGACCTTCTTGGCGCCCGAGGCCTTCGCCGCGCCCTTCGCGACGGTCTTGCCCGCCCGGGTCGCGACGACCGAGACCTTGCCCTTGCCCGGCGCGGTCACGTCGACGACGAATCCGCGCCGCAGCGCCTTGGCGAGCTTCGTGCCGCGGAGCTTCAGCGGGAGCAGCGACGCCTGCTTCGCGATGCCGCCGCCCTGCTGTCCGCCGCCCGCGGGCCCGGAGCCCTTGATGACGTTCTCGCAGCCGCTGACGACGTCGTTGGCGTCGACGTATGCGGTGTCGTTGCCGATGCCGCAGTCGATCGAGTCGACCTCGCCGTCCTGCGCGTAGATCGTGTCGTTGCCGAACGGCAGGCGGCACTGGATGTAGTTGCACGCGCTGCTCGGGGCGTCGCCGTGGATCTGATCGCGGCCGGGGCCGCCGGTGACCGTGTCGTCGCCGTAGCCGCCGGCGAGCTGATCGTCGCCGGCACCGCCGTCGACCTCGTCGCTGTGGTCGAACGCAGACAGCTTGTCGTTGCCGCCGTTGCCGACCAGCTTGGTCGAGCCGTCGCCGGTGTTGAACACGGTGAACTCGTCGGCGTCGTTGCCGCCGATGAGCGTCGCGGGCGCGTTGAGGTAGATCTTCTCCAGGCCCGTGACGTTGTCGCTCTCGCCCGGGCGGCCGTCGTTGGCCGCGCCGTCGAGGCTCACGGTGATCGGGGGCTGGAACTTGCCCGACTCGACCATCCAGTCGCCGTCGGTCTGGTCGTAGCCCGCGCCGCCGTCGATGACGTCGGCGAACTGGTCGCGGTAGCCGTCGCCGCGCAGCTTGTCGTTGCCGCCGTCGCCGTAGAGCTGGTCGTTGCCGGCCTGGCCCTCGAGTTCGTCGTCGCCGTCACCGCCGCGGATGACGTCATCCCCGGCGCCGCCGGTGATCTTGTCGTTGCCGGGTCCGCCGAGGATGGTCTCGCGGATCTCGCCGAACGGTGCGCCGCGCAGCGTGTCGTCACCCGCGCCGCCGTCGATCGTCACGGGGATGGTCGCCGGGAGGTCGTCACCGACGTTGACGATGTCCTTGCCGTCCCCGGTCTCGATGTAGATGCCGTTGGTCGGGATGGGGCAGGTCGCCCACCGGTGGAACTCGCTGTCGAAGGTGCACTCCGACGTGACGGGCTTGTCCGTGTCGCTGACGGCGAGCATCCCAGGCTGGTCGGCGTGGGCGCCGATGCCCACGAAGTTCGCTTCGCCAGGTGAGGCTCTCAGGACCAATGTGCCCCCTTCATACGTCAGGGTGCTTGCTTGAGCGGTCGCGGCGCCGAGGGCGCCGTAGCAGGCTGCGAGCAGGGCGAGGACGATCCCCGCGCGCCGCAGGAGGGTGGTGTGGGTGTGGCTGGTGGTCGTCATGCCCCAACCCTTCCGCGCGACGGGACGCCTGCCATCGGGAGCGACCCGACACCGACCCCCAAGATCGGGGGTCCGGACCCCCAAGGGGTTGCCACGGCCGGTAGCGTGTGAGGCCCCGTGGAGCACCGACGCTCGCGGGCTCACCACGTTGCGCCGTCTTTCTGCCATCACGACGGGCCTGTGCGCCCTTGCCGCCGCCGCGGCGGCGCCTGCAGCGGCCGCGCCCGTGCCGATCGTCGACTGCATCACGCCGTCGGGGACGGCCGACAACGTGTGGCACGTCTACTACGGCTACGTCAACAGCGGGTCGCAGCAGTTCATTGACTTCGGCGACCAGAACCAGGTCGCCCCGGGTCTCGGGTTCCAGGGGCAGCCCCTGGTCTTCAACACCGGCTCGTACCCGCGGGTGTTCCGCGCGATCTTCAACGCCAATGCGTTCCCGCAGATCGACTGGATGCTCGGGGGCGCGAGCGCGTCAGCGACCCTCGCGTCACCCCGCTGTCAAGCGGGCGCGACGGGTCCGGCCAGCGCGCTGACGCCCACGGGGGCGACGCTCCACGGCCTCGTTGAGGCCGACGGGGCGCAGACCGCGCACTACTTCAACTACGGCACAACGATCGCGTACGGCCAGAGCACGACCGAGCGCCAGACGAGCAGCGCGTCCGGTGTCCTGGCGTCCGAGCCGATCACCGGCCTGCAGCCGAACACGACCTACCACTACCGGCTCGTCGCCAGCAGCGGGACGGTCACGACGGTCGGGGAGGACCGGACGTTCACCACGCCCGCGCTCCCGCCGGCCGTCGAGCCGCCGCCCGCCCCCGTCGTCCCGGCCGCACCCGAGCCCGTCACGGTCTTCGTGCCCGGCGCCGCGATCCCCGTGCCCACCCCGGCCACAGCCGCGCCGCCCACGGCCGCCGACCTCGTGCTCATGCGCTCCGGCCCGCGCTCCCGCGTGCGCGTCGGCCGCACACGGACGATCCGGCTGCGCGTCAGCACCCGCGGCCGCGCCACCGCGTCGAAAGCCTGGCTCGTCGCCCGGCTCGGCGACGGCCCGCGGCTCGTCTCCGTGCGCGGCCCTTTTTTTGGCTGGAGCCGGAGCCTGTATTTTCACAAGGCTCCCGAGGTCGTATCGATAGTCATAATTGCAACCGCCGGTTGAATCCCAACCTGGGGTCTGCTAGCCCCTGCTAGTGCCTGGCTAGTGTAAACCGTGACTCTGAAAATTGAACCGGGGGTTCAAACCAGTTTTACTGCTTTAGCCACTGCTG
>SXGQ01776369.1_pt1 | contig 10016 bp, 20 predicted proteins | sample 3178371 | NCBI WGS metagenome assembly SXGQ01 (sample SAMN11356859, study PRJNA531348) | freshwater metagenome | isolation source: freshwater sample F1-20 | place: China: Fuxian Lake, Yuxi | collected 2017-12-25 | reverse complement strand
TACGTCATATCAATATGTATTCGAACGAATAAAGTTTGTGTTTGTTTTTAGCCTCCCGGGAGGGATTCGAACCCCCGTTGATCCAGCTACGGTGCTCAGGCTTAGAAGACCCGTCCGATACCGGGAGAAAGTTTGTTTGTGCTGCCCGTGGGAGTTGAACTCACACTTAGCGGAGTTAAACCGCTGCCTCTGCCGTTGGGCTACCTAGGCAAATATGCAATGTATTAAATTTTCAAAGATCAGTATCTGTGGCCACCGTGGGATTCGAACCCACCCTGAATCGATTTTAAGTCGACTTCCTCTGCCGCTGGGATACGTGGCCATTGGTGCCGGAGATTTCAGCCTCTCCGGCGGGGCTCTGGACTCACTTTACTTGATTACCGCGGCCATGAAGTTCGATTTCACGAACCTGAGCGAAGTATGAGGAGAAACCCTCTGGGCGGCGAGCGTTGATATTTGATGCGCAGCTCTGTGCCTGTTCACGAGTGTAAAAAATCTCTGAGCTATTAATTGTATCCCAAATGCCACGTACTCGACCTGAATATGTTCGGCGATTGAGGAATCGTCGGCTATTCTCATCACGAACGATATATGCGGTGTAAAGCTTGCCCTGTGTACGATTGCTGTTTGACATAATGTTATATTATCCTGTTTATTCGTTACTTTACAAAATTAATTTTACTTTTTTTACTTTTCAGTTCTTCTTCAAATGCGGCTGTACATGCGCCTGACAAAGGTTGCACCCGCAAGTGCGCGAACCAGAATAAGGCTTCAAATCTTCTACTGTTCCAAAGTTATAGACAGGACCATGATATTCTTCGCCGTTAATGGTACGCATGCCGATCCACGACCTGAACACTGTCTCGGTGACTTCTACCCAATCTTCTCCATGCTGCACCTGGAATACTTTCTCACCAATCGAATCGTCGAACGTTCGAGGCGGAGACAAGATACTAAGATCGTCTGCGATGTTTTTGTTTAGTTCTAGTTCCATGTTCATTCCGAAATCGGTTTCAAGTTATTCAAATCTGCGATCAAAAACTTTATTCCGTTGAAGAAAACCGTCGTATACGGTTTATTAATGATTCTACCTTTGGATCCAATACAATTGACGTGGGTGTGACCAAGGTATATCATCGCCTGACCAGGCACGGCGTTGATCTCGCTTCCCCATCCTCCCTCACCACCGTACATGACAGGATGAGGAAAGTTATCATTAGATTGACGAGCAAACATGCTGTTCAACGCCAAACATATTTGACCAACATAGACATCAGCCCAGGCATTCCTGAGATCTTCATTTCGAATCTCAGGCTCTGCGACATAAACTGGCAACCTCGGCCGGACGGTTCTTTCAGGAACCTGACCAGCATTCCAAGTCACTTTTTTCTTGAGCGCCATGGTGGATGGTTATAATCTAACACATCCAAATCTAACTTTACACCGCCGGAGGCGAAGATTTTTTCTTTAATTTTCTCATGGCAATGTAAACATCCATGATCTTCTTCCTCGCGTCAGGCTCTGATTGGCCCCATTGCCATAAAACAGAACCTTCCATGGTCTTGAGCTTGTTCTCTAATTCGCTAGCAATAGACTCTAACTTCGCCTCCACCAACGGAGAATCTTCTGGAATCTCTATGTTCAATTCAGCGGCAATTCTAAGAATCTCATCCACAGATCCTTCATCAGCTGCTCGATTAGCAGCCAGATACATCTCAGTCTTCTCAGGATCATTCTTCGTGCGATCGGGGTGAGTCATCAAGGCTATAGTTTTCCAGATTTTCTTAATGTCATCAGGAAGCTCTTCGCTATTCTTTCCATCGACCATCGACTCCGACGCAGGCTCTGTAGGTGTATCTCCTCCGACGACTTCAACTTTCGCAGATTGCTCCGGAACGGGATCTGGAATTTGAGGTTCAGGCATGGGAGACCTATCAGTCAACTCTGCAAGTTCTTTCATGAACTCGGCCTCGAGCTCCTTGAACGTCTCATCGCGATCCTCAACCTCTAACCTAAGGTGTTCAACTTTGTGGGTCAAGCTCCTCAGTCTCTTCTTCTTTCGACTGCGACTGCTCATGTTAATATCTAGGCAACACGATTCCTACGCGAATTATTGTCATTCATTATTCGCAAGAATCTTGCGAGAGAGCTCGTAGATGCCCCTCCCACACAACACCAACCTTTCCTCGAGGCGACAACACCACGACGGACCCGTCATGCTCAGGCGCTTCCAACACCAAAACAACATCGAAACAAGAAATGTAATCGATCTGACAAAAATTGGATCCAACCTCAAGCTCAGGCTTCAAACTAATTGAATTCCATATAGGAATCCCCTTCTCACCAATTCCAGACCCGACGCGTCCCGCGTCTAGAACGGCTAGACACCCTAAAGTAATGCTAGATGACGTCACGTTGGCCCACAATTAAACTTCATTAATCATTCTGTGGTAATCATACCAGAATTTCGTGAATCATTCACCGAGCCACCAGCGCGTCATATGCTTCTGTAATGATATTCTCCGGCGGCTCACGTAAAAATATCGATCGAACCAATATGTCAATCGCAACTGCCCGGGGCTCGGTACCTGCTGCGCTTCGTGCAGCAGCCTCACCCCGTATAACGGCGTCTACCAAATCAACTGTCACTCGAGTACCATCATCCAACTCGGCTACCCTAGCAACCCACTGCCACAACAAAGCTCGCGATATCTCAGCCGTCGCCGCATCCTCCATCTTTCCATCCATCCCAACGCACCCGTTTCCACCCAACCAGGCATCCATATACACCAACGTCGTCCTCACCGCGTCCCTCACTCCATCCACCGTTCTCATCCCAACCATCGGCGTCAACACGGCACCCAAATCCAATCTCTCGCCAACCGGCAGGTTCCACCTCTGCTCACACCGACCCTTCAACTCAACGTCAAACGTCGACATCGCAACAGGCACAAGGTCAGGATGCGCCACCCAAGTCCCGTCATGACCTGCTGCGACCTCACGAGCTTTATCGCGACGCACGGCATCGATCGCACGAGCGGCAGCACCAGGATCCTTTCGACTAGGAACTTGCGCGGCCATGCCTCCAATCGCATGCGCACCTCGTCGATGAGCGACTCGCACCACCCACCTCGCATACTCAGCCAATCCAATCGAATCCATCGTGATCTGCGATCGATCAGGCAACACGTAACTCGCATCGTCACGCATGCTCTTAATCAACGACAACACATAGTCCCACCGTCCCACGTTCAATCCTGTCAGCCTCGTCCTCAACGACCACACGATGTTCTCGGCTCGTATCAATCCAGGAACCGTCTCAATCAACACCGTCACTCGAATAGAATTCTCTGGAATGTTAAGGGTAACCTCAATCCAATCCAGGACTCGGGCCCAAAACCGAGCCTCGTGCTCTGTCTCCATCTTCGGCAAGTACAGATATGGCGCGGTCCCACGCTTCAGCATCTCCGCTGCATTCCACCACACGAACAATCCAACGTCAACCAAACACCCAGGAGCCTCGCGATCGTCCACAACCCAGTGCGCCTCACGAAGGTGCAATCCTCGAGGCCTATAGTGCAACACGGCTGTCTTCGGATTCATCGTGTGAACAATCCCACCACTCTCGACTCGTAGGCTTCGCCTCACGATTCCCGTCAATGTGGACTGCGTCCGAAGGACGTTCTCCCACGTCGGCGTCATCGAATCTTCACCATCAACCATGTAACCAGATGCGCCACTGTTCAACGCGTTAATTGCCATCTTCGGATCGACTGCAGGCCCCGTGATCTCTACCCGACGATCGATCAAATCTGTCGGAATTGCCGCAATTTTCCACAACGGATCTCGCATCGCCGCCGGATCCGGCATCTCAACGTACGCCTGAATCCCACGAGGATCTCGCCTCATCGCCTCGCGATCTCTCAATAATCTATCAACTTCTCCACGAAACTCTCTTACTAACGAATCCACAAATCCCGTTGACCGCGGATCTATGATGCTGTTATGGGGAATCATGGCAAAGATTATACCTCTCACGCCATCCTTGTATCACGATTCATTCATGATCAGGCGGCTCTAAATTAATTCTGGAAATCTTGACGGTTGGTTACTCAAAGCTAATTCCATGAGATGAATCAGGAGCCGCCTCATGCTCCACTGCGCCTTTCTTATACGGACAGTGACGGCACCGAGCGTTGCAACAGTACCCGCGCTTCACGAGATATTCGCCTGTGAGAATGATCTTTCCGGTATCTGCGTCAATGTAGTAATCTTCGCTTCTTAGAATCATGAAGATACGTATGTCTCCCGTTCGAAGAGAAGGACGTTTTTCGATGGGAAATTTTTCCCGAGAATTCTCGAGCACAACAGCTGATTTTAAAAAATGTGCCGCCCAGGAAATTGCGGTGGATGGCGAGTCAGGAGAATGTGCTGTTTCAGTCCGAAAAAGCTCCCGAGATTTGTGAACGACCTTAGCTCGAGGCCTCCCCCAGGAGGCTCCACACGTGCCTGAAACCGGCCGGGGCCGGCCCCTGTTTTTAGGGGCCCGAAAGGGGGCCTTTGAAGGGGCCTTTTGGGGGGCTGTTTGAGGGGGGCCCGTGCTAGGCCCTGTTGCGATCTTTTCGGGCCCCGCGGGATGGCCGGGCTATCTCTGTGCCTTTGGACATGTTGATGACGCCGTGTTCGTGGTCTGAGATTGTGTATACGACGCGAGCGACGCCTGCTGATCTGAGTCGACGTTGGCAAGAGGGACACGGGCGAGCCATGCCGAGGGTGCCGTCGTGGCGAATGCGAGCGACCCACACGGTTGAGCCGGGTGTTAGCTTGTGGCAGAGCCTAGCTTCTGCGTGGACTTGTGCGCACTTGTCCGGAGCCGGGCCGTTGAGAGACGAGACGATGGTGCCGTCGTTGCGGATGCCGACTGCGCCGAGTTTGAAGGACCTGCAGTCGTCCTTGCGTAGGGCGGTGCCGGCTGCGAGGGATAGCATGTCATCGTCTGATAGTCCTTTCATTGTGCCGGCCGTGGGTGGATCAGTTGGGTGGAAAGCAAGAGCGGGTGAAGCGGTAAGCTGGGTATGCGGTGAGGAAGAAGCATACCGGGAACGAGGCCATGAATTCGGGGAACAGTCCTGTGAATGCGCCGACGATGGCCAGGATGATTGTGAATCCTCCCCACACGGTGCCGCCGATGAGGATTGCCAGACAGCCGAAGGTTGTTTTGGGGAACAGAAGTGCTGAGATGTTGAGTAAGACGAAGTAGCCGAAAGAGCCCATTGCTAGAGTGACGAGCGCGCCGGCGAGTAGTGGCATTGTTGTGATCCTTTGTGCGTGGTTAGTTGAGGTCTGCGGCCAGGTAGTTGGTGAGGAGTAGCGATGGGATGGAAGCGAGATAGAGCGCCGTGTGGAAGGTTGCCGTTGGTAGGGAAGCGATGTTGTATAGCGAAGCCAGCAGAGTGATTGCCGTCGCGCCTAGAGCCAGGATGAAAGGGAAGGTGAAGAGCCAGAAGAGAAGTTTGAAGAGGCGAGGGAAGAAGAAAGCTAGGGCTGTTGTGATGATGAAGATAGGAGCGAGGCCGAAGTACCAAGAGATTGCCAGACCGGCAATTGCTGTCAGCATTGTGTTATTCTCCTGCGCCTGCCGAGAGGCGGTCGAGGCCTAGGGCTCGGATGCCGCCCATGAGATAGATGGTGCCGAAGGCGACTGGAATGGCCGTGTATTGAACGCACGTTATCCAAGCGTCCAAGCCGAAGGACCAAGAGTTTATCATCCACCCGATGGCGAAGGCCCAGGTTCCGAAGAAGAGCGTGTAGACTGGGAAGACGATGGTGGCGAAGAGGAACTGTGTTAGGCGGGGAAAGAAGACTGCGAGGCCGAAGCAAGCGAGGAAGGTAGTTCCGGCGCCGAACAGAGAAGAGAAGCCCCAAGCGATTAGCCATCCGATCATGATGTTCTCCTGCGATGATGTGGTGTGGTAAGATTAGTATACCATCCCGGCGGGTGAGATTGCACCGTCTATTTGCGGGTGAGGAAGAAGAGACCTAGACCTAGGCCTGCGATTCCTGCGACCGTGGCATTGGTGTTCGTATGTTTTGCGACGTAGACGGCGGCTGTTGGTAGAGCCAGGCAAGCGATGAGGCGGAACGTTCCTGAGAAGAGTTGGTTTCGTAGGTAGCGAAGCCAGACTGATTGTTGTTCTTTCGTCAGAGGAGGTGGAGTGTGTTGTTCATTGTTCATTGCATATCCTGTTGTGTGTTGTGTATCATCCGCCGAAGGAGTAAGAGCCTTTCTCGTAGAGGCCGGTTTTTTGCATGCCGAGGATGAACGTCTTGCCGTTGGCTCCAAATCTATTCTTTTGAATCTCGAAGAGGCGTTCGCCGTAGGTCTCGGAGTTCTTGGCTTCGTCGATGAAGAGGTGGCCGTGAGCGTCGACGGCGTGTTTGATCTGTTGTTTGCCTGCGAAGTCGCCGCCTTTGGTGACCTGGCCGATGACGAGGGCGATGCCGTAGGTTTCCTTGCACCAGTTGGTGATCATCTCGATGGAGCGAACCTGGGTCATGGAGTTGGTGTGGCCGTCCTTGTACTTGCCGTCGTCCAGCGTTTGGAGAGAGTCGAGGACGATGAAGACCTGCTTGTTGGGGTGAGCCTTGCGAAGGGCGTCTGCATGGGTGAGGATGTCCTCTACCATGTTGTCTTGTCCTGCGATGAAGCCGTGTTTCATGTTGAGTCGCTTGGCGACCTTGCGGACCTGGAAGAGCGATTCCTCGCCGGTGTTGAAGAGACAGAGGTTGCCGGACGCCATGATCGATTCCGCGAGTTGGAGGCACATGGTGGTCTTGCCTGCGCCGGGGGTGCCGGTGAGCATCATGGCAGTTGAGGGGGTCATACCTTCGCCAGAAGAGACCGCTTCATCGAACCAGTTGAGACCGGTCTTCACCGTTCGTTCCAGCTGGGCAGGTACCTCGAGGTCGAGGATGTTGGTGCCGCGTTGCCAGGACTTGAGACCGACCGAGAGGTTCATGTTCGACATATTTGCTTCCTTGATTGGGTTGGCTGACTTTATTAATCTATCATGTCGTGGAGCGACATTGCACTGGGTCCCACCGGTTTGATAGTAATCTCCCCGGTGGGTTGGTGGGTCACTAGGCCGAGAGGGCCTTGGTGAAGTCCTTGAAACCGTTCGGGCCCAGGGTCATGCGAAGGATGTTGGCCAGGACGCTCTTGTGAACCTCAAGCTTGGCGGAATTGATCTCAATGTCCCGAAGGGTGGAGTAACCCATTGGTGACCATCCGTCACCGCGAACCTCCATGTCGCTCGCATAGGCTTCGAACTTCCGTGCCATGGACATGGAGTCACGGATGAGTTGGTCCGTGAGGTAGTCGACAGTGTTGGTCGCGGTGAGGAGTTCGATGTGACCGGGGTTCCACTCCTTGGGGTCGGTGGGGATGAGGGTCATCAGAGCCGTTTCGTACTTGCCGTTTGCCATGGTCTTAATATAACCTTTCTGCAGCGAACTTTGCACCTCACCGCTCACTTTTTTCACGATCACTAGAATGCCTCTAGAATGACCCGGGAAAGGCCGGCCTTGGTTACCCTATGGGGAATTCCAGAAGCCTCTCCTGGGTCATCCTGGGTGACCTGGATCAGAACTTGTCCGCCGGGACCCAGACCACCTCGCCCTTACCATTCTTCACACCGGCTCGAGCCGACCAGGCTCCACGGTACTTGGAGCACCCCATCCAGAAGACCTTACCGGTGAAGCCATCCACCGTGACCTCGGTGCCCTTGGCAGGGATCCGGGCCAGCATACCCTCTGCCGAGGCCTTGAGGATGGCGTCCTTAGCGTCACACTTGGCCTTGCTAACAGCATTCTTGGCAGTGGCAGCGGCCTTTGCAGCCTGGTGAGCCTCCTGCTTGATGCGGAGCTCCTCGGCCTTCTCCTCCGCCACCGCCTTGTGGTGAGACTCCCAGGCGATGAGGTTGGCCCACATGAGGGGCTCACCGAACATACCGTACTCACCGTCAACCTCGGCCTTTAGGGCGTACCCGTTGCGGTCGACGAACATGTTGGTACAGTCGATCCAGGCGAACTGCTCGTGGAACTCGAGGGTCCGAGGCTCGTCGAAGCGAGACGGGGTGGCATCTGTCATCGGTCGGCCGGGCCACGAGCGGGGAGGAACACCGCGGGTACCGAGCCACACCAAGGCGTAGGTGGCCGTGACCGACCGCATGTCCGTGTAGTCGAGGGTGTCCGACCAGTTACGGGTCTCGGTCAGCTGCTGGATCCGGACGACACGCCCCTCGAAGAGGACGTCCACCGACTCGAAGTTGCCGCTGTTGAGCTTGAAGTTCGTCTTGGTGATTGCCATGGTCTTAATCTATCAGGTTCGTTTGCGACTTTGCACTTTCCCCCGCACTTTTTTAGCGCCCGAAGGCCGCGGCTGAGCCGCCATTGAGCCATGCATCGATGTCCTGTCGAGCCCGCATCTCGAAGTTGATGGGACCGCATGCCTGGCACACTGCTAGAACCGGGGTGCCGTTGTGGTGGTGGAGGAGGGCCGCACCCCGCGTGCCGCAGCAGTCACAGGTTTCGGTGAAGATGTAGTCGATGGATTGGTTCGTTTCCATGGTCTTACTATAACCTTTCCTAGGCGAACTTTGCACTGGGTGGAGAGTTTTTTCTACCGAGCTCAGAGGATGAAGATGCCGACCGCCAGGGCGATGAAGCCGGCCGTGGGGGAGGCCGCGAGGAAGAGCGCCGTGGCAATCCCGACCACCACCGTCCTGGCGATGAGCTTGGCCATGAAGGTCCGGGCGAGGGAGTCGCGGACCACCTCGGTCACGAGACGGGCGGTGCGCTGCTGCGTGAAGTAGTTGGTGAGGGCGGAGGAGGTGTTATTCTTCATGGTCTTAATATAACTTTTCTGCTGTGAACTTTGCACCGAGGGGAGAACTTTTTCAGGAGTTGACCCAGTCCTGGAACCGGGCGCCGAGCGACCAGCAGCCGGCCAGCATGAGGGCGAGGAAGATGAACTGGGGAACCGTTTCAATCACCATGGTTCTAGTATATCACTTCGCTGGGGAACTTTGCACTCAGATCGAGAAGTGTGCTCCGCAATCGAACACGAATACCATACCTTCCTTGGTGCCGCCCTCGATCAAGGTACCTTCCCAACCTAACTTGCGGGCCAACTGGAGGGCCGCCTGAGCATGGGACCGGTTGCCATCCTCATAGGCATATGGCACCGTGAGGGTGTGACCGCCACCACTGATAGCCTTGATCCGTGCACCGCGGGAGTTGGTGGGACCGATGAACTTCGTCGTGATTGCTTGCATGTTTTATACTACTCTTTCCTGGTTGAACTTTGCACCGCTCAGCGGTCGGAATCCATCAGGCGACTCGGGTTGACCCACAGGAGGCTGGGCTCCTCACCGGGATACAGGACCACCTTGACCTGAACGGGGTCACCGACGACCGGTTGCCGGTATCCAGCATGGGTAATGCGGCGGGGATCGACCTGCACCACCTCGGCTTCATAGGCGCCGTGGAGCTCCCCGCGGAGGAGGAGTTTCTGACCGACCCGGATGTTCCTGTATTCCATGGTTCTAGTATAACTCGTTCGTCAGTGACTTTGCACCGAGCTGACCACCTTCGCACCCTCGGTCCGAGCCCACCAGGTGTTACCATTCTGGCTGCGAACCTTGAGCGGCCGGATGAGAGGGACACCGGAAGGCCCAGCGGGGTGAACCTCGAGGACCAGCATGGGGTTGTTGCCGAGACCGTCCCACACGGAGGGGATGATCAGGTCGCCTGCTTTGATGACGTTCCGTTCCATGGTTCTAGTATATCCTTTTCTGGGTTGACTTTGCACCGTGGGTGAAGAAACTTTCAGATGCCGATCTTAGCTGATGTCATCACGAGTTGACCCACTGTTGAAACTTGGACCCGATGCTCGCCGCCCCGAGGAGGGCGAGGGTGAAGTAGATGAACTGAGGAAGGGTTTCAATCACCATGGT
>SXGQ01171449.1_pt1 | contig 10017 bp, 11 predicted proteins | sample 3178371 | NCBI WGS metagenome assembly SXGQ01 (sample SAMN11356859, study PRJNA531348) | freshwater metagenome | isolation source: freshwater sample F1-20 | place: China: Fuxian Lake, Yuxi | collected 2017-12-25 | reverse complement strand
TCCTTGCCGATGGTGCGCGATCCCGAGGGCAGCATGAGCCACACGCGTCCGCCGTCGTCGGACGTCACCTCGATGAAGTGGTTGCCGCCGCCGAGGGAGCCCATCTGCTTCATGGCCTTCGACTCGCGGTCGCGGACCTTCTCGTGCAGGTCGCGGAACCCGCCCCAGAACGTGTCCCAGCCGGCCCCGGCGCCGCCGAGGCCGAGCCGGTCGACGTCGGGTGCGACGTCGTGCGCGTGGAAGCCCACGGGCACGGCGCGCTCGATCTGGTGGCGCAGGCCCCGCAGGTCCTCCGGGAGGTCCTCGGTGGTCAGGTCGGTGCGGACCGCGGTCATGCCGCAGCCGATGTCGACACCGACGGCAGCCGGCGTCACCGCGTCGCGCGTGGCGACGACGGAGCCGCCGGTCGCGCCCTTGCCCCGGTGCACGTCGGGCATGACGCGCAGGCCGTGGACCCACGGCAGGCGCGAGATGGTGCGCAGCTGGGACAGGGCAGCGTCCTCGACGTCGGCCGGGTCGGCCCACATGAGCGTGTCCGCGACGGCACCGGGCAGGCGCGTCGGGAACGCCGTGGCGTCGGGCGGGATGGTCGTGGTGGTCATGGTGGGTCGCCTCCTCGGGCGGTGGGTGTGGATGTGGTGGTGGGCGTGCCGGGTCTCCCCGGGAGGGCTCGAACCTCCGACCTCCCGGCTCGCGACCGGGGGCTCTGTCCAGCTGAGCTACGGAGAGGGGGCTGCCCGACGGCGTGGTGCGGACGCCGTCAGGCAGCGGTCTGGGGCGTGGCCCGCGAGCGGCTCCCCCTCGGCCTCCCCCTGGTGGGGACGGAGGCCAGCGGAGTGCCGTCGGCGAGCAGCACCCCGCCCCAGACACCGCTCTCGGACCTCGCGGTCGCGAGCGCGAGGCAGGTGTCGCGGAAGGTGCACGTCCCGCAGACCGCCTGGGCGGCGAGCAGCTGGCCGTCGTCGCTCGGGAAGAACAGCTCGGGGTCCTGGCCCGCGCACGCCCAGTCGTCGGCGAGGGCGCGTGGCGTCGGGTGGGCGAAGGCCGCGACCACGCCGTGCGTGGTCAGGACCGACGCGACCGTGCTCTCGGTGCGCGCCACGGTCCTGGCGCGGGTCCTGCCGTTCGTCGTCTCCATCGTGGTCACCTCCCGGGTGGGTCGTCGGTGCGTGCTGAGGGTCGTGGGTGGGTGGGTCGGGTCCGGACATGCGAAGGGGCCGCCCCCTCGAGTCGTCTGACTCGCTGGAGCGGCCCCGGGCCGGTGCAGGGTGCACCTAGGTCATGGGTCGCTCCGTCGCGGGCAGCTTCTCGCCTCGCGGGTCCTGGTTCTCCTCGAGGGAGACGTGCTGCGAGACCACGAAGGCAGCGTGCAGCGCGCGCCCGGCCCAGGGGCCGGTCGCTTCGAGGCTGCTGCGATACGTGGTCACGGGTGGTCTCCTGCTGCGAGGGTGAGGGGTGGCCGGGTGGCGCACCGGGGACCACCGTAGGGGGCGCGGGGCGTGGTCGCCAAGCGATTAACCGAGCCGGCGCCTGGAGCAGGCCCGACGCACCACACCCGGCGCGGTGTGCGGGGCGGCCCTAGGCTCGTCGACATGGCCACTCTCGTCCTGCTGCGGCATGGCCGCACCACCGCCAACGCCTCCGGCGTGCTCGCCGGGCGGACGCCCGGGGTGCTGCTCGACGACCACGGGCGCGACCAGGTCGCGCGCGCGGGAGAGCGGCTCACGGACGTGCCGCTGGCAGCCGTGTACTCGAGCCCGATGGAGCGCTGCCGCGAGACGAGCGCAGCCCTCCTGGCGCACCAGGACCCCTCGATCGTGCTGCGGGTCGAGGAGGCCATCAGCGAGTGCGACTACGGGTCCTGGCAGGGACGACCGTTGAAGGAGCTGGCGCAGGAGCCGCTGTGGAAGGTCGTGCAGTCGCAGCCGTCGGCCGCCGTCTTCCCCGACGGTGAGTCGATGACGACGATGCAGGCGCGCGCGGTCGAGGCCGTCCGGCGGATCGACGCCGAGGTGGAGGCCCAGCACGGCGCCTCCGCGGTCTGGGTGGCGGTCAGCCACGGCGACATCATCAAGGCGGTGCTGGCCGACGCGCTCGGCATGCACCTCGACCTCTTCCAGCGCATCCAGGTCGACCCGGCGTCGATCTCGATCGTCCGCTACACCGAGGCCCGCCCCTACGTCCTGGCCCAGAACACCCACGCCGGCGACCTCGGCTGGCTGCGCCCGGCCGCCGACGCCGCGGCCACCACCGACGCGGTGCCCGGCGGGGGTGCCGGGCCCCGGGCGGCAGATGGTCCTGGCGGAGGTGCCGGGCCCGAGGACCAGCAGAGCGCGGCGGACGGTCCCCGCGGGGGTGTCGGACCCGGTGACCAGCAGGGCCCGGAGACGACGCTGGAGGCCTTGGAGGACGGTCCGGCGGAGCTGGCAGGGCCAGGCCGCTCCTGACGTCGCCGCGCGGCGGAGCGTGGCGACGGACCCTAGAGTGGAGGCATGGCCACCATCGTCCACGGATTCGACTGGCCCGACCGCTTCGTCGTCGGCACGGTCGGCTCACCCGGCGCACGCACGTTCTACCTGCAGGCGAAGGCGGGTCGTGAGCTCGTGAGCGTGGCGGTCGAGAAGGAGCAGTCGGCGGTCCTCGCCGACCGGCTCGACGAGGTGCTCGACGAGCTGATGGCCGAGGACGGCAACCCGTTCAGCATCCCGGCGAGCGCCCCGGACGGCTTGGCCGACCACGAGCCGCTCGACCAGCCGGTGGAGGAGCAGTTCCGCGTCGGTGCGATGGGCCTGGGGTGGGACCCCTCGACCGCGCAGATCGTGATCGAGGCGTTCCCGGTGCTCGACGTGGAGGCGGAGGCCGACGCCGAGGGCGTCGTCGAGGTCGACCCGCCGGAGGCTCTCGTCGTCCGCATCCCGGTCGGCAGCGCCCGCGCGTTCGCGCAGCGCACCCGCGAGGTGGTCTCGGCGGGTCGTCCGGCGTGCCCGATCTGCGAGGTACCCATGGACTCCCCCGACGACCACGTCTGCGAGCTGCCCGACGAGTTCCGGTGAACGAGCTCCCCCTGTCCGCCGACGTCGAGCCGGCGCTGCTGGAGGACGAGCTGGTCCTGACGGGCCGGGTGGTCTCGGCCTCGAACGCGACGTTCGTCGCGACGATCGGCGACGTCCAGGTGGTCTACAAGCCGGTCGCCGGTGAGCAGCCGCTGTGGGACTTCCCCGACGGGCTGCTCGCGCACCGCGAGCTCGCGGCGTACCAGGTCTCGAGGGCCACGGGCTGGGAGGTCGTCCCGCCCACCTGGCTGCGCGACGGGCCGCACGGACCGGGCATGGTGCAGCGCTGGCAGACGAGCGACCCCGAGCAGGAGGCCGTGACCATCGTCCGCGCCCGCCGCGTCCCCGACGGCATGCTGCACGTGTTCGACGGCGTCGACGAGCGGGACCGACCGGTCTCGCTCGTGCACGAGGACACCCCGGCGCTGCGGCGGATGGCCGTGCTCGACGTCGTGCTCAACAACGCCGACCGCAAGGGCGGCCACGTGCTGGAGATGCCCGACGGTCACCGCTACGGCGTCGACCACGGTCTGACGTTCCATGCGGAGCACAAGCTGCGGACGGTGCTGTGGGGCTGGCTCGGCCAGCCGCTCACCGAGGAGGAGCTCGACGGCGTGCGCCGGCTGCGCGCCTCGCTCGACGACGCGGCCGGACTCGGTGGCGTGCTGCCCGACCTCGTCACGGCCGCGGAGGTGCAGGCGTTCGGCGACCGGTGCGACGCCCTGCTGTCCGCCGGTACCTTCCCCGCACCGCGCGGACCCATGCCGGCCGTGCCGTGGCCCCCGTTCTAGGAGGAACCATGACGTCCCCGGACACCCTGCTCGTCGGTTGCGGTCGGCTCGGGGCCGACGTGGGCCTGCGCCTCGCCGCGCTCGGCCACCAGGTGGTCGGCATCCGCAGGCAGGCCGACCAGGTGCCGGCCCCGCTCGTCGGGCTCTCCGCCGACCTGTCCCGGGAGGAGCCGACGTTGCCGGACCTCGACCTCGACCTGCTCGCCGTCGTGCTGACGGCGCGACCGCGCAGCGAGGAGTCCTACCGCGCCACGTACGTCGACGGCATGCTGCGTGCGCTCGACGCCCTCGACCGCCGGGGCGCGCGCCCGCGTCGCGCCGTGCTCGTGTCCTCGACCGCCGTGAACGGCGACGGCGACGACGTGATCACCGAGCAGACACCCCCGGCACCCGCCGACGCTCCCGCTGCCGTGCTGCTGGAGGCCGAGCAGGCGTTCCTCGACCGTGTGCCGACCGGCAGCGTGCTGCGCCTGTCCGGCCTCTACGAGGGCACCCCTCGCCTCGCCGACGAGGTGCGCGCGGGCGAGGTGAGCGACCCGCACCGGTGGACGAACCGGATCCACCGCGTCGACGCGGCGCGAGCCGCGGTGCACCTGCTGACCCAGGTCGAGGAGCCGGCGCGCGTCTACCTCGGGACCGACGACGAGCCGGCCCTGCGCGGCGACGTCGCTGCGTTCCTGGCCGAGCGGCTCGGGCTGGCACCCCTGCCTCCCGCGGACCCGGCGCAGGGTCACGGAAAGCGGATCTCCAACGCACTGCTGCGCTCGAGCGGCTGGACGCCGGACTACCCGACGTACCGCGAGGGACTCGCCGGCGTCGGCGCTGCGCACTGATCGCTCGACCCGCCGCCGAGGATCCGCGGCGCCCGCTCCGTTCGGGCTGCCGGATCCGTCGACCGCGGTTAGCGTCGAAGAGCATCCCACCCGATCCCAGGAGGACCCCGTGACCACCATCGCCATCGTCGGAGCCGGCCGAGGACTCGGAGCGGCGGTCGCCCGTCGCTTCGGCAAGGAGGGCTTCGCCGTGGCCCTGCTGGCCCGCAACCAGGAGCGCGTCGACGCGCTGGCCGCCGACCTGCAGGCCGAGGGCATCGACGCCCGGGGCTGGACCACCGACGTCCGCGACCCCGACTCCCTCGCGCGGACCCTCGAGCAGGCCAACGAGACGCAGGGTCCGATCGAGGTCCTGCAGTACAGCCCGCTCCCCCAGAAGTCGTTCCTGCGGCCGCTGCTGGAGACCACCGTCGACGACACGAAGGGCGCCATCGAGTTCTCCGTCTACGGCCCGATCGCCACCGTCCACGCCGTGCTGCAGAACATGCGCTTCGTCGGCCAGGGCACGGTCCTGTTCGTCAACGGCGGCACCGCGGTGCGCCCCGCGCCGAAGTTCGCCGGCACCTCGCTGTCGTTCGCCGCGCAGTCGGCCTACGCGCAGATGCTGCACCACACGCTCGCCGACGAGGACATCCACGTCGCGCAGCTGGTCATCCCCGGGTCGATCGAGGAGGGGCACCCGCAGAAGGACCCGACGGTCCTCGCCGAGACGCTGTGGTCGATGCACACGGGGCGCGACGAGTTCCGCGTGTTCGCGACCGACATGGACGACGAGGTCTCCGAGACCTCCGACTGACGTCCGCGCACGACGCCGGGCCGGGGCTCAGTGGCAGGAGCCCGGCCCGGTGTGGCAGGCGGACGTCGGCTGGGGCTCGACGTCGAGCGACGGGTTGCGGTCGAAGAACCCGACGGGCTTGAGCCAGAACGACACGATGTCGGCCGGCATCACCGGCCAGTCCTCGGGCCGCGTGATGTGGTGGATGCCGAAGGTGTACCAGAGCACGACGTCGGTGTCGGCCGTCGAGCGTCCCTGCTGCACCCACTCCGGGAGGCCGTGGTCGACCCGGCTCTGGTTCACGAACTCCCCCGCGGGCCAGCGCTCCTCGGAGTCGTGCGGGGTGACCCACACGGTGTGACCGATCACCTGCGCGCGCTGCAGCACCGGCGACGCCGGGTCGAAGAACGACGGGATCGCCCCGCCCGGCACGAGCTTGTAGGAGACGGGCGTCCCCAGCCCGTTCAGCGACCGCTCGTTGACCACCTTCCACGCGCGCTGGCTCTCCCAGCGGAAGTCGTCGTGGCCCTCGACGGTGATCGGGGTGCTCACCTGCCGGATGCCGAGACCGAGCGGGTTCTCCGGCCCCATGGGGTCGACGACCGTCTCGCTGCGCACGACCGTGTTCGTCCGCCCGTCGGGCTCGAGGTCGAGCCGGGCGACCAGGAAGTGCTGGTGGTAGGGGGCGTACGTGCGCTCGTCGACGAGCGTGCCGTGCGGGTGCGGCTGCCCCTCCTCGACGTGGGTGACGACCATGATGCCGGTCGCGCGCACCTCGCACTCGATGGTGCCGTCCTCGTAGAAGCGCCAGTAGGTGATGTACTCGTAGTTGGCGACCGTGACGTGGAACGACACCACGAACCGTCGCTGCCGCCGCACCTCGGCGCTGGGCCCGTGCGCACCGTGGTCGACGTGCTTCCAGCCGACGGCGCTGTCCTCCTCGTGCAGGCAGATCGCGTTCGCGATCGTGTACGGCTCGCCGGAGCTGTCGTGCAGGACGGCGTCGAGGTAGCGGATCTCGCCCAGGCAGTCGCAGCCCAGCTCGAGGGACTGCGTCATGAAGCCCAGGCCCCACTCGCCGATGTCGAAGGCGGTGCGCCGGTAGTGGTCGATGCTCGGGTCGCGGTACGGGACGACCATCTCGGCGAAGCTCAGCTGGTGCGCGACCTTGCGCGTGCGGCCCGCGTCGTCGTAGGTGACGGCGTGCAGCGTCATCCCCTCGCGGTGGTTGAAGCCCACGCGCATGGTCCAGTTCTGCCAGCGCAGCTCGTGGCCGTCGACCTCGAACCCGATGCCCTCGGGCTGGACGATCTCCAGCGGCCTGCGCGGCGGGCGATGACCCTTCAGCCGGTCGGGCACGTGCCGCGGGACGTACTCGCCCATCACGTCGGGGCGCGGCACGCTGTGGGTGTCCTCCACGCGCAGCAGCTCCATGCTGTTGAGGTCGATGACGCAGTGCAGGCCGTTGACCGGCCCGGCGTAGGGGTTGGCGCCCTCGGCCGCGCGGACCCACGTGTCGGACCAGCCGATCCGGCGGTCCCGCCACTCCTCGGGCATGACGGCGTCGCCGTAGGTCCACGTGTCCATGAAGACCAGCGAGAGGTCGGTGATGCCGCGCTTCTCCAGCGCGGCCACGACGTCGGGGTGCTCGCGCAGCACGGCGTCGGCCTCCTCCCACTCGTCGACCGTGACGTTCGCCTGCACGTCGGGCACGTGCGCGAAGTGGGTGACGGCGTCGGCGGAGAGGTCGACGCGCGCCCGGAAGGTGCGGTTGGTGGCGCGCTCCAGGCAGATCGCCTCGACCACGCGCGGCGGCACCGTGCCGTCTGCCGCGAAGGCGTCGAGCGCCTGCTTCGACGGCTGGAGGCCCTCGATCGAGCAGTACCGCCAGCCCTCACCCACGCCGTGCTCGGCGGAGAGCAGGGCCGTGGTCGCGCGGAACTCGTCGGACGTCAGCGGGTCAAGCGGATGGCTCACCTGCCGATCATGCCTGTCAGCACGGTCCGATGGCGAGGAAAACGTCACGATGTCACCGGAACGTCACGGAATCGGTACCACTGATCGCGTTCCGCGTCGTCGTCAGCTGGTGGTGGTGTCGTCGGCGGCCCGCAGTCGACCACTGCCACCGCGGTCCTGCGGCCGGGAGCGCCACTGGATCGCGCCGATCGACAGCATCCGCAGCTGCGTGGCGGTGGACCGCGCCACCTCCCGCTCGAACGCCGGCGTGCCGGGCCCCTGCAGCAGACGCTCGGCCGCCGCGACCATGGCGATCACGATGAGGTTCGCCGACGTGCGGAGGTCGTCGGTGGACCAGTGCACGGCGCCGGGGAGGCGGGCGAAGTCGGTCGCGATCTCGGCCTCGAAGAGGTCCAGCTCGTGGCGGATCGCCGCTCGCACCCCCGGGAGGCCGCCCACCCGCTCGCGGCTGATGAAGCCGAAGTGCTCGGGGTCGGCGCGGACCCGCTCGACGAGGACCTCGACCGACGGACCGATGACGCCGCCGACCGACGGCTGCGCCGCGCGCACGTCGCGCAGCGTGCGCCGCAGGCTCGAGAACGACTCGTCGACGAGCGCCAGACCGAGGTCCTCCGCCGACGCGAAGTGCCGGTAGAACGCGGTCGGCGCGATGCCCACCTCGCGGGCCACATGACGCAGCGACAGGGCCGACAACGAGCTCTGCTCGGTCAACGTGAGGGCGGCGTCGAGGATGGCGCGACGGGTGCGCTCCTTGCGCTCGGTGCGCGTCGGGAGCGCGACGGGCTGGTCGTCCATGACCCAGATCATACGCATCGGTGGACACGTGACCACCGACGCGACGCTGTGACCTGCGCAAACACCGGACGTGCCCGCAGTCACAGCGACAGGACGTTGACATCCGGGATGTCACATACCGACAGTTGGTGGACAGGTGTCCACCAACACCATCCATCCCGACCCGTGAAGGACAAAGCCCGATGACCTCCACCGCCGCGCTCCCCCCGCTCGCCCAGCGCGTGCTCGGCTCCCGCCTGCTCGCGTCGCTCACCTCCCCGCACGGCGTCGACCACTACCTGCGCCAGATCAACCCGATGTGGGCCGCCACCGACGTCCGCGCCCGCGTCGTCGACGTGACCCGCGAGACCGACGGCGAGCACCCCGTCGCCACCCTGACCCTCGAGCCGACGAGCACGTGGCGCGGACACCGGTCCGGCCAGTACGTGCAGGTCGGGCTCGAGGTCGCGGGCCGTCGCACCACCCGCTGCTTCTCGATCTCCTCCGCCGCGTCGCTGCCCGGCGAGCGCTTCACCATCACGGTGCGCGCGCACGAGGAGGGCATCGTCTCCAAGTACCTCGTCCGCGAGGCCCAGCCCGGCCTGATCCTCCACCTGAGCCAGGCGGAGGGCGCGTTCACGGTGCACGAGAGCGCGGCGACGCCGACGAACAACCACCTCGTCATGATCTCCGGCGGGTCCGGCATCACGCCCGTCATGTCGCACATCCGCACCTTCCTGCGCGACGGCTACGACGGCCACGCCCAGCGCAAGATCACCTTCGTCCACTACGCCCGCTCGCCCGAGGACCAGATCTTCGCCGACGAGCTGCGCGAGATCGCCGCCGCCGACAACGGCATCACGGTGCACCTGCGCTACGGACCCCACCTGTTCGACGCCGACGAGCTGCGTCTCATGGTCGGCGGCGACTACACCGACATGGACACCTGGGTGTGCGGCCCCGCCGGGCTGGTCGAGCTCGTGCAGGAGGCGTACGGCGACTCGCCCCGGTTGCGCGTCGAGTTCTTCAAGCCGCCGGCGTTCGCGAAGGACGACGACGCCGAGGGCACCCTCGCCTTCAACCTCGCCGGGTCCACGGCCTCGAACGACGGGTCGAGCATCCTCGAGCAGGCCGAGGCCGCCGGCCTGACGCCCGAGTTCGGCTGCCGCATGGGCATCTGCTTCTCCTGCACGTCACGCAAGACCGAGGGCACCGTCCGCAACATCCTCACCGGCGAGACGTCGTCGCTGCCCGACGAGGACGTGCGCATCTGCGTCTCCGCCCCCGTCGGCAGCTGCGCCGTCGACCTCTGACCACCCGACCTCACGACCTCCCCCTCCCGGAAGGACACGACATGACCACGATCCCGTTCGTCCCTCGCGCCAAGAAGACCAAGACCCGCGCCTCCGACCCGAAGGTGCCCAACCTGACGCCCGAGCAGCTCGAGGCGTTCGGCAACGAGATGGACGCGCTGCGCCAGCGCATCCTCGCCGACCTCGGCGAGGAGGACGTGAAGTACATCCGCGGCGTCGTCAAGCGCCAGCAGCAGCTCGAGGTCGCCGGCCGCGCCCTGTTCTACGTGCCCCCGGCCTGGCCGCTGGCCGTCGCCGCGCTCAGCCTCTCCTTATAAGCATTATTAATTTGATTGAAAAAAGCGGCGATAATCTAGAAAAGGTTAGAGAGGGAGAGCCTGTTGCTAATTTTTTCTTAGCAAAATTTCCACAGGGGATAAGTGAATTAGATAGCATTGAACAAAGGAAAAGAATTTTTATACAAATATTATTACCAATCGTCCTATCTGAAAATGAAAAGAT
>SXGQ01746470.1_pt1 | contig 10018 bp, 11 predicted proteins | sample 3178371 | NCBI WGS metagenome assembly SXGQ01 (sample SAMN11356859, study PRJNA531348) | freshwater metagenome | isolation source: freshwater sample F1-20 | place: China: Fuxian Lake, Yuxi | collected 2017-12-25 | reverse complement strand
GATGTGCTGCTCGCGCGTCTGCAGCGCCATCCGGTACGCGCGGTGACCATGCGAATCGACCGACACGCCGATCACGCGGCCCGGCATGTGCCGGACATACTCCTGGCTGGTCGCAAAGAACGCGGCGTGCGGGCCGCCGAACCCGAGCGGCACGCCGAAGCGCTGCGAGTTGCCGAACACCACGTCGGCGCCCATCTCGCCCGGCGAGGTCGCCAGCGCGAGCGCCAGCAGGTCGGTCGCCACCGCCACGCGGACGCCCGCGGCGTGCGCCTTGTCGATGAACGGCTTCAGGTCGTCCAGGCGCCCGGCCTCGTCTGGATACTGGACCAGCGCGCCAAACACCAGCGGCTCGTCGAGGGGCATCTGGTCGACGGGCCCAATCTTCAGCTCGATGCCCAGCGGTTCCGCGCGGCTGCGGAGCACCGCAATCGTCTGCGGGAAGCAGCGGTCCGACACCAGGAACGTGCCATTGGCATCGCCCAGTTTCTTGCCCTGCACGCGGTGCAGCAGCGTCATGGCCTCGCCGGCCGCCGTGCCTTCGTCGAGCAGCGAGGCATTGGCCACCGCCATCCCCGTGAGGTCGATGACCCTGGTCTGGAAGTTGAGCAGCGACTCGAGCCGCCCCTGCGCGATCTCCGCCTGGTACGGCGTATACGGCGTATACCAGCCCGTGTTCTCGAACAGGTTGCGGCGGATCACGCTCGGCACCAGCGTGTCGGAGTAGCCAAGGCCGATGAAACTGCGGAAGACCTTGTTCTTCTTCGCAATCCCTTTCAACCGTCCAAGGTAGGTGGATTCGCTTTCGGCCGGCGGCAGATCGAGCGGCGCCTTGAGCCGGATGCTGGCAGGAATCGCCTCGTCGATGAGCTGGTCGAGTGACGCGGCGCCTACTTGCTTGAGCATCGCGGCGACGTCGTCGCCGCGAGGACCGATGTGGCGGGGAGCAAACGTGTCGAGGGGTTCGAGAAAGGGAGCTGGTTTCATTTCGCGATCAGCGCTTCGTACGCCGCGGCATCCATCAGGGACGCGGCTTCACCCGGATTGGTCAACTTGACCTTGACCATCCACGACTCGTGCGGCTTGCTGTTGACCTGGTCGGGGCGATCCTTGAGGTCGCCGTTCGTGGCCACGACCTCGCCCGTCACCGGCGCAAACAGCTCCGACACGGCCTTCACCGATTCAATGGTGCCGAACACCTGGCCGGCGGTCATGGTGGAGCCCACGTCGGGCAGCTCGACGTAGACGACGTCGCCCAGCTGCTGCTGGGCAAAGTCGGTGATGCCGATGGCGCCGGTGTCACCGTCTACGCGGATCCACTCGTGCTCTTTCGTGTACTGGAGGTCGGTCGGATAGGCCATGGGTCAGCTCTTCTTGGGACGTTTGTAAAAAGGCATGGGAACAACCACCGCCTTGGCGCGGCGGCCGCGAATGTCGATTTCGAGCTCGGTGCCGGGCGCCTTCAGCGCCGGCGGCACGTAGGCCATGCCGATGGCCTTCCTCAGAAACGGCGTCTGGGTGCCGCTGGTGACGACGCCCACCTGCTGGCCGTTGTGGAGGACGGGATGTCCGTGGCGGCCAATCGCCCGCTCGGTCATCTCGAAGCCCACGAGGATTTTCGCCGTGCCGTTGACCTTCTGCGCGTGCAGCACGTCGCGGCCCAGGAACTCGGTCTTGTTCCAGCCGACAATCCAGTTGAGGTCGGCTTCGACGACGGTGGTGGCCTGGTCGATGTCATTGCCATGCAGGCGCATGGCGGCTTCGAGGCGCAGCGGGTCGCGCGCGCCGAGGCCGGCCGGAATCAGGCCGTGTGGCTTGCCCGCCTGCATCAGCGCATCCCACACGGTAGGCGCCATCGCGGGCGGAATCATGATCTCGAAGCCGTCTTCGCCGGTGTAACCGGTGCGCGAGACGGTGCCGCGGACGGCGGCAATCTCGCCGTGGGCGAACCAGTAGTGCTTGATGGCGGCCAGGTCGATGGCGGTCTGCTCTTGCAGGATCTCCTGCGCGCGGGGTCCCTGGATGGCAATCAGCGCGTAGCGGCTGCTGGAGTTCACGATCGCCACGTCTGGCGACGCTTCCTTGGCCCGCGTTGAGATCCATTCCCAGTCCTGGTCGATATTGCCGGCGTTGATGACCAAGAGGTAATGCGACGGCCCGAAGCGGTAAACCAGCAGGTCATCCACGAACGTGCCTTCGGGCGAGGTCAGGCCGGAGTACTGGATCTGGCCGACCTGCAGTTTCGAGGCATCGTTGCTGGTGATGTGCTGGACGGCCTCGAGGGCGCCCTTGCCGGCAATTTCGACCTCGCCCATGTGGGAGACGTCAAACATGCCGGCCGCGGTGCGCACGGCCAGGTGCTCGGCGGTGATGCCCGAGTACTCGACCGGCATGTCCCACCCGCCGAAGGGGACCATGCGGGCGCCGAGACCGACGTGCGTGCCGTGGAGCGGGGTTTTCTTGAGTGGAGCGTGGACGGAATCAGTCATTTAATGAGGGGGTTCACCTAATGAGGTGAACCCCCAAACGGTACTATGCCGCTCCGTCACGGTCAAGGCGACTGACTGGCCCTTTGGCGCCGGTTCCTGCGTTCGCCAATGGCGACGCACGCGGCAATCGACCCGGCGAGCGCGACCCAGACCAGCCAGGGGCCGGTCTCGTACCCAAACTGTCTCGACGCAGGCACCACAACGGCAGCGACGATTCCTGCGACCAATACGCCGACGATGACCTCACCGAGAATCCGAAGCAGCATCGATGGCCTCTTTCAGCAGTGAACAGGGCATTCTAGACTGGCATTCCTCCCGAGCAACTGATCAACCAGAACCAGGCCAATTCCGACTGAATCGCGAACTGGAGTCCGCAAGCGGCCGTCCAGCCGGGAATCCACCAGTAATCCGCCAGGCAATCGTTGAAGATGACGTTGTACTGGTAGATCGTCGAAGCGTATTCGGCCCAGCAGGCAAACGGCCCTTCCCCGCGCGAACGGGCTCGGGTCAGGATGGCTGGCCGGTTGCCGATTGGCTGCGGCGGCGCGACGAGCGGCACCGTCACCCCCCGCACCGCGTTGAGCAGCGCGTGTGACGAGCGCAACGACTGGGCGTGCTGCGTGTCACTGGATGCGAGCGACGCGACCATCCCCTCAAAACGGTTGAGCGCGTCCGAACCAGCCGTGAGCTTCTGGACCTTCGCGATACTGGCGTCGAACGAGTCCCTCGCCTGGAACGCCACGAACTTGCCCTTCCGCCCTACGCGGACGCCGCCACGGACATCAGCCTCGAGGTCGATGGCGTCGCCGGGTACTTCGACGCGGATGAAGACCTGGTCACGCCCGAGGCGCTTGAAGAACTTCACGCCCCGCCCTTCAGCCCGCAGCGTCGGCTGCTCTTTCTCCCACCCAATGGTAAACGTCGTCTCGCCGGCCTTGATCGGCGCGGCCTCCGGCCACGCCGACGGTGTGGCAATGACCGCCATCATCACGATTCCCAACCACAGCTTTCGATTCATGACGTCCTCCGACTCGGGTGCGCTCCCGGCGCACCCATCTCGAAGATCGGCGCATGACCGCACGGCCCTCCCGCCCTGCCTCGCCGCCTTCAACCTGCCGGAGGCCTCCGGCAAACCAGTCCAACACCGCTGGGGTGTGTCCGATTAGGTCGGCGACACCAGTTCGCTCACCACCTCGGTCGGCGGCGCGGACGGCGCCGGGCGATAGCGGAGGTAGGCATTGAGCGTGTGGTAGCTGATGTCGAGCATGCGGCACGCCTGCCGCTTGTTGCCCGCATGCCGTTCGAGTACGAGCCGGGCATAGCGGCTGCCCCACGCGCGCATGGTGTCGCCGAGCCGGAACGCAGGCACCAGCACATCGCCATACGTGCCCCGCAGGCTGATCGGCAAGTCGTCCACGCTGATCTGGCGCGATTCGGCCGTCGCGATCGCGCCCTCGAGCATCCGCTCCAGTTCGCGCACGTTGCCAGGCCAGTCGTACGCGATCAGTGCGTCGACCGCGGCCGGCGTCATGGTCAACCGCCCGCGGCCGTCGTGGCGCGCCAGGAAGTACTGCGCCAGTTCCAGGATGTCGCCCGTGCGGCGCCGCAAGGGCGGCACCGCGATCTCGACTCCGCCCAGGCGATAGAACAAGTCGGTCCGGAACAGGCCTTGCTCCACGAGCGCCGCCAGCGGCCGATTGGTGGCGGCGACGATCCGTGTGTCGATGCGGCGCGCCCCGGTACCCCCTACCCGCTCGACGGTGAAGTCCTGGATGGCGCGCAGCAGCTTCGCCTGCGCCGCCGTTGACAGGTCCGACACCTCGTCCAGAAACAGGGTGCCGCCGTCGGCGTGCTCGAACTTGCCGCGCCGGCCGCGCACGCCGGTCGCGGTCCGCTCCTCGATGCCGAACAACTCGGCCTCGATCAGCGTTTCGACCAGCGCCGCGCAGTTGATAGCGACGAACGGTCCCTGGCGGCGGTGTCCCAAGTCGTGAATCTGTCGTGCCACGAGTTCCTTGCCGACACCGCTCTCGCCTTCGATCAGCACGGTGAAGTCGGTGCTGGCCACGCGCTCGACCCGATCGCGCAACGCGCGCATCGCCTCGCTCGAACCAATCAAGGGTGCAGCGCCATCGCGCTCAGTGGCCCTCAACAGCGCCGACGAGTTCGCCAGCCGTTCGGCCTCGATCAACAGCGCCGCAAGGTTCGCCGCCGCTTCGATGACCTGGCAGGTCCACGCATCCGGCCCGCGCCGCGCATCAAACCCCGCCTCGAGCACGACCTGCCGCCCAGGCTCCTTCACCGGCACCACGTACGCCACGTAGTCGCGGGCCCGGATCGGCTGCAACGACCGCGTCGGCATCGAAGCCGAGAGCTCGTTCAGCCGGATGCTGCGCACACCGTCCAGGCGGCGCAGGCGTTGGACCAGCAACGCCGCCAGGTTGCGTCGGTCGTCGGTACCCACCAGGTCCGCCGCCACTTGGCGGAGGATCGGGTAGATGCCACTGCGCCGGTCGGCGCTCCGGCGTTGCGCGCCCGGCACACCGGCCGAGGCCATGACTCTGTTGCCGCCCCTCATACGCTGCCCCTCTCCATTACGAGTGCTGGGACGGCGACACAAAGCTGATGCCAACTCTGGACGGCTTAGGTTCGGCGCAAATCCCTCTCCGTCGACTGGCTCGCGCGACTTACCTCGGGCTGCCCGGGTAGTCTCTGCCCGTGAAGCCGCCAACACACCGGGCACCCGCTACCCGCTACCCTCCGTCGCTGCGCCCACCTCGACGTGGTCGTCGAAGACCACGAGGCCGTGATACCGCAGCGGATCAAGGCGCGCAACGTGGCACCGTTCCACGCGGCCGCGCACGCACGCGCGAGTTCCGCCACCGCACAACTGCAACTCGGCATGGGCTCCGGGCCGCATCCGCGTTCCCGATTCGACCAGCGCGGCGCGGCTGCTGATATTCACCAGGACCACCGCCTGGCCGGGACGCAGCACGGCGCCGGCCGCAAACCTTGGGCCGCCGCCCGACAGCCGCCGCTCGAGGCGGCGCTCGATCACCTGTCGCGCTACGGCCGCCATTGCCGCGCCCGCGCATCGAACATCAAGACGCGCACGCGGCCTGTTGCACCGTAGATGCGAATCGCCATTTGCGGTCCGTGCCGAGCCGCCACGTACAAGGTGCCGGCGGTCGAACCGCCGAGGGGACTGAACGTCACCAGCGACGAATTACCGATGCGCAGCGGATCGGCGCCAGTGGCCATGGCGTCGCCGCTACCCACGTCGGCAATCGGCTGGTTGATGCGCAACGCCACGTCACGCGCGTGACCATCGAGCCACTCGGCCAGTGTCAGCGCTGGATCGAGCCGCCGATCGATATCCCTCTGGAGCACGCCGTTCCCATTGCCATCGACGAACAGCTGGACGGCCGTGCGGCCGTCCAGCTGCTCGAACCGCACCGCCACGGCTGCACCTCGCTTGAGCGACTCGAGCCGCGCGCGCTGCACCTGGGCCGCCAGGTAGTGCGTCCCGACAATGACGTGCTCGCGATTGAGAGTGCCACCGACCACTGGCACCGCGATCGCGGCCAGGACCAGGCTAAGCCCAACGGATACGACGGCGTCGGTCAGCGCCAGTCCACGGTCACTCGCCGCCACCGCTGGCCTTGTCGGGCTTGGCCACGCTGACCAGCGGCTTGAGCTTCAGGAAGCTTTTCTCGCCGATGCCCTTCACGTTCATGAGCTCTTCGATCTTCTTGAAGCCACCGTTCATGGTCCGGTACTCGAGAATACGCTCGGCCACCTTGGGACCAATGCCTGGGAGCGCCGCAAGCTGGTCCGCGGTGGCCGAGTTGAGGTTCACGGTCGCCTGCTTGGCCACCGGTGCCTGGGCCTGAACTGGTGCCGCGTGGACCGGCGTGCCGGCAATGAGCAGCGCACACAAGGCCAGAGCCGTCGAATACGTTGATCGCATGGGTTTCCTCCTGGTCAGTTGGTGACGTGGTGATCTGGTGATTTGGCTTGGTGACTGCGCGGAGAAGGTTCGAAGACAACTTACGGTCAGGCGGCCATCAGCGAACACCCGCGCAGTCAGTCCGCAGCAGAGCAAGGCGTGCACCGCGCCAGGGGAATCGCCGCAACCGATTCACCACAGGGTGCTTCCGGCGTTTCCCGCTGCGGTTCGGGTGGCTTACGCGCGGCGTCGGCGCCAACCAGCGTTCCCTCCCGGTGCTGAGGACGGCGATCTTTGGGCCCACTCGGGGACAAGTCGTGCCGGCAACCGCGGTTGCGCTGAGGGCAACTGTGGTTCCCCTGTCCTGCTACACTCCCCCCAACCGAGCTGCCGCGCCGGACACCGGCGAGCGGCCCCTGAGGATGCACATGCAAAGACACTCTTTCCGTTCCGCTGGCCTGACGGCCCTTGCCGCCGCGGCCGTGCTCACGGTCACGGTGTCGGCCCAGAACCCGGTCACCGAGCGGATGGTGCAGTGCTCGCTCGTGTGGGCCGGTCACGAAGACGCGATCGAGAAATTCCTGGCCGAGGGAAAGATCGAGAAGATGGAGGCGGTGCCCATCGGCATTACCAAGCCCATGCGCGCCACGCTCGAGGCCGGCGGCCCAGCCGCGCGCTTTACGTGGAAGCCCCTGACGCCCGGCTACAGCAAGGGCTACATGGAAAGCTACAAGGCCGAGATCGCCGCCTACGAGCTCGACCGCATGCTCGACCTCCACATGGTCCCGCCCATCGTCGAACGCACCATCAGCGGCCGGACCGGCGCGGCGATCCTGTGGATCGAGAACGCCAAGGGCTGGAGCATCAAGAGCCCGCCCCAGGGCCCCGAGCCGAACTGGAGCCTCCAGCTCACCCGCATGAAGATGTTCGACCAGCTGATCGCCAACATCGACCGCAACCAGGGCAACCTGATTTACGACGACGATTGGCATCTTTTCCTGATCGACCACTCTCGCGCCTTCATCGACAAGAAGGATCTGAAGGGCCTGGCAGCCCTTGGCCGCGTGGACCGGCAGCTGTGGATGAAGATGCAGGCGCTGACGCTCGACCAGCTCAATCAGGGCCTGGGGGAATGGGTCGGCGACAAGGAAAAGAAGGCCCTACTGCTCAGGCGCGACAAAATGGCCGAACAGATCAAGCAAATGGTCGCAAAACGCGGCGAGTCTGTGTTCTACGATTAGGGATGCGGATCGTCGCAGCCTTTCTGGCCGGCGCGCTCCTCTGCGCGCCGCCATTTCTCACCGCGCAAGGCGTGCAGCGGGTCGTCGCGATCGGCGACATCCACGGCGCCATCGATGAGCTCAGGTCGATCCTGCAGGCGGCCGGCCTGACCGGCAAGGACGGCCGCTGGGCCGGCGGCCGGGCCCACCTCATTCAGACCGGCGACTACACGGATCGCGGCGAGGGCACGCGCGCCGTGCTTGACCTGCTCATGTCGCTCGAATCGCCGGCCAAGCAGGCCGGCGGCCGCGCGGTGTCGCTGCTGGGGAACCATGAGGTCATGAACCTGATCGGCGACACGCGCGACGTCACGCGCGAAATCTTCGCCACCTTCGCCGACGCACGATCCGAGGCGCGGCGCGAGACCGCCTGGTCGCAGTACGCCGCCCTGGCGGCAGCCCGCGTCGCCAGGGGCGAGTCGCTGCCACCGGTCTACGGGCAGACCCGCGAGGCGTGGCTCACCACGCACCCGCCCGGCTACATCGAATACCGCGAAGCCTTCGCGCCGAAGGGCAAGTACGGCCGGTGGCTGCGCGACAAGGACACCGTGATGCTGCACGAAGGCTCGGTCTTCATGCACGCCGGTTTTGCTCCCGACACCGCGCCGGCGAAGCTCGACGAGGTGAACATCCGCGTTCGCGACGAAGTGAAGCGGCTGGACCGTTTCGTCGAGCGCCTGGTGGAGGCCAAGCTCGCCCTCCCGTTCTTCACGCTGCAAGAAATCCTACAGGTCGCCTCGAGCGAGATCGGCACGGCCAACGCGCTGATCGCGGCGGCCCAGGCCGAAGGCAAGGAACCGGACCGCTCGAAACTGAACGTGCCGCTGCTGCTCGAGGCGCAGGAGATCCTGAAACTCAACACGTGGACGGTCGTGGCCGGCGAAGGCGCGCTCTGGTACCGCGGGCTCGCCACCCTGCCCGACGACCCGGCCGGCGGTCCGTTCGCGGCGCTGCTGCAGCGGTTTGGCGCGAAGCGGTTCGTCACCGGCCACACGCCGCAGCAGGACCGCCGCATCAACGTCCGCTTCGGCGGCCGCGCGATCCTGATCGATACTGGAATGCTGAGTTACTACCAGGGCCGCGCGGCGGCCCTGCAAATCGAGGGCGATGCGCTCACGGCCATCTACGAAGACGGGAAGGTGCCGCTCGGCGGTCCGGCCAAAGCCGGACACCACATCGACTACGCGGAGCGGAACCAGGCCACGGTCTGGCGCAGCCCTTCTTCGAGGGTCACCGTCGGCCGGTAGCCAAGCAGGCGCTCGGCTTTCGTGATGTCAGCCTGCGAATCACGCACGTCGCCGGTCCGCGGCTCCTGGTAAATCGCTTCGACGTCGGACCCGATAATCTTGTTCAGCGTCGCCAGCAGCTCGTTGAGCGACACGCGCCCGCCCGTCGCCACGTTGAAGACTTCCCCGCCGACGCCCGGCGTCTCGGCCGCGCGCAGCACGCCGTCAACAACATTGCTCACAAACGTAAAGTCGCGCGTCTGGCCGCCGTCGCCATAGATGACCGGCCGCGTGCCCTCGAGCAGCGCCTTGATAAACAACGAGATCACGCCGGAGTACGGCGAGCCGGGATCCTGCCGCGGCCCGAACACGTTGAAATAGCGCGTGGTCACGACTTCCAGCCCGTAGAGGCGCGTGAACATCTGCCCGTATTGCTCACTGACCAGCTTCTGCAACGCGTAGGGCGTCATCGGCTTGGTGGGCAGGTCTTCGTGCTTGGGCAGCGTGGGCTGGTCGCCATAGACCGATGACGACCCGGCAAACACGACGCGCTTGACGCCGGCGTCCCGGCCAGCGACCAGGATGTTCAGCATGCCGTCGACGTTGGCCCGGTGCGACTCGCGCGGATTCTTCACCGAGCGCGGCACCGACGGGATGGCGGCCTGGTGCAGGACGTAATCGACGCCCACCACCGCCGCGGCGGCCGTGTCGGCGTCGGCCAGGTCGCCAGCGGTGAACTCCACACCCGGTTGCAGGTTGCGCGGAAAGCCGGTGACGAGGTTGTCGACGACGCGCACGCGGTGGCCGCGGGCAACGAGCGCGGCCGACAGGTGCGAGCCGATAAAGCCGGCGCCGCCGGTCACGAGATAAGTGGACATGCGTTTATGCGTCTTCCCCAAAAGTGCCGCAGTGAGCCTATAAGCCGAATTCTGTCCCGGGACGCCCTTGCGAGCGCCACGAGGGTAACCATTCCTCTAGCCCCGACATTACTGGCGGGGTCGAGCAACCTACCCGGAGACCTCAGGCGGGCCGCCTGTGGCGCTCCCCAGCTTGCGCCGGGGTGCCTCGTCTCCCTAT
>SXGQ01407167.1_pt1 | contig 10018 bp, 10 predicted proteins | sample 3178371 | NCBI WGS metagenome assembly SXGQ01 (sample SAMN11356859, study PRJNA531348) | freshwater metagenome | isolation source: freshwater sample F1-20 | place: China: Fuxian Lake, Yuxi | collected 2017-12-25 | reverse complement strand
TCACCATCGCTGCAGGGCCTCCGGGCCGAGGTCGGCGATGTCGGGGTAGCCGGCGAGGGTGAGCGCGAGGTCGAGCTCGGCGAGGAGGCACTGCAGGACGTGCTCGACGCCCTGCTGGCCGTCGAGCGCGAGCCCGTAGAGGAACGGCCGGCCGAGGAGCCCGGCATCGGCGCCGAGCGCGAGCGCCTTCAGCACGTCGGTGCCGGTGCGGATGCCGGAGTCGAACAGGATCGTGGCCCGGTCGCCCACCGCCTCCGCCACGCCGGGGAGGGCGTCGAGCGCGCCGATGGCACCGTCGACCTGGCGACCGCCGTGGTTGGACACGACGATGCCCTCGACGCCGGCGTCGACCGCGGCGCGTGCGTCGTCTGGGTGGACGATGCCCTTCAGCACGATCGGACCGTCCCAGCGCTCCCGCAGGAACGGCAGGTCGTCGAGGCTGAGACCGGGGTTGGGGAACATGCCCGACCAGAGGAACGTGGCCGAGCCGGGGTCCTCCTCGGGGGTGCGGTCGAGCTTCGAGCGAAAGGCCGGGTCGGAGAGGTAGTTGGCGATGCCGACGTTGGCGAGGAAGGGGAGGTAGCCGCGGTCGAGGTCGGCGGGGCGCCACCCGAGCATCGTGGTGTCGAGGGTGACGACGAGGGTCTCGTAGCCGCCGGCCTTGGCCCGGTCGAGGAAGCTCTCGGTCACGTCCGGATCGGTCGGGTAGTACAGCTGGTACCAGCGCGAGCCGTCGCCGCTGGCCGCCGCCACCTGCTCGAAGTCGTGCGACGCGGCGGTCGAGTGGATGTACGTGAGGCCGAGGCCCGATGCGGCCCGGGCCGTGGCGAGCTCGCCGTCGGGGTGCGCGAGGGTCTGCACGCCGACCGGGGCGATCATGATCGGCCCGGCCATCTTCGTGCCGAGGACGGTGGTGGAGTGGTCGCGCTCCTTGGCGCCGCGCAGCATCCGGGGCACGATGCGCCACCGGTCGAAGGCCTCCCGGTTGGCCCGGGTCGTGGCCCCGTCGCCGGCCGACGGGACGATGTAGCCCATCGCCTCCGGCTTCAGGACCTCACGTGCCTGCTCCTCGAGCCGGACCAGGTTGGTGGTGAGCTCCGGCGTGGTGCCGTTCATCATCCCGTCGAGGTAGATGCCGACCTGGAAGTCTCCGAAGTGCGCCATGGGCCGAGCCTGGCACGGGATGTCGGTCAGTCCTGGGTTGCCCGCCGTGAGGGGTGGCGCCCGATGAACCCGAGGAAGCGGTCCTGGTCCGACGCGTCGGCGGGCACCTCGACCTCGGGGCCGAACACGCCCGGCCCGCGGACTGCGTCGCCGAGGGCGCGCAGCCGGGTGCCGATGCGCTCGACCTCGTCGGGGAGCATCTCCTCGTGCTGGGTCAGGCCGGTCGCCCGGGCGATGTCCCACGTGTGGACCGCCACGTCGGCGGAGAGGAAGTCGTCGACGGTCTCCTCGAGCGTCGTCCGGCCGAAGAAGCCGTCGTACTCGGTGGCTGCCGTGGTCGGATCGTCCACGGCGGTCTGCAGGGCGTCGCGCACGACCGGCCACTGCTCGACCGGGTCGTCGCCGGTGAGCTCGGGCGCCAGGTCGAACCGGGCGAGGAACCCGTGCTCGCCCTCGACGACGTGCTCGAGCACCTGGCGGGCGGTCCAGCCCTCGCAGGGTGAGCTGGCCTCCCACCCGTCTCGGGGCACGTCCTGCACGAGGGCGGTGAAGCGGGCGGCGTTGCGGCGGTAGCGGTCGGCGACGTCGGACATGGCGACAGTCAACTCCTGCTGCGGTCGGTGCGCTCGCCGAGGCGGTCAGGCCTCGACGAGCTCGAGGGTGACGTCCACCTCGGTGCCGTCCGCGATGTCCTCGGCCTTCCGCACGTCCTTCTTCACCGGGAGGATGTAGGCGGCCCGCTTGGTGTCTGGGAAGACGGAGGTCGCCCAGGTCGTGGCGCCGATGGTCACCTGCACCCGCACCGACCCGAAGCCCCGCGGCAGGTGCGACGTGCGCTCCTCGATGTCGTCGGAGACGTCCTCCGGCACGGTCAGGAAGTGCCACGGCGGGCCGCCCTCGTGGATCCAGACCTCGGTGGTGAACCGGTAGCTCAACGGGGCTGCTCCCAGAAGACCTCGATCTCGGTGCCGTCGGGATCCCAGCAGCGGAAGGTCACGTAGCCCTCGCCCGGTCGCCGGTCCTCCAGCTCGGTGGTCCGGATGCCGTCGGCTGCGAGCGTCGTGCGCAGGTGCACGACAGCGTCGGCGCCGTCGAGGCCGAACCCGATGTGGAAGCCCTCCGGCAACGGCTGGTGCGGGTCCGCCGGGACGAGGGCCAGGAGGAAGCCGTCGTCGTTGCGCACGAAGTAACCGCCCTCCGACAGCGGGGCCGCCGGGTGATCCCCCGATCGGTGCCGACGCCGCCGACTGCGCCGCAGCGGCACCCGTCCAGGGGTCGTTCACCCTCGCCGACTGACGATCCGTTGTCGGCTCCACCGCCACGCCGGCGTGCCCGGAGACCTGCCGGTCCCGGGTGCGCTGCTGCGCCCGACGGTGGCCGGCGGTGGCACCGGGTAGGGGTTCGGCGTGGCTGACGAGGGACCGGAGCGGACCGAGGACGGGCGGTACATCGTCGTCAACGGTCGGCGGTGGCGGGCGACGGACCCGGGCATCCCCGAGCGACTCCGCCAGGAGCTGGTCGACGAGCTGATGGATGCCCGTCGCGCGGTCGGCACGGCGACGCGGGCCGGCGATGCCGGTGCCGAGCAGGCGGCACGTGACCGGGTGCAGGCCGCCAAGGTCGCGCTGGGGGAACGGGGGCACCCGTGGTGGGAGCCGGCGCCCGACGACGCCCGGCGCGAGCGGCTCGAGGCCGCGGTGCTGGCGCTGGCTCGCAAGCGGGCACCGGACTCGACCATCTGCCCGTCCGACGCCGCTCGTGCGGTCGGCGGCGACACGTGGCGGGACGACATGGACCTGGCGCGCGACGTCGTGCGGTCGCTGGCCGGGGACGGCGTCGTCGAGGTGCTGCAGAAGGGCGAGCCGGTGCCGGCCGACGCGACGTGGAGGGGACCGATCCGGGTCCGGTTCTCGGGCAGGGGTCCCGAGGGGGCCTGACAGACTCCGACCGATGGCGACGACACGAGCGCGGGGGTGGGGCGTCGTCGTCCTCGTGGCCCTCGGCGCCGCCGTCGCCCAGGCCTTCGGTCGCTTCACCTACAGCGTCCTGCTGCCGGCGGTGCGTGACGACCTCGGCGTGTCCAACACGGTCGCCGGGCTCCTCGGGACGGCCAACGTCGGCGCGTACCTGGCGGGCACGCTCCTGATCATCCGGGCCACCGCCACGGTTCGGCTCATGACGATCATGCGGGTCGGGTTCGCCCTCTCGCTCACCGGGCTCGCGATCGCCGGCTTCGCGCCGAACGGCGTCGCGCTGGCGGTCGCGCTCGTCGTCATGGGCCTCGGCGGGGCGTGCATCTGGATCCCGTCACCGGCCATCGCAGCAGCGGCGGTGTCGCCGGCCCGGCGGGGGACCGCCGTCGGAATGATCGGCGCCGGCATCGGCACCGGGATCGTCTTCGCCGGCCGCCTGTCCGAGGCGCTGCGGGCCCGCTGGGGCGTGGAGGCGTGGCAGGACGTGTACCGGATCGAGACGGCCATCGGCCTCGTGGTCGCGCTGACGATCGTGCTCCTGCTGCGGCCCGAGCCGAACCCGTCCCGGCCCGGACCGGCAGCGGCCTGGCCGTGCTGCGGACGATGCGGGGGTGGGTGCCGCTGACGCTCGCCTACGCCGCCTTCGGGTTCAGCTACCTGCTGGCGATCACCTACCTCACGGCCCGCCTCGAGGACGACGCCGGGTACACCGACGGTCGGGCCGCCGGCGTGTTCGCCGCCGTCGGTCTGGCCACCATCGTCGGAGGGCTCGCCCTCGGCGCCATCGCCGACCGGATCGGCCCCCGCCCGTCGCTCGTCGGCGGGTTCGTCCTCTTCGCCGCCGGCGCCGGCGGCATCCTCACGGGGCAGACCGTCGCCGTGCTCGCCGGCGGCATCGCCGTCGGGATGATGTTCGGCGGCCTGCCGTCGGTCATCGCCACCTACATCGTCCAAGCCAGCGACCACGTCACCTACGGACCCCGCTACGCGGTCGCCACCCTTGCCTTCGGCATCGCGCAGGTCACCTCGCCCCAGGTCGGCGGCCTGCTCGCCGACCTCACCGGGTCCTTCACCATCGTCTTCCTCCTGTCCGGCGGCGTCGCGCTCCTCGGCGCCGTCGCGTCGTCGATGCTGCCCACCCCGGAACCCGACGTCGCGCCGGTCGAGGCGGTCCGGACGTGAGCGGCATCGCCTTCCTCTGCCCGCACCCCGACGACGAGGCCATCTTCTGCGGCGGCACCATCCGGGCGCTCGCCGACGCCGGCCACCGGGTGGTCATCGTCGCCGCCACCAGCGGTGACTCGGCCGACGGCGCCCCGAGCCCGGCGCTGCGCGAGCTGCGCCGGCGGGAGCTCGAGGCGGCGGGCGAGATCCTCGGCGCGAGGGTGCACCACCTCGGCCACGTCGACTCCGGCATCGGTCCCGTGTCGCACCCCGACGCCTTCGTCCACGTGCCGGTGGAGCAGGCCGGCGCCGAGCTGGCCGAGATCCTGGCGGCCGAAGGCGTCGACACGTTGGTGGCCGACGGTCGCGACGGCATCTACGGCCACCCCGACCACATCCACGCCCACGACGTCGCGGCCCGGGCCGCCGAGCTGGCCGGCATCGCGACCCGCTACGAGGTGACGGTGGACCGCGAGCACCTCCACTTCGTCGACGTCCACGTCGTGCAGACGGCGACCGCGGCCGTCACCGAGACCTGGCACGGCCACCCCGGCACCTACGGCCACGCCACGGTCGAGATCGACCTGCTCGTCGACGTCCGGGCTCAGATCGCGGCGAAGCGCGCCGCCTTCGCAGCCCACGCCAGCCAGCTCCCTGAGCACTCCGAGACGATGCGGCTCGATCCGGCCGCCTTCGCTGCGGTCTACGGCATCGAGTGGTTCAACCGGGTCGGACCCGAGGGTCCCCTCGACGAGCTGGTCGGCCGGTCGGTGCGCGGCTGAACCAGCACGCACACGGCTCCACGCGTCCTCCAAGGGAGCTCCATGGACCTCCGGCGATGGTGATCCCACGCCGGAGGAAGGCCCTCCGGACCGCACCCGAGGAGCACCCATGATCACCATCACCCCGACCCCCGACGCCGACGGCACCGTCGGCTCCGTCCGCACCGACGGCACCGCCCCGGACCGCACCCGGGCCACCTGGCCCGTCGCCGGCGTGGTGGCCGGCGTCGCCGGGCTGGTCGCAGGCATGGCCGGCATGGCCTCCATCGCCGAGGAGCAGTACCTCGAGGGTCCGTCCGTGATCAGCGAGCTCGAGCGCGGCGGGTACTACGTGTCCTTCGTCCTCGGCCTCGTCAGCGTGGCGGCCCTCTTCATCGCCGCCGCCGGCTGGCGCCGGTGGGCCCAGCACCGCGCCGCCGACGACCTCGCCGCCGGCACCGTCGCCACCGCCCTGACCGCCACGGCGACGATCAACATCATCGGCTACTCGCTGGCCGGCGCCCTGGCCCTCTACCTGGACGGGGGCATGGACCAGGGGACCATGTCGGACGAGTCGCTGTTCGTGAACTTCGCCTACCTGGACTTCGGCACGCTCTTCGGCTGGTGGGGCGCGATGCTCGCCGCCGGTTGCGTCGCCTTCCTCGCCTTCCGGCGCCGCATCCTGCCCCGGTGGATGGGCATCGTGAGCGTGGCGACCATGGCCCTCCCGCTCGGCTTCGCGCTGTTCACGTCGCTGCCCGGTATGCCCGGCTTCTTCATGCCGCTGTGGCTCGTCATCACCAGCACCGGCATGGTCTTCTCCCGCACGGCCGGCGCCTCCGCCGGCGTCCCCCGATGACCCTCGGGCCGCTGCACCTCGCCGGTGACGCCTGGCTGGTGCGCTCCCTGCCCGGTGCCGAGCTGCCCGAGGGCAGCGGCACCGTGCGGGTGCACGCCAACGCCATGGTGCTCACCGACGGGGAGCCGGTGCTGGTCGACACCGGACCGCCCGCGGCCCGGGACGACTACTGGACCCAGGTCGAGTCGCTGCTCGACCCGGCCGACGTGCGCTGGGTCTTCCTCAGCCACGACGACGCCGATCACCGTGGAGGCCTCGCCGACGTGCTGCGCCGCTGCCCGGACGCGACCGTCGTGGCCGGGCAGCGGCTCGTGCACCGCCTCACCGCAACGGTGGCGATCCCGCCGGCGCGGTGCCGGTGGGTGGAGGACGGCGATGCGTTCGTCGCCGGCCAGCGGTCGCTGCTCGCCCTTCGCCCGCCGGCCTACGACGCCCCCACCACCCGTGGCCTGTTCGATGCCGCCACCGGCGTGTACTGGGCGGCCGACTGCTTCGGGACGCCGGTCCCCGCTGCCATCGACGACGTCGCCGAGCTCGACGACGACGTCTGGGTGGAGAGCTTCACCCGCTACCACCTGCTCCTCAGCCCCTGGATCACCGACGTCGACCCGATCCGCTGGCGCCAGGCCGTCGGGCGGGTCGCGAGCCTCGGGGCGACGACCATCGCCAGCGCCCACGGCCCGGTGATCCGGGGACCCCGGGTGGGTCGGGCCCTGGACCTCGCCTTCGGGCTGGCCGGCGCGCCGGCGCCGGCCCGGAGCAGGGCCGCCCGGGTGCTCGTCGACGGTCGCGGGAGCGGAGGAGCGGCCACGGTGAGGACCTAAGATCCGCCGGTGCGGATCTCGGTGCTGGGCCCCCTGCAGGCCTGTCGCGGCGGCGACGACGGCGAAGCGCTTGCCCTGGGCGGTCTGCGCCAGCGGGCCGTGCTGGCCCGGCTCGCCGTGGCCGGGGGCGACACCGTCCCGGTCGACCGGATGGTCGACGACCTGTGGGACGGCGAGCCGCCGCCCTCGGCGGTGAACACCCTCCAGAGCTACGTCTCCAACCTGCGCCGCGAGCTGCGAACCGGTGACGACGTGATCGTGGAGCGCTCCGGCCCCGGCTACCGCCTCTCGGCCGCGGTCGAGCTGGTGGCGGAGGAGTTCGAGCAGCTCCTGGCCGCCGCCGGCGAGGCGCCGGTCGATGCCCGGGTCGGGATCCTCGACCGGGCCCTGGCCCTGTGGCGGGGTCCGGCCCTCGTCGAGCTGGCCGACCAGGCATGGGCCGAGGCCGAGGCCGCCCGCCTCGACGAGCTGCGGCTCTCGGCACTCGAGTCGAGGTACCAGGCGCTGCTCGACACCGGCCAGCACCAGCTGATCGTCGGCGACCTGGAGCGGGCCGTTGCCGAGCACCCCCTCCGGGAGGGGCTGACCGCCCAGCTCGTCCTCGCCCTGTACCGGTCGGGCCGCCAGGCCGACGCGCTGCGCGCCTACGAGCGCACCCGCGCCCACCTGGCCGACGAGCTCGGCCTCGACCCGATGCCGGACCTGGTCGCCCTGGTCGACCGGGTCCTCGTCCAGGACCAGGACCTGGCGGCACCACCGCCTCGCACGGCGGCTGCGACAGCGGAGCCGGCGCGCCCGCCGGAGCCCGCGCCCGATCTCGTCGACGCGCCGCTCCCGCGCCCCGCTGCGGTGGGAGCCGAGCACGGCCTCATCGGGCGCAGCGACGAGATGGACCGCCTCCGCGGTTCCCTCGCCGCGCTCGGCACCGGCGAGACGCGCGTCGTGGTCGTGGAGGGCGAGGCCGGCGTCGGCAAGACCTCGCTGGTGTCGTCAGCCGTCACCGGCGTGCACGCCGGCGGCGGCCTGGTCCTGTGGGGGCGGTGCTCGGCCGAGCACCTCGTCGCCTACCAGCCGGTGCTGGATGCGGTCCGGGCCTTCGAGCGCAGCCTCGGGCGGGAGGCCGCCGCCGCGCTCACCGAGCGCCACCCGGTGCTCGACCGCCTCCTCGGCCGGTCCGACCACCAGATCGCCGAGCGCGACCACTACGAGCTGTACGAGTCGGTGGCGGCGCTGCTGCGCGACCTGGCCGCCGACCGACCGGTGGTGCTGGTGGTCGACGACCTGCACTGGGCCGACCGCTCCTCGCTCGCCCTGCTCGGGCACCTCGTCGCGCCCGGTCGGGTGCCGGGCCTCGGCCTCGTCGGCACCGTCCGTCGCCCCGCCGGACGGCCCACGGTCGAGCTGGACCGGCTCGTCGCCGACCTGCGCCGGGCCGGGTCCACCGACGTCGTCGCCTTGACCGGGATCGATGCATCGTCGGTTGCCGAGCTGCTCGAGCGCTGCGGCCGCCCGGTCGAGGCCGAGGTCGCCGACGCCGTCCACGCCCGGACCTCCGGCAACCCGCTGTTCGTCGAGGCCCTGTCGAGCCAGGCTGGAGACCTCGTCGCCACCGACCCCCGCCGGCTGCCCCACACCGTGCGGGAGACCCTCGACCTGCGAGCCGCCGCCCTCGACGCCGACGACCTGCACCTGCTCACCACGGCCGCCGCCATCGGCGACCCCGTCGACCTGCACGTGCTGGCCGAGGTCTGCGAGTGCGGCATGGATCGCGTGCTGGACGTCGTCGACGTCGGCGTGGGCGCCGGGCTCCTCGTGGAGGACCCCGAGGTCGTGGGTCGGGTGTCGTTCAGCCACGCCCTGTCGCGTGACGCCCTCATCGCCCGGTCGACGCGCAACCGGGAGGCCCAGCTCCACCTCCGCATCGCCGACGTGCTCGAGGGTCGTCCCGAGCCGGTGCCGGCCGCCGTGCTCGCCCAGCACCTCCGTGCCGCCGGCAACCTCTGCCCGCCGGGACGAGCGGCCGCGGCGGCGCTGGCCGCGGCCCGCGAGGCCGACCGGATGCTCGCGCCGGACGAGGCCGGCACCTGGGCCCGTCGGGCCCTCGACCTGCTCGACGGCGCGACGACGCCGCCGGAGGACGCCGACACGATCCGCTGGACGGCGATGCTCGTCGCGTCGCGTGCGTCCCGGCACCTCGGCGAGCGGGACCTGGTCGAGGAGGGGGTCGAGGCCTTGCTCGACCACGCCCGCCGCTCCGGCGACGCCCACAAGCTGGCGCTGGCGGTCGAGGAGGCGGTGCTCATGACGGCGAACGTGGGCGTCACGTTCGGCTCCGTCGACGATCGCCTCGTCGCCCTGCTGGAGGAGGCCCTGTCGGCGATCCGGGCCACGGACGAGCTCCCCGCCGAGGAGGCGACCCTGCTCGCCTGGTCCTCCATCGTCCTCGCCGGCGGCGAGCCGTCCGCCGAGCAGCGCGAGCTCGCCGCCCAGGCGGCCAAGGTCACGGCGTCGTGCGACGACTGGCCCGACGTCCGGGCGCTCAGCGCCCTTTCGCAGCGGCTGGCCCGTCCCGGTCCGGGTGCGGTCGAGGAGCGCCTCACCCTCCACGACGAGATGCTCGAGCAGGCGGCGGCGGCCGGGTGGACCGACCTCGAGGTCATGGCCCACGTGCTCGGGGTCGTCGACCTGCTCGAGGCCGACCGCGTGCCGGAGTCGCGGCGCCTGCTCGAGGTCCTGCGCGAGCGGCTCGCGCCGCACCAGCGCCCTGGCCTGGACGCCTACCTCCACTTCCTCGATGCGGCCTACGCCCTGCTGGACGGGCGCATCGACGAGGCCGAGCAGCTCGGCAACCGCGGCCTGGCCGAAGGGGAGCAGTCCCACGGCGGCAACGCCACCCAGGCGTGGGCCGCCGGGCAGTTCATGATCGCGTGGGAGCGGGGGCAGCTGGCCGGGTTCGTCGACCTGACCTCGTCGATGGTCGAGGAGTTCCCCGCCGTCGCATCGTGGCGGCCGGCGCTCGCCGCCGCCCTCGTGGCGACCGGAGACACGGATGCAGCGGCCGCTGCGGTCCGGCCGCTGGTCGACGACGACCGCCTCGTCGTGCCCGAGGACCTGCTGTGGTCGACGACGCTGGCAATGCTCGCCGACGTCGTGTGGGCGGTCGGCGACGCGCACCTCGGCCGGGTGCTGGCCGATGCCCTCGAGCCCGTGCAGCACCGGATCGCCGTCACTGCGATGGGCGCACTCTCGCTCGGCCACCTCGTGCGCCACCGG
>SXGQ01331252.1_pt1 | contig 10018 bp, 10 predicted proteins | sample 3178371 | NCBI WGS metagenome assembly SXGQ01 (sample SAMN11356859, study PRJNA531348) | freshwater metagenome | isolation source: freshwater sample F1-20 | place: China: Fuxian Lake, Yuxi | collected 2017-12-25 | reverse complement strand
CTTTTCAGACGGCGTGCGGCGCGGGGCGCGAATCAATTGACCTGTCGTGGCCATGCAGTCTCCAAATCTTCATCGTTTGAGAACCAAAAACGACCGGACAGGAGACATCGCTCGCAAGGTCCGCAAAAACATCTCGCGCGAACGCGAGAGAACCCGGACCTACGACCGACAGCTCGACGACCGGCTGCGGCGGACGACTTGCAGAGACCATCCGGGCCACCCCCGCTCGAGGGCGGCCCGGCGTCTGCGTAGTCGCTGTTTTTCGGGGACCCGACCACGGGACGCCCGAGAAAGGCCGCGGATTCTAGGGAGCGGCCGGGGGACTGTCAACACGAGTCCCCGCAAGGTCGGCGGGCAAAAACCCGATCAAAACCAGTTGAAATTGAACGAGATGCTGACCCGTTCACCCCCGCCCGGGTTGGGCGGAACCTCGTGGCGTAGCCAGCTCTCGAAGAGCACCACTTGACCGGTCTTCGCGGGCACCGTGCGCCAAGACCGAAGCGCCATGGGCGCACTCGCCTTCCGGGGTGGCGAGGCCATGAATCGATCGAGTCTCGGGTCTTCGAACTTCAGACCCGAGGATCCAGCGGGAACTTGAACGTAATAAGTGCCGCTGATGGTCGACACGGGGTGCAAATGCAGGCTGTGGACGACCCCCTTGGGCATGATGTTGACCCAACAGTCGGTCATGACCAGAGTCCTACCCCGAAGATCGAGAGCCAAATCTGCCGTGAATTTCTTCAAATGAGGCGCCAAATAATGCTCTAAAGCAGCGAACGTCGGCGAAATTCGCTGAAGTTGGGACTGAGAGCCATATGAAGTGTATCCACCCGGATAGCGGCTAAGCGACCACTGCCGGCCGGCCCGGTCATCCTCACGTAACTGCATGGATTCCTTAAGAATTTGGCGGTTGAAGGCACCGACTCTACCCTTCCGTAAGGGCGCGACGTAGACCTGCGTCGGGAAGAGCTGACGGGTGGGGCTCATAGGATCAATTCCCGGAACGCTGGGCGTTGGGCCCCTTCGAGGGTTCGGGACGACCTTTGTAGACCCGAAGACCTGCCCAGCGCAGCAACCCCGGGAAGTGCCGAGCGATGAACACAATCATCTTGCCGTGCCCGGTCACCACAATCTCTGCCTTGCCTCGATCGACCCCCCGGACGATCTCACGGGCCGCTTTCTCGGTACTGACCCGCAACCAAGCGGGGATCGGGTCTTTAGCCCCGGTCTGGACCACCCCCTGGTTATTGGTCCGACGGATGTCGGAATCGACGAAACCCGGCGACACCAAGGTCACCCGGATACCCTCGGGCGCGAGGTCGCCATGCAGGGTTTCCGCGAGGGCACGCACGGCGAACTTGCTCATCGAATAAGCCGACATCCCAGCCGAAGCGGCATGCCCGGCGACCGACCCCACGAGCACCAGTCGCCCGCGGCGGGCCCGCAGCGCTGGGACGGTTTCTTTAATGGTCCGCAGCACTCCGAAGACGTTGGTGTCGAACTGACGCTGATAGTCGGAGATCGATAACTTCTGCACGTTCCCGGCGACGCCGAAACCCGCGTTGGCATAGACCACGTCGAGGCCGACGCCTCGCGAGGCGAGCTCCTCGACCACCCGCGCCACATCGCCATCTTGGGTCACATCGCCTCGGTGTACCGTCACCTCAGCACCCAGGGCACGCAGTTCAGCGGCCAAAGATTCGAGCAAATCGAGACGGCGGGCGATGAGCGCGAGACGATCACCCCGTCGGGCGTATTCGCGGGCAAGGCCGGCGCCGATCCCGGAGGATGCGCCGGTGATAAGGATAGTTTGAGTCATATCGGAACCTTACCCCATGTCGGCGTCTTGCCGCCCCCTGTTGACAGCCTCGGCCCGAGGAGGAAGATAGAACACGATCGGTCCCGCGCGGCGATGATCTGTACGGGTCTCCGGTCAACGGGGGTAAAAAATATGACGAGCCGTCGGCCTATCGAGGACCGGAGCGGCGCATCGCGAAATTTCGCGATGCTCGCCGCGTGTTGGGCTGCGCTAATTGTTTCGGCGGCGTCCGCCGGAACATCGGCGACGAACGAGCGGCGAGCCTCTTCGCCCGAAACACCTTCTTCCTTGTCGAGCTCGCCCTCAAGCGCTGACGAACATCCGCCCTCCGCCGAGGCGCGCACGCTCTACACGCTTGGCCAACTCATCTCTCGCACTCTCGACACCTTCGCCCTCACCTCCGAAGAACTCGAATGGGTGAAGACTGGGCTCGAAGATGGCGTACTAAAGCGTGATCCGAAAGTCGATCTTGCGGCTGAAGCCGACGGACTCCACAAAATGCAGGATGCACGTCGCCTCGCGACGGTCGAGCGGGAGCGCGAAGCCGGCATGGCATTCATCGCCGCGATGGCCAACGTGCCCGGATCGAAAAGACATCCGAGTGGAATCGTGCTTCAGCCCTTGTCATCGGGCACGGGTGAGCAGCCCGACGCGAACGATCATGTGCGGGTGCATTACGAAGGTCGACTCATCGACGGCACCGTGTTCGAAAGCTCACGCGCCCGCGGCACACCAGCCACCTTGCCGATCCGAGGGGTAATCCCGTGTTGGAGCGAAGCGCTGCGTGCGATGCGCGTCGGCGATCGCAGTCGCGTAGTCTGCCCCGCCGAACTTGCCTACGGCGAGCGTGGAGCGCCGCCCGCGATCAAGCCGGGTGCGACTCTCGTCTTCGACATCGAACTGCTCGGCGTGGTGCGCTGACCGGTCGCGTTGCGATCTAGCCCGTATTGTCGCTCGAGGTAATCGACAATCACTTTCGCATCTTCGTCGGACATCGGCGCCTTGTAGGCGTTGCGCATCTTCGTAACCTGGCTCTCCCAAAGCGCGCGCGTGCCGAAGCGGGCATGCATCTCGATGTAATCGACGCTATGGCACGAACTGCAGCGGGCGATGAAGAGCTCTCGGCCCTCTCCCAAAGCGGCCTCGGGTTCTGCTCTTGCGATTCCCGAGAATGCGAGCATCAGCGTGATCGCCCAAAGAATTTGACTCATGCGACTACCCTCACCGGCACCCGGTGAAATGCATTGTGCTGATAACCGGAAGGGTTCGGGATGGGCTTCTCGACTTGAACCTGCCCAGCACGGTTCGCCGCGCGCGCCCAAACCTCATATCGCCCCGACGGAAGCGCTGGCCACTCGGCCCGCCAGGGCCTGAAGGAATAAGGCCCGAGATTTTCGCCGAGGTCGCAGCGACGCCAGGTAGCGCCCAAATCGAAGGACACTTCCACACGATCGATGCCGAGACCGGAATCCCACGCGATGCCGCGCAACTCTGATCGCCCTGCGATCAAGCTTCCATCCGATTCCATCGACGTGATCAAAGAATTGACCGCGATCTCGGTGACTGGAGCTCGCTCACCCGACTCCTGCGACGGAAATCGTGACACCAGCGGGAACGTGGATCTCGGCATGCGATACGCCGTCGACATCCAGAAGCTTTTCTCCGGAGCGTCGAGCGCGGTGATCTTGTTGACGTGCTTGATCCAGTAGGTAGCTGTCCAACCGGGCACGACGAGCCGGAGCGGAAAACCATTGAGCTCGGGAAGCGGCTCGCCGTTCATCTCGAAGGCAAGCAGAGTGTCGGGATGCAGCGCCTTCGGGATCGGCAACGACTTGATGAAATCGGGCGTAGCCTCGAGCGGTGCCGCATCGGCCGCATCGAAGGCGATTTCGAGAGCAGAAGTCTTGAGTCCGGCTCGCGCGAGAACATCGGCGAGTCGCACGCCCCGCCATCGCGCATTACCCATCGCACCATGGCCCCACTGCAGGCCTGCGACTGGGGGCTCGAACAAACCGCGACGGTTACCCGAGCACTGACATACGGCGACGACCTCGACGACGGGGAAGTCGCGTCTTAATTCTTGTAGAGACAGGATGATCGGTCGCTCCACCGCCGAGCCGCCGACCTCGAGGCGATAGTCTTGAGCACTGACGGAGGGAATGACGGAGTGGTGGTAGCGAACGAAGAACGCCTCATTGGGCGTCAACGTCTGACGGAAAAAATGAATCGGCGTCTCGTAGTTGGGCGGACGATGAGTCAATCGATGCAGCGCTACTTTGCCAGGTAACCCGGCCACCACCTCGCGAGCGGCCACGATGGCCGAACCCGCGATCGATCCTATTGCAGCGCCGATCGTGGCGGATATCAGCCCGAGAATAGTCTGCCTACGGTTGATTTCCATGGTCATTCCTCACCCCTTTGTCCGCCGAAGCATGCCAGAATTACGGCCATCCACGCAGTGCTTCTTCGGAGGAATAACATGAGACCCTTACTCCCGATCGCTCTAATCGCATCCTTGGTGTTCGCTCTTCCGGTCAACGCCCAGATGGGTCAGACCCAAGCCAAGAGTGATACCACCATCGCCATCGAGAAGGCCCTCGCTAGCCCAATCCGCACGGCGGAAGAGCGCGCCCGCGATGCGACCGAACGCAAGCCCGTGCAAACACTGGAATTCTTTGGTCTTAAGCCGGACATGACCGTCATCGAGATCATGCCGGGGGCCGGTTGGTACACCAAGATCCTCGGGCAGGTGCTCGCAGACAAGGGTAAGCTTCATGTCACGGTAGGGGCGACGCGCGTAGCCCCGCGCCTCAAAGAATGGGGGCTCGACAAGGTTCAGGTAGTCGACGGCAAGTTCGTCACTCGCCCCTCGGGTCAGCGTGGCGTCTTCGACATCGAGACGGTCGAGATTCCTGTCAAGAATGCGGACATGGTGCTCACCTTCCGTAACGTACACAACATGACGCCTGCTGCGCGCGGCATGCTCAACAAGGCGATTTTCGATGCCCTCAAGCCGGGCGGAGTCTATGGCGTCGTCGACCACACGCGTCGCCATAACGAACCCACATCGCCCGAGAACTGGCGGCGTGCCGATCCGGTGCTCATCATCAAGGAAGCGCTAGACGCTGGCTTTATCTTCGAAGCCTTCAGCGATCTACATTACCGCCCCGATGATCAACTACTCTACGATAGCCAACGCCCCTCCGTCGGCGGATACAGCGATCGCTTCACGCTGAAGTTCCGCAAGCCGACGCGCTGATTTATCAAGGCTGCATCGCGGTAAGTATTGGCAGCAAGCCCTATGTATACGCTCGTCATCGGTAACAAAAACTACTCCTCGTGGTCGTTACGGCCTTGGGTGCTCATGCGCACGCTGCGCATCGACTTCGAGGAGCGTTTGATTCCCTTCGGCGAGCCGGGTAGCGCGGAGCTTTTCAAAGCGCTCTCACCGAGTTCACGCGTCCCCTGCCTGCACGATGGCGAGTCGCGCATCTGGGACTCACTTGCGATCGTCGAGTATCTCGCTGAGCGTCATGCGGGCGTATGGCCCGACGAGATACGGGCCCGCGCGTGGGCACGCTCCGCTGCCGCCGAGATGCACTCCGGTTTTCAGGCGCTGCGGAACGAATGCAGCATGAGCTGCGGTCAACGAGTCGTATTACGTAATCGGTCCAAAGCCCTCGAGAGTGATCTCGGTCGTCTCGCTTCGCTTTGGCAAGACGGTCTCGCGCGCTTTGATGGTCCCTTTCTCGCTGGATCGAGCTTCACGGCCGTCGATGCCTTTTTCGCTCCAGTCGCTTTTAGATTGCAAACGTATGGGCTCAGCCTGAGCCCGGCCTACGATGCCTACGCGTCGCGATTGCGCGATCTTCCGGCGATGCACGAGTGGTATGAGGCAGCATTGCGCGAGTCTTGGCGTGAGGCTGCGCACGAACAAGATGTGGCGGCCGGAGCAGCGTCGATCACCGACCTGCGGCAAACCTAAATCCCGACGGGTCCACGACATCTCGTGGCGTGCGATGATTCAGTCATGACACGCTCCACACTCCGACCGTTTGTCTCGACGCTTTTTGCCGTCCTGCTTCTCGCGATTTCGCCCGCCGCCTTGGCGGGCAACGCCGCAATCGCCTCGCCCGATCGACACGGCGCTGAAACCGCAGAGGCGGTGATGCAACGTGGCGGTAACGCCATAGATGCCGCCGTAGCCACGGCGTTCGTGCTCGCGGTCACCTACCCCGAGGCCGGTAACCTCGGCGGTGGCGGATTCATCACCCTCAAGATGGGCGCTGATCTCCGGTTCCTCGATTTCCGCGAGGTCGCGCCCAAGGCCGCTAAGCGCGACATGTATCTCGACGCCTCGGGCAAACCCGTATCCGGCGCCTCACTGGTCGGACACCTCGCTGCGGGTGTGCCCGGAACAGTCGCCGGACTCTGGGAGGTCCATCAAAAATTCGGACGTCTACCCTGGCGCGATCTTGTTCAACCGGCGATCCGCCTCGCACGCGAGAGCTTCGTACCCGAGGATCAACTCGCTCGCCGTATCAACGAGTCGCTACCCGACTACGCGGGCAAGACCAACTTCGATCGTTACTTTGGCAAAGTGGATTCAAAGAAAAAATTTCGCCAACCGGAACTCGCCAAAACTCTCGAGCGCATCGCAAAAGACGGCCCTGCGGGCTTTTATGCGGGTCGTACCGCAGATCTGATTGTGGCCGAAATGGCTCGCGGCGGAGGCATCATCACCCGAGAGGACCTCGCGAGCTATCGAGCGCTGTGGCGTAAGCCGCTCGTGACCCAATGGCGTGACTACACTCTCGTCACGGCACCCCCTCCAAGTTCCGGAGGCATCGCACTCATTCAGCTGCTGCAAATGAAAGATGCGCTCGAAGCTGATTTCGTCGGTGTTGCGCATAACTCTGCGCGCTACGTTCACCTCATCTCAGAAATCTCTAAGCGCGTCTTCGCAGATCGTGCGGAATATCTCGGTGATCCAGATTTCATAGAGGTCCCCGTCGAGAAACTCATCGACCCTCGTTACACCGCGCGACGCGCTGCAGAGGTGAGCCGCGACTCGATCTCCACCCCTTTGAGCGTTCGTCCAGGTCTCGCGGAAAGTTTGGAAACTACGCACTTCTCTGTCCTCGATGGCGAGGGCAACGCGGTCTCGCTTACCTATACACTGAACGGCGGTTTCGGCAACGGCGTGGTCGTCGAGGGCGCCGGTTTTCTACTCAACAACGAGATGGACGATTTCAGCACGAAGCCCGGCGTGCCAAATCTTTACGGCGTCGTCGGCGGTGTGGCCAATGAAATCGTTCCTGGCAAACGCATGCTGTCTTCCATGACGCCGACGCTACTGCTCGCCGACGGGAAGGTGCGCATGATCGTCGGCACCCCTGGCGGCTCGACGATCTTCACCGCAGTGTTTCAGACCATGGTTAATCGGCTGGACTTCAACATGAGCGCGGTTGAGTCGGTATCCACTTCGCGTTTCCATCACCAGCTACTGCCACCCAATGTCCTCGTATACAGCCAGTGCTGCACACTCGGCGATGCCTCGACGCTCGAGGGTCTCAAATCCCTCGGTTGGGACGTGCGCAAGAGCAGTTGGGAATTCGGTGACATGCAGCTCATCGACGTGGATGTCGACGGAAACACGAGCGCCGCAGCCGACCCGCGGGGTCGCGGCGTCGCTCGAGTCTTCGAGGTGAAGGCGCACTAGACGAGCGCGTGTTGCCAGCGGAGCGAATCGTTCTGTCGTAGTCTTAGTCTAGGGCTCAGACGGCCCCGGAAGTTTCACCGCCTCGTCACGCAAGGGACGCGGCGTCACATCCACCGGGTCGATGGGCTCGAGGCGACTGGCATCGAGCGCGGGGTCGAGATCGCGCAGGCGGCGCGCGGACACCATCACACGGCTCTCGAGAGAACTGATCGCCGAGTTGTACCCATCGACGGCCTGTTTGAGATTCTTGCCGACTCGAGCCCAATGCTCGCCCATGACGGAAAGACGGTCATAGACCTCTTTTCCAAGCTCGCTGATTTTCTCTGCGTTGTGAGCGATCTCTTCCTGCCGCCAGCCGTAAGCCACCGCTCGCAGCAAGGCGATGAGCGAGGTCGGTGTCGCGATCATCACGCCCTGATCGACGCCCGCTTCGATGAGTGAAGGATCCTGCTCCAACGCTGCACTGAAGAACACTTCGCCCGGCAGGAACATCACCACGAACTCGGCGCTGCCACGTACTTCGGCGGCGTACCCCTTCCGGGACAACGCGGTGATATGGCTTTTGACTGCGCGGGCGTGATCCTGAAGGTTCAGCGTACGGGCCGCGTCATCCCGCGCTTCGAGCGCCGCGAGATAGCCCGACAGCGGAACCTTGGAATCGACGATCACCGTTCGACCACGCGGCAGATGGATGATGAGGTCAGGACGTAGTCGACCCTCTTCGGTATCGATCGACTGCTGCTCGCGAAAATCGCAGTGCGCAAGCATGCCGGCAAGTTCGACGACACGTCGCAACTGGATTTCACCCCAACGCCCGCGCACAGTTGGTTGACGCAAGGCGCTCACCAGATTACTGGTTTCACCGCGCAGTGCCACCTGCTCCCGCATGAGTAACTGAACTTGTTCGGTCAGCGACTGGTATGCGACCGCCCGGTTCTTTTCGAGATCTTTGACCTGAAGATCGAATTTGTCAATGGACTCGCGTATCGGCTTCAAGGATTCGTCGATCTTGCGCTGCCTGACCTCGAGATCGGTACGCGCCTGAACCTGGAAATTCTCGAGCTGCGTGCGGGCAAGCTCCAAAAATTGCTGGTTGTTCGTGTGGAGCGCCTCAGCCGAGAGCGCCTTGAACGCGTTGGCGAGTTGCTCTCGGGCAGCATCGAGCACTGCAAGCTTTTCAGCAGCGGCAGCCTGGTCACGCTCGAGCGTCGCCTGCAGCGCCGCATTCTGTGCCGTGAGCTCAAGAACCCGGGCCTGCAGCTGCGTGAGCTCTGCAGCATGTTTGGGCGAAATTTTTTGGCGCGCAATGAAGAGCCCCAACCATCCACCCGTCATCGCACCGGCGACGAACAAGAGCAGATAAATAAAGTCGGTCACGGCGGGCGGATCAGTGAGCGGTCTTGCCGAGGGCGATGTCGAAAAGCGCAGGCAGGAAACGCTTACGCGCCTCCTCGAAAGACACCGCCGAGAGCGCGAATCGCACAGCGAGTGCCGCAACGGGCTCGCCGTCTACCATCACGGGCACGGCGAAACTTCCCTGCTCAGTCAATCGCAGCGGACGAACGCAACGCGCATAACCTCGCTCGCGAGTTTGGGCCATCTCTCGATCGAAAGCGGCGCGGTCTACCCAGGTGATCGAAGAATCCGCGGGACGATTCGGCCAAAGATAGTCGAGCAAGGTATCGCGAACTCTAGGGCTCGAGAACGCCATGATGGCCCGCCCCGAAGCCGTAGCGAGTACCGGTACCAACATGCCACGCTCGAAGTGCTCAACTGCGAAACCGCTTTCGCGATCGGTCGAGTCTTCGATGAACATCTCTGGGAAGTGCAGCCTCATAAGGCTCATCGGCCACTGCACTCGTGAAGACGACGCATGCATCGCGGCACGTATACCCTCGAGGCGCTCCGTCGTCGCATCGAAGCCGTGACTCAAGGTTACGGCTTTGGCAGTGAGGATGTAGCGCCTGTTCGGCAAGCGCTCGACGAAACCCGTCCCTTCTAGCGTGGCAAGACAACGGTTGACTGTCGTGCGCGCCAGTCGAAGCTTTTGGCTGAGCGATGCCGTCGTCAGAGGTCCGTGACGACTCAAAGCCTGCATCAACTCGAGGCCGCGCAACAGAACGCGTACCGGGGTGGGATGCCCCGGCAGCGCATTCCGTCGGTCGCCGAGGCCGGCGCCGATCTCATCGTCGTCCGCCAAATCCTCTGCGACAGGTTCGTACATCAGCCGGCGGCGCCCTCTTCTTCGCCCACGGTGGACTCATCGGACTCGCCGCCCGAGGCCGCACCGACATCCATGAAGCTGCGCGCCGATGCGTCGTCGAGCTTGCGCCGACGATGCGCGTGGGCCGCAAAGCCCGTGCCCGCCGGAATGAGTCGACCCACGATGACATTTTCTTTGAGACCGCGGACCGCCGCCCCGTTGTGGACGCGGGTGGTTGCGTGGAACGAGGCCGCCGCGCTGAACGACTCGGTAG
>SXGQ01216249.1_pt1 | contig 10019 bp, 6 predicted proteins | sample 3178371 | NCBI WGS metagenome assembly SXGQ01 (sample SAMN11356859, study PRJNA531348) | freshwater metagenome | isolation source: freshwater sample F1-20 | place: China: Fuxian Lake, Yuxi | collected 2017-12-25 | reverse complement strand
GCCTCCTCAGGCTTCGCGGACGATGGCGAGCACCTCGTCGCGCACGGACTCCATGGTGCCAGCATCCACCGCCTCGACATTCAGCCGGAGGAGGGGTTCGGTATTGCTCGGGCGGAGATTGAACCACCACTCGGGTGCCGAAACAGTCATCCCATCGAGGTCATCAAAGGAGATGTCCGGCCGGCCGGCGAAGGCCATCCGGACTCGATCGCGTGCTGCGGCCGCGTCCATGACGACCGAGTTGAGCTCACCGCTCGCGACGTATCGGTCAAAGCGGGACAAAAGGCTCGAGAGAGTGGTCCCATCCGGGGCCGAACCGAGCGCTGCGAGGACGTGCATCGCCGCGAGCATGCCCGAATCCGCACGCCAGAAGTCAGTGAAGTAGAAGTGGCCCGAGTGCTCCCCACCGAAGACGGCACCCGTCTCCGCCATGCGTGCCTTGATGAAGGAGTGCCCGACGCGCGTGCGCTCGGCGACGCCACCCGACTCCGCGATCACCTCGGGTACGGCTCGTGAACTGATGCAGTTGTAGATGATGGTCGATCCCGGTCGACGCTGCAGCTCCCGCTCGGCGATGAGTGCGGTGATCGCCGAGGGCGTCACTGCGACACCGCGCTCGTCGATGACGAAGCAGCGATCGGCATCGCCATCGAAGGCCAGGCCGATATCGGCGCCTGCCGCGATGACGGCAGCCTGCAGATCACGAAGGTTCTCGGGCTCGATGGGGTTGGCCTCGTGGTTCGGACACGTCCCGTCGAGCTCGAAGTAGAGGGGGCTGATGCGCAAAGGCAGCTCGGGCAACCCCGCGGCCGTCTCGAGCACGGCCGGGGCGGTGAGGCCGGCCACGCCGTTGCCAGCATCGATGACGACAGAGAGTTCACGGCCCGACGACAGGTCGACGAGCGAGCGGAGGAAGCCCGCATAGGCAGGCAGGGTGTCGCGCGTCGTCACCGAGCCTGCAGGGCCGGAATACGCCGGGTCACCCGCCTCCACTAGGTCGCGCATCTCGCGCAGGCCCGTCTCCAGGCCGACGGGCGCTGCCCCCGCACGACACAGCTTGATGCCGTTGTATTGAGCGGGATTGTGGCTGGCGGTGAACATCGCGCCAGGGAGTCCGAGATCACCGGACGCGAAGTAGAGCCCATCCGTGCTCGCGAGGCCGATGCGGATCACATCGCAACCGTGGCCGCACACACCTGCGGCGAAGGCCGCGACGAGGTCGTCACCCGAAGGGCGCATGTCCTGCCCGATCACGACAGCCCCCGGACCCCCGTCCTCCACACGAATCCCGAGCACCTCCACGAACGCCGCGCCCAAGAGGCGGGCGAGGTCAGCATCGAACTGCTCGGGGACGAGTCCGCGGACGTCGTATGCCTTGATGACGGCGTCCAACCCCGCTGCGTCCCGGGACGATGGACTGCCGGATGCGCCGGCCACCGGCGTCACCCTTCGGAATCGTGACCGGCGGGCAGCGACCTCAGGTGCCCCCGGCGCGTGCCCTCGGCACCAACCGCCGTGCGGGACTCGAGTTCGTCGAAGAGCGTGGCGCTGCGCTCGCTCGCGGCAGCGGCCTCTCGGACCGCATTGGCGAGCGCCTCCAGATCGTCGCCCGAGGGCCGCAAGCTCTCAGGGTCGGGCTCGATGCGCATGACCTGCCAGCCCAGCGGCACCGTGAGGCGCCCCGCGTGGATCTCGCACAGGTCATAGCCGTGGGGATCCAGCGTCGTGGACAGCGGACCGAGGACGGCCGTGGAGTCGGCGTAGACATAGGTGAGGGTGGAGTCGGCGGCTCGTCCGCACGTGACGCGGGAGCAACGACGTCGGTAACCCACGGTTCGGGACGCTACCGCTCGATCCCGCACCCTCGGCGATGCCACGCCGAGGGTGACGGGTCGGGCCGGGCGTCCTACGCGCCCGAGATGGCCAGGCCAGGCGCGGGGACCGCCCGCGGCACCACCACGGTGGTCCGGAGCGGGCGCCACGGATAGCCGGTGACCAGCGAGCCGTCCTTGTTGCGGCGGACCGCCCGGTGCGCGATGACGACTTCCCCCGCCGAGACGGTCGCCACCGCCGTGAACCATGCCGCGCCCTCGGGTCGCGGTATGTCGATCGCGACCAGGCGCCCACGCGGGACAGACACGGTGATGTCCTCCGTCGCCGGCAGCGGCTGACCATCGGCAGCCACAGCGAGGATGCGGAGCGTCACCTGGGCTGGTGCCGCCGCTGAATCGTCCGCGGGAAGGTCACCCGTCGAGCCGGACACGGGCGTTTCCGACGACCCGCCGGGCTGATCCGTCGGCGTGCCCTCAGCCGATGTCGGCGGTGTCCCGGATGCAGCGTCAGTCTCCATGTCGGACATGTCGGCCATGTCAGTGGCGGGGGCGCGTTCGATCGTGATGACGTCGTCGGGGGCCGTGAGCCACACCGTGACGCCGGTGCTGCGCTCAGCGGGAAGCCCGGTCACTGCTGCGCTCGTGTCGATGAGCGCGGCACCCGCGGTGAAGGACAGCTCCTCCAGTGCCCCCGCGGCCGCATCCACGCCGGGGTGGCGCTGGCGCACGCCCGCCACGATGGGCTGGTCGGACTGCAGGTCGACGGTGGCGTCATCGCCTTGCAGGGCCGAGTCGAGGTCCACCGCGACGACCGACCCTCCCGGCACCTCGATCTCCGGGGTGGCCGCCGGGACGAAGGATCCCGCGGCGGTGATGAGGCGCACGCGCACGGTGGCGGAGAGATCGCCGGGAGCATGCACGAGGAGTTGTCTCCCGCCTGGCCCGCCGATGACGCCCGGGACGAGGACACGCATGGAGGGATCAACCGATGCCGGAATCCAGTCGGCGCCACGCGGCACGAAGCCCTCGGCCTCGCGATCGGAAACACCGGCCATGACGCGGCCCTGGCGCACCGTCACGCGCCATGCTGCGGCAGGCAGGCGCGGTGCCTCCCGCGAGAGCCGGACGACGACACGGCTGAGTGGCTCCACGACCAGGCCCCGCAGGCGCGGCACCGAGACGGGGCCGTCAGGACCGCTGATCGCGACCTCGAGCTCCGCGGGAGTGCTCTCCGGGTTGACGAGCACGAGTTGGGTCTCACGGCCCGCAGTGGATCCACCGCCCACGAACCACCAGGTCGTGTCCGGTCCCAGGCACGCCTGACTCGACAGGCCGCGCCCGTCATTGAAGGAATCCTGCGTGGTCTGCGCGGCGACGAGCCCCGGAGCCAGACCGCCCAGCGTGCGGATCTCCAGTGCGGGAAGGCGAGTCGTCTCGGCGACCACCTGGGCTGCATCGCCCGGCTGCGCCAGGACACCCTGGGGCTCGCCATTGGCAGCCACGGCTTCCGCGTCCGCGGCGACGGTGCTCCCGGACCCGTCTCCGGTGCCATCGCCGCCCTCCAGGTAGGCGATGAACGCTTCGCCGACGCGATCCTGGCCGGCCAGGCCGGGGACGACGGTGATCGCCGAGGTCGTGCGCGACAGGTCGACGGAGCCCGGCTCGGGACACACCGCCGTGGAGGAGTCCACCGGCTCCACCGCACCCACTTGCTGGCCATCAGCACCCGGCAGGGGCGCAAGCAGGCCTGCGATGACCAGCACGACGGCGATGCCCGCGACGATGCCGACGGCACGCCAGGCGCCCGGATCCGCGGGGGGCGCGGAGTCGACGCGGGTCCGGCGGCGACGTAGCCTGCGACGATCCTCTGCCGAGCTCGGCGACTCATCGCTCATGACGTCACCTCCTCGCATGCGTCAGCACTCACGGGATCGGTCGCGGCTTCTGCATCCGGGTCGATATCGCCATCAGCATCATCATCGCCTGCCGAACGCCGGGCAGGCAGCGCGAGGATCGCGACGACGAGCCAGGCGATGGCCTGGACCCACAGCCACCGTGTGCGAGGACCGTCGTCGATGGACACGAGGAGTGCACCTTGTGCATCGGCGGGGAGGGCAAACTCCTGCAGCGCCGGTGACGCGGCCTGCGAGCCCTCCGCAGGTGTGGACAGCGCAATGCCATCCAGAGTGGCACGCCAGGCAGGGTCGGCAGTCTGGGCGAGCCGGACCTCGGCACCGCCGTCGATGGACGTGTCCACGAAGGGCTCCGCCGAGGAAAGTCGCACGAGCGGGAGCGGCGTCTCGAGGGGAGGGACCGCGTCGTCCACGAGGACGGCACGGCTGGCCTCCGCCTGCACCCGCCAGAGGATCTCGCCCTCCTGCCCGGCGACACGTCTGAGGCCGGGCACAGAGTCGAGGCTACGAGCGAGCTCCCTGCCCTCGGCCTCTGCAGCTTCGAGGACGACGTAGCGCACGGCGTAGGCAGCGAGCCCGCTGACCTCGCCCCCTCCCCTGCCCGAGACGAGCCCCGCGACAAGGCGATCGATCTCGGCCCAGTCGGATGCGGGCGGTGCCACCTCGGCGTCGCCGAGAGTCGGGCCCGTGCCGTTGACGAGGGCGTAGTCGACGCGCGCATCGTCTTGCGGCCTCAGGAGCAAGGTGCGCGGAGCCTCGGGACCAATCGCCTCGGCGATCACGAAGGGAGGCAGCACGACCGGGTCGCCGCGCCGGACCGGATCGCCCGCGCCCGGAAGCCACCACAGCAGCGCGACCAAGGGCGTCAGCACTGCGAGGATCGTCGTCACGCCGGCGATGGGCTGTCGCCACGTGAAGGCGGCCTGCGCCATGCTCACGCGCAAGCCATCGGCAGCGCGCGCAGCCGCGAGGATCAGCGCCCCGCCCATGACGGCGGTCGCGAGACCCATCCACACCGTGACGGAATCCTCCGCGCTCGGCGGTCGAACCGGCAGTCGGGTGACCACGATCACGAGCGCGAGGGCCACCAGGGCGACACCCCACGAGACGAGGACGACTCGCCTGGTATCCGGACGCAGGACGGCGAGGAGGGCCGCGACGAGGATGCCGACCATGACCCAGGCGGGTGGGGTGCCAGCGCCGCCTGGATCCAGGAGCAGCAGGGACGGGGCGCCGACGACCTCGACCCCGGGCATGGCACCGAGGTCGGTGAAGAGGAGCCAGGGATTGATCAACAAACGAAACGACCACGGCAGGAGGAGGAGCAGCGGCACCGCGACGACGCCCAGGGATCGCAGGGCCAGGCTGCGACCGAGGCGGCCCTGCCGCCCCGCGACCACGAGCCCTGCGACGACCGCGATGAGGAGCCCGACCCAGACGACGGGGGCGCACGCCACGACGACGGCGGCGAGCAGTGCAGCTCCCCAGGGAGTGCGGCCGGTCGGTGGTGCGAGTGCCGGGGCAAGACCGAGGGATCGCACGACGACGCGTGCCAACGGCGGCAGGAGGACGAGGGCGATCATCGCTCCGAGACGACCACTTGCCAAGGCACCGGTCATCGCGGGAAGGAGCGCGTACGCGATGGCGGCCCAGGCGCGAGGTCCACGTGCGCCGATGACATCGCGTAGTGACCACCACGCGCTGAGCCCCGCGGCTGGCACCGCGAGGAAGAGGACGAGGCCGACCATGAGCCCGGCCTTGCCCAGGACGACGGTCGCCAGGGCGGCGAGCAGGGCGGTGAGCGGCGCCGCGGGCACGGTCGATCCGGGGCCGACGTCATGCCAGGTATCGGTGTAGGCGGCCCAGAGGTCACCCGCACCCTCGGGGCTCGGCAGGAGAGCGCCTCCGAAGAGGACGCCATCGCCCCACCACAGCGAGCGACCGGCGACGGCCGCGGCGACGAGCAGGACCAGCCCGATCACCACCGCGGGTCGAGATAGGGCGCGGCGTACGAATCCATCGGCGGGGTCCTCGAAGATGTCCGCGTCGTCGGAGACCGGGCCGGACTCCAGTGCGCCGACGGACGAAGGGCCACCGGCGCGCCCCGCCGCCACGATGCCGCCGAGTGCCTCGATAGCGGCGCGCGCCTGCGACCAGGCACCCGGTCGCAGGTCATGCACCGCCTCGCGCGAACTCAGGGTCGAGGTCGCCGCCACGCGCCGCCGGGAGGCCATGATGCGACCCGGATGCGCGAGGAGCGCCCCGATCGCCGCAAGCTCGTCGCCCGCGCGGCGTAGGTCCTTGCCCAGGAGATAGAGGAGGGAGCGCAGGAGCGAGCCGAAGGCGAGTCGCATGCCGGTGAAGGGAAGGCGCCACCCGGGTGCCTGGCCGAGGAGGACGAGCAGCGCCGAGCGTCGATCGAGCCGATGCCCCCGACCCGGGAGAGAGGATCCCTCGCGTCTGCCGTGGTAGGAGGCCTCTCGATGGTGGACGACGGCGTCGGGCACGACACGCACCTCGTGGCCGGCGCGCCAGGCACGCCAGCAGAGGTCCAGGTCGTCGCGGTAGAGCGGGAGCTGCGGGTCGAAGCCCCCGAGGGAGTCCCATACGTCGCGGCGGATGAGCATCCCGGCTGAGCCGACGGCATGCACCTCACTGCGCTCGTCATGCTGGCCCTGGTCGTGCTCTCGGCGCTCCAGCCCGGTCACGCGTCGGCCGGCTCCGGTGATGCTGAACCCGACCTCGAGGAGCAGGCGGCGGTCGTGCCAGCCGAGGGCCTTGGGGCCGAGGATCGCCGTGCGCGGGTGGGCTTCGGCAGCGGCGAGAAGGCGCTCCAGGCAGGTGGGCGCCGGAGCCGAGTCGTCATGAAGGAGCCAGACCCACTCGGTGGTTTCGACGTCGAAGGCTTCGTCGGTATCGGATCTCAGCACCCCGGAGGCCAGGCCGGCATCGACGGCAGCGCCGAATCCTCCCTCCGCACCCTTGCCATCAGTACCTTTGCCATCAAGGACAACGACGCGGTCGTATCCCAGGGACTCGGTGAGTATCCGACCGCTCGCATCAGTCGAGCCGGCGTCAACACCTACGACGGAATCAGGGTGACGAGTCTGCCCGCCGAGGACCGTGAGGACCGCGGGGAGCCAGACCGCGCCATCACGAGCGACGATGACGGCCGTGACGCGGTGGCGTCCGCTCAGACCGCCTGCTTCTTCAGCCGGCGCCGCTCGCGCTCGGACAGGCCACCCCAGATGCCGAAGCGCTCATCGTTGGCAAGGGCGTACTCAAGGCACTCACCACGCACCTCGCAGGACAGGCACACGCGCTTGGCCTCGCGTGTGCTCCCGCCCGTCTCCGGGAAGAACGCCTCGGGATCGGGCGGGGCGCACCGGGCGCGGTCCTGCCACTCCATGGCCTCGTCAGCCCCCGCGGTGGTCAATGGCAGCAGCACGGGATCTCCCACTGCCGACCTCCCTCCTGAGGCGCAGGTTGGCCCTGCGTCCGTAAATGACACCGATGTCATTACATAGGTCACGGGGCCGCTCGTCAAGCCCGTGAGCCCACAAGACCCTCCATAGATTCCCCCGGGGGCTCCGGGAAGCCGTAGCCGGTGGTGCGCTCGCGGGGGATCCGGCCGGCGGAGCGGATCAGCGAGCGGAGGTCCTCGACCGTCTTGGCAGACCCATGCTCGGACCCCGCCATGCGGCTGATGGTCTCCTCTATCAGGGTGCCGCCGAGGTCATCGACACCGCCGGCGAGCATGACCCGGCAGCCGTCGTCGCCGAGCTTGACCCAGGAGCATTGGATGTGATCGACAGCCCCGTGCAGCATGATGCGCGCCATCGCGTGGACGGCTCGATTGTCGCGCGCCGTCGGGCCCGGGCGCGCCACGCCGGCGAGGTAGAGCGGCGCACTGTGATGCACGAAAGGCAGCGGCACGAACTCCGTGAATCCACCCGTGCGCTCCTGGATGCCGCGCAGTGCGCGCAGGTGGTCGACCCAGTGTCGGGGCTCGTCGACGTGGCCGTACATCATCGTCGCCGTCGTAGGCAATCCGATCTCGTGCGCGGTGGACACCACCTCGATCCAGGTGGCCGCCGGGAGCTTGCCCTTGGTGAGGATCCACCGCACGTCGTCGTCGAGGATCTCCGCTGCCGTCCCGGGCAGCGAGTCGACACCCGCCTCACGCGCAGCGATGAGCCATTCACGCAGGGGCATCCCGGTGCGCGACGCACCGTTGACCACCTCCATCGGGCTGAAGGCATGCAGGTGCATCCCCGGCGCCTCCGCCTTCACCGTGCGGGCGAGATCGAAGTACGCCGTGCCGGGCAGGTCCGGGTGGATTCCGCCCTGCATGCAGACCTCGGTGGCGCCGGCATCGACCGCTTCCCGCACGCGGCGGGCGACCTCCTCCAGTGAGAGTGTGAAGGCGTCCACGTCAGAGGCGCGCTGGGCGAAGGCGCAGAAGCGGCACCCGGTGTAGCAGACGTTGGTGAAGTTGATGTTGCGGTTGACGACATAGGTCACCTCGTCGCCCACCACCTGGCGTCGCAGGTCGTCGGCCAGCAGGGCGATTGCCTCCAGTGCATCCCCCGTGGCCGACATGAGCGCGACCGCGTCATCGGCGTGGTCGGGGTGGGCGAGGCGGGAGGGATCGGAATGCGCGATGTCGAGGGCGCGGCGTACGTCAGCGGGCAGGCGCGGCGCTGCACTCCCAACCTGGCGTGCCCGCTCGGCGACCTCCTCCCAGTCGCCATACACATCGGAGAAGTCGGCGCGACGATCGGCTCCGCGGCCCGTGACGTCGATGTCGATGTGGAGGTCTACGCGTCCGCCCGCAGCGCGCGAGGCGAAGTCGGCGTAGCCCCCCGAATCCCCGTCAGGTTCCTGCCACGGCAGACCTGTCGGCCGTGCGGGCTGAGCGAGGAGCCCGCGGCTGTCGGCAAGGGCCTCGACATGCGCCTTGACGCGCGGGTCGATCCACTCCCCTGACAGGACGTAGCGCGGATGGGCCGTGAGCCGTGGACGAAGGTCGAACCCTGCCGCGGCCGTGCTCACGCGCAGGGCCTCCAGGTGCGGCCACGGACGCTCCGGATTGACATGGTCGGGTGTCACCGGGCTCACGCCCCCCCAGTCGTCGACTCCGGCACGCAGGAGCGGAGCAAGGTCGTCGGAGAGGTTGGGCGGGGCCTGCAGTCGCACGCCGGGCCCCAGGACGATCCGAGCGGTCGCGAGCGTCGCGAGGTAGGCCTGCTCGTCGAGATCGGGCTCACCACGCATGGCGGTGTCGTCCTTGGCCCGGAAGTTCTGGACGATGACCTCCTGCACATGGCGATGTCGCCGGTGCACCGCACGAATGGCGAAGAGCGCATCCACGCGCTCCTCATCGGTCTCGCCGATGCCGACGAGGATGCCCGTGGTGAAGGGGATGGCAAGCCGCCCTGCGTCCTCGAGCACCTGCAGGCGCACCCGCGGCTCCTTGTCGGGACTGCCGAAGTGCGGTGCGCCGGGAGTGGACCAAAGCCGCTCGGAGGTCGTCTCCAGCATCATGCCCATGCTCGGCGCGACAGGCCGCAGGCGCCGCATCTCCTCCCAGGACATGACGCCGGGAGTGAGGTGCGGCAGCAGCCCGGTCTCCTCGAGCACCAGGATGGCCATCGCGCGCACATAGGCGAGCGTGTCGGCGTACCCCGCCTCGTCGAGCCAGGCACGAGCTGCAGGCCAGCGCTCCTCCGGCCGGTCGCCGAGGGTGAAGAGCGCCTCCCCGCAGCCGAGCTCGGCCCCGCGTCGTGCGATCTCGAGGACCTCGTCGGGTGCGAGATAGGGCGCCGGAAGCCGGTGCGGCACTGTCGCGAAGGTGCAGTAGTGACATCGGTCGCGGCACAGGCGCGTGAGAGGGATGAAGACCTTCGGCGAGTAGGTGATGACCCCCGGGAGGCCAGCCTCATCGAGTCCGCGGTCGCGCAGGGAACTGGCGACGTCCAGCAGGTCCTCGAGGGCGTCCCCGCGGGCGCCCAGCAGCCAGGTGGCCTCGTCAGGGGCGAGGGTGACTCCCTTGCGGGCGCGGGCCAGCGCCCGGACGACCCCCGACGGCGTGGACGGCACCGTGACACCCTATGTCCATGCCGCCACCTCCGACACCGCTGCGACGCATCACCGTGCTCGCCGGGGGGATCGGCGGAGCACGCTTCCTGCGCGGGCTCCTCGCAGCGGGCGAAGGCGCCGAGGTGACCGTCATCGGCAACACCGGCGATGACATCTGGATCCACGGCCTGCG
>SXGQ01437120.1_pt1 | contig 10020 bp, 9 predicted proteins | sample 3178371 | NCBI WGS metagenome assembly SXGQ01 (sample SAMN11356859, study PRJNA531348) | freshwater metagenome | isolation source: freshwater sample F1-20 | place: China: Fuxian Lake, Yuxi | collected 2017-12-25 | reverse complement strand
GCACGATTCAATGCCTTGACCAGTTCCTGGTTGAGCCGCGCGATGATCGCCGCCGGCGTTCTGGCCGGCGCGACCACCCCCTGCGGCGAAACGGATTCAAAACCGGGCAGACCGGATTCGGCCATGGTCGGCACGCCGGGAAACAACAGCGACGGCTTGAGCGAACAGACGGCCAGCCCGCGCAGCCGGTTCTGTTTCACATGGGTCCACGCAGAAGCGGCACCGGGAAACATGAAGTCGACCTCGCCGCCCATGAGTCCGATCATGCCCGGCCCGGTGCCCTTGTACGGCACGCGCACGACGTTGACCCCGGACAGGATCTTGAACTGCTCGCCGGCCAGATGCGGCGTCGCACCGATGGTGCCCGCGGCGTAATTCAACTGCCCCGGCCGCGCCTTCGCCAGCGCAATCAGCTCACGCAGCGATCTGGCCGGAACCGACGGATGCACGACCAGCATGCTGGGCGAACTGACCGCCAGCGTCAGCGCCACGAAGTCCTTCTGCGGTTCCCATGCCACCTTGCGAAACAGCGGCAGCAGCCACAACGGGCTGCCGTCGATCAGGATCGTGTAACCGTCGGGTGCCGCCCTGGCAACGATTTCCGCGGCAATCGAGCCGCGGTTATCGACGATCACCTGCTGGCCCAGGCTCTCGGTCAATGACGGCGCAATCATGCGTGCGAGCACGTCCGCGCCGCCGCCGGTGGCCGGCGTGACATTGCGGATGGGGCGGGCGGGAAACGTATCCTGCGCATTCGCCGCCGGCATCGGCCATCCGGTTGCCATCGTTGCCGCCAGCAGGGCGCTGAATTTCCAGTGCATCGCCAATCCTCCAACAGTTCAGAAGACGCCTCGATGACGCACGATCCGCGCCGCCATCGCACGCAAACACCGTCCCCCGGGCGGCGACGGCCCCGGTGCACAGCATGCCTCTGCGCGTACCCTGGCCGACGACGGGCCCTGGGGACTAAAACTCCGCAGCCGGATACTCCTCCTCGGCCTGCCGCACCATCGGCGGCGCACCGCCGGTGACAAACAATTCCTGCCCGGTAGTGTAGGTGGCCAGATCGCTGGCCAGAAAAAGACAGGCGTTGGCCACTTCCTGCGATTGCCCCTGACGCCCCATTGCCACGCGCGTCATGCGCGCGGCGAATCCGTTTTCGACACCCGGGTACCATTCGGGATGCGGGCGTTGCGTATCGATCGTGCCCGGCACCACGATATTCACGGTGATGCCGAATTGCGCCACCTCGTTTGCCAGCGACCGCGTCAGCCCGACCAGCCCCATCTTCGTGCTCACTCCGTGCGCGCGGCGCGGTTTTCCGTTGTAACCGTCGCTGCCGCCCATGTTGATGATGCGACCCCATTGCCTGCGCACCATGCCCGGCAGCACCGCCTGACTGAGAAAAAACGGCGCGCGCAGGTTCACCGCCATGACGCGGTCCCATTCTTCCGGTGTGATCTGGGAAATCTTCGAGTGCGGACGGATGGCGGCGTTGTTGATCAGGATGTCGATGGCACCGAACGCGTCCGCGACCCTTGCCGCCACCGCCCGGCATTGGGCCACATCGCCGATGTCGGCCTGACAGATGCCGGCACGACCGCCGGCGGCGAGAACCTCATCGCGTACCCGGCGCGCCGTGGCCTCGTCCTCGTGGTACAGCACCACCGGCACCGCGCCGGCACCCGCCAGCGTCAACGCCACGGCGCGACCGATATTGCGCCCGCCGCCGGTAATCAGGGCCACCTTGCCGGCAAGCCCCAACGCCGGCACATCAAACTTCCCGGTCATGTCTCGCCATCCTCTTCCCCTGCGATGCGGGCCGGTGCACCCGCCCCGTCTGCATCCATCCGTCAGAATGTGCCGCGCACGCGCAACAGTGCCGCCTCACAGCCCCGGCCGGCCGACGCTGTCCGCTGGGCAAATTGGTAAATTTCACCGGCGCGCACGGTTAGCGTCTGTGTCGTGACATTGTCGCCGCACTTGAGCTTCACGACATGACGTCCGGGCTGCAGGGCGATGGGGTCACCCGGGCCTGCCACCGCCGCGCCGTCGAGTTCGATCACCGCGATGGGCTGGCCGTGGCGGGTGGCACCGTAGAAATACGTGTCTCCCGAAGTGATATAGGCCACCTTGCTGGCTGGCCGCCCGCCCGGCGTTGGCGTGGCACAGCCGGCCAGCGCAGCAGCGGCAGCAAGGGCAAGAACAAGTCGTCTGATCAACATCGGTCGGTTCCTCCGGTGGCAGCGCTCTGATGCCGTGCCGCGGGTGTTTGGGGGCGGTCCAGGCAGCGAGTATATTCCTCCGCGCACGCAATGTAAGCCGGTACGGCCCCGAAATGCGCCGCTTCGCGGCGCGCCGCCGACCGTGACGCCGTTCACATGCGGCAACTGAACACAAGCCGGAATATCTTGTACACTTCGACCTATAGGAGAAAGGCCGTATGACCCCGGATGCCCAGTACATCACCTACACGATCGCGCCGCTGGACGCAGACCGCTGGTTTGTCGAAAGCAACAAGGGTACCTCGGGCTACTCGTTCCATTCGCTGATCGAAGCCGAGCGCTTTGCCATCACGCTGGCCAAGCGGAATGTCCCGAGCAAGGTATGCACATTGAGCAATGCCGGCGAAGTGATCGACGAACTGGTCTTCAACAGCCCTGACGACACCGGCTGCTGGTTACAGGCGACCGGTCAGGCCGCCGCAATCGCCTGCAGTGCCGGGGCGCGTTCCGCCCAGTCGGGCACTGCGATTTCGCGCATCACCACTTCCGGCAACCGCAGATGGTCGACCAGGCGCCGCGGCCCGGGCGCCGATTCCGCCGGCCCGATGCCCAGCCCCAGCATCCGCGCGTGCGCCACGATCGCCGAACCGACTGCAACCCGGGCCCGTTCCAACTCGCCGAGCGCGTCCTCCAGACTTCCCGGATGACGCGCCAGCGCGTCGACCAGCGCCACGGCATCACCGGCCGCCTTGGTGACACCCAGGCCGACGTGCGGCCGCGCGACAAAAGCAGCATCCCCCAGAATCGCCACGCAGCCAAACGCAATCCGCGACGACTCCAGATCGTAAATCGGCTGGAAAAACGGTTCCGGCGAACGTTTGATCGCCTCAACGAACTGCGGTGCGAGCAGGCGCTCGGCGTCGGCATGCATCGCCGCGATCACCTCCGGGCGGATGCGATCCGGTGGAATATTGTGCTCATAGCGCCGCCCGCTGCTGTCGGTGAACAGTTCCGCCAGGCCCTGTCGCGCATCGACCGGCCGGTACCAGACGAAGTTGTAACGGCGGTGCCCGGGCGCCGTGGCATCACCGCGGCCCGGCACCAGATACGTCAGCAGCATCTCCCCCGGCGGCAGTCCGAACGCCATGCGGTCGACCAGATCGCGCTGCGCCTGCGCACCCAATGCCGATTCCTCAAGCAGGCCACGCCAGGCCACATAACCGGCGTAGACCGGTCTGGCCTGCGGCGCCATTTGCGCGCGCACGCCGGAACGGATGCCGTCGGCGCCGATCAGCAGGTCACCGCTGGCCTGCGAGCCGTCGGCGAAATACGCGGTCACGCGACCCCCGGCCTGCTGAAGACGCTCAAACGTGCGGTTGTAATGGTAGCGCCCGGCGGGGAATACATCCTTCAGGAGCCGATAGAGGCGCCCCCACGCCGTCAGCGTCTGCCGCAACGGCATCTCGGCGATCAGCCGCCCTTGCGGGTCTAGCGTGGCGCGCGAAACGGTATCGCAACCGAGCGTTTCGTCCGACACCGCGCCCGCGCGCCGGATTGCCGCGGACAATTCCTCGTGCGTGACGATGCCGGCGCCGCGGTCGGCAAGTGCCTCGCCGACGCGCTCGAAAACCTCGACATCCCAGCCGGCGCGCGCCAGCAGGTTGGCGGCAAACAGGCCGCCGAAGGAACCGCCGATGACGAGCGCCGTGCGCCGATCACCCATGGTTGCGCGACCGCCGCTTTCAGGCCGTCGGGTAATTCAGTTCGATGACCACGCCGCTGGGATCGTCCAGAAAAATCTGGTGCAGGTTCAGGCTGGGAACGGTGCGCTCGCGGAAAGGCACATTCTTGCTGGCAAAGTGTTTCGCCATTCCCTGCGGATCGGTGCCGACAAAAGCAATGTGGTCGAAGGTTCCGGTACCGTTCTTGAGGTCGGCGATGTCACGGTCGCCGAGGTAATCCTTCAGGCCCTGCGGATCGTTCGGATCGATGCCGATGATGTGCACGATGGCGTTGTCGTAGGAATCGTGGCTGCCGTTGTAAAGCCACAGCCCCGGAAAATTGAAGGGAGGCCGCGGCCCGACGGTGAAGCCCAGCACTTCGGTGTAAAACCGGCGCGTCGCCTCAAGGTCGAGCGTGCGAATGGAATAGTGGCTGATCCTGGACAGCGGCATGACGGTCTCCGAAAATTGTTCACGGGGCAGGCGCGGAATTATAAAACAGTTCGCGCTGCCGCTTTCATGCGGCGCCTCCCGCAAAGGGCCCCGCCGTCAGCGCCGGATCCCGAGCAGCTTCGCCGCGGTGCCGCCCATGATGCGATCCTTGTCGGCGCGCGTCAGTCGCGGCACGCTCTCGATCAGTTTGACCGGATTGTCCTCGCCCATGTCGTAGGGGTAGTCGGTGCCGAGCAGCACATGATCGGCGCCCCATTTGTCGATCAGGCGCCGCAGCATCTGCGTATCGAAGGTGATGGTATCGAAGTAGAAACGCTTCAGGTAACTGGTCGGCGGCTTCTTGATCACCGTATGGCAGTCCGGACGCGCGCGCCAGGCGTGATCCATGCGCGCCCAGTAGTGCGCCAGGTAACCGCCGGAGTGCGGCAGGACGATTCGGAGTTTGGGGTGGCGCTCCATCACGCCGTCGAAGATCAGGTGGCTGACGGCCACCGTGGTCTCGAGCGGATTGCCGATCACGTTGTTGAAGTAATGGTCGACGAAGCGGTTGCCGTGGGTAAACCCGAGCGGATGCATGAAAATGACGATCCCGAGTTCCTGCGCCTTGGCAAAGAATTTGTCGAGACCGAGCGCCGGATCGCCGAGATCCCGGCCGTTGACGTTGGGCAGGATTTCGACGCCTCGCATGCCGAGCTTTTTGACGCAGCGCTCCAGTTCCGCGGCCGCCATGTCCGCATTCTGCAGCGGTACCGTACCCATCGCCACGAAGCGGTCGGGCCAGGTTGCCGCAATTTCCGCCAGCCGCTCGTTGGCCTCGCGTGCCAGTTCGAGGCCGTGGCCGGCTTCGGTCCAGTAATAGCATTGGTTCGGTGCCGGGCAGATGGCCTGGATGTCCACGCCCATGCGGTCCATGTCCTTCAGGCGTACCTCGATCGTGGAGAGTTTCGGGCCGCGATCCTGCACCTGTTTGACGTTCACCTCGCGGGTCAGGGCGTTGGCATGGATGGTCGCCGGCTCGTGCCGTCCCGGGTCCAGCGGCGCAACCTTCGCGGCAAGCGACGGGTTCTGATAATGGCAATGGATATCCACCCGCAGGCGTCGTCCCTTGCGATCACGCACGGTGCGGGTCGAACTGCGCCGCGCGGCCAGCGCGGCACCATGCTGGTGCCCGGGACGATTGCAATCCGGCTCGTTGCAGGTGAACATCATGATCCGTCTTCCTTCCTGTTTCGTCGATTAAGGGATTGTCCGGCTCGCTGCGGCGGGCGCCGTCGGCCGCCCCGGCGCAGTGGACAGGCTGCGGACGCCTCTATAATACATGCTGGACACGCACGCTGCGCAGCGGCACCCCTCACCCCAGAGGCGGCATGAATCTCAAGGGCAGGCTGTGGCTGAGTCACGTCGGACTTTACGTGACCGACCTCGATCGGATGGCCGGTTTCTACACCCGCATTCTCGGCTTCACGGTCAGCGACCGCGGCACGCAGCACGGCACGGGTATCGTCTTCATGACGCGCGACGCCGGCGAACATCATCAGCTCGTCTTCGCCACCGGCCGCCCGGCCGGGCTTGCGTTCAACGTCGTCAACCAGATTTCATTCCGCCTCGACGGACTGGCCACGCTGCGCGAACTGCACGCCGCGCTTCTGCGCGAGCCCGTGAAAATGCTCGGACCGGTCACCCACGGCAACGCGCTGTCGGTGTATTTTCTGGATCCGGAAGGCAACCGCGTCGAACTGCTGATCGGCACCCCGTGGTACGTGCCGCAGCCCTGCCGGCTGCCGGTCGACCTGGCGCTGCCTGACGCCGAACTGTGGGCGTCGATCGAACAGCAGGTGCGCGACATGCCCGGATTCATGACGCATGCCGACTGGCAGCGGCAGATCGAAAAGCAACTCGCGGCCTGCTGACGCCGACCGGCGAAAAAAAACGCCGCCCGCAGGCGGCGTTTCTGCAGCACAGGGCAAGCCCTATGCGGCCTTTTTCGCCGTCTTCACGCGGTCGAGAATGCCGGTTGCCTTCAGCTCGGCGTACATCTCGGCCTTCTTGTCCTCGGGCAGTTCGAGGCAGGGCGAACGCACCGGGCCGCCGGGCATGCCGATGCACTCCATCCAGTATTTCATTTCCGCCGACGGCATGCGGCCATGCGGCTTGCCGTAGCCGCCGACCCATTTGGCGTGGATCTGGCGCAGCGGCGTGAGCGAGGCGCAGATCTCGATCGCCTTCTTGTAATCGCCGGCCAGCGCGGCCTTGGTGTAATCGTGAATCGGCAGGTAGCCGGGCACCTGGTACAGGTGCGGGCAATAGTTGAGCAGCCACTGGTCCTTCATGACCGTCAGGTTGTAGAGCCACGGCGTTTCGTCGGCGACGCTGACCGTCAGGTCCTTGCCCACCAGCTGGCGCAGCGACACCGAGGCTGCCGGCGACGGACCGCCCTGCTTGAAGCCGGCAATGTTCGGCAGTTTGGCGAGGCGTGCCGCCAGATGCTCGTTGATCGGGTAGTAGACCGAAGGAATGTTGAACAGGACGATGCCGATGTTCACGCGTTCGGAGATGAAACGGTAGAAGTCGAACACGGCGTCGTCGTTCTTGGCCCCCTGATAAGGGGTCAGGATGATGACGAAATCGATGCCGATGGCCTCGGCGTGCTTGGCCAGCTTGACGACATCGTAGGGGTTCTGGTGGTGGCAGCCGGCGATCAGCGGTACGCGGCCCTTGTTGGCCTCGACATTGATCTCGTGGGCGCGCATGCGCTCTTCATCGGTCAGCGACCAGAATTCGGCCACGTTGCCCGAGCAATAGTGGCCGTCGATCTTCAGCTCCGAAATCGAGTAATCGAGCGCATGGGCGATCGCCTTCTCGTCGAGCTTGTCGTCTGCCGTGAAATGGTACGGCAGCGCCGTCCACACGCCCTTCAATGCGGTCTTGGCGTATTCCTTCGCTTCGTTCTTGCGGTATTTCATTGGCTTCCTCCGTGGATAGTGACCGGCCGCTGGTGACGATCGGCCCTCGCGGGCCCGAATTGGCGCACATCAGGCCCTGAATCGTAGCAGAAGCACCGCCGTCTGGCCAGCCGCCACCGGCGCTTTGCGCGACGCGCCGAATTGGGGAATACTGCCGGTCGGACGGCACGGCGCGCCCGCGACGCAGGCCGTTCCGCACAGACAAATCAGCAGGCTGCATGCCGCAGCCGGGCCGGAGGAACCGATGGCAGCGCATCACACCCGCAGCGGGATCGGCATGCTGTTGTGCGCGTGTGCCGCGGCGGCAACGGGCGCCGCGCACGCCCAGGCGTATCCGTCGCGTCCGGTCACCATTTACGTCGGATTTCCGGCCGGCTCGGCCAACGACAGCACGGCGCGCGCGCTGGCCCAGCAGCTGACCGACCAGCTCGGTCAACAGTTCATGGTGGTCAATCGGGACGGCGCCGCCGGCGTGATCGCCGCCACTGCAGTGGCCCGTATGAAACCCGACGGGTATTCACTGCTGTGGGCCGGCAGCGGCATGCTCGCCTCGACGCCCGTCTACAACCGTAACACGCCCTACGACCCGCTGAAGGACTTCGCGCCGGTCAGCGTCTACTGTTACATCCCCTATGTCACGGTGGTCCATCCGTCAGTACCGGCGAAAGATCTGCGCGAACTGCTTGCGCTCGCCCGGCGGAACCCGGAAAAACTGAGCTTCGGTTCAAGCGGTGTCGGCGGGGTTCTGCATCTGGCCACGGAGCTGATGCTCAACCTGTCGGGCACGCGGATGCTGCACGTGCCGTACCGCGGCACGCCCGCGATGACGCTCGACCTGATGGCCGGGCAGATCGACCTGATCACGACCAGCACTTCGATGGCTGCCCCGCACATCCATGCCGGCCGCATGCGCGCGATCGGCGTCACCAGCGCTCGGCGCAGCCACCAGTTGCCCGGGGTGCCCACCATCGCCGAAGCCGGACTGCCGGGTTACGAACTGGCCGGCTGGCACAGTATAGTGGCGACCGGCGGCACGCCACCCGATGTCGTCGCCGCGCTGTACCGGAATATTTCGAAGGCGATGGAACACCCTGCGGTCAAGGCCAACATCGCCGCGGAAGGCGCACTGCCCGGCGGCAACACACCGCAGGAATTCGCCGCGTTCATCCGCAGCGAGATTGACAAGTACACGAAACTGCTCAGGGATGCACGGCTGACGCCGACCACCTGAGACGCAACCGGATTCAAACAACAACCGACCAACAACAAGGAGCCTGCTTTGTCCGAAATCAAATACCCCGCCCGCGAACCATCCGACGCCAAACCCGCCGGGCGCCGCTACCGCAAACGCGTGACCGACGCGCACATGCACTGGTACCCGCAGGCATTCGTCGACCTGATGATCAAAAAGGGACCCGCCAAGGGCGCCGTCATGGGCGAAGACGCCAACGGCCCGGTCGTCGTCTCGGTGCCCGGCTGCACGCAGAAATCGTCGATGCGGCGAACCATGACCAACATTGACGACATCATCCGCGACATGGACAACCGCCAGTGCGACACCTACGCGCTGTCGATGACCAATCCGCTGGTCTACTGGTGTGATGCCGGATTCGGCCTCGAACTGTCCGCCGCGCACAACGATGCCTGCGTCGAAGCCAACCGCAAGTATCCGGACCGTTTCTACGGCTGCATCATCCTGCCGATGCAGGATGTCAAGCTGGCTGCCGCCGAACTGGAACGCGTCGCGAAATTCCCGTGCATGCGCTCGGTATTCATCGCCGAACACATCAACGGCAAGAACCTGCACGAGAAGGAATTCTGGCCGATCTACGAACGCGCCGAGGCACTCGGCCTGCCGTTGTTCCTGACCAATCTTTATCCGACCGATCCGGTGCGCATGAAGGACCACTTCATGATCAACACCATCGGCAATCCGCTGGAAGCGGCCTATGCCGCAACCAGTCTGGTCTTCGGCGGCGTGCTCGACGCCTTTCCCAAGCTCGACGTGTTCCTGCCGCACGCCGGCGGCTATTTTCCGTGGACCATCGGCCGCATGGATCTCGCCATCGGCGTCAGTTCCGAACTCAAGCACATGAAAAAGCCGGCAAGCGCCTACCTGCGGCGCTTTCATTACGACCTGATCACGCATCACCCGGGCATCATGCGCAACCTGATCGATCTGGTCGGCGTCGACCGCATCGTCACCGGCACCGACTTCCCGCAGGGCATGTCGGTGAAAAAGCCGGTCGATTTCGTCGAATCGATTCCGGGCATCACGCCGCAAGAATGCGAAACCATCCTGTGCGACAACCCGGCCAGACTGCTCGGCATTTCATCAGCACTCTGACCGGCCGCGCACGGCCTGCCGGCGCCGCACTGCTGTGCTGCGCGGCGGGCGGTGCGTTCGCCCAGGGCGCATGGCCGACCAAGGCCGTGCGCATTCTCACGGCCGAGGACGGCGGCAACAACGACTGGATTGCGCGCATCACCGCGCAGGAACTCACGAAGACGCTCGGGCAGCCGGTCGTGGTGGAAAACCGCGGCGGACTCGCCCCCGAACTGGTGGCCCGGGGCGCACCCGACGGACACATGCTGCTGTTCTACGGAGGCGCCGCCTGGCTGGCGCCCTATCTGCATCCGGTAGCTTATGATCCCCTG
>SXGQ01418695.1_pt1 | contig 10020 bp, 11 predicted proteins | sample 3178371 | NCBI WGS metagenome assembly SXGQ01 (sample SAMN11356859, study PRJNA531348) | freshwater metagenome | isolation source: freshwater sample F1-20 | place: China: Fuxian Lake, Yuxi | collected 2017-12-25 | reverse complement strand
TTGACCGGGGCGGATACGACCGCACCAGGAAGTGACGTCTCGTAGTTGGCGAATGTTGCGCGCAGCTTGCGTGCATCTCCGAACGGTTCCGTGTGGAAGCGGACATCCTCGTCGGAGAATGTCCCGGAGTGTGCCCAGTATCGAGACGTGTAGAACGTGGCGATGTAGTTCCTACGCGCCTTTTCCGTCGAGAGCTCGCCCATCAACCCATCTGCATCGGTCGCCTGGCGAATGAAGTAATCCATTGATGCACGAGGTGCACGAGTGTCGAGATGAGCCATCGTCACCTTGTCGAACGGCACAGGCGAGTTGAACAGCACCATGCGATCGACCCATTGGCTGTGAGCGAGCGCCAAGTACTGGATGATCGGACCGCCAAGATCGCCACCAGCGAGTACCACCTTGTCGTAGCCGAGATGGTCACGCACGAGAGCGAGAATGTCGTGCGCGTGAGCGGCCACGTCGTTGAATCCATCGGGGGCGACGTCAGAGTCACCAAAACCTCGGAGGTCAGGAACCACAACGTTGAATCCGGCGTCTCTCAGAGGCCCGATCACCTTCCAGAAGATGCGCTTTGTCTCTGGCCAGCCGTGCACACAAACGATGGTCGGTGCATGGTCTGACACATGCTCATGGATGAACGCTTGAGTGAAGCCCCGCGGTGACGCGGCGTGAACGTGGAAGTCGTCACCCTTCACGTGAACACTCAGTTTGAACGATGGGGCGCGAAGTATCGCTCGAGGGTGGAGAGCATGTCCGCGTAGACGGTCTCCATCTTTTCTTCACGGGTGGTCTCCCACCAACTGATCCGCATCGCAAGAACGAGCAGGAACGCCAAGACTGCTGCGTCCGTCAATGCGACGTGGCTCAGCACGTACAGGTCGGAGAAAGAATTGTCCGGGTTCTGTTGCCAGAACCACAGAAAGTTCGCACTTGCTTGGACATTCTGAAGGTAGAGCGCGAACGGACCGATGACTTGGGACAGTGCCAGCCATGTGAGGAGAATCGGCAAGAAGAGGCAACCTGCTCGCACAATGTGCAACAACCGTGGAGTCTCAGTTCGAAACGGAATCAGCTGCATGAAGTTGACGTTGGACCACGATGCCAAATTGCGTTCTTCACGAATGTCGTCGGTCAATTCTCTGACGACAGGACTGATGTGATTCTTCTGCTGTGACACCTTCAACCACTGGTCGACCGCCTGTAGTGCCACTTTGTTCGAAATTCTCTCCAACGACATGTGTCGCTTCCCTTCCCTACTTTTCGCAATTCTCTTCGAGCTTTTCGCCGCTGTACACCAGGTACACGACGAGCACGTAGCTGCCCGCGCCACCGACGCCGACTCTTTCACCGTCAACACGCAATATCTGCGCGCCAATCGTTCTCACTTCGACGCCGTTCAACAACGGTGTCGAACTGCGGACACTGGGAACTTTCGCCTGCGCCCGTTGGTCACCTTCGCCAGGCTGTTCGCCAGAGCTGAACCCTCCAGCGAGAATCACAAGGCCCGGTTTGGCTTGCTCTTCGGACCAACCTCGATCCTTGATCTCTGCGGCGATGCCCTTTTCGATGGCGGCGCCGATTGCTGCCTTGCCACGGTCCATGATCGAGTTTGGAATCTTGATTCCGAATTCAGCACAGCTCAACTGGAACGTCGGTTGTGTCGTGGTCGTTACTGCCGGAGTTCCTGAACTGAGAGCAATTCCCGATGTGATGATGGCGCTTCCGAGCCCGACGATGGTGAGTGCCAGGAAAAGATCTGCATAGATCCAGCCTGCGCCATCTTCACCCGAACTACGTCTGCGGCGGAATCCAAAGTGGGATGGCACAGAGGATTACTCTACGCCACTTGGACTTTTCGTCGCCGTCTCGCGGGAATTACCAATGCGAACAGAACAGCCAACGCAATAGGAACCGAAATGAGCACCTTGCCCGCCGTGGACACCCCACCAGAGCTCGACCCAATGACGATGCCGACCGCGAACGACGCGTCATCACCAGCAGAGTTCTTGCCATTCAACGCAACACGGTGATTACCGCTCTCAGCACCACGAGGAAGTGGGAACGTCGCAGTAGCTGTTCCTTGAGCATTGGCAGTGACTTTGCCAAGCAGTGTCGGCGTTGAAAACAACCACACCTCAACATCAGAATTCGGGGCAAAACCAGACGCTTCGACCTGAATCTGATCACCTTCGCTCAAACGGATATTTCCGTCGTTGTCAAGCGGTGCAACAGCCCCGTCAGCGGTGATTCGAGAAATCGTTGCGGCCATGTCACCTGCAGAGATCACCAACTGATCATTACTGCGTGTCACGGTCGACTCGACAGGCTCACCACCAACGAGAATCGCCGCTTCACCAGGGGCAGCTTCAGCAATCTCAGGCACAGTCGTTGTTGTCGTTGTTGGCGCAGACGTGGTCGCCACCGGACGTGGCGTCGTCGTGGTCGTCGTTGACGCCACAGCAGTTTGTCCCGCTCGTTCAGCAGTGGTCGTAGTCGTCGCCACACGCGCAATCTGCGTCTGACCAAAAGACACAGTCGTTGTTGGAGCCACCTCACTAGTCGTCGTCACCGACGCAACCGTCGTTGACGGAGCAACAGTCGTTGTCGAACGCGGCACTGTCGTCGTGGTGGTCGTCGTAGTCGTAGTGGGGGCCGTGGCCGCCACTACAAATGACTTGTCTGCAGTTGACTGATCTCTGAGGAGATAGCTACTCGAACTTGCTGTCAATGTGCATGTTCCATCTGAAACCAAAGTCAATGCACCGGATGTCTGGTTCACGGTGCACACACCAGATGTCTGAGACGAGTAGGTCACTCCCTGGCCTGCTGCGTCGGTTGGCGCAGCCACGAGAGCGACATTCAATCCAAGATTGCGATAGAGAGTGTTCCCTCCATACGACCACGTTGAAGTGTCGATCGCGTTGAGCGACTGACTTGCAGACCGCTCACTTGCACCGACGTCGCATGATGAACCTTGCGGCACAGAGACCCCGACTTGATCGCTCCCAGTGCACCCAGTCCAATGATTCAGCGCGGTACTACCGCTCAATAATGGAATCGATTTCGTTGAATAACCGTTGAAGCCAAATACCCCCAGCTTCAAGTCACTGAGTGAAACAAGCGCTGAGTTACCTGCACCAGCGACCACCTTCGATTGTGTCACACCACAGCTGTTGTCGGTCACGAGGTTGGCACGAGCGCCGGACACCGTTTGGCTTCCATTGCATACAGTTGTTGTGCTCCCAGAGGCTTGTGCGAGGACACTGCGATTGACAGTGATGTCTCCGTAAAGCACGGTGATTCCCGACGGGGCATCGTGGTCATAAAGAGTCGATTCGTTGATGGTCGCCGTAGCAAAGTTAGCGATTACAGCTGCACCACTTCTCGCATCCCAGGTGGGCAAGATTCCATTCCGATAGAACGTCGACCTGTTGATTGTCAACCCGAATCCAAAGAGGGTCGCGATTGCGCCACCATCTAGTTTTGCCATGTTTCCCTCAAACGATGACCGGTTGATCGTCGAAGGAACGTCCTGATACTGACCAATGAAACGTGCCACGGCACCACCAATAAAATCAGCTGTGTTGTTTTTAAAGTGAACGTCAGAGATCGCGATTCGGCTCTCATTTTCGACGAAAATTGCTCCTCCACAACGGTTGCCATCGTCACATTCCGTTCCGTTGATGTCGGTTGCATTGCCATTTTCAAATGACAGTGCCTCAATTGTGGCCGTAATCTCGTCACCGGATGCTCCGTCGTTGAGATTTGCGTCCTGAACAATCAAAATCTGAGTGCTACCACCCCCGTCCAGGACCGTCGAGTTGGCGCCTGCTCCACGGATTGTCAAGGACTTCGTTACCTCAAGCCGTGTGGAAATGGAATAGATACCTGCGCATAGGTAGACCGTGTCACCTGTGCTCGCTGCATTAAGTGCCGCTTGAATCGCAGCGTGTGTTGACCCGACATAGCCGGGTGATGCACAGCTCGAGCCATTGCCGACTGAACCAGTACGTGCGACATACAAAGTCGTCGGCCCTACTGCAGATGCCGGTTGGATGACTAAAGTTGACATGGTCGCCATCGTGAGGGCCGTGGCTATTGCAAGAATTTTCGGGTAACGCACGAAGACGACCGTAGCACGAACAGTCTGTGACTCTTTATCGAAAGACCGTGAATGTTGTTCTTGTCTAGTGAGAGAACGTCGGCACTCGACTCACCGCTAAGTTGGCGCCGTGGCGGCAAAGAAGAGGACTCCCCCGCGTAAGGCTGCAGCGAGGAAGGCGCCTACCAAGGGAGTCAAGAAGGCGTCAGGGATACCGAAGAAGGCAAAAAGGCGCTCACCCGTATCTCGTGCCGAAGGTGAACTACGCCTCATCAATGCCGCCATCGAATTGACTCGCCAGCAGCCGTTCTCAGTGGTGGGCGTTCGCGACATCGCAGAACGGGCAGACATCAACCACGGTTTCGTTCACACTTGGTTTGGTGGCAAGACCGAGCTCTTTCTTGCAATGCGCGACTACCTCACACGAAGTATCGCCAGTCGTATCAGCGCGCATCAGGAGAACCTGGTGTCACCTGCGGCGATCATTGACGACGATCTCGTGCATCTCATCAAGTTGAATGCGTGGCTGGCCTTGGAGGGCGAGACAGATCGGCTTGCAATACAGGATCGGCCCGTCATAACTGCCATGGCTACGAACCTTGAAAACGTCCTCGGTCTCACACCGAGTGACTCAATCAGGGCAGCCCAGATTTCGTCTGCCCTCATGTTCGGTGCGCTCATCTTTGGACCCGCAATGGGAATAGAGGACGACCCCGAGAAATTGGTGTCGTTCTGGCGACATGTGCTCGGGTTGCTGGCGAAGAACCCCTGGTCGTAGCCTCTGTCTTGGCAGATTCGTCTGCCGACAACAACACACCCCTTGCAGGGTCGGGTGAAAGTCCCAACCGGCGGTTACAGCCCGCGAACCCCGTCACCTCGGTGGCGGGGCCGACTCAGTGAGATTCTGAGGCCGACGGTCACAGTCCGGATGGGAGCAAGGACACAACATGAACGACCACGAGACGCTGATGCGTCGTGCCATCGCTATGGCCGAGACTGCGCGCACCCGCGCGCGTCCAAACCCCTGGGTCGGTGCTGTGTTGGTCTGCTCCGACGGTTCGATCCATGAGGGCGCCACGTCAGAACCTGGTGGTCCGCACGCCGAAATCGTCGCCCTCCAGTCAGCTTTGCGCGGTGGGCACTCGACAGTTGGTGCGACTCTCTACTCCACTCTCGAGCCGTGCTCCCACACCGGACGAACTGGTCCCTGCACAAAAGCGATCATCGATGCCGGTGTCGCGCGCGTGGTCACATCGCTTGAAGACCCAGACACCAAAGTGTCCGGACGAGGACATGCAGAACTTCGAAGCGCCGGCGTCGAGGTCGTCACTGACGTATGCGCGAGCGACGTGCACACCCAACTTGCCGCATACATTCGCCATCGTCGCACCAATCGTCCATATGTGACCTTGAAAATGGCGGTCACCATCGACGGTTATGCGACGGTTCCGAACAGAACATGGATCACTGGTGACGCCGCACGCAGTCGCGTTCATGAATTGCGAGCCGATGCTGATGTCATCGTGACCGGAATGGGAACCGTTCGCGCTGACAACCCACGGCTTGACGTGCGCCATGTTGCAGGACGCTCACCCCGACGCGTCGTGCTCGCGAGCCGCGACGGAAGCGTGCCCGCCGATGCGGCGGTGCAACCATGCACTGAATGGACCGGCCAACTTGAGGAATTGCTCGACCAATGCGGCGCACAAGGTGACATTCACCTGATGGTGGAGGCCGGGCCGAAAGTTGCGCGCTCGTTCCATGAACAGGGCCTCGTCGATCGATATGTCTTTCACGTCGCTCCTGTGGTGTGTGGCGACCCATCCGCCTTGCCCGCTTTCGATGGCCTACCCGCGCACACCGCGGCAGACATGTGGCGCGGCACACTCACCGGAATCTCAGTTCTCGACCAAGACATCGAGGTCATCCTCGAGCGTCGAAAGGAAACAACATCATGAGCGAACAACCCTTTGCCCCCATCGAGGACGTCGTCGCTGCAATCGCACGCGGCGAAATCGTCGTGATGGTCGACGACGAAGATCGCGAGAACGAGGGCGACCTCATCATGGCCGCACAGTTCGCCATACCAGAGAAACTTGCATTCATCGTGCGTTACACAAGCGGCGTGGTCTGTGCACCACTCACCGAAGAGCGGTGCAACGAGTTGCGTCTCCCTCTCATGGTCGAGCAGAACACGGAGAGCCAGCGCACCGCATTCACTGACTCGGTCGACATCATCGAGGGAACGACCACCGGAATCAGCGCCGCTGACCGCGCCGCCACGCTGCGTGGACTCGCCGATGGCACCGTCGGTTTCGCCGAATTCGCACGACCTGGACACATCTTCCCGTTGCGCGCACGCCAAGGCGGCGTGTTGAAGCGTGCAGGTCACACCGAGGCAGCTGTAGACCTTGCGCGCCTTGCCGGATGTTCACCAGCCGGTGTCATCTGTGAAATTCAAAATGACGACGGCACGATGATGCGTCTCCCCGACTTGAGAAAGTTCTGCGCAGAGCACGGACTCTTGCTGTCTTCAATTGCCGAGTTGATCCAATACCGTCGCCGTCACGAACGACTCGTCGAGCGAGTCGGCGAAGCAAAAGTTCCCACCGACTTCGGAGACTTCACCTGCGTGGCTTACCGCAGCACGATCGATCAGGTCGAGCACTTGGCGTTCGTGCAAGGCAACGTGAGCGACGGTGATCCGGTCCTTGTTCGAGTGCACAGCGAATGTCTCACCGGAGATGTGTTCTCCTCACGCCGCTGCGACTGCGGTCCACAACTGGAAAGCGCCATGTCACTCGTCGCAAGAGAGGGTCGCGGTGTCGTCGTGTACCTGCGCGGCCACGAGGGCCGTGGCATCGGCATCGGCCACAAGATCCGTGCGTACTCACTTCAAGACGAAGGACTCGACACTGTCGATGCGAACCTGCAGTTGGGCCTTCCGGTGGACTCCCGCGAGTACGGAATCGGTGCGCAGATCATCGCTGATCTCGGTGTTCACCAGCTGCGACTGATGACGAACAACCCGTCGAAATGCGGTGGCCTCGGCGGATACGGTCTCACCGTGGTCGATCGCGTTCCTCTGAACACAGTGCCGACCCCCGAGAACGAGGCGTACTTGCGCACCAAACGTGAGCGCATGGGACACCTCATCGAATTCAATGAACAGACCACGAAGGAGAAGTCATGACACGCGCTGGTTCAGCAGGAATTGGCCCCGCACTCGACGGAACAGGGTTGCGCATCGGAATCATCGCCGCGCGCTTCAATGACCACATCGTGTCCGCATTGCGTGACGGCGCTCGACGTGGACTTTCCCGATTGAATGTCGCCGACACCGACGTCATGGAAGCGTGGGTTCCTGGTGCATTCGAAGCACCTCTTGCCGCAAAGGCCATGGCCCAGAGCGGCAAAGTCGATGCAGTCATCTGTCTCGGTTGTGTCATTCGTGGCGACACAGCTCACTTCGACTTCGTCGCTGGTGAAGCGGCTCGTGGCATCCAAGATGCGCAACTTGCGACCGGGCTGCCGATCATGTTCGGCGTACTGACTGTCGACACTGAGCAACAGGCGCTCGACCGTAGTGGCCCTGGAATCGACAACAAAGGTGATGAGGCTGCCGTGGGCGCAGTCGAGATGGCTCAGTTGATGCGCTGCCTGAAGGGCTGAACCGCACACACATTCGGGCAAACGCCTCGATGCGTGCCGTGTAGGCCGCATCGGAAAGGAATGCCCGATGCCACTTCTGCTTTCATCGCTTGTTCTCACCCTCTTTGGTGTGAGCCCACCACAGCCAGTCACCGATGCTGTCACCGAGCTTCGTCAACTGGTGTTCTCCACGTCTCTCGCGACGTTCATCGACCTAGCCGACACACCACCGGGAGACACGCGCTTCGACTGGTCGAGCGACGGATGCTCCGCACCGCTCATCGGCGGAACAGGACGAACCTTCGACTTCACCAACGCCTGTCGTCGCCACGACTTCAGTTACCGCAACTTCTCTCGAATTGACCGAGGAATCTGGTGGGATGCGCCAACTCGACGCCGCATCGACGACAAGTTCCTCAGTGACATGCGCACGAATTGTTTACACCGGTCCACGAGAGACCGACTGATGTGTCGCAGTTGGGCGCTCGTGTTCTACCGGACTGTGCGCGCCTATGCCGGCTCTTAGCGGGTGACAGCGTCGATCAGTTGCGCGAGCAAGTTTCCGGTGGCACCCCACACGGTCTCGTCGTCGAGTTCGAAGAAGTGGATGGTGATCTCGCCAAAAGGTGTGGTCCAGAACTCATGTCGATACGTATCGGCACGAACCAATTCAGTGAGGGGCAACGTGAGAATTCTCTCGACTTCAGCTGCATGTGCTGAAAACTTTGGTTCGGTCTCGACTGCTCCGACGATCGGGGTGATGGTGCTGTTGCTCACCCGCGTGGTCACGAGGTCGAGCACACCGAGTGTGCGCACGTGTTGTGGCAGAAGTGCAATCTCCTCGTGCGCTTCGCGCAACGCGGCATCTTCGTGGTTCTCGCCGTCTTCCACTCGACCACCTGGAAAGGAAATCTCGCCACGATGGTTGTTCAACTTCGCGCTGCGACGAGTGAGCACCATATGTGGCGTGCCGGACCGATTCACCAACGGCAACAGCACCGCCGACGGGCGAGTTCCTTGCGCCGGCGCATAGGGGGCACGAATGTCGACCGGCGTACGATTCAGGAAGTACGACTCAAGACGACGGATGCATTCGTCAAAATCTGTGAGCACATCGAGGTCGCGTCCGGACCACGGTGCAGTTTCACCAATGCGGAATTCGTCTGGTCGAAGAATTCGCTGATCGCCGCCTGGACGACGACTCATGAAGTCGGAATTGCCGGAGTCCATCCGCTGGTCTTCAGCTGCACGAACATATCGGCAAGTCCTGCGGTCTTCAAATTGGCCAGAGTGCGGCCAGGGCTCTCCGCCCCCTTCTCCCACTCTTCCCACGCTGCGATGAGTTTGTTCAGATCAGGTGCAGGTCGCTCGAATGCCATGTGGGTCAGCGTACCGACGTTCAGGACGCAGTGTTGCGTCGGAACCAGCGAGAGATGAGACCAGATCCGAGAAGCGCAACTATGACTGCTGCACCAACGAGAGTCACTGTTGTCGATGAGGTCACGTCAAGTGTGACAGCAGCGACGCACATCAGACCGGCGACACACATGTCGATGATGCGATGAACCGCTACTGACGTGAGTCGATAAGCACCGAGTAATCCCTCGGTTGTCGCTGCATTCACGAGCATGACAAGAGCTGCGACACACAACACAGTGGTGTCTTTGGACTGTGCTGCGGAACTGACGAGCGCGAATGCCACGAGATATTCAGTGAGTTGATGCAACCAGAAGCCACGGCGCTGATGGTGTGACGAGGTCGCGTTCATCGAAGCTCCACGCTAAGGGTCGTCATCGAGCACAACCTGGGCCGAGAAACACGTGAACCCGGACCTGACGGTCCGGGCTCACATCGGGGGGTACCGGGAACAACCACGAGGGGGGGTTGACTATTCCCAGCGATCCGAGAGGGATGAATTACATCATCCCCATTCCACCGGGCATTCCGCCCCCGCCGGGCATTGCTGGTGGGTTCTTCTCTGGCTTGTCAGCCACGAGGCACTCGGTGGTCAGCACCAGGGCGGCAATGGAGGCCGCGTTCTGGAGGGCTGCACGAGTGACCTTGGCTGGGTCGATGATGCCGGCCTTGACGAGGTCGACATATTCGCCGGTCGCGGCGTTCAGGCCCATGGAGCCCTTCTCGCTCTCGACCCGCTGAACCACGACAGAGCCTTCGAGGCCGGCGTTGTCGGCGATGTGCTTGGCCGGTGCGACGAGTGAGTCGTACACGGTGCGAGCACCAGTGGCTTCGTCCCCGGTGAGGCT
>SXGQ01453282.1_pt1 | contig 10022 bp, 10 predicted proteins | sample 3178371 | NCBI WGS metagenome assembly SXGQ01 (sample SAMN11356859, study PRJNA531348) | freshwater metagenome | isolation source: freshwater sample F1-20 | place: China: Fuxian Lake, Yuxi | collected 2017-12-25 | reverse complement strand
GAGATCGAAAAGGCCCACCCCGATGTGGTCAATATCATGCTGCAGATGCTGGACGAAGGACACATCACGGGATCAAACGGCAAGCGAGTGAGCTGCCTCAACACCATGATCATCATGACGTCAAACCTGGGAGCCCGAGACAACGAAAACAACAACATCGGCTTTGGCACTAGCCTGGAAAAGACCGGCGAAGAAGATCGGGCCATGCGAGAATTCTTCCGCCCCGAGCTGCGCAATCGCATAGACCAGATCTGCAAGTTTGGTCGCCTGGATACCCTGGCTGTCAAGAAGATCGTGATCAAGTTTGTGGATACACTGCAGAAGAGCCTGGCCGGGCGCTCGATCACGCTGAGCCTGGCCGAGGATGTGGTAAATTACCTGGCCGAAAAAGGCTACGATAGCAAAATGGGCGCACGGCCTCTCAGTAGAAAAATCGACGAGCTGATCCGTGTGCCCCTGAGCAAGCGGATCCTGTTTGAGGACCTCAATGACTGTGCTATCCTGGCCACCATGAGTGGTGATTCAGTGGAGTTCACAGTAAACGAACAAAAGGACTGTGTTGAGCATGCAACGTAAACTAATCAAACGAGACCGACTGTTTTACGATCAATTTGAATGGGTTCTCAGTTTCCGGATCAAGAACGCCTGCCTGGCCCGCAGGTTGAGTCACCTAGATCTGGATCATTGGCTCGATCAACGGCAGCACATCGATACTCGCTGGTACTTCTGCAGGGATGCGATCTCGAGCCAGGATCGCGAGAACCTGCACAATCTCGTGGATCTGCTGCTGACCGTATCCCAGCCGCGCAAGTTCTATTTCAGCATGCACTGGACCTATGTGTATCACAATGGTACCCAGGAACTGGAGCGCATCGCCCAGGCCCCGTATATGAGCCAACTGTGCCTGGGTCAGGCCGCGGTGGTACGGCCCCGGGACGTCATAGTTAAACGAAAACCCCAGTACGGCTATCGTACCTATTTCCGGGAAAGGCTATTCAAGGACATGGAAAAAGGGCGCAACTTCCGGAATTTTCTCCGGCGGCAGGATCAACTGTCCTGTAGCGGAGCACTGGAACGCACTCTAGAAAATGACAAATACTTTTACCTGCAAAGGCACCACTATGTGGAGCACGACACTCTCCAGGACGCCCTGCTGCTGAACCTGCATACGCCCAACATAGTGCGCAAGACCGTGCCAGTGCAGGCTAAATAAATCACTATGGCACAAATCATCGAAGACAACATCGTTATCAAGGTCAGCCGCTTGGTCAAGTCTGGCACCAACAACCAGAAGATCGTGACCCCGGAGACTCTGCAGGCCCTGGAGCAGGTCACCCAGGAACTGCTGGGCACTGACGTGATCGTGGAAGTGGAATCGGTCCAGTAACTGTTCCTGGTTTCACCAACCCAACCATAAATACAGGATCATGAAGAAACTTGTGATTCTCCCAGGTGGTTTCCACCCCTATCACGCCGGACACTATGCGCTCTACAACAGCGCGGTCGAAGCCTTTCCTGATGCCGACGTTTACGTAGCAGCCACAGCAGACACCAGCAGCCGCCCCTTTCCCTTTGAGCTGAAACAGAAACTGGCCCAGCTGGCCGGTGTTCCTGCCGATCGTTTTGTGCAGGTCAAGAGCCCGTTCCGAGCACAGGAGATCGTGAGCAAATACGATCCCGAGGACACACAACTGATATTCGTGCGGTCGGACAAAGATCGCGGCAATCAGCCACAACCCGGTGGCACAAAAAAGGATGGATCGCCCAGCTATCTGCAGCCCTATACTGAACGAGAGTCCCTGCCACTTGCCCAGCGCGGATACATGGCCTACTTGCCCACAGTGGAATTTGGACCGGGCATGACCAGCGCCACGGAAATACGCACAGCCTGGCCGCAGTTGAACGACAAGCGAAAACAGGTCTTGGTCATGAGCCTGTATCCTAAAACACAGAAGAACCCCAAGCTGGCCCGGAACGTGGTCAAGATGCTGGATTCCGTGCTGGGTGAAAAAACCACGGAAAACCAGGGCTGGGCCGCCACCCTAGAAACCACCCTGGTAAATGATCCAGATCGGGGCATGCAGATACGCCCCGAAGGCGGCATGGGCACCTGGTCGGAACAGAGCCTGGTGTCAAATCTGGCCGACAAGTTCACTGGCATGCTGGATATGCTCAAAAGCGGCCGCTACCAGAGTCTATACTACGTGCTCTACAGCGCCGGTGCCACCCAGGCCATGGTCAAGAGTCTGGCCGATCTAGAAGAGTTTCGAGAAAAACAGGGACGGCGGTCCATCGCTAGCGGACGAGAAATCCAGGTAGGCGAAGCGGACGGCCAGACCGCAGGAACCCCAGCGGTAGGCGGCATGCGTGCCAGTTATCAGGCCCGGGAAAATCAACCCCAGATGGACTATGTGGAAGAAAAATGGTCAGACAAGTACAAGCGCAGCATCAACTGTGATCGTCCCCGGGGATTCAGTCAAAAGGCCCACTGTGCCGGTCGCAAAAAATAAATGCTCATGCTATAGTCTGTAAATAGAACTATCATTTACGGAGATCGCATGTCAGACAATCAAACACCCGAAACAACCACCGAGCCGGCTACACCGGCTGTCCAGACCGCTGCGCAACTACAGAACATCCAGGTCAACCTAGATCGCCTGCGCCAGACACGGGTACACATCTGCATGCCCTGCTACGGTGGCCAGCTCACAGAACAGACCTTCATGAGTTTCATCAAGTGGGGCAACAGCTGCCGCCAGCTGGGTATCGATTGGACCGTGGAGACCATGACCAATGAAAGCCTGATCAGCCGGGCCCGTAACACGCTCACGGCCAAGTTCCTGAACACCCCCGAAAGCACCCACCTGATGTTTATCGATGCCGATATTGGCTGGGAACCCTGGCACCTCTTGCTCATGCTGGACCGCGACGTGGATGTGATCGGTGGTCTTTATCCCATGAAGAGCCTGCCCATCAAGTGGTGTGTGAATGGCATCCCGGGCAAAGAAGAAGGTGAAAATAACCTGGTAGAAGTGACCAAGACCGGCACCGGTTTCCTCTTGATCAAGCGGCATGTGTTCGACAAGCTGAATGCGCACCCGGCAGTACGCCATTTCAACAACGACATCGGACTGCCCAAAGAGCTGGATTCCTACATGAAGACCTACTTCGATACCGCGGTGCGCGAAAATCGCTACTATTCAGAAGACTGGACCTTCTGTGAAAACTGGCGTGACCTGGGCGGACAGGTGTTTATCGACAAGCGTGTGCTGTTGCGTCACGTGGGCACCTATACCTTTGATGCGGGCAACCAGGAACAGCTCTATCGTGATCTGCAGGCCCTGGCCAAGAACAATGCCAGTCCCATTATCACTGCTGCGCCCACTCCGCACGAACAAGCTCGTGAGGTCGTGGATGTGCAAGAGCCCGAAGTCATGGATTCCAACTCTTGATAACCGGAGACAAAAATGCAAGCAATCACTTATAGAACAGCCGATGGCGTGATTGACGCGATGAATCGCGTGTATGGTCACATGAGTCTTGCAGTGCTGATCAGCATGGCGATGAGCTGGGCCGTGGGCACTTCGCCGGAACTGCTGAAATTTTTCTTTACTGGTCTGATCAAGTGGGTGGTGATATTTGCGCCCCTGGTCATGATCCTGGCCATGGTTTTTGTTCAAGATCGTTTTAACAAAACACAACTACAGGCCTTTCTTTATGTGTTTGCGGCCCTGATGGGCCTGAGCATGGCCACCGTGTTTGCTGTGTTTACCACGACCAGCGTGATCACTGCTTTCCTGGGTGCAGGTGTGTTGTTTGGTACCATGAGTTTGTATGGTTATTTTACACGTAAAAGTCTGGACAACTGGGGTTCCTTCCTCATGGTGGGCGTGATCGCTATCATCATAGCCAGTGTTATCAATCTGTTTTTGGGTAACACACTCCTGCAGATGGTTATCAGCGGCATTGCTATCATAGTGTTTCTGGGTCTCACTGCCTATGACACACAAAAAATCCGTGAAATAGTAAGCCAGGACACCGACACAGGGCGCGAAGAAGTTCTGGGTGCATTGAATCTTTACCTTGACTTTGTGAACCTGTTCATAAACCTGCTACAACTGTTCGGCAACCGCAAGTAAACCCATGTTTATACCCAGTCCATAAATACTGGGTATGAACATTCTCGAACTAGACAAATACGATCTCGCGGACGCGGTAAAATTCCACGATCACCTCAACCCCAAAATCTGGGGTGAGGACCAGCATCTGCTGCCGCAAGTACAACAAAAACTGCGTGCAGTGGCAGCAGATTTCCAGGAATTCCTGGGAGTTCCGGACCTCAAAGTCAAAGACATCACCATATCTGGCAGCAATGCTGCCTATAGTTATACTCCTAACTCAGACATAGACCTGCATCCGGTGGTGGACATGCCCCAGGACCCGGTATATCAGGAACTATTCAACGCCAAAAAATATCAGTACAACGATCAATACGACATCCGCATCGGGGGTGCAGATGTGGAACTGTATGTGCAGCCCGCGGATCAACCACACATAAGCCAGGGCGTCTACAGTGTGCTGAATCAGGACTGGATCAGCGTACCCAGCCGTAAACGTGCCCAGATTGACCATAGCTGTGTACAGGCCAAAACAGCCGACCTGGAACAACGAATCCGGACCGCTGTGGCCAGCCAGGATCGCGAGCACCTGGAAAATCTAGCGGCCAAAATCAAGGCCATGCGCAAAACCGGACTGGCCCAGCATGGCGAATTTGGTTGCGAGAATCTGGTGTTCAAGATGCTGCGGCGGTCGGGAGCACTGGCTCAGCTGAGCCAGGCCCGCAGCGATATTCATGACCGTGAGCTCAGCCTCATGGAGAAAAAACGCAAGAAAACTCGTTGGTCCTGGGGTGGTTATTGGGCCCAGCCCGAGGCTGACACAGGTGGCGGAGATGGCGGCGTAGAGGAAAGCATCACTCCCGACACCATACACCAACTGGCAGATCGCAAAGGTATAAAGTGGGACAATGAACCCAGCTTTCTGCGATTGACCAAACGCCTGACAGGCCGAGAGCATCTAGATGATCTAGATCAGAAACAATTACTCAAAGTCAAACGGCATCTAGACCAGCAAGCTGTGGCGGAATCTCCCAATGGGGTAAGCCCTGAAACCAAGATGTTCTTGAGCGAACAGCCCGACACAGAAATCCTGAAATCTTTCATACGCTGGACGCGCCGGCGCCTAGGTATCCAGCGCATGCCCCGGGTACTGCTGCACGTGAACAAACGATGGAGCGAACAGAATCACAGCTTTGGGCGATTTGATCCCGAAACTGGTACACTGCACGTGAGCCTGCCCAACAGACATATCCTAGACATCATGCGTACCACGGCCCATGAACTGGCCCACTGCCGCCAGCACGAGGTCGAATCTTTGCCCAACGCAGCCGGTGAAACCGGTAGTGACTGGGAGAACGAAGCCCATGCTGTGGCCGGTATTATCATGCGCGACTATGCGGATGCCTACCCTAACCTGTTCCGAGACTCAGTGGCCGACGAAATTGAAGAATCTGCATCGGGCTATATACCCACCAAGAAGCAGGCCCGAGACCCCAGATGGTCCATGGCACTCACGCAGGATGTGCGGCCCGGAGAAGTAGGACGGCAGGCCAACAAAATGTCCTTGCGCACCGACAAGCAAGGTCGCCCGGCTCTGCTGATGAAGACCGCCAATGTGGACGAGGATATGCTGGAGAGCCTGCGTCAGGAGTTCGCGGTTATGGAAGACGAGCTCTTGGGCGAGATCCGAATGAGTCCCGCCAGCCTGCGGCAGGAAGCAGCGGCCACAGGCGCCCAGGCCGGTATGGAATTTGAGATGATCGTGCCGGGCGTGGCTGGTGTGGGCGAGGATCTGGATCTGGAACCGGACTGGAGCGTGGATCGCAGTATCGGTGGGATAAGAGATATCCGGGATTTCTTCCACGATGGAGACTACAACAGCCGCCGGGATGCGGAGCGTCTCACTGACAGCATCTGGGAAGACTATATCTTCAGTGACTGGCTCAGCGAACGCAAACAGGAAGAGTGGGGCAACTCCGCGATGAGTGCCATACGTGACTGGGTACTGAACAACGAACAAGACGATCTAGCCCAGCAGGCCGCGCAAGAAGTACAGTCCCAAAGCGATGCACCAGACTGGAATCTGGACAACAAACAGTTCCGGGATCTTGTGGAACGCCGCACCGATAAACTCTTGGATGAGCGCACAGACGACATTGAAGCCAACATGGGTCCGGAATACGACAAAGTGTTTGAACAGTGGGAAGACGAGGACTGGGAACCGCAATGGAACAACAACGACATGTTCCTGGAATGGCTCAGTAAGGAAGGCTATGACTCAATGAAAGACATCTCGGACGACTATGACATCACCTGGCCGTACTGGACGTCAAGCGAGGATGCCGGAGCCAACATCGAATCCGTGGCCGAAGACTTTGCCCGGGCCATAGGTCGCCCCGTGGATTCCAGCTCGGAATATCATAGCACGCGCCGCCGGCCCGGACGCTATGTGGTGGAACCCGATGGCAGCCTTGAGCCCGACGATTCAGATGATGCGGGCCTGGAATTCGTGAGCCCGCCCCTGCCTGTGGCGGATATCATGGGAGATCTACGGGATGTCAAGAAGTGGGCCGAGGCTCGCGGCTGTTACACCAATGACAGCACCGGCCTGCACATCAATGTGAGCGTGCCTGGCACAAGCAGCGAGAGCCTGGACTACGTGAAACTGGCCCTGCTCTTGGGCGATGAATATGTGCTCCGGCAGTTTGGACGACAGGCCAATACCTACGCCCGGAGCGCCATGGAAAAGATCCGCGGACTTATCAGCCAGCGCCCCGAAGAGATACAGCACTTTATGGATCTCATGCGACAGGGACTGGCCAAAGAAGCCAGCCTCCTGGTGCATGCCCCAGGCACAGACAAATATACCAGTATCAACGTCAAGAATGGCTACGTGGAATTCCGATCTCCGGGCGGTGACTGGCTCAATGAAGATCTAGACAAGATCGAAAATACCCTGTTGCGTTTCGTAGTGGCCCTGAGCGCGGCCGTGGATCCTGCCAAGTATCGTGAGGAATATCTCAAGAAACTGTACCAGGTGCTGGCACCCAAAAGCGACAATGACCCCGTGGCCATATTCGCCCGGTACAGCGCAGGCACACTGCCCCAGACTGCACTCAAGAGTTTCATACGCCAGATCCAGCTGCAACGCCAAGGCAAAAAACAGCCTGCACCCACAGCAGCACCCGCAGCAGCGCCCGCAGCAGCACCCGCAGCAGCACCTGCACCCACAGCAGAACCCAGTGCGGCCGGTGGATCCCAGGAGCCACTATGGAACGTGCTGAACCCCGCTACCGGACAGAGTGAAAACGTACGAGCTCCCAGTCGAACACATGCTCTCATGCGGGCCATACGCCAGAATTCGGGCTGGAACAATGCCTATACTATCGGTAGCCTTGACACAAATGATTTCCAGGTGGATCTCATGCCCGAGCTTGCGGGCAGGAACCGGCTGCCCATGCCCGAGCTATAGAACATGTGGATCAACCAGTAGAAATAGTACCAGAAATGAGATAAGGAGAAACACATGGCAGCACCCAAGACACAGGCCCACAAGGGCACACAGAAACGACGCATGCTGGGAGACCAAGTGGTGCGTGCGGTACTCTACAATGGTCGCGCCATTGGAAAGGGCAAGTTTATGGCTGCCGAGGTCAATGGCCAGCTGGTCCTGGACGAAAATGGTCAGCCAGCACAGTATCGCCAAACCGGAGTATTGGTATGATGCGCCTGGCGCTGCTGCTAGCGGCCACGCTGTCACTACAGGCCTGCAGCATCCTGCCCAGCAGTTTTGACAGTCAGGAACATGCACGACTGGTCACTATCAACCAACTGAGCGCAGACAATCGTGTGTGTGCCACACGAGATCTGGCCCAGGCCGCCAGCCTGGAGATCACCCGCGAAGCTGACTGGGTGCACCGCTATGGTGCCAGCCTGGGCAACAACGAAAACATGACGCACATGCACGCCAACCTCCTGGCCATGAGCCGCGAGCTGAGCGAGCGCTATGGCCGCGGCGAAGTCAGCGTGGTCTATTGCCGGACCAAGCTGGATAACATACACAAGGCCACCCAGACCATGATTGGGGTGTCGGCCCGGAGACCCAGACTATGATGAACCTAGACCAAGTGATTGACAATTTTGCCAGCCAGGCCACTGAGCTGGGCAATCGTGTGCGCCAGGCACAGGAATACCGCCGCATGGCTGCTGCGGGCGAAATCTCTCCTGCGGAGGCGGAAGAACTCATGCAGGATCTCCAGCGTCTAGATGCTATCCAGCTATCTGCCGCAGAACTGGATCAAAAGATCGCATTTTACGAGGTCATGCAGGCTCTAAGAAATATACCTATACCTTGACCAAGGGTTGATTTGTAAATACGTTGTCGCCAAGGAGCTACACGATGTATAAAACTATAAAAACAATCGTAGCGGCAGTAATGTTCGCCACCATGATACCGGCCTGGGGTCAGGCCATAGTGACTGAATCTACCAGTACCAGTAACAGCCTGTCACGCAGCATTACTGAAAGCACCAACACTGTGAAATCGCCACCGCCTACCGCGGTGGCACCGGCCATCACTTCGATCAACAACGATCTCTGTACCGTGGGCGCATCTGGGGCAGTGCAGACCCAGATCCTGGGCATGAGTTTTGGTTCTACCACCCGGGACATGAACTGCGAACGCATCAAGCTGAGCAAGAACCTCTATGACATGGGCATGAAAGTGGCTGCTGTGAGTCTCATGTGCCAGGACGAACGTGTGTTTACTGCCATGATGAACGCGGGCACACCCTGCCCCATAGATGGCAAGATCGGTGAAGAAGCCAAAGCCGTGTGGGACAAGAACCCCCAGCGCCGGCCCAAATAGGTCAAGAGTGATCGATGATGCCACGCATATTGTTAGCGGTATGGCTGTTCTGGACAGCGTTGGCCCAGGCACAACTGGTCACTGTGCCCATACCCGGAGCACCCGGTCTTAGCGTCACAGTGGCCACGGGTACCGCTGCCCAGCCTCTCAGCATGATCAGTAGTTCTCCCAATGCAGTGAACGTGACCATGGCCGACGACAATTATCGAGCCATTCCCCTGCAGTTCACATTCCCATTTTTTGGGCAGAATTTCACCCAGAGCTGGATGCACAGCAACGGCGTGGTCAGTTTTCAGAATCCCCAGGTCACGGGCGATTTCTGTTGTGCGGGACAGAATTTGGCCACTACCACCAATCCTGCCTTGAACTATGCCATAATGCCCCTGTGGACCGATCTGAACGCGAACACCGCGGGCAAGCACTGGTATCTCAGCAGGCCCAACGACATGACCTATGCCTGGTACAACGTGAACCAGTACGGTACCCAGAATACCAGCAGCTTTGAAGTGCGAATCGATCGCCAGGGGCTGGTGGATGTGCGCCTGCAGGGAGCCCTGATCACGGCTTCGCCAGTAACCCTGGGCATGACCGGGAATCTGAGTCAGGGACAATATTTCCAATACTACCATGGTGTAGGGTTCACCACACAGAGCCTGCAGTGGTCTGCCCTGGCAGGTACCACTGGAGTGGATCCCTGTGTGGCCGATCCGCTAAGTTCGCCCACTTGCCCAAACTATGCTGCGGCCTATCTCACACAGCAATGCACTATCAGTGCGCTTTATGATCCCACCTGCCCTGGCTATCAGCAGGCCTATTTCACCCAGCAGTGCACGTTGAATCCGCTATACAGTGAACTGTGCCCAGGTTATGCCCAGGCCTACTACAATCAGCGGTGCAGTTTGAATCCACTCTATGATTCGGGTTGCCCAGGTTATGCCCAGGCCTACTACAATCAGCGGTGCAGTTTGAATCCACTCTATGATTCGGGTTGCACAGGTTATGCCCAGGCCTACTACAATCAGCGGTGCAGTTTGAAT
>SXGQ01335947.1_pt1 | contig 10022 bp, 10 predicted proteins | sample 3178371 | NCBI WGS metagenome assembly SXGQ01 (sample SAMN11356859, study PRJNA531348) | freshwater metagenome | isolation source: freshwater sample F1-20 | place: China: Fuxian Lake, Yuxi | collected 2017-12-25 | reverse complement strand
CTGATGATCGGAGGCTCGGTCATGGTCGGGGCGGCGATCGCCAACAAGAGCCCGGTGACGATGAAAGATGTCACGCCCATTGCAAGGCTGACCGAAGAAGCCGGGGTTGTGGTGGTGCCGGCCAACGGGAAGATCAAGACCTGGAAGGAACTGACCGACGCCCTCAAGGCCAACCCCAAGGCCGTCTCGGTGGCCGGTGGCAGTGCCGGTGGCACCGACCACCTCATCCTGGGCCTGATGATCAAAGCACTCGGGCGCAATCCGCGCGAGGGTGCTTACGTGGCCTTTGCAGGCGGTGGACCTGCCAACGCAGCAATTTTGGGCGGGCAGGTCAGTGCCGGCATTTCCGGCTACTCCGAATTTGAGGAGCAAATCAAGGCTGGCCGCATGATCGCCCTGGCCACATCGGGCAGCCAACGCATACCGGGCGTCAACCTGCCCACCATGAGCGAGTTGGGCCTAAATGTGACCATGGCCAACTGGCGCGGCGTGTTTGCCGCCCCCGGCATCAGCGCGGCTCAGCGCGATGCGCTGATCAATCTGGTTACGGCCATCGTCAAATCGCCCGCCTGGCAAAAGGAGCTCGAGACGCGCAAGTGGACCGATGTCTTCATGACAGAGATGCCCTTTCAACGCGAACTGGCCTCAGACATCATCAAGACCGAAGCCGTGATGAAGGAGCTCGGCCTGGCATGACGCCCTTGCGCGTGGCGCTGGCGCTGCTGCTGATCTGCGCGCTGGCCGCCTGGCAAGTCAGCGTGATTCCGCGGTCGCTGATGGAAATGGCCGTCGGCGCCAGCCTGGTACCGGCTGCGGTGGTTGCCGGCCTGTCTCTGGCAAGCGCTGCCTACGCGCTGAGCGCCTGGCGGGGACGCCAGCTCGACGAAAGCCTGGACCCCGAGCAGGCCGCGCTGCCCGGCGCGATGGGCCGCCTGCTCAGCTTGCTGATCGGCGGCGCGCTCTTCATGCTGCTGGTCACACCGCTGGGCTTCGTGCTTCCGGCGACCCTGTGCGGCATGTGCATCGCACGCGCTTTTGGCGCGCCGGTGGGGCTCAAATCGCTGCTGATTTGCAGCGCCATCGCCGCGGTGTTCTGGCTGGTCTTTGCACGCCTGCTCGGCGTGGGTCTCGGGCCGGCCTTTGCACCGCTCGGACTCTAAACCAAGCTTGCCATGGACGCTTTTTCCGCCCTGCTGGCAGGCTTTTCCAACGCGCTGCAGCCCACCACTTTGCTTTGGGGCTTTGTCGGTTGCCTGGTTGGCACACTGGTCGGCGTGCTGCCGGGGATCGGACCGGCCCTCACGATCGCGCTGCTGCTGCCCCTGACTTATCACGTCCCTGCCACCAGCATGTTCGTGATGTTCGCGGGCATCTACTACGGCGCGGCCTATGGCGGCTCGACCACCTCGATCTTGCTCAACACGCCCGGCGAGTCGGCCTCGGTCGTCACCGCGCTCGAAGGCAATCAGATGGCCCGGCGGGGCCGCGCCGGTCAGGCGCTGGCTGCTGCCGCCATTGGCAGCTTTGTCGCGGGCACGATAGGAACGCTGGCCCTGACCTTTGCGGCGCCGGTGGTGGTCGAGGCGGCGCTGGCCTTCGGGCCGGCCGAGTACTTCAGCCTCATGGTACTGTCTCTGGTGGCTGTCTCGGCCGTGCTCGGTCGATCGCTGCTGCGAGGTCTGATCAGCCTCTCGGCCGGCCTTCTGCTGGGCATGGTGGGCATCGACCTGCAAACCGGACAGCCGCGCTTTACCTTTGGCAGGCCCGAGTTGCTCGATGGCATCGAAGTCACTGTTGCCGCGGTCGGTCTGTTTGCGGTCGGCGAGGCGCTCTACCTGGCCTGGCAGGGCCGCCAGACCCGGGTCGGCGAGGTGATGAAGGTCAACGGCAGCCTTTGGCTCAGCGCTGCCGACTGGGCTCGCTCATGGAAGGCCTGGATCCGCGGTGCCCTGTTTGGCTTTCCCATCGGTGCGCTGCCGGCCGGCGGGGCCGAATTGCCCACATTGCTGTCTTACTACACCGAGAAAAAACTCTCGCGCCATCCGGAAGAATTTGGCCGCGGGGCGATCGAGGGCGTGGCTGGCCCGGAGGCGGCCAACAATGCGGCGGCCGCAGGCGTGCTGATGCCCTTGCTGACCCTGGGCATCCCGACCTCGGCCACCGCAGCCATCATGCTCTCGGCCTTCGAGGGCTACGGCATACAGACCGGGCCGCAGCTCTTTAGCTCGCAAAGCAGCCTGGTCTGGACCTTGATCGCGAGCCTGTACATAGGCAACGTCATCTTGCTGGTGCTCAATTTGCCCCTGGTCGGGCTGTGGGTCAAGCTGCTCAAGATTCCGCCGCCCTGGCTTTATGCGGGCATCATCGTGATCTCGGTGGCCGGCGTCTATGGGGCAGGCAACTCGGTCTTCAATGTTGGCCTGCTCTTCGTCTTTGGCCTGGTGGGCTACATCATGAAGCGCTTTGACTTTCCGGCCGCACCTCTGATCGTGGGCCTGATCCTGGCCCCGATGGCAGAGCAGTCCATGCGCCAGGCCCTGACCATCAGCCAGGGGCAGTGGGACACCTTCCTCACACGCCCGCTCTCGGGCAGCCTCCTGGCCATTGCCGCAGCCCTGCTGATCGGCCCGGCACTTCACCGTATCTGGCGGCGAAGACCCAGCGCTGCATGAGCCAGTCTTGCCAATTGTTGCCACTGCAAGGGTAAACCCCGTTTTTCTTTGCAGTTCGGGCTGCACAATGCATACCTATGCAAACCTTCGATCCTCGCTGTGTCTCGCATTGGCGTCACCTCGATTGACGTCGCCAGCTTGGCCGGTGTGTCGCAGTCGGCGGTCAGCCGCACGTTCACGGCCGGTGCCAGCGTGGGCGATGCCACGCGCCGCAAGGTGCTCGCTGCTGCGCGGCAGCTCGGTTATGCGCCCAATGCCCATGCCCGCAGCCTGATCACGGGCCGCTCGCGGATCATTGGCTTGGTGGTTTCGAACCTCGACAACCTGTTTTACCCGGCCGTGTTGCAACAACTGTCCCGGGGGCTGCAAACGGACGGTTATCACGTTTTGCTGTTCGTCAGTGACCAAGAGGATGGCGATGATCTGGTTCGTGAGTTGCTGCAGTACCGCGTGGACGGCATCATCCTGGGCGCGACCACCCTGTCGTCAGCCCTGGCGCGGCGCTGCGCCGAGGCCAATATTCCCGTGGTGCTGTTCAACCGCGTGATGGCCGATGCCACGCCCGTTCATTCGGTGCGAAGCGACAACCATTTTGGCGGGCGCACCCTGGCCCGGCTCCTGGTCGAGCAGGGCCACCGCCGCATCGCCTATCTGGCTGGCCGAGAAGATGCCTCCACAAATCTGGAGCGCGAGCGTGGTTTCTTGGAGGGCCTGGCAGAGGCCGGCCTGCCTTTGTTTGCCCGTGGCGCTGGCGAGTACGACATGGCGCGCGCGCGCGAGGCAACGCTCAAGATGTTCGCCGATCCTACCCATCAACCCGATGCGGTTTGCGCTGCCAGCGACCAGATGGCCATTGCGGTCATCGATGCCTTGCGCTACGAACTGCGATTGGCGGTGCCAGACGATGTATCGGTTGTTGGCTTCGACAATGTGCCGCAGGCCCAGTGGCCAGCCTACCAGTTGACCACTTACGAACAGCCGCTGGCGCCCATGGTGGAATCCACCATCGGTTTGTTGAAGGTACAGATGCAGACCGGGGAGGTGTTCCAGTCCCGCAATGTCGTGGTGCCCGGACGCTTGTGTCTGCGAGCGTCTACGGCTGCCCGGAGGGCTCAATGAATCCCGGCGCGCGTCCCACCTTGCTGCTGCTTCCCGGCACCCTGTGTGACGAACGGCTCTTTGCCCGCCAGCGCCGGGCACTGCGACCCATGGCGCGCATTGAAGTGGGCAATTTGCACACGCTGGACGAGCCGGCCGCTTGGGTGGCGCGCTTGCTGGAGAGGATGCCACCCCGTTTTTCGGTGGCTGGTTTTTCCTTGGGCGGCTTGCTCGCATTGGACATTCTGCGTCAGGCGCCAACGCGCGTCGAACGACTGGCGCTGGTTGCCAGTAATGCCCGCGGCGCCTCACTGCGCGGCCAGCGCTGCAGTGCCCAGCTGTGGCGGCGCTGGCGAGTCGGCGGCCCGCTGGGCGTGATGGAAGACGCGCTGCCTCAGTACTTTCCCAAGCGCGCAAAGCGCCAGCGCCATCGTGGCCTGGTTGCCGATATGGCACGTCGCACGCCTGGCCCTGCAGCCAAGGCTCAGTTTCAGTGGGCAGCCGCCCGACCCGAGGGGCTGACGGTTCTGGCTGGATTTGCCGGGCCGCTTTGCGTGGTCAGTGGGATGCGCGACAACCTGTGTCCCCATGCCTGGCAGCAAGAAATTGCAAGCCTCAAGCCGCGCGCTCGATGGACGGCATTGCCCCGGGTGGGTCAATTCCTTCCCTTGGAGGCGCCCGCCCCTCTGAGCCGTGCCCTGGCTCAATGGCTGAAAAGCCCCGTCACACCCTTGTTAGAACCCCAGCCATCGGACCCATATGCTTGACGCTCAGGCCCTGCGGGAACGCCTCATCCCATTTTCCTCGCTTCAGTACAGCACCGAGGCTTTCATTGATTACCGGATTCCCGAGTGCTCGCCGAAATTCAACTACGCGCTCATTGGCCCTGGCGTATCGCAAAACCCAAATCAACCGGTGAGCCTGCGCGAGAAGCATGGGTTTCAGGTGGGTGGTGTATCCATGCCGCATGGGAAAAGCAATCCGCCCCACATGCACTTCACTTGCGAGGTGTTCATTTGTGTGCGCGGCCAGTGGGAGATCAATTGGGGCTTTAACCCGGACAAGCGCTCGCAGCGCATACAAGCTGGGGATATTGTCAGCGTGCCCACTTGGATTTACCGCGGTTTCACCAACGTCGGGGTGGATGACGGCTTCATGTTCACCGCCCTGGGAGGCGACGACACCGGTGGCATCTTGTGGGGTCCGAGCACGCTGGCCGCCGCTGCGCAGCAGGGGGTGTACCTGACCGAGGATTACCAGCTCATCGACGCGCACAAGGGCCAGCGCTTGGTGCCGCCGCTCAAGCCGCTGGTGCCGATGACCCCTGAAGAAATCGCCCAATTGCGTGACTGGTCGCTCGCCGAAATGGCTAGGCGCATGGTGCGCGGCGATGCGCTGGCATGGTCCACCCACGGCCTGCTGGACTCAGCCCTTGCCGGTTGCGGCGGGCAGCTTGCCCCGGTGATCGGCTTGGGCATGACCGAGGATCGCAACAGCCACGCGCCCATCAGCAATGCACACACCTTATCCATCGAGTGGCTTTGCCTGCCGCCGGGTGGGCGGGTCAGCCGTCACCGTCTGGCAGAAAAGCAAGTGCTGATCGCCGTAGAGGGTGATCTGCGCGTGTCGGTGGGCAGCGGTGAGGCGCAAGCCGAGATGGCGCTGCGAGGCACAGACAGCGCGTGGGACAGTTACGCCCTGCCTGCTGATGCATGGCGCAGTCTGCGCAATGCCGGCAACGGTCGGGCCCGCGTGCTGTTGCTCACCAGCGGAGACCATCGCAAGCGCATCGAGTGGGCTCCCGAGGTGGTCACCGCCGCTGCTCAAGAGGGCTGGGCCATTGACGCCAATGGTTTTGTCGCGCCCAAGTGTTTTGTTGATCGTGCCCAGAGGTGAACCAGCCATGAACAACCGAATCCCTTTTGATGACCGCCTGCGCGGCATGCTCAGAGGCGGCGAGCGCCTGCGCGGTATTTTCAACTCTTTGTCCTCGCCCGCGCTCGTCGAGATGTGTGCCTTTGCTGGCTTTGATTTCGTGGTCATCGATAACGAACATGGCAGCGCTGATCTGCAGACCACGGAGAACATGTTACGGGCCGCCCGCGCCAGTGGGATCCTTCCAGTGGTGCGATGCCTGCCGCATGACATCCCTCGGTTGCTGGACATGGGTGCCAGTGGTATCCAGGTGCCGATGGTCAGCACGCCCGAGCAGGCTCGCGATTTGGTCGATCGGGTGCGCTACCCCCTGCCCGGCGGTGCCGGTGGTCATCGGGGCAGTGCGTTTAGCACGCGTGCAGCGGGCTACGGCGCGTATGGCGGTCCGTCTCATACGCAGCGGTCCAACGAAGGGGTGGGCTTGGTGGTGATGATTGAGACGCCAGAGGGCGTGGCCAATGCCCATGCCATTGCCAGTGTGCCTGGTGTTGACGCCGTTTTCATCGGACCGAACGATCTGGCCCACGCCATGGGACACGAGAACCGCTGGAGCGACCCGCCGGTGCAGAACGCCATCGACAGCGCGTTGCGTGACGTCGCACGCGCGGGCATTTGCCCCGGCATTTTGGCGTTCAGTCAGGCCGACGAGGATCGCTACGCTGCAGTTGGCGCGCGCTTTTTTTGCACCGTGGCTTCGGCGGTCATTACGCAGGCTTTGGCGCAAGCCGCACGTCGGAGCGATCCTGCGGCGGCCCCAGCTTCGGCCCGATCCGCATACTAAGACACGACCAGATTGATTTTTTCCCGACCTTCAACATCACTTAACAGGAGATGACTATGCAAAGAAGAGCATTGATGCAATGGATGGCTGCTGCGGGAGTCGTTCCCGGCGCGGCATACGCCCAAAACACTTCCGCACTGCGCTCGGGCAAGCCCTATGCGGGCACCACCGTGAATGTGCTGTCCGTGGTGGCGCCGCAGTTCAGCGCTCATGAGGCCAGGGTGCCAGAGTTTGAGGCCCTGACAGGGATCAAGGTCAAGTATCAGTACGTGCCGTTTGCCGCCATGCGTGAAAAACTCACCGCTGAGTTGGTAGCCAAGACCGATCAGTACGACGTGCTCAGTGTGATGGATGTCTGGGGTCCCTCGCTCTACAACCTGTTCGATCCGCTCAACGACCGCATTGCTGAGAAGAAGATTGACATGGTGGCCCGCTATCCGTTCGCGCACCTGCGGGCTGCGCGCGACGGCAATGGCAACGGTAAAAACATCCTGGGCTTTCCCCTGCGCGGTCACGTTCAGCTGATGTTCTATCGCAAGGATGTATTCAACCGCTTGGGCCTGAAGCCGCCGGAAACCTGGGACCAGATGGTCGACGTCGGCCGTCAGATCCAGTCCAAGACCGACATGGCGGGCGTGGCCATGTATTACGGCAAGACTTCGGGCCAGAATCTGATGATCTGGTTCAATTATCTGTGGGGTTCGGGCGGCGAACTGCTCGATGCCAAGGGCCAGCCCGCCTTTAATTCGCCCCAGGGTGTGGCTGCGACCCAGGCCTATGTGGACATTCTGCTCAAGCATAAAGTCGCGCCCGCAGGATCGGCCACCTTCAATGAGACCGATGCGGTCAATTCAGTGGCCCAGGGTAAGAGTGCGATGGTACCGGTGTGGTGGTGGCGCTATGCCGGTCTCGTCGATCCCAAGACTTCCACGCTCAAGTCGGACCAGATCGGCTTTGCGCCGCTGCCCTCCATGCCGGGACGCGAGGCGACCACTTACACCAACACCTGGTTCTACGGGATCAACCGCAACAGCAAGCAAAAGAACGCGGCCATGGAATTTCTGACATGGCTCAGTGACCCGGCGCTTGAGCGCTCGGTGCTGCTGGACCGGCGCCTTAATGAGGTGGTGGCCATGCAGACGGCCAACCTGATTGACGGCGACGTCAACTTGCGCTTTGGCGGTATGCACCTATTTGGCGCGCAGGCGCTAAAGGGCGCACGGGGTACCCCACTGTTCGCGCAGTGGCCCCAGGTCAGCGACATCTTGGAGGCGACCATCAGTGAGATCGTGGCGGGCCAGGTCACGGTCAAGGCCGGTTTGGACGCTGCAGCGGCCAAAGCCCGTCGCGCCCTGCGCGCCTGATGTCCATGCTGCGCCGGGTTCCCTTGCATGTATGGTTGCTGACCCCGGCGCTTGCCTTCGTGGCGGCCATGGCGCTGTTTCCGCTGGGCTACTCCCTGCTGCTGAGTTTTCGCAGTTGGAAGTTGGCTCAGCGGGACACGCCGGGTCCATGGCTTGGGCTGGACAACTACTGGAACCTGCTCAGCGATGATCCCGAATTCTTAGATTCCGTCTGGGCCACGCTGGTTTTCGTCAGTGCCGACGTGGGGGTGACGCTGCTGATCGCTTTGGCGGCGGCCTTGCTGCTCCAGCGCGAGACTCGCCTGAACAGTCTGGCCAGAGTACTCTTGATTTTGCCCTTCGTGATGAGTCCGGCACTGATCGGCGTGTCCTTCCGTTTCTTTCTGAACCCGGAGTTCGGCGTCGGCCATCACCTGGTGGGCTGGATTTTTCCGGCCATGGCTGACAAAGTCTGGCTCGCCGACACCACCTTGGCCATGATCGCGGTAATTGCCGCTGACGTCTGGCACTGGGCACCGTACATGACTCTGGTGGTACTGGGCGGCCTGGCTTCCATCCCAAAAGAAACGCAGGAAGCCGCACGCATCGATGGCGCTACCGACTGGGTTGTGCTGCGTGACGTGACCCTGCCCCAGCTCAAGCCGGTGCTGGGCGTGGTCTTGATTCTTAAGACGGTCTTTGCGCTCAAGGCGTTCGACACCATCTTCACCCTCTCCAACGGGGGGCCAGGCACCTCCACCCAGACGCTGGCGTATTTTGTTTACCAGACCGCCTTCAACTATTACGACATGGGCTACGCGGCTGCCGCGGCCTACCTGCTGACCGCTGCCCTTCTGGTGTGCGCCTTCTTTTATCTGCGGCTGTTGTTCCGCAAGTAAGCCCGCATGCAAGCATCATCCACAGCTCTGCAATCGAGCATTCCCGGTTACCGCACCCCGCTTCAGGAGCGGGTTGGGCAAGCGATGCGGCAGGCACTGGTCCTGGCCGGTATTTCCAGCATTGTGCTGCCCATCCTCTGGATGATGCTGACCGCGTTCAAGCTGCCGCGCGATGTCTACTCGCTCGACTCGGCGCTGGTATTCACACCGACGCTTGAAAACCTTTTCACCATCTTCCAGCACCCCTGGAACCTGGGCAGCAAAGCCCTCAACAGCGTGCTGATCGCCTCGGGCACCGTGCTTCTGGCGGTGCCCATGGCCACGCTGGCGGCCTATGCCTTCTCGCGGCTGGAGTTCCGTTTCAAGAAGGCCCTTTTCCTGACGGTCATCGCCTCGCAGTTCATTCCCGGTGCTGTGGTCGTTTTGCCCTACTTCCTGATGTTCAAGGAACTGGGCATGCTCGACACCCGCAGCGCCTTGGTGCTGATCAACTTGTCCATCGTGCTGCCCTACGCGGTTTGGATGATCAAGGGCTTCATTGACGCCGTCCCCATCGAGATGGAAGAGTCGGCCATGGTCGACGGTGCCCAGCGCTGGCGGGTGCTTTGGGAGATCGTGGTGCCGGTGGCTTTGCCTGGCATCATCACCGCCGCCGTCTTTAGCTTCACCCTGACCTGGAACGAGTTCCTGTTTGCGCTGATCCTGGGCAAGCAAGATGCGCTGACCTTGCCGTTGGGTCTGATTGGCTTTCGCACAGAGCGAGGCGACCTCTGGGAACTGATGGCCGCCGGTGGCCTGTTGATCACCGCCCCCATGTTCTTGTTATCTCTGCTGGTCCACCGGCAGTTCATTGGCAGCCTGACTGCGGGTGCCGTTCGCTGAACATCATGACCACCATACAACTGCGCAAGATTGACAAGCACTACGGGCCCGTGCACGTGGTCAAAGACCTCAACCTGGAGATTGCAGACCGGGAGTTCCTGGTTCTGCTGGGGCCCTCAGGCTGTGGCAAGACCACGACGATGCGCATGATCGCGGGGCTCGAGCATCCTTCGGCCGGCGAGATCGCATTTGACGGTGAGCGAATCAATGAGTTGGGCCCACAGGACCGCGACGTGGCGATGGTGTTTCAGAACTACGGTCTGTACCCGCACATGAACGTGACCGAGAACATCGCTTACCCCCTCAAGCTGCGCGGTGTGCCCGCCGCTGAGCGCCAGCGCCGTGTGAACGAGGCTGCCGCGCGGGTGGAACTGACGCCTTACTTGGCTCGCATGCCGCGCGAACTGTCCGG
>SXGQ01700686.1_pt1 | contig 10024 bp, 7 predicted proteins | sample 3178371 | NCBI WGS metagenome assembly SXGQ01 (sample SAMN11356859, study PRJNA531348) | freshwater metagenome | isolation source: freshwater sample F1-20 | place: China: Fuxian Lake, Yuxi | collected 2017-12-25 | reverse complement strand
GGGCTCGGCCAACGGCAAGACGAGCGCCAAGGTGGTGATCAGCGACTGCGGCGAACTGAAGTGAGCCGGAGGGCCGGGTGAGCCTGACCGGACGACCGGTTGCCTGACCGGACGACCGGTTGAGCCGCGTCAGCGGTTGGCCATTGCTCAGCGCAGCTGTGTCGCCGCCGCCGCCTCGGGGCCGTCGATCGGGCGGGCGCCAGGGAGCGGGCGGCTGCGCAGGCCGGCCACGGCGCGGGCGGCCGCCCCGCCCTCGAGAACCGCGGCGGGTGAGAGCGATGAAGCCGGCGGGGCCAGCGGTCGGGCAGCCGTCGGTACCACGGGCACCATCGGCAGACCAGTGGTCTTCGCCGGTGCCCCCTTCGGCTCGGGCAGCGGCACGCTCTCGGGCGCCGGAGCTGACTTGCCGCTGCCCTGTTTGCTCTCCTGCTTGCCGTCACCCTGCTTGCCGTCCGCCGGGGCCGTCGGCTTGGCAGGCTCCGCGAACGTGGCAGGGTCGCGTGGCTCGAGCTGCTCGACCGCGGTGCTGCTACCGACATCGGCAAACCGCTGGGTGATCGCCCCACGGCTGAACACCCCCGGCTTCGAATGCCGGTAGTCAAGGTAGAGGCTGGCGTCGCGCTGCCGGGCGCGGCGGTAGGCGTCGAAGTAGGCCTTGCCGGGCCACGGACCCTCGGAGAGAAACACGCCGTTGTATTCGAGGAGCGACCCCTTGCGGAAATGGAGCTGTGAGATCGACCGGTTGTAGTCGACGAGCGACCGGTAGTAGCCGCTCTCGGCATCGGCCCGCCGCCGCTGGGCGTCGAGCAGCTGGTCGAAGGTCACCGTGCCGGCGTCGTAGGCCGCCTGCACCGCCTCCACCTGCCGCTCGGCGGCCACCCGCCGGTTGAAGTTGGTCTGCGAGAGGGCGAAGTTGGTGTCGATGTTGCGCACCGCCTCGACCAGCGCGTGCGATGCTTCCAGCTCCTCGTCCTGCAGTCGGGCCCGCTCCCGGGCGAGCTGCAGCTGGTGGTGCCGGACGGTGGCCAATTCCCGACGGAAGCCCAGCGGCATGAGGAACTGCGCGCCCGCCTGCCACTCCTGGAACTGCCCGCTGAAGAGGCTCGAGTAGGCGTCGGTGCCGTTGAGCGGATCCTGGCCATTGGCGTCGTACGGGGTGTAGTTCTGGTTGATCAGCTCCTGCCCCATGCCGAGGAAGCGCCACCGGCCGACGAGGTCGAGCCGCGGCAGGAGCAGGTTCTTCGCCGCGACGAGCTCCAGCTCACGCTGCTTGATGACCCACTTCTGGCGCCGCAGTTCCGCCGAGCGCGAGAGCGCCTCGGTGAGGGCCTGCTGCCAGTCGAAGGCGATCCGCGCGGTGGTCGGCTCGTCGGCCGGGCGGATGAGCCGGCCGTCGCTCGCCGAGATGCCCATCATGTAGCGGAGGCGGTTCTCACAGCGGTAGACGTCGGTGAGCGCGCTCTCGACGTCGCTGCGGAAGAAGAAATACTGCTCGCGGGCCTGGGCTTCCTTGTCGGCCTCGCCGCCGCGCGACTGTTCGACATAGAGGGCATGGACACGCCGCCAGGCCTCGAGGGCGCTGTCACGGCCTGCCTTGCGCGCCTCGAGATTGCGGTAGGCGAAGTACAGTTCCCAATATGACTGTTCGGCGTCGCTGACGAGGTTCCGCACGCCGGCCTCGAAGTCGGCCAGCGAGATGTCGGCGTTGATCCGCGCCAGGAGCACGCCGCGGAAGATCGGTCGGCCGTCGATGTTGTTGAAGGGATCGGGGCCGGCGATGCGGTTGTAGGTGAGACCGGCACCCTCGAGGAGCGGCTGGTTGAAGGTGAAGTCGTAGTTGGTGGTGAAGGTCGAGGGCACGCCGTCCTGACGGATCGGCGAGTTGTTGTTGTCGTAGAGGGTCGAGTTGGCGAATCCGAACGTCGCCCCGGTCGCCGTCCGCTTGGTGATGCTCGTCGTCCAGTTGCCGGTGTCGCCGAGGAACTGCTGCTGGAAGATCTGCGTGCCGACGCCACCGACGTTCTGGGGCCGGTTCTGCCGCTCCCAGGTGAGCGAACTGGCCAACTGGGCGTCGAAGAAGGCGAGGGCCGGCTCGACACCGCGGATCGGATCGGTCTCGACGATCGCCGGGTCGTAGACGGTGGGGGTGACCGCGGGGTTGGTGAGCAGGGAGACGGGTGGCTCACCGGTCTGCGGCCGTGGGCCGCCGAAGCTGCCGAACCGGCCGCCGAGATTCCGCAGCACCTTGCCGTTTTCGAGCGCCGTGCGGATCGCCTCCTCGAGCGAGACCTCCCAGATCTGGTCGAAGCGGGCGTTGGAGAGGGTGAGCGGCTCGACCGTGCCGGCCGCCTCGTCGAGGGGCGGTGTGCAGGAGTCGGGATACTCCATCTTCTGCACCGCCCCGACGTAGTGCGACAGGTCGCCGTCCTCGAAGAAGAAGAACGGCTGACGGGGGGCACAGCCCGGTGCGACGACCGCGATGATCAGCGCCGCGACGAGCAACTGTCGGCTGGTGGTGTGCACGGGCCGTGTCCGTCGGGCTGTGGTCGTGGATGAAGTGCCGCCGCTGCGCCCTCGGGGGCAGCCGACCTTGCGGCCGGCTCCCTCGCCGCGGTGCCCCCCGACCCGCGACCGGGTCGTCGTCACGAGGGCGCAGCGACGGCACAGGTGGTATCGTCCTCCCGACCGGCAAACTTGGAGGAATCGTCACTGTCGGCCGGAAGCTGGAGAAGCGCGGTAAGTCAGGATCGATCGCCGTGGCGTCTTCCGGCCGTGACGACCGGTTTCCGGGGCCTGGCGGTGGACCCGTTATTCCCGCCCGGAATCAATGCGGCGCGGCACGGCGGGCGCGATCCGGCCACCCGGGGGTGAGAGAGAGCCGACGGATTCCCCGTTCCTCCCACACGAACCGCGCCGCACAGCCCTCCATCCTCGCGATCAACTCCACGCCCACCACAGGACCGAGGACACTCGCCGCGGTCGCCAGCGCGTCGGCGGTGGTGCAGTCGGGGGCGATCACCGTCACGGCTGCTGGTCCGGCCACGCCGAGGCCGGTGCGCGGATCGACGATATGGCTGTAGCGCTGGCCGTCGATCTCGACCGCCTGAAAGGCATCGCCGGAGGTGGTGACCGCCGCATGGGACAGGAGAACGGCGTCGGCTTTGTTCGCCGGCTCGCGTGGATCGAGAGGGGCGACCGTCACCCGCCAGCCGTCGCTTCCCGGCGGGGGCGACGAACCGGCCACGTCGCCGGAGGCATCGACGAGGGCCGTCGCGATCCCCCGGCCTGCCAGCAGGGCGAGCGCCCGGTCGATTGCATACCCCATGCCGATCCCGCCGAGATCGAGCCGCATCCCCGGCCTGGTGAGGACCGCCCCGATCGGTTCCCCTTCCAGACTCAGCGTCGCTGGTCCCACCGCGGCACGGGCGGCCTCCAACCGGTCGGGCCGGGGCATCCGCCCCGAGCGCCGGGCCTGGCGCCACAGGGTGGTGAGCGGCCCGACCGTCGGGTCGAAGGCCCCGGCCGTGGTGTCCCGCAGCGCCACGGCCCGCTCGAGCACGGCGGCCAGATCGGCCGACAGGGGCACCGGCCCGGTCGTCGGGGCCGCCGCCGAAAGCCGCGACAACTCGCTCTGCGGATCGTAGTCGGAGAGGATCCGTTCCAGCCGCGCCACCTCGTCGAGGGCCGCCTCGGCCGCAGCCCCGGCCTCTGGCCCCTGGACGGTCACACTCCACGGCACACCCATCAGCCGACGGCTCCGCACCACGCGATCGCCGGCAACGACCCCCTGCCCCCATCCGGAGCGGGCGATCGCCGACACGCCGGCGACGAGGATCGCCGCGCCGCGCCGCCTGGGGTAGACTTGTCTGTTCATCGCGGAGTCTGCCATGGAGAGTGTCGTCCCGGGCCCGGCCGTCGAGATCACCTTCGACTGCACCCCGCTGCGCGGTGTGCCGCGACTTGACATTCCGCTCGATGCCTCGCCCGGGTTCCGCCGGCGCCTCGAACGGATGCAGCGGGCCGTGTCCCGGCATGGCACCCGCAACAGCTATTATCTCACCGACGGCCGCTGCACGTTCCGGTTCACCAATGATCCCGACATCGGGTGGGTGAGCTTCGTGATTGAAGGCACCGTCCTCACCGACGAACACGACCAGCGGACCGTGGGGAGCGATCTGGCGATCGCACTCGACCGCGAGACCTGCGACTGGCTCACGCAGCCTGCCGTCACCTGGCTCACCCACTCGGCCAAACGGGCAGTCGAGGTGGAATTCGACCGCTACATCGCTGCCGGCGACCTTGGCCGGGCCCTCGAGCGGCTGGCACGCGAACAGGCTGCCAGTGACGCCGCCGGCGGCTACCTGGGGATGAATCTCTGACGCCGGCTCGCCGGCCCTGCTGGGTTACCTGCCGGCCCCCCCCCCCGGCCAGCCCCCCGGCGTTCACCACACGTGGTGAACGTGGGGCCGGATGCAGTCGTCGTAGATCTGCTGCACGGCAGCCTTCGTCGCGGCATCGAGCGGCGGCATGGCGGCCGCGCGGGCATTCTCCGCCACCTGTTCCGGGCGCCTACCACCGGGGATGACGGTCGACACCGCCTCGAAGGAGAGGATCCACGCCAGCGCGAATTGCGCGACGGTCCACCCGCTGGGGACGAGCGCTCGGAGCCGCTCCACCGCCTCGAGGCCGGTGCGATAGTCGACTCCCGAGAAGGTTTCGCCACGGTCGAAGCCGGCCCCTTCGCGGTTGAAGTGGCGATGGTCGTCGGCGGGAAACGTCGTCTCGGGCCGGAGGCGGCCGGTGAGCATCCCGCTGGCCAGCGGCACGCGGGCGATCACCGCCACGCGGCGGCGTGCCGCCTGCTCGAAAAAGAGTTCCGTCGGCCGCAGCCGGAAGCAATTGACGATGATCTGCACCGACTGCACACCCGGATACTCGATCGCCTTGAGCGCCTCCTCGACCTTCTCGACGCTCACACCGTAGAAGCCGATCTTGCCCGCCGCCACGAGCCCGTCGAGGACCCCGAACACCTCCGGCCGGTAATAGACCTCGGTGGGTGGGCAGTGGAGTTGGAGGAGGTCGATCCGCTCCACCGCCAGGTTGGCGAGGCTGCGATCGACGAAGGCGGTGAGGTTGGCGGCGTCGTAGCCGGCGGTGGTGTGGGGCGAGAGACGGCGCCCGGCCTTGGTGGCCACGAAAAACGGCTCGCTCCGCTCGCGGCGCAGGCGGGCGATGAGCCGTTCCGAGAGTCCGTCACCGTAGACGTCGGCCGTGTCGAAGAAGGTGATGCCGGCATCGAGGGCGGCGTGGAGGGCCGCCATCGACTCCCGCTCGTCGGCCCCACCCCACTGGCCGCCGCCGATCGCCCAGGCCCCGAAGCCGATCTCCGACACCTGCCAGCCGGTCCGTCCGAAAAGTCGTGTGTGCATGGGGAGAGAGTCTCGTCGATCCGGGCGTCCCCCTCAAGCGGTCGGCTCGCGTCCCGGCGAGCGGATTGCTACACTCCGCTTGGTTTTGGGGGATATCCATCGATTCATCCGGGGTACCGGTCCATGCATGCGCCACCCGTCCGCGCCGCCCGTCCTGCCACCCACGGTGGGTTCACCCTCGTGGAACTGCTCGTCGTCATCGCCATCATCGGCACGCTCGTCGGGCTCCTGCTCCCGGCCGTGCAGGCGGCGCGCGAGGCAGCGCGGCGCAGTTCGTGCGTCAACAACATGAAGCAGCTCGCCCTCGGCTGCCAGAATTACCACGATTCCAAGCAGCAGCTCCCATCCCACTTCTCACCGGGCGGCAACACGGGGGTGAGCTGGCTGGCGCTCATCCTGCCGTTCATCGAGCAGTCCGCCGCCGCCGCCGAGGTCCAGCCGCTCAATCCCTCATACGCGGGCACCAACTCCGCCCAGAACCGCAACGTTGCCCGGATCAGGATCGCGTCGTTCTTCTGCCCGAGCTTCAGCAACGACTGGGCGGAGTTCTCCGGAAGCACGATCGACGCTGTCACCAGCGGTGCCAAGGCCTACACGACCCACTACGTCGCCAGCGCCGGCCCGATCGGCACCAATCCGCAGATCACACGCGGCTACGGCCAGCTCCCCTCGAACCAGGGTTTCATCGCCACCGATGGCGCGATGCCGTTGTCGCCGATCGTCGTCGGCAGCAATCCGACGAAGCCCTACGGCGTGGCGCTCACCGACATCCGCGACGGCACGAGCAAGACGATCATGGTGATGGAGATGGCCTGGAGCGACATGGGGGCCAACTCCCTGCGCAGCTGGATGCGCGGCGCCGCCTGGAACAACGACATGACCGCGGTCAGGAACGTCGCCAACGGGATGCGGACGGCGAAGTACGTGACCGTCGGCAACTACAACAGCGTGAGCATGGGGAGCAACCATCCCGGCGGCTGCAACGTGGCGATGGCCGACGGCAGCGTCTCGTTCCTCACCGAAGACATCGACCTCAACACCGTGCTCTTGCCGCTGGCGAGCCGCGCCGGAACGGAGAACGTGTCGCAGCCATGACGCATCCCACAGCCACCCCCGACGCGGGATCCCGCTGCCGATCACCCCGCCGCGATCGACCGGTCGGTGGATCGGCATCCAACCGGGCGCACGCCGTGGTCGTCGGCCTGGCCGCCTGCGCCATACTCGTCGCCACCGGCTGCGGTGGACCGCGTGACACGCGCGTCCGCCACCGCGTGTCGGGGAAGATCACCTACGGCGGCAAGCCGGTCACCGGTGGGGAGATCATCATCACCCCCGACGGTGCCAAGAAGAACGGCGGGCCCCAGGGGATCGCCACGATCAAGGACGGTGTCTACGACACGAAGGGGAGCCGGGCACCGGGAGTGGGCGGTGGTCCGATGAACGCGATGGTGATGGGACTCCTCGAGGCCGACGGCAGCCGGTTCTTCGAACACACGCTGCCGCTCGACTGCCCGGCCTCGGGCGACACCGTCATCGACATCGAGGTCGCGCCCGCCGATGCCCCGGAGCGGAAGCAGACGCCGATCTGACGCACGATTCCCCTGCGCTCTCCGTCCGGCACGCTGCCCGGCCGGTGGCGAGAGGGTTGCTCACCGGTAGACTCGGCGGCGATGCCGACCTCCCCGCCGGAAGGCGATGCCGACCTCCCCGCCGGAAGGCGATGCCGACCTCCCCGCCGGAAAGCGTCATGCAGACCCTCCCCCGTACCGCGGCCATCGTCGCCAGCCTCATCGCCGCGCTTGCCACCCGTCCGCTGGCGGCACAGACCACGCGCCGTGTCGAGCCCGCCACGCTTCTCGTCGAGGCAGAGGGGTTCGCCAAGCACGGCGGCTGGACACTCGACACGCAGTTCATCGGCGAGATGGGCTCGCCGTATCTCCTTGCCCATGGCCTCGGCCGGCCGGTGGCTGACGCCACCACGACACTCGCGGTCCCGGTCGCGGGGGACTACCGCGTGTTCGTCCGCACGAAGGACTGGGTCGCACGCTGGCAGGCGCCGGGCGAGCCGCCGGGGCGGTTCCAGGTCGTGGTCGATGGCACGGCGCTGGGGACCACGTTCGGCACGGCGGGCTCCACCTGGGGATGGCAGGACGGCGGCACGGTCACGCTTCCCGCCGGCGCTGTCGCGCTGTCGCTCCGCGACCTGACCGGCTTCGATGGCCGCTGCGACTGCATCGCCTTCGTGCCCGCCGGCCCCGCCGCCGCCGCCGCGCCCCCGGACGATTCCGCTGTGCTGCCGGCGTGGCGCCGCGCGGCGCTCGGCCTGCCGGCGGAGCCCGAGATCAAGGGCCCCTACGACCTGGTCGTGGTCGGCGGTGGCTATGCCGGCATGGGGGCGGCGCTCGCCGCAGCCCGGATGGGTCTCGAGGTGGCGCTCGTCCAGAACCGGCCGGTCCTCGGCGGCAACGGGTCGAGCGAGGTCCGGGTCTGGGCGATGGGGCTGATCCGCCGCGGGAAGTATCCGCGGATCGGCGAGATCGTCGAGGAGTTCGCCGACCGGGCTTCGAAGAGCCCGGGCACCGCCGAGGAGTTCGAGGACGCGAAGAAGGAGGCCCTCGTCCGCGCCGAGCCGACCATCGACCTGTTCCTCGATACCCACGCCTTCGCGGCGACGACGGCCGAGGGGCGGGTCACGTCGGTCACCTGCCTCGACACGCGGACCAGCCGCGAATACCGCTTCACCGGGTCGTTCTTCTGCGACGCCACCGGCCATGCCACGCTCGGCCACCTCGCCGGGGCCACGACCGAGATGGAGGAGAAGGGGCGGATGGGGATGAGCAACATGTGGGCCTGGGCCGAGGCCGAGACGCCGCAGCCCTTTCCCGACACCCCGTGGGCACTGCCGCTCACCATGGCCGACTTCCCCTACCCCCGCGACTTCCACGGACAGTGGTTCTGGGAGAGCGGCTTCGACAAGGATCCGCTCGCCGATGCCGAGGGGATCCGCGACTGGAACCTCCGGGCCGTCTACGGCGCGTTCAACGCCATGAAGAACGGCGACGGCGCCAAGGATCACCCCCGCGCGATCCTCACCTGGGTGGCCGCGATCGGCGGGCCGCGCGAGAGCCGACGGATCGTCGGCGACGTGCTCCTTTCGCAGGACGACATCGTCGCCAAGCGCGAGTTTCCCGATGGCTGCGTCCCTTCCACCTGGTCGATCGACCTCCACTACCCCAAGGAGGACTTCGCGCGGAAGTTCCCCGACAATCCCTTCATCTCGATCGCCGTCCACGACCGCCGCGTCGACCGCAGCTACGGGTATCCGGTGCCCTACCGCTGCTTCTACTCGAAGGACCTCGACAACCTCTTCATGGCCGGTCGCTGCATCTCCGTGACCCACGAGGCGCTCGGCACGGTGCGCGTGATGAAGACCTGCGGCATGATGGGGGAGGTGGTGGGGAAGGCGGCGAGCGTGGCGGTGCGGCACCACACCACACCGCGCGGCGTGTACGAACGGTACTGGAGCGAGATGGACGAACTGCTCCGGCTCCCCGGCAAGGCGCGCCGGGCGAACCCAGAGTCCCCGATCGAGATCCCCGCCGATGCCCTCCCCCTGGCCGGTCCGCACGGACCGCCGACCGGGATCGATCCGGGGAAGCTCGCCCGCGACCGCGGGGCGCTGGTCCGGGATGATCTCGAGGCGGTGCGCACCGGCACCTGGACGGCGGGCGAGGGCCTCAAGGGCTACGTCGGCAACGGCTACCACTACGCCAGTCCCGACAGCGCCGCCACCGCCCGCTATGCGTTCACCGCCCCCGCGGCCGGTGTCTACGAGGTGCTCGTCGGCTGGCAGCCGCACGAGAACCGGGGCCCGACGGTGCCGGTCGTGATCGAGACCGCCACGGGACGCACCGCCACGCGGCTCGACATGCGCCGGCCGGCGCCGCTGCCGGACGGGTTCGGCTCCGTGGGCAGGGTGACGCTCGGTGCCGACGACGGCTGCGAGGTGGTGATCGGCACCGACCGGGCAGGGGGGATCGTCCATGCCGATGCCGTCCTTCTGGTGCCGGCCCCGCGCTGACGATCATGGATGACCTGCCGTCATCCATGACCGTCGCCCACTCGAACACCGCCGGTTGCCGCCGCACGGCCCCTCCAAGGCGTGTTCCGTGAGGTGCCCGGTCCCCGGCGGGCGATCCGCGTTGGCCGGAAGGTAGGATGCGGGGGCATGGCGGCACACATTCGCGGGGAGACGAGCCATGAACCGGGATCACGGCGGCGGCATCGGGCACGCTCTCGTCGCGCTGACAGCCCGTGGCCAAAGGCCATTCCTGGTCTTCCGCCACCCGAAACGCCGTGCGTTTCACCGGCACCGCGCATCCGGCGCCCTATCCGGACGGTACGGCAGGCTGTGTGTCCACGGCCTGCTGGCGTTGGTCTTCGCCGCCGCGGCACCGACGGCCGCGGCCCAGTCCGCCGACGACAAGGCGGCGGCGAAGAAGCAGCTCGACGACGCCGGGCTCAAGGTCAGTGGGGCCCAGGTCGTGCTCGCCGATGAGCTCGCCTTCACCCGCGAGCTCGGCCGCGCCACGGCC
>SXGQ01285594.1_pt1 | contig 10024 bp, 5 predicted proteins | sample 3178371 | NCBI WGS metagenome assembly SXGQ01 (sample SAMN11356859, study PRJNA531348) | freshwater metagenome | isolation source: freshwater sample F1-20 | place: China: Fuxian Lake, Yuxi | collected 2017-12-25 | reverse complement strand
ATTTATGATGATTAGAGTATTACCATCTATAAAACAAACCTTAACTGAAGCAGGGTATGACCCAACACCAAAGAATAAGAACGATGATGATTCAGGTTGGGATGCATTAGTTTGTTTTAATGGTAGGTTATATCAAGTTAGTGATGACTATGGATATATGCGAGACGATAGAGGTTTATACGGAATAGGCGCAGGTGGAGGATTAGCCCTTGGCGCTCTAGCAATAATGGAAACAGAAACAAAGACTCACGCTAAAGCATCAAGTGCTGCTAAGAAAGCAGTCAATATTGCCATTCAATATAATGTTTGGTGTGGTGGACCAGTTCATGTTAAAACACAATTTACTAAGTAGGAGGAAGTGTGGCACAACAAGGTGGATATAGAAAACCGAGTAACCCAGCCCCAGTATCAGGTCCTGGCGCTCTTAGTCAGCGCACTGACGGGAATGCAACACAACCCGCAACCTATATGGCAGGACTACCATATGGACAAGGACAACAAAACTACGACAACCAAGTAGCAGCGCCTATGGCTGGTAATCCTGTACCACAAATGGAAATGCCAACACCTTTAATGGCACCTACTTCACGTCCTTCAGAACCTATTACCGCTGGTATTGACCGTGGTCCTGGACCTGGTTCAGAAGTAATGGGAACTTTACCTAACAAGGCTTACACAATTGCAGAAGTATTTAGAAATTTAATTCCATATGACCCATCTGGTGATGCTGAGTTGGTATATAGACAATTAGTTGATGAAGGATACTAATGAGTGTAAATGTAAACTTCATAGTAGCCAAAAATAATCCTAATTTATATGCTGCTGCTAAGGCTGCAAATTTGCCACAACAGCAAGTATCACAATTAGAACAGTTTTCTTGGACAGTTGATAAAAACAAAAAACTTAATCAATTATCTACTGATGCTGCTAGAAAAGAATACAATGAATTAGACCCAGAGGTTCAAGAAAAACTTAAGTATTTATATCCTAAAGCAGATTATATGCAAGCACCACCTGATGCTAGTGATTATGCAGTCGGTGCATTAAAGACTGTTGGTAAGGTTTTAGCAAGCCCATTACTTGGTGTATTTAAAGCCGCTGGTGTATATAACAGAATAATTAATACACCATATTTAGTAGCACGTCAGGCTAGTCAAGGTGAAGGTTTGTTCTCTATACAAACTTGGACAGATGCTTGGGATGGACGTAGAATATTTGACCATGGTGCATTAACTGAGGCTATTAATTATTTTGGAAATGAAAAAGTAGAAGTAGCAAAAGGATTACTTGCTGGTAAAACACCAGGAGAAATTATTGCAGCAGGTGGCGGAACTGTAAATCAAAAATTATTAAATGCTTTAGAAGAATCACTTAATAACCCAGAAGAATTTCAACAGGTAATGGATGGAGTTAAATACGCACAAGTATCTCCAGGTAGAGATTTAGCCCGTGCGTTTACTCAAAAAGACTCAAACAGTAGTACTGCTGCTGGAGATTATATTGATGGTAAAACTAGAAAATTATCAGGTAAAATAGATTTCTTTTATCAATTAGCAATTGACCCACTTACTTATCTTACTGGTGGTTTTACGGCTGCAGCCCGTGCTGGTACCAGAGCAGTAAAAACTATGCAAAAAAATCCTGATTTTGTTAATGGTGTGGCTATCGGGGTTGGCAAAGTATTTGCAGATGAAAAAAATGGTGTTCGTAAGTTATGGGATGACCAACTTGGTCCTAAAGTTGCAGACCTTATAGATGCTAAAAAAATGGGAAATGATGTAGCCCAAAAAAGAATTACTGAGGATATTAAATTAAATCATCCTGCATATAATAATGATGCAGCACTTGAAGTTCTTGTTAAAAATAAAATTATTAATGCCCCTACAGCAAAAGAATATTTTGAAAAATCAGAAAATTTAGGACATTTTATGTCGGGTCGTATTGACGGAGTTCAATACTATCGCAATGGCATTGCTACTGCAAATACTCATAGAAGAGCAGCAGTATTGTTTTCAAACCTTACAGAAAAATTTATTAATCCAAAACTTTTTAATACTCAAGAAGAAGCATCTCAAAAAACTAGTGAAATATTTGAGTCGTTAAGAGTAAATGGTCCAGAAAATGGATATGTTCAAGCAGAAATAACAGATATAAAAAAGTTTCATGATAGTTTAACTAAATCACAACAACGTAAAATTAGTTTACAACGTCAATTAACTCGTTCACCACAAGGCGCAGTAACTAAACTGGGTAAAGATGCAATAGAAACTGCTAATTCTTTTAGATTAACTGCTAGACAAGTTTTACCTAAAGACATGGCTGAGTTTTTAACAATGAAATTTATTTCTTCTACTACTGCTGACCAGATTGCCGTTTCTAAAGCACTTGATTATGCAATTATTGAGCGTTATGGTATTACTGGTATTCCTGATGGAAAAAAAATAGCAGCAGAAATTATAAATAATAAATACGGTGTTACAAAATCTACTGATGAAACTGCAGAATTAGCAATTAGAGCAGACGCAGCACAAACTTTACCCAAAAATTTAGTAACTTATAGGAATGGAGTACCATATTTAAAAACTGGTACTGTTATTCAACCTTATCAAGAAACAGGTGCTTTAGGTTCATTAGATTATTTTATGTTAAGTGAGTATGCCTATAATATAAAAAGCAAAAAAAATAAATTATTAGCAGTATCGGGTGTTACAAGTTCAAAAACTGCAACAGATTTAGTTAATGGTTGGTCTTTGTTTACCCTTTTCCCACGCTTGGGTATACGAAGTGCTATTGATGAAACATTTATGTATATTTTAACAGCCCCTGCTAAAAATATTTTTCAGGCTTTATTGCCTGGAGTTTTAAGAGGCGAAACTACAATAGGAAGAAAAGGAACCATAGCAAGTAATATTGCTAATTCCTATGCTAACTCTAAATCTGGAGAAAAACTTCGCCAACTTGTAGCACGTAAATTTAATTTTAATACTCCATCTGAATCTTTAAGTTATGAAAAAAGAATGCAACATATTGCAGATTTTGCAGATGATTTAGGAGTTCCAGTAAGTGAACTAACTTCAGACCAACGCAGATTTGCACAGGCTTTGGGTGCTGTAGAATTATACGGTGCTAATTTATTTTCTAAATTAGACCCAGATGAAGCATATTGGTTAATGGAAGCACTTTCACTTAACTCACAATACTTAGGTTCAACTACTCGTTCTATTTCAAGTGCTGCAAACATTACTGGTAAACAATCTCCCGATATGAGTAATCAACTTTTAGAGCAAAATAAATTTGATGAACTTCTTATATTTTTGAAGAAAAATTATGATGCAGGAACAGGGCCTAGGGTTGAGGTAGGTATCAAGGGTCAAGAAGTAATTGTTGATGAACTTATAAGAGATAACATTTTAAATGGTATGGGTGTAAATGCTATTCATTTTGAAAATTTTGTAAAACGTTTTTACGGAAACACAAAAGTAATTTATGGTGATTTACAAGAAAAATATTTTTTAAATCCAGGAGAAATATTTTTTATAAATAATGGATTAAAAGATACCAAAGATTGGTATAACGCCAGTAATGCTTTACTTAGAAAAGTAGGTATTGAGCGCAATGTTGAAGGCGTATTTGATGATGTAACTCAATTAACTTTAGATGAATTAAATGGTAAATTTTTATTTAGCATAAGAGATAGAAAAGCATTAGATAGTTTTTTAGATAGCAGAAGTTATACCAGTGCTCTACGCTCAGAGGGTATGGATGATATTGACATTGCTCGCCAAGCAATTACCGCTATCCTTGCAGATACTTATAGATATTTTCATGGTGATGCAAATAAATTTAATCAAAATTTACTTGATACAATTAAATTAAAGTATGATGAAGTTACATCTTTTGGTGCTAGTGTTAGGGCAATTAAAGGGGGCAATGCTGGTAAAGGAACTCCATTAGGTGATGCTAAAGATATTGCCATGCGTTCAGAATCAGATTTTGCAATTGTTGAATTACAAGATATTAATATACAAAAATCTATTCAAACCGCAGATGTAAATGCAATTGGTAAAACTTCTAGTGAAACTTCTTTAAAAAGACTAGGACCAATAACTGGTAACTTATCTGGCAAAACAATTATGCTTGCAAGAAATGGAAAATTAGCAAATAAAGAGTTACGTCTAGAGACTATAAATGAAATTAAAAAAGCAGTTAAAGATGGTTCTAAATTTGTAGTTGGTGACATGCCAGGTGTTGACACTCAATTTCATAAATTATTAGATGAACTAGGTGCAAATTATACTATCTATCATACTGGCACTCAACCACGTACTGGAATAGTAATTAAGCAAGAAAAATCTGTTTCTAATCCATGGAAAAAAGCAGTAAAAAAATTATCGTTTGATGAGTTTTCTGATTTGACTAAAGGATTTCAACCAACTGGAAAGATGTACACCTCTCTTGCTATAGAGGGATTAGCAGATTTTGGTACAGCCTATCAACGTATGGGTAATAATTTTATGGAAATAATGGACCACCAAGTAACTGCAATTATTAGACAACCTGCGGTTATGATTGGTTATTTAAAACTTCGTAAATTTTATTCAAAAGCAGAAAAACAAATGAGCGATGACCTTCTTAAAAAAGCACAATCAGATGCTATTTATGATGGTAGAAAATTTGATAAAGCACTTGAAGAACAAAAAGCACTTGGAACATCTGCTAAATATTTTACAGAATTATCTATTCAGGAAGCAACAGATACTGTATTAAAGTTTGTTGATAATCCAAATATTCGTTCTAACTTTGCAATATCAGCCCGAAATGTAGGTAGGTACTATCGTGCTACTGAAGATTTTCAACGCCGTGTTCTTCGTTTAGGTGATGTGCCTGCAAGAGTTATATACCGCACAAGGTTAATGCATTTAGGTTTAGATGCTGCTGGTGGTGTATATGAAGACCAAAAGGGCGACCCATACATAATGATGCCTATGGATGATATGATTTTTAAAACCATAGATTCTGTTGTTCGCACCTTAACACCTGGTGAATCAGGATTTGGTCAACCAATATTTAATGACTTTACTATGAAATTAAAATTAGGTAATCCATCATTTAGCCCAGATGCTGCATTGCCAACGCTTTCTGGACCAGTCGCAGCCTTAAGCGTTCTTGCTATGAAAAAAGTGCTTGGTCAAGTTGGTGGGACTCCTGGTAAAAAGGCTGCAGAAGAGTTAGATAACTTTGCGCTAGGTAGCATTGGCGATAATATAGATATTGTCAGGGCGCTTGTTCCTTCATCTTTATTAAAACTATATTCAATACTTCCTAAAAATGAAAAGGATAGACAAGAAGCCACAGCAGCAATGCAGGCTATTGCATACAATGCATCTCAGGGATATATGTTAGACCCTAATGCAACAGAGCAAGAAAAGTTTACATATTTAAAAAACATACGTTTATCAGCCCACAATATTGTGGTCATGCGTTCAATCTTAGGACTAATATCTCCAGTTGCCCCATCTATGCAAGAATCAATAGATGTACCTAATTATCTAAAAGAGGTGGGTATAACTGGATTAAGACCAGAGTTCTTTGATATATTAAATGCAGTAACTCAAAAGTATAAGGGTGATATTCAAGACCCATATGAGTTAGCGGTTGCTACATTTATAGGACAAAACCCAGGTAAATTAATTTATACAGTATCTCGTGATGATAAAAAAACTAATGTAATTATTAACAAGACTAAAGAATTAAAAGACTGGGCTATAGAAAACGAAGATAGCATCAAGACTTATGGTGAATCAGCATTTATCTTTGCTCCCAATACTGGAGACTTTGATGTTAGTACTTATGCATGGCTAGAGGGTGCTGGATTGTTAGGCAATAAAGACCTAGAAACTTATTACAGGGATGTATTAGTATCTAGAGATAAGCAGGCTTACTACAATATAGCCAAAGAAGAGAAGGCTTTCCTTGCTTCATCTGGCGATACTATGTTACGTAAGGCTGTTATTGCAACTTCAACCGCACAAAGAAATGCATTAAAGGCTAGTAACCCATTACTTGAACCAGCATTAACTGGTGGTGGTAATGAGGTTGGTAGTGAGTTAGCCATGTTAACTAGTATAGAACAAATCATTATAGATAATAAAATTACTATAGATGCTGGAACTAAACAAAGACTGGCTATGGTTTCATCAAGATTAAGACAATTTGTTTCTCTTTCTAATGACCCATCAAAAAGAGAACTATCTAATTTCTCTGAAATTAAGAGAGAAATGAAAGAAGATATTAAGGCTTTAATTAATGATTTGCAAGATGGAGACCCAATTTTAAAAGAAGCAAACAGGGCCGTATTCAAGGCTATCCTTGAGTATTACTCCCGTGATACCTACACAGCAAGGGAGAGATACTAATGTCATCTGGTATGAGAAACCCAACATTACCATTAACTGAAGAACAAAAATTAAAAAATTCTGTAAATAAATTAGAAAAACAACTTAATGCTTTTAATGGTCCAGATGCTAGAATGAAAAAATATTCTCCAGGTTCTAGTGAATATGAAAAAGCAGCAAAAGAAGCAAGAGATTTAAGAAATCAAATTTCTGATATTAATGTTAAATTATCTAAATCTAAAATAACTGGAGTTGAAGAGGCTCGTCAAAGAGCAATAGATTCTGGTAATACAGATGAGGCTAATAGACTTGGCGAAGAAGTTGCTAGTTTAAATGCAACCATCAATAATCCTGGTGACCCAAAAATTGTTGGGCCTCAATTTATACAAGGTGATAATTTTGGTAATGCTATTAGAGATAAAGGGTTGGCGGTAGATACCGACCCTGACAATGGTGAAAGTACAATCAAGGCTAATTCTCAAGCATATGAATTTGCTGGACAAGAACATCTTATTTGGGTGGGGAAGAATCAAGGATTTCAAAGTAAACTTCCTGGATTTAGCAGCACTAAGCCAAGCACCGATGTACAAATTTCTGCTGGCTATAATGAATTAGAAAAGAAGATTCTTACCGATGCCAATAAACAACCTGGTGGAATGCAGGCTTTATTTGACAGAATGTATAAAGCAGGATTAATTTCAAAACAAACTTATAATTCAAAATCAACATCAAGTAATGATTTTACTAAAAACCTTCTTTATGCACTACGCGAGTTTAGTAAAAAAACAATTCGTGATTATGAATTAAGCGGCATAAAAAATCCAATATCATTTGACGATTATCTTGATAAAGAGTTTACCCCTGCTGGCCCAGATGTAAAATATAGTTCAATAACTACCACTCGCGGTACTGCTGCTTCTGACCTAAATAGATTTATAATGCAGTATCTTGGCACTGGTGCTAGTAAACAACAACACGATGAATACTATAAACAATTAAGAGCATTAGAAAAAAAGGCTATTAGAACCACCACAACAACTGAGACTAGCCAAAATGTTGCTGGTGAATTTATTGATGAGATAGATAAGATGGAACTAATGCGTAAAGTGGCTGGTAAAGCGCTTGAAGGTTCCGATATTGATACCGTATTAAAGGGCGGCGCTGGCGCAGCACAGGCTGTTAATGGTGTATTAGCCTATGCTAAGCAATATGGAATAAACCTTAATAGTAAAGATGCTTTAGGTTATGTGGCTAATGAATTAAAACAAGGTCAAGGCGATTTAAAGAAAATAAACTCTAAAATTTTGGCTATATCAAAGGCTACCTATGGTAACTTATCTGATGTTATATCAGAGGATGTAAACCTTAGAGAGTTATCAAGCAATTATAAATATAACATGTCTCAAGTATTAGAACTAAGTCCAGATGCTATTGATGTTATGGACCCAACCATTCAAACAGCACTTAAAAATAATGGAAATAAGGGAACAATGAATTTAACTGACTTTGATAGAATGTTACGTAATGACCCTCGCTGGGGTAAGACCAAGAACGCTAGAGAAGAAGCCTCTAAGTATGCATATGACATTCTTAAAGACTTCGGATTGATGGCATAATGGCATCAGTCGTCAGTCCATTTGGAACCAAAGGTCCTGTAAAGGCAAAAACTACTACAAAAGTAACACCTAAATTTATTGCTAAGCCTGTTGCTGCTGCAACAAAGTCATCTGGTGCTGCACCTAAAGGTGGTGGTAAAGCAGCAACTGGAAGTAAATTAATACAACCATCAGGTAAAACTGGTGGTAGCGGTACTTCATCTCGTGATAGTAAATTTCAAAAAGAATTAAAAAATTTAAAAGATTTGGGTGCAGAAGCCTTAAGATTAAAAAAACTATATGAAGAAAATCTTAATAAAAAAGATGATGGTGGAGATGATGGTGGAGAAGATGGTGATGGTGGAGAAGACGCTGGTTTAGCCTATGCAAAAATGCAAGATGAGAAAGCCAGAAAAGACGCTTTTGAATTACTTAAAGACGCATTTAATTCTTATGGTTTATCAGAATTAGCAGACCAAATTGCAGGTTACATGCGAGAAGGTATAGGCACTGGAGAGGCTACTCTTAGACTTAAACAATCTCAACCATATAAAGATAGATTTTACGGTAATGAGTTACGTCTTGCTGCTGGTAGAAATGTTATTAATGAAGCAGAATATTTAGATTTAGAAAACAGTTATTCAGAAACTCTTAAAGCATATGGTTTACAAGATTATTTTGGTACAGGTGTAACTCCCAACGAACGTAAGAATAGACAAAAACAAATAGCCAATGTTATTGGTGCTGATATATCTGCTTTTGAATTTAAAGAAAGAGTATCTACCGCAGTAGATAGAGTTAAAATGTCTGACCCAGCAACTAAAAATGCTTTTCAACAATTCTATGGTATTGGCGAAACAGAACTTGCTAAGTATTTCTTAGACCCAACAAAAACTTTAGTAACTCTTAAAGAAAAAGCAACTGCTGCTGAAATTGGTGGTGCTGCAATTGGTCAAGGATTACCTGCAACTATGGCAACGGCTGAAGATTTGGCTAGATTTGGTATTGGTAGAGAACAGGCTCAAGTTGGTTATGCAAAAATTGGTGAGATACTTCCTGGTGCTACCAGATTAGGTAATATTTATTCTGAAGAAGGAATTACTTACGGACAAACAGAAGCAGAGGCTGAAACATTTAAAGGTCTAGCATCTGCTCAACGTAAACGTGAAAGATTAATTGCTAAAGAAACTGCACAATTTGAAGGCAGTTCTGGAACTAGTGTAGATTCATTCCGAAATACACCGTATGTAAAAAGAGGTTCCTCAGCAGGTCAGTTCTAAATAGATTCCCTACACGGACCTACCAGCCCCGTGAGGTGTATAAGACTGGTAGCAAGAGCCAGACCAATTCCCCGATTGGAACCTGTGGCTTGCGACTACAACGAATAGAAAGGGTGGGTTGCTATGAGCAACAACTACTGGGAAGAAGAAGACGAAGACCAAGATAACGATATACCTTTGCAAGGTGATGACTTAGTTAGGAAACTAAGAAAAGCCAAACGTGCAGATGAAAAGCGTATTAAGGAACTTACTGAGCAACTTGAGGGATTATCCAAGGTGCAGCGTGAGAGAGTCGTCAAAGAAATCCTAGAAAAGAAGGGTGTCAATCCAAAGGCACAAAGATTAATCCTTAAAGATTTAGAAGATGTCACTGAAGAATCAGTTAATAACTGGCTTGATGACAACGGAGATTTGTTTGGATTAACTAAGCCAGAGGTAACTCAAGAACAGGAACTTAATCGTGCAGCCTTACGGCAGCAAGATGTAATTACTCAATTGGGTGCGACCCCTGACAAAGCCCAAGATTTAATGGACAGAGTTATGAATGCGGCTACCGCAGAAGAACTTACTGCATTAATTCAAGGGAATTAATATCCATAGTAATTCTTAATCACCTAGGAGGTGAACAATGGCTAATGCATTTACCTCGTCTACTGGCAACCTTGCTGGTACCGCTGGTTCTGCAGGTCTAGTCCAAAAGGCCTATGACCGTCTATTAGACTTCGCGTTGCGTTCAGAGCCTCTAATTCGTAGT
>SXGQ01692335.1_pt1 | contig 10026 bp, 17 predicted proteins | sample 3178371 | NCBI WGS metagenome assembly SXGQ01 (sample SAMN11356859, study PRJNA531348) | freshwater metagenome | isolation source: freshwater sample F1-20 | place: China: Fuxian Lake, Yuxi | collected 2017-12-25 | reverse complement strand
TTTTTAATCTTTTCTATCCACTCACGCTCAGTCATAATTTATTTTACCTTAAAAAATAAATCCCATCAAATCTGATGGGATTTATTATATTTATTCAGGTCTTTCTGTTATAGATTCATCAAGCATTTTAATCAATCTATTTAAACGATAATTAAAATAAAGACTGAATGACATAATAGCAACTAAAGTAATAGACCAAGAAATCCAAGAAGCTAATTGAATATTCATTTCTACTCCAACAATTTAGCTGTCTTTTTATTCAAAGACTCAAAATTATTATCGTAAGACTTCAAGATTTTTTTTATCTGAAAAATTACGACAAAGATTAATACGAATAATATTGCCACTAAAGCAAATAAAATTGATAATAAAATTGTTTCGTTCATATCTTTATTATATCACAGAAAGAGGAAAAAGCTTAGGAGAGGAATCGAACCCCCAACAACCATATTACAAGTATGGTGTTCTACCATTGAACTACCTAAGCAAATTTTCCGGTAGAGATTCGAACTCCAATTAAAGGCACCAAAAACCTCTGTCCTACCATTGAACGACCGGAAATTATTTATTATAGCCTGTAGGGGTATCGAACCCCTGGTCTCCTCCGTGAAAGGGAGGCATCTTAACCACTCGACTAACAGGCCATATATAACTCCTTGAACTGGGTTCGAACCAGTGACCGTTCGGTTAACAGCCGAATGCTCTACCGCTGAGCTATCAAGGATTAGGTGCGGGTGAAGGATTTGAACCTTCGACCTGTAATTTATGAGACTACCGAGCTACCAAACTGCTCCAACCCGCTGAATATATTATACCAAGAAAATTCTCAATCGCAAGCAACTTTTAAGATAATTGTCACTGCAATTACTACGACTAATCCAAAGATTATGTCTACAAATTTCTTTTGGTCTTTCATAATTTTACTTCTTATTTTCTGCGTATCGGTCAAATCTGTTGGAGAGAATCATAAAAGTAGGAGCCCAAAGTCCTACAAAGATACCAAATCTTTCTCCGTGTGCTTGTAAGTCAGGAGATTTGCCACCAGTGAAATACCAAATGGCGATAGAACCGGCAATAGAAAGGAATCCAAGAACGAGACAAATTGTGCTTGTCAGTTTCAGTTGTGTACTATTCATAAAACTATTTTACCCTAGTTTTTCATCATTGCTTCTATCATTACATCTTTTTTTGTTCTAGTCTTATTCATTCCCCAGTTTTCTATTTTAAATTTAGGATCTTTTTTATCTATGATTATTGGCGGAGTGTTTATATGTGCATTTTCTGTTATAGCTTTTAAAGTATAGTTAAGAGAAAAAATCATTGCTCCTATGGTTGCAATGATTGTAATAATTCCTACTAACATATCTTTCTTGTTTTTCATTTGTTTCTAAAACTGAAAAAACTTGATAAAAGTTCGTTTAATTCATTATTTTTGAATTCTTCTGCGTACAAGAAGCAGAATAAAGAAAAATTGTTTATCATTTACTCATCATCCTTTCTATAGCTAATTCTTTTTTTGTTTTTGGTTGATAGTAATTTTTTTTAGAAAAATCTTGCATCATATGAATTGCGGCTGTGCATACTTGTTGTTGATTTTGGTATTTTCTTTCGAGTTCTTTTTGATCGACTTGTTCTGCTGGCTTCAAAGCATATCCAATACTACCACTTACAACTACCAACATTAGATAAAAAACAATTTTTTCCAAATTTAGTTTCATAATATCCTCCTATAAATAAAAAAGCCCTATCCTCTTTTGGATAGGGCTTCAATGCACTATATATATAGTACCGTATTTTTGGCGTCTTTACCTAACTACTTTGTTAAGAAAACTTGAAGAATTCCTAATGCTAATAAGACCACTACGGCAATTTTGATAGCGGTAGATGCTGTTTTGTTATTTTCCCATTCAAATTTCATATCGTAAATCCTTTTCCAGTAAGTTGTGTATATCTTGCAATTGACAGTTCATAATATTCAAGATCAATTTCGCATCCTTTGAAATTTCTTCCAGTATTTTCACACGCTATCATTGTGGAACCAGCGCCATTAAATAAGTCGAGTACTGTTTCTCCTGGATTAGTATATGCAAGAATAAATCTTTCTAATATGCTGATTGGTTTTTGAGTAGGATGCCAATTGCAGTACTCTTTGCTTGTTGTATGATTATTCTTTTCCCAGACACAAGTTGGAATAGTCCCTTGTTCGTATTCTTTTCCTGTTCTAATATTAACTTTTTGTTTTCTCTCTGTCCTTACACTATCTGCATTAAAAGTAAAAGTTTTTTCTTTAGAATAGCACCAAATATATTCGTGTTTCCTAGCAAAGTTTGTTTTACTTCTTCCTCCCCAATTGTAAGACCAAATTATTTCAGGTTGTTGATGGAAGTTAGGGAGTTTGTCTAATATTTCTAATCTATAACGTAAGAAAGTGTTGTACTTAAGAGTACCAAAGACACACATCATTTTGTTAGGCTTTAATACTCTGGCACATTCTTTTGACCACTCTTTGCACCAATCTAGATAAGCATCATCTGAATTCCATTGTTTGTCCCATCCTTTACCACCATCAAACCCAATAAAGTAAGGCGGATCTGTAAGAATAAGGTCAATTGAATTGTCTTTTAATGATTTTATATAAGTTAAACAATCTTCATTTAAGTATTCGTGCATAAGGTACTTATACTTAAAGTTTATCTTGATACGATTAGGATAAGTAAATACCCAACTACGCTGTAAAGTATTACAAAAATAGCATCTTTACGTCTGTTGTCATTGTTCATAATTTCCCTCCAAACTACTGCAATGAAATAGACTGATATTTTTTTACAATCTAGATTTTAATTCTGAGTTACAAACTTCAATTAGTCTAGTGATAGTTTCTTTTGGTAATTGTTTTACTAGGTCTTCCATAGACTTTTTCTCCCAATCGCCTACTATCTTATTAGCAAAAGGAAGTTTATTTAAATTAACTTCTGGAACACCTACTGCTTTGTTTAATAATTTCGATAACAAGGACATTTTTTTACTCCTCTTTAATGTTGTATCACTTAATTATATTCTGTGATATAATTAGAATTGCTTTCGAAAAATATTAAGAAGTGAGGTAATTGAATGTTTTGTAATTCTTGGAAACACACATTTGTTTATGAGAGTAATTTGATTGATCCTCAGCCTGGATATGTGGGAAATCACTCTGGTTGCACCTTATATAACAACCATATGAGTGCTTTGAATTTCGCACTATCCTCAGGTTGGGAATTGACAAAACACACTCCTCTTGATTTGCATAGGTTTTTGACAAAGAATATTCCATTTTTTGAAAATGGAAATTCTGGACAATATAGGACTGTGGATGTTTGGATTGGTCACGATATCTGCCCAAATCCTGTTGTTATCCCTACTTTGATGGACAACTGGTATGACTTTACCAAAAGATTGATTGATTCGGCCAATGACAGTAAAATCAGCCCATTAGATGCTGCATTGCTTTCTCATCATTACTTTGAGGTTGTGCATCCTTTCATAGATGGGAATGGCAGAACAGGCAGATTGTTGATTCAGAAGATATTGACTGACCTTGGTGCAGACCCTATAATAATTAGGTTTGATGACAGGGCTGAATACTATGAAGCTATAGATAACTTCAGGGATCAATATTGGAATGGAACTGGTGTGGATTATGATCTTGTTTTACTAGATCATAGATAGGATTTTTGATGTTTAGTTGTGAGAAAATCATTGTTTTTGACCTTGAGGCTACGTGTTGGGAGGGAAGAGACAATGCTTATAAGTGGAGAGAAGTGATAAGTCTTGGGGCCTGTATTTTAGACCTCAAGACTTTAGCAATTTCTGACAAGTTTCATATGGTATGCAAGCCTGTGAGGAGTGAAATTTCTGAATATTGCACTCGTATTACAGGCATTACAAAAGAGCAAGCTGAAAATGGTGTTGAATTTGAATTTATGTGCAAGAGTATTTCAGAAAAGTTTAAGACCAAATCTTTTCCTTGTGCAGCTTGGGGCAATGATAATGAGTTTATGCATTATGAATGTCGAGATAAAGATTGTAAATATCCTTTCTCAAATGAATACATAAATATATCGTTGCTCTATTCCGTTTTATCTGGCAAAATTCACAATAATGGTTTGGAACGTTCTTTAGCTGAAATGGGTTGCAAGTTTGATGGAGAGAAGCATGATCCATATTGGGACTCTTATAATGCAGCAAGAGTGTTGGTAAATCTCATAAAGAAGACACGAAATGAAACTTTTTAGTCAAATCACCAGAGCTTTAATTGCTCTTAATTTAAAAGTTAGGCACAAAAGATGGCCTGAAGCTTATTACATTTATCGTAGTGAAGAAAAACTTATTGACAGTTTAGGAAATATTTTTTATCATTCCTGGGAAGAATTTATTAGGTTAAATCAACACATCTTGAATAACGCTGGGCCTGTCTGGGAGATTTATGAAGAAGTCGAATTTGATAATCTTTAAATTGTGAGTATAATTTATTTATGGAAGATTTTTATTTAATTAAGAGAATAGATGATTCTGACTTAGAATTATCGTACAATGATGTCACTAAAAGAATTTTAGATGAATTTGCATCTCCAGAAAGCAAATATTTACCATTTATTAGTCAATCTAAATATATTTTTGACCAACTATTTGATGGTTTATCAGAAAATCTTACAGTTTTGGATATTGGTTCAAATGGTGGTCTTTTTTCACTTTATTGTTCTCCCAAATGCAAAACTGTTCACGCAATAGAGCCAAGTTCAGTATTATGTAGAACAATTAAGGAATTTTCAAAAGAAGTTGACAACGTAAAAATTCATAATTGTGCTATTTCAACAAAAGATGGTTCGACTAATTTTTATTTTTTCCCAGAAGCAACAGGTCAGTCAACAATTCACAATAGAGCTCCAGCAGGTAACACTAAAATTCAGTTAGTTGTTAGAACATACACACTTCCATCATTCCTTGAAGCAAACAATATTGATTTCTTAGATGTTTGTAAGATGGATATTGAAGGGGAAGAAGTGAATATCTTCACTGATGAGTTAATAGAACAGCTTAAGGATAAAGTTGGAAGATACTGGGTGGAGTGCCATCATACTGCTCACATAAATGGAAAATCTATGCAGCAAAATTATGCTGAACTCACACAGAAATTTAAATTTCATGGTTACAATCTGTATGAAGACATTGAACACTTTGGATTCATTGCTTACAGATAGTCAATTAAGTATATATCTACAAGTCCGCTGTTAGCAAAAAAAGAATAAAACAATAGCTCTCATCTCAAAAAATAAACCTGGGGAGGGATTAATATGAAGAAAGCTATTGTTTTATTTGTGTTTTTATACACAATTATTTCTTGTGCGTTGGCCCAAAAACCACCGCAAGTTAAAAACTTTTCGACGCAAGTGGAATTATGCTATTGCGTTGGTACACCTAGCAATTATCACGTCAAAATGCGTTGGGATTCTATTCCTAAAGTCACTCGATATTTTGTATATAGAGTTGGTCAAGGAGTAAAGCCTAATTACAATAAACCATTTGCAAAATTGACAAACAATGAAAATATGTTCATTGATAGAAATGTCAAATATCAACAAAAATGGGATTACTATGTAGCTGGCGTAGTACCTAGTGGCTATCTTCAAATGTCCAATAAGTCCACTGCTATCATTCCTTTATTGATTTTGAAGAATCCAGAAGCTCCTACAAATTTAAGAACATTTGGTTTTTGGGAAAATGGTGCTTTTGATGTCCTGCAATGGGAACCAAGTCCAGAAGCTGTATCTTATAATATTTATAGATATGACAACAAAATTGGTTCTTCCAATACAAACTCATTCACTGTGAGTAAATTAATTTATCAAGATCACTGGACATATACAGTTACAGCAGTTGATAAGTTTGGTTTAGAATCTTTGCCTTCAAATTTAGGTATGGCAAGAGGGGAATATGCTCCAAACTATAATTTTGGTTGGAGAACAAATCCACCATCAACTCCTGGAAAATATGCTGTAAATCCTGAATGGAATAGAGGCAGACCAAGAAACTTCATCAAATGGCAGGATCAGCAAGTTTGGGGTCAAGATGCTCCAAATGCTTATAATGTCTATAGAGATGGAGTAAAAGTTTGTTCTGGATTATGGTCTCAATATTACATTGATACTAATGTGCTTTCAGGCAAGACTTATAAATATCAAATTGGAAGTGTGAACAGAGACCAGTTTAAAGTTCAAGAAACATTAGGCCCTGTTGTTGAAATTACTACAGCGTTTGGTCCTAAAGATTTATCTGCTACTCCTATTAAAATCAATGGAAATGAGCCTAATGATGATAGTGTTGTAGTCAAATTTGATTATGTTCCTGGCGCTCTTGATTATAGAGTATATGTAGAAGGCAATCCAAATACTGTCAAATATTCTTCTGGATTTAATATGGTTGAGATGAACGGTCTTGTTTCAAATCAATCTTATAATCTTATTGTTGAAGCGCTTGACAAAATGGGTCCTTATCAAAAAATAGATGGAATTATTGGGCCTGGAGCTAGTGGACCTAATGGGGAAGTTCACGCAGCAGTTAATGGCCACGGAGATCCATCTAACGAACCTAATGTTATTGCAAAGTCTGATCCATATAGGGTTACTACAGTTCAAAGAAAATTAACTGGAGAGCAAGTTTTCTTTGACAACTTTAGAGACTTTCAACCCATAGTTCAATTGCCAACAAAACAAGACATATTTAATTTTAGATTTGGGCCTAACAATCAATATAAAGATGAAGCTCATTTATTTTTAAAATGGTTTGAGAATGATAAATGGAGTTTCTTCTTAGATGACTTGGACACAAACCATTCTACTGTTTTCTTGATGGGTTCTCACTTTATGGACACTATCTATGATGGCGCTTCATTACCTAGGCCTGGTTGGGCTCACTTAAGTAATGGCGTGATGTTGATGAGTCCTAAGAAAACTGCAAATATAGCTGGAGATAAAGTTCTTCACGTTACTTTTGAAGTTGACCCACACTTTTCAGGAAGAAGATGGTGTGATGTTTTGTTGTTACCAGCTGGAGAAACTGTTTATTCTGGTAAAGCAGCAGATAAAATTGCTATGAACACAAAATCTGGCAAGTTATTTAGATGGGCAATTAATGCTGGTCATCACGAAATTAATGTTGATACTGGTTATAATTCTGATGGCTCAAGAAAATCATTTAAAGTACCAGTAAAGTTTGCTGATAGAGGTAGTATTTATTCTTATCCAGCTCCATATAGAAGTATCAATAATCTTACTGAATATAAGGTTGGTACATTTGTTACTAATTCTGTAGTTCAAGATGGTAATGATGTTAATGCCAAACTGTCATCTAAGTTTTTTGATGGTAATAAATTTCCAGCTTTTAATTTAGAATCAAATTACTCTCCTAAACATGGTTGGATTAGATTTTCTGAATTTGGTAAAACTGCTGAATATGAATGGACACCAGAAACATTCAAAATGATTGATGATATTGATTTTAATCCTAACAATTGGTGGATTAAAGAAACATCAAAAGTATCATTGAATAAGTTGATGGATGCTTATTCTTCTAATCGTTCAGGAGCAATTATTTACAGATCGACTATGAATGCTGTTTCTGGTAAATATGAGGGTGAAATATTCTTTAGACCTAGTGTTGACAGAAGAGATTTTCCTTTAAACAGAACTTGGCAAGGATTAGACAGAAGAGTTCAGTTTGATTTATATGTTTCAAAGAACAGAGTAGTAGTAACAGAAGATGGATATTTAGTTGCTGATTCTCCATTGCCTGTTGATTTCCCATTTGAAGAAATCAATGTCAACTATACTCACTTGATCTATCATACATATAATGAAATTGGTGAGCAAAGAACTTGGAATCCTGATAATGCATATTGGATTAACTTCAGACCTTTTGCTGATGAAAGACACTGGGACAATATGGGATTTGAAGTGCTTACGAGTTTTCCTAATGTAAAATTGTTTTAGTTATTAGTTTTTTTATCAAATCAACTTGTAAGTATTTCTTACAAGTTGATTTTAATGAACTGACAAGTATTCTTTGTCAGTTCATTTTTTTATGGTATTATAAGATATGGAAAACTCGCCTAAAAGTCAAAAAGAATATTATCATAATAAAATCCGGGAATATGAAAAGCGCACAGGTAAAAGTATGAATGTCAAGGGTGTGAGTAAAATTTACGATTACAATATCGAATACACTGAATACAATTTTTCAGCTGCTTTAGATATGCTGCAAAAACACGGATGTTATATTTATCACGATGGATTAGCAGAAGAAGATCCATATTCTCACGGCACTCACTGGCAAAAATATGGTTTTGCTCAATATAATTACAAAACTTTTATTTATTATTTTGAAACAAAGAAATGGGGCAAGGAAGTAAAAGAAGAGATTCTTGAGCAGTACAAAAATAAAACTTGGAAAGCAGCAAAAGTAGATATAAATAATTTTCCTAAACATATTGAAAACAAGCATATTGGATCTAATTTTGATTGTTTCTTGAAGACAAATAATATTGAACTTAAGAGAGATATCAATTGGGCTGTAAAAATGCTTGAATCAGGCAAAATGATGTCAAGAGAAGGTAATCCTAGTCTTACATTATTTCCTAAAAAATATGATCATGCTGAATCAACAATAACCACAGAAGATCTTTTTGCTGAAGATTGGGTGGTGGTGCAGAGTAAATTATTCAAAGATGTTTTGGATGATTTAAATGCTGGAAAAACAATTAGACGTAAAAGTTGGCATCCTGATTGGGGTGTTGGTAAATATGCTAGATACGGCAAAATTATCTATTTAGATTTAATTGCTGATGACTGGGAAGTTGTGGATGTCATAGCTGAAGTTAATAAAATACAAGAAGAACACAGGAAAGGTTAGTGTGTGTTGTTCTAAAAATATATTAATAGAGGTGGATACAAATGACTTTTTATGATGTGTGGGTATCTGTGAAGAATGGCTCTGTTGCAAAAAGACCTATCGATTCTGATTTTGTTTATATTAAATTTGAAAATAACAAAATTATGAAGAAGTTTGACAGCAACCCAGTTTGGACAGCAAAAAATCTGAATGATGATGATGTAAAAGTAGACACTTGGCAACTTGTCTAAAATGTCTTTTCTTGACAAAATCCTTATAGGCAGTATACTGTTTATAGGGATTTTTTTATGACTATTCTTTTATTAGTATTATCTTTTGTATGTCTTATTTTAGTTGGTTACTTTATAGCTGGAGTATGGAAATTTATTATTGAAAAAGACAAATCTTTTCTTGAAATGAATATGAAGCTCTTGATTATGATATCTATGCTGTTAGGTATTGTTACTTTATTGTTGAGGTACGCTTATGCAAACTGACCCTAAAATTTATAGTGAAGAATATGTTAAGGGTCGTATATGGAGTTTCATTAGATTTCATTCTTATTTGCGTAAAATAGCATCTATTTTTTGTGAAGAATTTCAATACGACAAAGATGATATTGTAGAAGTATGTCTATCTGATGATGGCAAAACTGTCTGGGTTCATTTTGATTCTGGTACTATTGGTTTTGCATCTGAATTACTTTGGGATAAAAATGTAAGAGAAACTTTCAGAAAAAATTTCGAGGTTGATTAGTGTTACCAATTCCTGCTGATATAATTGAAAAACTTAATGATGAATATTATTTAGCTATTGACGATGGTACAAACGTTACAGCTTGGCGAGTCAAAGATAACGAAATCCAAAATAAAGTAAAGCATAAATCAGGCGTAACAGAATGGCTTACAGTTCAATACTTAATTTTGCCGATGAAAGCAAAATATATTTTCAAGAAAGTTTCTGAAGAATGACTGGCAAAGAAGCATTAGATAAATTAGAAGATGGATTTACATTAAGGCGAAAATCTTGGGAACCTGATATAAAATGTAGGGCTTATTTTTCTGATGCTAAAGAAGCCCCGGAATATGTTCCAAATGACCC
>SXGQ01200325.1_pt1 | contig 10026 bp, 5 predicted proteins | sample 3178371 | NCBI WGS metagenome assembly SXGQ01 (sample SAMN11356859, study PRJNA531348) | freshwater metagenome | isolation source: freshwater sample F1-20 | place: China: Fuxian Lake, Yuxi | collected 2017-12-25 | reverse complement strand
GTCCTGAGCCAGGATCAAACTCTCCATAGAGTTCAAACAGCTCCTTTGAACGAAGCGCTAGACTCTCGTCTTTGCTTCCGTTCGGAAATTTCACGTTCACGTCCCGTGTAGCTTCGTGGATGCGAAGGACGTGATGCCTTCGGCTTGCTCCACCACGGGGCGCCCGTTATCAAAGCACTCCCATCGACCCGAATTGTCAAAACCACCGCGGACCGATGGTCCGCTTCATTCGCACCCGGCCAGTTTCACCCGGCCGCCGCGTCTACCCTCTCCGCCGCCTCGTTCGTGGCAGCCCTTCAACTTATCAGCCTCGCACCGCTCCGTCAAGGCCCGCCGGTCAGGAAGTTTTCGAACTCTTCCGGAGACCGGAATCCTGCAACGCCTTCAAACTACTCCACTTAGGCCGTCCGGTCAAGGGGCGATCTCTCACGATTTCGCTTCCCCCGGCCGTCCGCCGCCCGTTCAGGCGACAGCCTTAATGGATACCACCTTCACCACCCGACGTCAACCCCCGATCGCGAACTTCCCGGGCCCAAATCCCGGACTGGCTGCGAAGGGGCGCCAAGTATAGCGGGGTGGCCACGGGAGGTCAAGGGGGTGTAACCGCAGGACTTGGAATCGCCGGAGGCGCCGTTCCGGAACGCTGCTCGCCGCGCTATCATCCCTCGCGAACACACGCACACGGGACAGGGACGGGAGGAACGTGACGGACGCGCAGCTGCCGATCGTGGTGGTGGGGGCCGGGGCCGCGGGAACCATGGCGGCGATCTTCGCGGCGGCGAGCGGGCGGCCCACGCTGCTGGTGGAGCGCACCCGGGACGGCGGCCGCAAGATCCTCATCAGCGGCGGCGGCCGGTGCAACGTGCTGCCCTCGCAGGTGAGCGCATCGCAGTACTTCACGGAGTCGTCGCGCAACTCGCTCAAGAAGATGCTGCTGTCCTGGCCCCTGGACGAGCAGCGCCGCTTTTTCGAGGAAGAGGTGGGGCTGCCGCTGGCGCTGGAGCCGGAAACCGGCAAGCTGTTCCCGGAATCCAACCGGGCCCGCGACGTCCGCGACGGGCTGCTGGACCTGGCGCGGCGGCGCGGGGCGCGCACACGTTTCGACACGAGGGTCGTGGGGCTGCGGCCGCCCCTGGACGGGCAGCCGTGGACGGTGCTGGTGGACGGCGGGGAAGAGATCGGCGCGGCGGCCGTCGTCATCGCCACGGGCGGGTTGTCCGTTCCCGCCACGGGGAGTGACGGGACGGGGTTCCACATGGTGCGGCAGCTGGGACACTCGCTGCACGAGACCTACGCCGCCCTCACGCCGCTCACGGCCCATCCACCCGTGCATGCGGGGCTGGCCGGCGTGTCGCTGGAGGTGACGCTGGACGCATCCCTGGGCAGGGGCAGCCTGCAGGCGCGCGGCGGGTTTCTCTTCACGCATCGCGGGTACAGCGGGCCCACCGTGCTGAACGTGTCGCACCTGGCCGTGCGGTCGGCGGGCGACGCGGCACGCCGGCAGCCCATCCACGCGCAGTGGACGGCGCTGGACGCTCGGGCGTGGGAAGCGCTGCTGCTGGAGGCTGGACCGGGCACCATCGGGTCGCTCGTGCGGCGCCAGCTGCCGCACCGGCTGGCGGACGTGCTGCTGGAGGAGAGCGGGGTAGATCCCGAGCGCACGCGGTCGCAGCTGCGGCGCGACGAGCGGGCGCGGCTGGTAGAGGCGCTGGCCCGCTATCCCCTGCCGTGGACGGGCGACGAGGGGTACAAGAAGGCGGAGGTCACGGGCGGCGGGGTGCCGCTGGGCGAGGTGGACCCGCGCACGGGCGAGAGCCGTGTGGTGCCGGGCCTGTTCCTGTGCGGCGAGATCCTGGACTGCTTTGGGCCCATCGGCGGATACAACTTCTTCTGGGCGTGGGCCACGGGCCGGGCCGCGGGGCTGGGCGCGGCAGCCTCGCTGGACGGGACGACGGCATGACGGACGCGGATGGGCCGGCGGGGATGAGCGAGGCGGAACGCCGGCTGCGGGCGGAGTTTCCCGTGGTGACGGAATGGCCGGTGGCGTGGGCGGAGATGGACTACTTTCGCCATGTGAACCACGCGCGCTACTTCACCTACTTCGAGAGCGCGCGCATCCTGTACCTGGACCGCATCGGGTTCCGGGCGTTGACCGAGACGCAGCAAGTTGGACCGATCCTGGCATCTGCCCAGGCGCGCTACCGGCGGCCCGTGGAGTATCCCGACACGGTGGTGGTGGGCGCGCGGGCCACGGACGTGGGCCAGGACCGGTTCACCCACGAGTACCGGCTGGTGAGCCGCGCCCTGGGCGACGTGGCGGCGGAAGGGAGCGCGCTGCTCGTATCCTACGACTACGCCGCCGGCCGCAAGACGCCCCTGCCGGCCGAGGTACTCGCCGCCATCGAGGCGCTGGAGCGCGGCGTAGCGCGCTGAGCCGCCGCGAGGTGGAGCGGCGGTCGCATCGCCCCCACGAATCCGCGCGACGGCCTTCGCCCGTACGTCCCTGGAGGAACGCAGCCGGTACGCGTCGGGACGGTGCTGAACGCGGTTGCACGCCCACGTCGCGGGACGGGAAAATGACCCGGCCTGGACGAAACCGGTTGTAAGGCGCTGCCCCACAACGGCTTCTGCGTTTCCTGAAGATTCGGTTAACCCGTTGTGGCAGGCGGCGTTCAGCGTTATCTTGCAAAGCGTTCGGCGGCACGGTGAATGCGTGGTGCCTGGACCCTGGCTGAACTCTCGACGCGGATTGCCGCGGTTTTTTTCGTTCCCGACCTGGAGGTCAACATGCCGTTCGGTCTTGGTTTTGGCGAGCTGGTCCTGATCTTCGGCGTGCTGCTGCTCCTGTTTGGGGCCAAGCGCCTGCCGGAGCTGGCCGGCGGAATGGGCAAGGGCATCCGCGACTTCAAGCGGGCCATCAACGGCCTGGACGAGCAGTCCATCCAGGCCAACGCGCAGCAGAACTACCTGGAGACGCCCGTGCCCGCGGGGCAGGTAGCCGCCGCCGCCGCGGTCCCGGCGCAGCCCGTCGCCGAGGCGGAGCGGACGGTCGCCTGACGCGATCCCGGCTTCAGGAACAAACGCGGCCCCCGGCAGGAATGTGCCGGGGGCCGTTTTCGTGTGGGATACGCAGGTCTACGTACGGAGCGTGGTGCACGAGGGAGAAGACGAGGACCGATCGAAAGGCGGGCCGTCGCTGCGCGACGGCGAGCCCTCTCCCCCGCCCTCCTTTCGCTCGTTCCTCGCGACGTCGGACGACCCCTCCCCCAACTTCGGGGGAGGGGTTGCGTGCGTAGGCAGCCGAGCGGGATCAGGCGGCGGCGGGCTCGGGCGCCGCGGCTTCGTGGGCCCGGCGGCGGCGGTCGGGGCCGCGCTCGAAGAGGAGGTACAGGGCCGGCGTCACCGTCAGCACCAGCACCGTGCTGCTGGCCAGCCCGCCCAGGAGCGCGTATCCCAGCGCGTTCCAGATGTTGGCATCCGCCGCCTCGCTCATCACCACCAGGGGCAGCAGGCCCAGGATGGTCACGGCGCTCGTCATCAGGATGGGCCGCACGCGCTCCAGGGTGCCGCGCAGGATGGCCTCGCGCAGGGGCAGCCCCGCCGTGCGCCGCACCTGGTTGACGTGGTCCACCAGCAGGGTGGCGTTGTTGGTCACCACCCCGCCCATCATGATGACGCCGATGAACGCCTCGCGGCTGAAGCTGGCGCCCGTGAAGAAGAAGGTGAGGAACACGCCGATGAGCGCCATGGGCACCGTGAGCAGCACGCACAGGGGCTGGCGCAGCGACTCGAACAGGGCCGCCGTCACCATGAAGACGAGGACGAGCGACACGGCCAGCACGCCGTAGATCTGCATCCGCTCGTCGTCGCTCCACCGCCACTCCTCGCGGCCCACCAGGGTGTACCCGGCCGGCAGGCGCGTGGCGCCCATCACCGCGGCGTGCACCTTGTCGCCCAGCTTGGTGGGGCCGCGGAACTCGTACGTCACCATCCGCTGGTACTGCTGGTCTTCGCGCACGATGCGGCTGAGCACCTCGCGCTCGTCCACCCGCGCCACGTCGGCCAGGCGCACGGCGCCGCCCCCGGGGCCGGGGATGAGCAGCTGCCGCAGCTGCTGCACGTCCATGCGCTCGTGTCCGTCTAGGGCCACGGAAAACGCCACCTCCTCGTCGCCCACGCGCAGCCGGCCGCGGCCGCCGTTGCGGCCCACGGCGGCGCTCACCCGCTGCACCACCTCGCGCGCGCTGAGCCCGTGGGCGGCCAGGGCCGGACGGTCCACCCGCAGCACCACCTCCGTGGCCTTGTCGCGCTGGTACCACGCGCCGTCGGAGTTGGTATCCACCTCCTGGATGCGCGAAAACTGCTGCAGCCGCCGGCCCACGTCCTCGGCGATCTCGCGGACGCGCTCGTAGTTGTAGCCCAGCACCTGGATGCTGTAGTTGGGCGGCGACCCGCCCCCGCCGTAGAACGACGGCCCGTACCCCGTCACCTGCACCTCGGCCCCGCCGTACTGGTGGCTGTACGCCTCCAGCTGCTCCTTGATGGAGACGGGCACCATGGTTTCCTGCAGCGAGTCGGGGAACTCCACCCGCATCATGGCCGCCTGCGGGAACACGTTGGTGGTGAAGCGCGCCACCTCGGGCATGCGCCCCAGGCGGTCCTCGAAGTAGCGCACCAGCTGGTCCGTGCGCTCCAGCTCCTCGCCGCGGGGCAGGCGAAAGCTGACCTGGACGTACGACTCCTGGTCGTACCAGGGCCGCCACACGCTGCCGCGGGTGACGTACTTTTGGAACAGCCACCCCGACCCGCCCAGGGCCACCAGCGCCGCGAGGATGGCCAGCCACGGCCAGCGCAGGGTGCCGCCCACCAGGCCGGCGTACAGGCGCTCGTACCACGGCGGCCGGACGCGCGCGGCCTGCGCGCGGATCGTCTCCACCCGCGAGCCCAGCAGCCGGCCGGCCAGCGCGGGGGTAAAGGAAAAGGTGACGAAGAGCGAGGCCAGGTTGGTGAACCCCACCACGATGGCCAGGGGCACGTAGTACAGCCGCAGCTCGCCCTGCAGGTAGACGAACGGGATGAAGACGATGACGGTCGTGAGCGTGGCCGCCAGCACGGGAAGCACCATCTCGCGCGCGCCCCGTTCGGCGGCGGCCGGTGCGTCGGGCGCCGTGCGGGCGTGGCGGTACACGTTCTCCAGCACCACCACGGCGTTGTCGATGATGAGCCCAAAGCCCATCGCCAGCCCCATCAGGGTGAGCACGTTGAGCGTGAGCCCGCCCAAGAAGATGAGGTTGAGGGTGATGAGGGCCGCGAACCCGATGCTGGCAAAGACGATGGCGGCCGAGCGAAACGAGCGCAGAAACGCGAACAGGACCACGAACACGATGAGGGCCGACGACAGGGCGCGCCCCCGCAGGTCCGTGAGCTGGGCGCGTACGCCCTCGCTCTCGTCGTCGTCCAGCAGGACGCGGCTGCCGGCGGGAAGCGCGGATTGCACCTGCGCCATGCGCGCCTTTACGGCGTCGGACACGCGGACGACGTTGGTGCCGATCTCCCGCACCACCTGGAACGAGACGGCCGGCTGCCCGTCGATGCGGTAAAAGCGGCGGGGCTCCTCGTAGGTGTCGCGGACGACGGCCACGTCCTGCAGCCGCACCACGCGGCCGCTGTCCGTGAGCAGGGGCAGCCGGCGGATGCGCTCGGCGCTGCCGGCGTACTCGCGCACGGCCAGGGCGTACTCCATTCCCCCGCGGCGCACGCGGCCGGCCTCGCGCACGTCCTCCAGCTGCCCCACCCGGGTCCGGACGGCCTCGGGGGTCAGGCCCAGGGCCAGGATTTTCCGCTCGTCCAGGCCAATCTCCAGCACCCGGCCGCGCCCGCCGAACGCCTGCACGTCGGCCACCCCCGGCACCTGGCGCAGCTCGGGAGACACCGTCTCGTCCAGCACCGTGCGCAGGGCCTCGGCCGTGAGGGGACCCGTGAGGGTGTAGCGCAGGAAGGGACGGTTCTGCTCGGCGAACTCCTCGGGGACGTACGGCTCCACGACGGGGCGGCGCGCGCCCTCGGGCAGGGTCTGGTCCAGGGCGGCCAGCTGCTCGCCCAGCTCCAGCCGCGCAAAGTCCAGGTTGGCGTCGCGCCCGAACTGCACCTCCACGACGCCGCGCTCCTCCTCGGAGGTGGATGTCACTTTTTCCACCCCGCGCACCTGCTGCACGGCCGCCTCGATGGGCGAGGTGAGGAACGCCTCCGTCACCTCGGGCGAGGCGCCCGGCCACGACACCGTCACCCGCAGCCGCGGCAGCTCCGTGTCGGGGAGCAGCTCCACGGGCACCCTGAGCCACGACGCCACGCCCAGCAGGGCCAGGGCGCCGTACAGCATGGCCACGGCCACGGGTCGGCGGATGGAGAAGCGGATCACCGGACGCCGCCGTCAGTCGCCCGCGGCCAGGCCGGCGGGGACGGACACCTCGGGCTCGGGCCGGGCGGCGGCGGGGCGGCCCGTCCAGGCACGGATGCGCTCGCCGGCCTCGTCCAGCACGTCGTACGCGACGGGGATGACCACCAGCGTGAGGGCGGTGGCGCTCACCAGGCCGCCGAAGACGGCGATGGCCAGCGGGGCCTGCAGTTCCGCGCCCGGGCCCACGCCCATGGCCATGGGCAGCAGGCCCAGCGCGGCCGTGATGGTGTTCATGACGATGGGCCGCATGCGCGCGTGACCCGCCGCGAAGATGGCCTCGCGGCGGCCCATGCCCTCGCGCCGCATCTGGTTGATGAAGTCGACCTTGACCACGGCGTCGTTGTCCACGATGCCCACCAATATCACCATGCCGATGAGCGACATGGTGTTGAGGCCGGCGCCCGTGACCCACAGGGCCAGGGTGGCGCCCACGGCGGCCAGGGGAATGGCCAGCAGGACGATGAAGGGGAGCAGCAGCGACTCGAACTCCGCCGCCAGGAGCATGTAGACTAGGAGCACGGCCAGGGCAAAGGCGAACGCCAGGTCGCGGAAGCCCTTGCGCATCTCCTCGTTCTCCCCGCCGATCTCCACCCGCAGCCCGCGCGGCGGGGGCGTGGCGCTCATCACGGCGTTCACGCGGCGGACGGCCGCGTCCACGCCGCCGGACGCCACGTCGGCGTGCAGGGTGACCACGCGGCCCTGGTCCATGCGCCGGATCTCGGACGGGCCGGCCGCGTCGTACACGCGCACGAGCTCGCGCAGGGGCACGCCGTCCACGCGCAGCTGCTCCAGCGTCTGCGCGGAGCGGCGCGCCGCTTCGGGCAGGCGGACGACGATGGGCACCTTGCGGTCGAACTCCACCAGGTCCGTCGCCCGGGCGCCCTGCATGTAGTCCTGCACCGTCTGCGCGACCCGGGCGGGGTCCACCCCGAACGCGGCGGCCCGCTCGCGGTCGATCTCCACCCGCATTTCCGGCTGGCCCATCTCCGTGCCCACGCGCACGTTGGCCAGCGACGGCTCCCGCGCCAGCCGACGCTGCGCGGCCGTGGCGTAGGCCAGCGCCTGCTCCAGGTCCTCGCCGCGCACGCGCACGGCCAGGTCCGCCTCGCCGCCGCCCAGCAGCCGGCCCAGGGCCGTGGCCTGTCCCGCCTCTACCGTCACGGCGCCCGCGGGGAACGCCGCCAGCCCGGGACGCAGCCGCTCCAGGGCCTGGGCCGTCCGCTCCCCGTCCTTGAGGCGGACCTCGACCAGGGCCGTGTTCAGGCCGCTGGGCCGGTCGTCCATCCCCGCGGCGGCCACCTGCCGGCCCACGCGGGTAAAGACGGCGTCCACGGCGGGGTCGCCGTCCAGCAGCCGCTCCAGCCGCGCGGCCTCGTCCGCCGTGCGCTCCAGGGGGGTGCCCTGCGGCAGCTCCATCCGCAGCCGGAACTGGCCCTGGTCCACGTCCGGCAGCACGCCCCGCGGCAGCGTCCATCCCACGGCCAAGCCGATGCCCAGGAGGACGAAGGCGATCCCCATGGTCCGCCCGCGGTGGGCCATCCCCGCCCGCAGGGTGCGCTCGTAGAACGCGGCGAAGCGGGCGAACCCGCGGTCAAAGCCGTCCAGCAGGGGGGCGAACAGGCGCGCCACGGGGCCGGCCGGCGCGCGTCCCGTTTCCCCCTCCCACCGCGCGGCGAGGGTCGGGAGCAGGGTCACGGCCACGAGGATGGAGGCCAGCAGCGAGAACGCCACGGCCAGGGCCAGGGCGCCCAGCAGCTCGCCCGCCACCCCCTCCACGTAGACGATGGGGCCGAAGACGGCGATGGTGGTGAGGGTCGACGCCGTGATGGCGCGCTGCACCTCTTCGGCGCCCACGGCGGCGGCCAGGCGCGCCTTGAGCCCCAGCTCGCGGTGCCGGAAGACGTTCTCCAGCACCACGATGGAGTTGTCCATGAGCATCCCTACGCCCAGCGCCATCCCGCCCAGGGACAGGATGTTGAGCGACACCCCCGTCGCGTGCATGAGCGCGAAGGTGGCGATGAGGGAGATGGGGATGGCCAGGGCGATGGCGACGGGGTAGCGTGCCTCGCGCAGGAAGAGAAAGAGGACCAGGAAGGCCAGGATGCCGCCCAGGACCACTTCCTGGACCACGTTGGACAGGGCGTCGGAGATGAAGCCGGCCTGGCTCATGGCCACCTGCAGCTGCACGTCGGGGTACTCGCGCCGCAGCTGCGCCAGCGTCTTTTCCACCTCCTTGGCCACGCGGACGGTGTTGGCGTCCGCGTTCTTGTACAGCAGCAGGCCCACGGACTCCTGCCCGTTGTAGCGGGCGACGGACTCGCGCTCCCGGAACCCGTCCTCCACCCGCGCCACGTCGCGCAGCAGCACCCGGGCGCCCGTGGAGTCCGGCCGGGCGCCGGCCCTGCGCAGGGGCACGGCGGCAATCTCGTCCACCCCCTGCAGCTCGCCCAGGGTGCGCAGGGCGTAGCGGTAGCGGCCCCGGCGGATGGTGCCGCCCGGCGCCTGCGCGTTGGCGGCGTCCAGGGCCGTGGCCACGTCCTGCACCGTCAGGCCAAAGCTCTCCAGCGCGCGGGGGTCCACGTCCACGTGGATCTCGCGCTCCACCCCGCCCGTCACCTGGGCCAGGGCCACGCCGTCGATCTGCTCCAGCCGCCGCTTGAAGACGAGCTCGGCCAGCTCCTTGAGCCCCGGCAGGTCGCGGCCGCCGGCCACGGCCAGGGCCATCACGGGCTCGCTGCGGGGGTCCGTGCGCAGCACCACGGGGCGCGCGGCCAGCTCCGGCAGCTGGTCGCGGATGTTGTCCAGCTTTTCGCGGACGTTCAGGGCCGCGAACTCCATGTCCGTGCCCCAGGCGAACCGCGCCGTGACCAGCGACGCACCCTCGCGGGTCACGCTTTCCACCCCCTGCACGCCGGGGACGGTGCTCACGGCCTGCTCCACGGGCTCCGTGACGAACCGCTCCACCTCTGCCGGGGCGGCGCCCGCGTCCGTGGTGTAGACCACCAGGCGGGGGTAGGCCACGTCGGGCAGCAGGTCGATGGGCAGGCGCGCGAACGACAGCCCGCCCAGGAACACGATGCCCAGAAAGAACATGGCCACGGCCACGGGACGCGCGATGGCGACGCGGGGAAGCGACATGGAGGGGCGGGCTCCCGGGGTTCAGGCGCGGCGGAGGGGGCGGCTCACGGGCGCACGGGCTCGCCCAGCCGCTCCTCGAGCGTGGCGTGCGCCGTGGCGAACTCGAACCGGGTGCGGAGGGCGTCGCGCTCCGCGCGGGCCGCGCGCTCCATGGCGTCCGTGAGGTCGTTCAGGTTCAGGGCGCCCACGCGGTACTGCTCCTGGGCCAGCTCCATGCGGCGCCGGTTGAGCCCCAGGGTGCGGTCTGCGTTCACGGCCGCGCGGTAGGCGTTGTCCAGGTCCACCAGGGCCCCGCGCACGTCGCGCTCCAGGGCCAGCCGCTCCGCGCGGGCGTCTTCCGTGGCGGCGTCGCGGGCGGCGCGGGCGTTCTGGATCTGGTACGCCGTCTGGTAGCCGTTGAAGAGGGGGACCGAAAGGCCCATGCTCAGGCC
>SXGQ01853986.1_pt1 | contig 10027 bp, 10 predicted proteins | sample 3178371 | NCBI WGS metagenome assembly SXGQ01 (sample SAMN11356859, study PRJNA531348) | freshwater metagenome | isolation source: freshwater sample F1-20 | place: China: Fuxian Lake, Yuxi | collected 2017-12-25 | reverse complement strand
GTGCACCTTGGAAAAGCGAGTACGTGCGCGGATTCCACCATGCCCAGTCCAAGCTCATTTTTGAGCAAAAACACGGCACACTGGCGCAAGCCCTGATGCAGCGACGCCGCTTGCTGTGGAGCACCGGTTTAGCATTGCCGCTAAGGGCGTTGTTGTTTTCACCCAAACGCCTTTGCCGCATGTGGGGTCGGTGGATGGGTTTGATGCGCTGGACACCCCATGTTGCACATTGACATGGCTTCCTTGACGCTGCGAGAGCGCATTCAAAACGGCTTGGTTTTTGCCCTTTTGTCTGGGGTCTTGGTCACGCCAGGGGGGCCCATGCTGTTGGCCTTGTGTTTGGCTGGCATGGGTTTGTGGTCGTTCCGGGACTTGGGCACTGATCTGGTCATGCTCTGGAAAAGTCCTGCATTGCGCATCATGGCCACGGGCTTCGCCATTTTTGTGGGGGTGGGCTTTTTCCTGGGGATTTGGTACGACTACAGACCCGGTCATTACGAGGCTTACATCCCTTTTTTGTTAACACCCCTGATGTTGCATGGTGTGCTTAAAGCCCGCTTGCAGCCTGCTGTTTTGTGGATGGGTGCGGCGACAGCTGCGGTGCTGGCTGGGGCATTGGCCAGTTATCAAAGTTTGGTGCTGTTGACGGGGCGTGCCATGGGGGCCATGAGCCACCCGATCATTTTTGGTGATTTGTCGGTGGTGCTGGCCTGCATTGCCTTGTTTGGGGTGTTGTATTTCGAGCAACCCAAAAACAAGCTCTGGATGCGGATTTTTTTGTCATGTGGCGCTGCCATGGGCGTGTGGGGCTCTTTGCTCAGCGGCTCCAAGGGGGGCTGGTTGTCGATCATCATGGTCTTGTTGGTGTTTGTTTGGAGAGTCACGGCGGGTAAATCGGTCATTTGGCGATTCCTGGGTGTTGCATTGACCTCGGCATTGGTGGCAAAGGGCGTATGGCTGGCCCCTGAGGACTTGGTTCGGGGACGACTCGAAGGCGTCATGGGCACAATTTATCTCTGGTTTGAAACAGGTCAGGTCACCGATTGGTCGGTCAGCATCCGACTGGAGTTGTGGTCATATGCCCTAGAGCTGTTTACGCAGCGTCCCATTCTTGGCTGGTCTGGGGAGAGCGCTTTGGCCATGCTTGCAGAACATTTGAAACCATTTAATGTGCCTGTCGGCGTCGCGCCAGTTTTTGAAAATGACCTGCTGCACTATGCTGCTGTGTCCGGCATGGTCGGCGTTTTGTCTGTGTTGGTTTTGTATGGGTGTGTATTCACCGGATTTTGGCTTTGTCAAAAGCAGGGGGCAAAGGCATTTGTCTACGCCTTGTTGGGCATGCTGCTGGTGGCGCTGTATTTTGAATTCGGTCTGACGGTGAATGCGCTGGGGCGCAATGCCTTTCGATACTTTTTCTGCGCCATGTCGGTAATACTCTTGGGGCTGATCATTTTGGCCACCAAAGAGTACAAGGAGTCAGCATGGAACTGATCTTTTTGTGTCCTGCCATCAAAAAAGCCGTCGGTGGGGTCAAAGTCATTTACAGACAAGTTGAATTGATTCATCAGCTGGGTAAATCAGCTGGTTTTTCTGCGGCGGTGATGCATCCAAATACTTGGTTTTTCCGTGCCCAGTGGTTTGATTCGCAGGTGCTTGTGAAGAAGGCATTTTTCAAACTGAGATGGACGGGAAAACCTTCTTTTTCCAATGTGACGGGTGTATTTGATGCCCAGAGGCACATGGTGGTGATTCCCGAGCTGTGGGCTCGGAAATACGGCACCCAATTGGCGGACATGGGGGTAAGCTATGCCATCTATGTTCAAAACGGCTACTACATTACCAAAGGAAAATCTGCAGAACTCGATCGGGCCTACCAATCGGCGCGGTGCGTATTGACCATTTCAGACGATGCCAGCCGCTGCGTGGCGCTGGCGTTTCCTGGGGCTGAGCACAAGATACTGCGGGTTCATTATTCGGTAGACGCGCAGCGCTTTTGGCCCGACACGACCAAGGAAAACACCATCACTTACATGCCGCGCAAGTTGGCTGACCATTCGTCCAAAGTCTTGTTTTTTCTGCGCCACCATTTGCCCGCGCATTGGAAAATAGTGCCGATCGATGGCTTGAACGAAGTGCAGGTCGCTGCTTTGCTCAAGCGGTCAAAAATCTTCATGGCTTTCAGTCATTTTGAAGGCTGCCCCTTGCCGCCATTGGAAGCGGCTTTGAGCGGGAACCAGGTCATTGGCTACACAGGGCAGGGTGCCAAGGAGTACTGGTTGCCCGAAATTTTCGAGGAAGTGGCCTCTGGTGACGTCGCCGGATTTGCTCAGCGGGTTCTTGCCAAAGTGCAGGCCATCGACCAAGCCGAACAGTTTGAGCTGCCTTTGTCCGCCATCCGGACCTTGGCCGAGACTTACTCTGAAGCGCAGGAGCGCAAGGACATGCTTGAATTTTTGAAGGCCATGGGCCTGAACACGAACGGTTTGCCGACATGACACCGCCGAGCTTGGACGTCGCCATTTTTTCCTACAACCGTGGGGACTATCTGAAAAATTGCGTCGAATCACTGCGGCGCAATTTGCCCGGGGTGCGCTTCACAGTCTTCGACGATGTCAGTGATGAGCCCGGCACCGTGGCTTATTTGCAAAGCCTCGGTGAGCACGTTCGTCACATGAAGTCAGCGGGAGATGACCGCCACGGTGGCTATTACAACAACATGCAAGCCGCGTTGGACGCGACGCAGGCCGATTACCTGCTGATGCTGCAAGACGATTTGCAGGTGGTCCGGCCTTTTGTTCAAGAAGACCTGTTCAAAATTGACCAAGTCTTCGCGAAAAGCCCGACAACGGTGTTCATCAGCCCTTTGTTCATGAAGGGCAGCAAAAGAGCTTATTTTCAGCAGCGCTACCAGCCCGATGCCGGCCTGCGCTGTTACCGCTGGTCTGCCGATCCGCAAGAGTCGGGCAAAGTGCCTCAGAAGTACGCCGATATCGCGGTGCTGCATGTGGCGCGTTTGCGTCAAAGTGGCTGGCGGTTTGCAGGATCGGAAGAGGCCAATGGGGCCCTGGCAGACCAGCTGTTTGGCGACATGGTTCAGGTGGCCGAGCCTTGGGTTTTTTATGTCCCCGAAGAGCCCGCTTACCGCGGCCGCGTGCTCACTTTGGGGGCCAAACTGGCGGTCAAGATGGCGGGCAACCAGGTCAAGTCTTTCCGGGACATGAGCGCGCAGGCGTCAGCGGCATTCGCCCAAAGGAATTTGAGTGTGTACCCCTTTGCCGAGGATTTTGTCGACACGGTCGATCCCACCGTGCGCAAGCCCTACAAGTTCAATGCCTACCGCACCCGCTGGTTGCCGTTGATTTTGAACAAGCTCGAGCTTTTTTGGCGGCGCCTTTGGCTTCGCTGATTCAGAACTGCCGTGGGTCAATGCCGACTTCTAGTCGTTGGGCCCAGCAAAAACAACTCAGATACCTAAGGGCCAAGCGCAGTTGAGCACCCAGTCTGCGCCATTTGAATTGCAGGTCGTGCCAACCGCTTCGGGTGAGGGGGCTGGGCACTTTCTCGCGGGCAATCAGGGAGTGGGGTTCGATGGGGCAAGAAACACCATAGGCTGACGCCATGTCTGCCTGAATGGCAAACGCAGGAATTGTTTGCCAAGATTTCAGCCGATAGGTGCTCGAGATGAACGCATCGGCCAAGCCCATGCCTTGTTCCGCGAATTTGGCCAACAAGACGCTTGCACCAGCAGGCCAAAGCACATAGGCAGCGGCACCTGTGCGGTCTTGCAGTAAAGGGTGCAAGCGGGCATCCAGCCCATCAATAGATTTGAAGCTTTGACCCAGCATTTTTTGGCGTTGCCGGGTTTCGATTGAAACATGGTCCACGCCCTCCAGCGAATCCAAGACCTTCAGCAGCGCAGGCGTGTTGAGCGCCAGGATGGCGTCGTCTTCCAGTACCAGGGCGGGTTCGTGGCTGTCGGCAATCTGTCGCCACACTTGGTGGTGACTCATGAAACAGGCCACTTCAGTGATTTTGATGGGGCGCTCCCAGGAGAACGCGTGGGCCTGAAAAAACGCGTCCGGAATGTCCGCCGGAGATTGCGCATCGATGAACAATGCATCCAAGCCCAGGTGCGTTGCTTGTTGGGCCTGAAACTTCCGGCGCTCCAATGCTGAAGGCAAATTTAAAATGTAGGTTTTCATCCGGGGCGTCTTCCAGTCGTGGGCCAAATATACCTCCAGAGGTTGCGGCTGGGCAGTTCTTCATCAGTGCCCGATGGTGCTACCTATAATTTGCCCACTTCCACTCAGCCTCGGACCCCGTGCTCCATCTCAACCCCGACGTCATTGTCTTCAACATCAAACAACGCTACACGGGTGTGTCCGCCACCATCAACGCCTTGGTGCCTTTGCAATCGCAGCAATGGCGTCTGGGCTATTGCGGCACCACCCTGTCCAATGGGGTGGAGGGCATGACGGCCAAGCAGGCCTTGGCCTTGTCGCGCCAGCCGCCGCTGGGGCGGACGTTCCGCATCTGGCATGTGCGACGTGACCCGGAAATGATGCTGGGCATTTTTGCCCGCGATGTGCTGCGCTTGCCCATCCAGTTGGTCTTCACTTCGGCTGCCCAGCATTTGCATGGGCGTTTCCCCCGCTGGCTGATTTCCAAAATGGATGCTGTCATCTCGACCACACCTCAGGCGGCTTCTTTTGTTCCCAACACCACGGCCGTGGTGCCCCACGGCATTGACCTGTCGCGCTTTGCGCCGCCTCCTGACAAGCTCACGTCCTGGGCCGATTCAGGGCTGCCCGGGAGCTACGGCATTGGTGTGTTTGGCCGTGTCCGACCCGACAAAGGCAGCGATGTGTTTGTGGACGCCATGATCGAGGCGCTGCCGCATCTGCCGGGTGCCACTGCGGTGATTGCCGGGTTGGCGCAGCCTCAGCACCAAGCCTATCAACAAGCCTTGATGGACAAGATTGCTCAAGCGGGTCTGTCTGAGCGCATCGTGTTTCTGGGTGAAGTGCCTCCTGGCGAGGTCCACCGGTGGTACCAACGTTGCCTGCTGTGCGTGGCTTGCCCGCGATACGAACCCTTTGGCCTGACCCCTTTTGAGGCGGCCGCTACAGGCTGTGTGCTGGTGTGTTCTCGCACCGGGGCATTTGACCAACTAGTGCTGCCGGGCGTCACGGGCGAGCTGGTCGATACCGGAGATGGGCCCGGTCTGGCCCATGCCGTGCGACAGGTGTTGGCTGATTTGCCTGCGGCTGTGCAAATGGGCCAAGCCGCACGCAAGCGGGTGTCGCAAGCATTTTCTTTGGTCAAAGAAGCCGAGGGCATTGGCCGGGTCTACCAGCAGTTGTTTGACCAGGCCTCCCGGTCTTGATGGGGATGAATTTGTCCCGGATTGAACGCCTGGCGTTGTGGGCCTACGGCATCATGATGCGTGCCTTGCAGCCCTTGCTGCGCCGCAAACTTCAACGCCGGGGCCAGCAAGAGCCTGGTTATTTGATGAACATGCCCGAGCGGTTTGGCTTTTACGTTGGCCTTGCGCCTGAGCCCGGGCGCATCTGGGTGCATGCCGTCTCATTGGGGGAGACACGGGCTGCGGCCATCCTGATCGAGGCCTTGCGCGTTGTTTGGCCCGACATGCGCTTGTTGCTGACCCACGGCACCGCTTCCGGTTGGGCGCAGGGTCAGTCCTTGCTGCGCTCAGGCGATGCACAGGCTTGGCTGCCCTGGGACACACCCGAGGCCACTCAACGATTTGTGCAGCACCATCAGCCCCGGCTGGGCATCCTGATGGAGACCGAGGTCTGGCCTGTGCTGGTGCAGGCTTGCGTTCAGGCACGGGTGCCCTTGGCCCTGGCCAATGCTCGGCTCAATACCAAGTCGCAGCGTTCGGGTTTGCGCTGGTCGATGCTGTCGCGTCCGGCATACCAGGGCTTGAGTGCAGTGTGGGCACAAAGTCCTCAAGACAGGGCACGCCTTGAGCAATTGGGCGCTACGGTGCAGGCGGTGTTGGGCAACCTCAAATTTGACGTGCAACCCCAGCCGGATGCGCAGGCCTTGGCCCAAGTCTGGCGTAAACAATGGCATTGCAATGGCAGCCCTTGTCCGGTAGTCATGTTGGCCAGCAGCCGAGAAGGTGAAGAGGCATTGTGGCTGCAGGCCATGATGGCCAATCCGGATCGATTGGCCGTGTTCCGGGCGGGGGGCGTGGTCTGGTTGTTGGTGCCCAGGCACCCTCAGCGCTTTGACGAAGTCCACGATTTAATGGCTGCGCAGGGTCTGAGCGTTGTTCGTCGCTCGAACTGGAACGAGGAACAGCCGTTGCCTGTTCATGCTGACAAGGTGCCTGTTTGGCTGGGCGACAGCTTGGGCGAGATGCCGGTGTATTTTCAAAGCGCCGATATGGCCTTGCTGGGCGGCAGTTTCATGTCATTGGGTGGACAGAACCTAATCGAGGCTGCTGCCTTTGGCTGCCCGGTCATCATGGGCCCGTACACCTTCAACTTCACCGAAGCCGCCCAAAACGCGGAGCAAGCGGGGGCTGCGGTCCGTGTCAGTGATATGGACAGTGCGCTGGACCAGGTGGTGCGTTGGCTAGGGCAACCGACTGAACTGGAAAACGCCCGTCAAAAGGGGCTTGATTTGGTAGCCCAAAGTCGGGGCGCTGCCCAGCGCTATGCCCAGGCAATGGCAGAACTGCTCTGAAGCCATGCCGGACTGGGAAGCCAGGCGTTCGTTTTCTCTGACAGCAGGGCGATGCCGCTTATTTTTGCAGCAAGCCGCTGATCGCCTGCAAATCTGCGTCTTGCAAAATGCCGCTGGACTGGCGTAGCCGCAACTGGCCCAGCAGCACATCGTGGCGGGCTTTGGTCAGGTCGCGTTTGGTCTGGAACAGCTGGCTTTGGCTGTTGAGCACATCGATGTTGATGCGCACGCCCACTTGGTAGCCGAGTTTGTTGGCGTCCAGGGCGCTTTGGCTGGAGGCTTAGGCCGCTTGCAAGGCCTTGATCTGGCTCAGGCCTGATTGCACGCCATAAAAGGCGGTGCGGGTGGCTTGGGCCACGTTGCGCTGGGCTGCTTCCAGTTCGTTGCGAGCCTTATCTTGCAGGGCCACGGTTTCCACGATGCGGTTTTGACTGGCTTGGCCGGTGTACAACGGCATGTTGAAGGCCACCCCAATGGTGGCGACATTGGTGTTGGGCTGAGTGATTGCACCGTTGCGGTAGCGTGTCATGCCGAAGCTGGCGTTCAGGTCTGCGGTGGGTTTGAGGGCGGCTTTGGCTTTGTCGATTTCCAGTTGAGCCACTTCCAGCGCAATGCGGGCCTGTGCCAGGCTGGTATTTTTGGCTTCGGATTGGGCCACCCATGAATCGACCGTTCCACTGTGCAGACGGGCGATGTCGGCTTCAGCTTGCAATCCCAGGGGCTTGATCTGAGCGGTGCCCACGGTTTGGTCGAGTGCCAGCCGCTTGACCTGCAGGTCGTTTTCAGCGGCAATTTCTTGCGCAATAACCAGGTCAAAACGGGCCTGGGCTTCACGGGTGTCGGTGATGGTGGCGGTGCCGACCTCAAAGTTGCGCTTGGCGGCGGCCAGTTGTTCAGATACAGCTGACTTTTGCGCTTGGACGAAGTTCAGGCTTTCTTGCGCCGTCAGCACGTCGAAGTAGGCTTGGCTGGTTCGAACCATCAGTTCCTGCTCTGCTGCGTTGAGCTGGGCCTGGGCCAAGTCCTCCTGTTTGAGGCCTTGTTGGAAGGTGATTTGATTGGCCGGCCGATAAAGGGGGTGGCTGGCAGTGAGGGACAAGCTACCCGTACCAAACTCCCCACTGCCCGCCGCATTCGTCAGGTTGCTCAAGGAGGATTCCGATAAATTGCCGCCCAGGCCTGCTGAGGGGCGCAGCAACGCCCTGGCTTGGTCGGCCTTGGCTTGCGCTGCCTTGTATTGCGACTGGGCCGACTTGTAGGTGGCATCGTGTTTTTTGGCCGCCTCATAAAGTGTGGCCAGGCTTTGGGCTTGTACGGAGCCTACAAAGGCGGTCATCAAGGCCAAAGTCAGGGGCAGGGTGCGCAGTTTCATGGCGTGTCTTTGTAAAAATGTCGGTCCCAAAGTGGTCAAAAGCTGATTCAATAAATGGGGATGCTGGGATCCACTTGCGCCGACCAGGCATGAATGCCGCCGGCCACATTGACCACCTCGAAGCCGTGCTGCATCAAGAAGCTGGTCACTTGCATGCTGCGCGAGCCGTGGTGACACAGGCATGCAATTGGGCGGGTTTTGTCGAGTTCGTGCAATCGTGCCGGAATGGTTTGCATGGGCATGTGAAGCAATTCCAGATCTTTGGGCTGCGTGCTGGCGGTTTGAAGCTCCCAGCCCTCGCGCACATCGAGCAAGACAGGACGCTGGTCCTGTTGGCTGGCCCATTCAGCGATTTGGGCTGGATAGATTTGCTGCATGGGATCTCTCAGAATTTGAAGCGCGAGGGCTCGACAAAGCCAGACAGGCGTGGTGCGTTGCAGTCCCATGGCTCGGTGGTGGTCCAGCTGTTGTCATGGGTCCGGCTGATGAGGGTGGCGCGCATCATCGGTTCGTCGCCCACGATCGCGGCGAGACGCCCCCCCACGGTGAGTTGCTGCAACAAGGCGGCGGGCACTTCGGCCACGGAACCACTGATCAGGATCACGTCAAACGGACCGTCGGCGGCAGACGCTTGACTGCCATCGGCTGTGCGTACCACCACGTTGGTCACGCCGGCCCTTTGCAAGTTGGCTTGGGCCTGAGCGGCCAAAGCCGTGTCGATCTCCAGGCTCAGCACGTTGGCCGCCTGATGGGCCAACAAGGCGGCCATGAAGCCCGAACCGGTGCCGATGTCCAGTACCTTGTCAGTTTTTTGCACAGCCAGGTCTTGCAACAATCGCGCCTGCACGCGCGGGGCGAGCATGACCTGGTGGGGCAGGGTGCCCAGCGGTATCTCCATGTCGACGAAAGCCAGCGCCTTGTGCGCTAGGGGAACAAAGTCTTCGCGGCGGACGGTGGACAGCAGCGCCAGCACTTGTGGGTCCAGCACCTCCCAAGGGCGGATTTGCTGCTCAATCATGTTAAAGCGGGCCTGATTCAGATCCATTTTTTTTAGCTCCTGCAGGGGGTCTTTTTCAAATATCCATTGATTTTAAGGTGCGCTCGTGTCCTGAGCCTGACGGGCCGGAGCAAGGCCTGCCTTGGCACGCAGCCATCGGGCCAGATCGTCCATGTAGCAGTACACGACCGGAACCACCACCAGCGTCAGGAGCGACGAGGTGATCACTCCGCCAATGACGGCCTGGCCCATGGGCGCGCGTTGCTCGGCGCCTTCGCTCAGCGCAATGGCCAGCGGCACCATGCCGAAGATCATGGCCAAGGTGGTCATCAAAATCGGGCGCAGCCGCACCTTGGCCGCCAGCAGCAGTGCTTCGCTGCGCTCCTGGCCGTCCTCGCGGGCGCGTATGGCAAAGTCCACCAACAAGATGGCGTTTTTGGTGACCAGGCCCATGAGCATGATCACACCGATGAGTGAGAACATCGACAAGGTCGAACGAAACGCCATCAGGGCCAGTACCACGCCAATCAGTGTCAGCGGCAGGGATGTCATCAAAGCCAGGGGCTGCAGGAAGCTTTTAAATTGGCTGGCCAAGATCATGTAGATGAAGATCACCGCCATGACCAAGGCCGACAAAGCGTAGCTGAAAGACTCGCCCATGTTTTTGGTCGAGCCACCAAAGCTGTAGCGGTAGCCGGGCGGCAGGTTCAGGCTGTCCATAGCTATGCGCACATCGGCCGAGACCTCGCCTGCCGAGCGTCCGAACACGTTGGCGTTGATGGCCACTTCGCGCATCATGTCTCGCCGGTTGATTTGGTTGGAACCGGTGGTTTCGCTGACCTTGGCCACCTGGCCCAGGCGCACGATGCGTGAGCTGCCATCGCCGGCGGGTGCCACCATGAAGGGCAATCGTTCCAGGTCTTGCGGGCTGTTGCGGGCCT